>Ga0210378_10001087_pt1 | contig 14126 bp, 24 predicted proteins | sample PLM1_60_b1redo_FD_155465 | JGI IMG/M metagenome (GOLD analysis project Ga0210378, IMG submission 155465) | Groundwater sediment microbial communities from an aquifer in East River, Colorado, USA - PLM1_60_b1 redo | ecosystem: Environmental > Terrestrial > Soil > Riparian zone | place: USA: East...
CAGCTGAAGTACTGCAAAGTCAACTGTCAGACGACGACCTTAGGGGCTTGGCGCCAGCGGGCCCTTCGGCCATTCGGTGCGGTGGGACGTACTGCGAGAAAGACTATTCTGACGACGTGCAAACAGAGGAGTCTACGGAATAGTCGCTGGGCTTGCTGCTGTCCGGAAGTCTCGTAGCCACTGCTTGTGCCGGGCGCAACCGTTCTGCATGCTCTCTGTCCCAGGCTCACTGCGAGCGCGATGAGCCATGTTGACCTGGTAGCTGTCGTTGACGCCAATTCGGAGGTCCAGCAAGGAAGCGAAGGCGAGTGGCCAATCAATGGAGTTCTGACGGTGGTTTACATTTATAGGGTGCCTCGCCCTGTTTTCTCCATCGTAGCCAAACGGAGCGCTAGCCTGGAAGCCGAGTACGGCCCACTCTACCCGAGACCCTATTAGGCAGCTGCGACGATCATTCGACCGCTGCGTACATGCTGTGGCGGCACCGGTTCATACCGGACCGGTGAACCTGGGAGCTGTCGGGAGGGTATGTCGGCGGCGGCGAGGACCCGGCTGCTACCGCTGCCCGTGAGGTCGAGAAAGAGACGGATTGGAGGCCCCGAACGATGCAGCCGCTGGCTAGCTTCCAACCACTCGCGGGTACTGCTGACTTCGAGAACTGCCAGTTCGACGTCCGGGCCGAGCTCATGGTCGGTGATGGAGGTGATCAATCTGATAGTTCCCGGCTCCTGCCGATTGGTCACATGTACTCGATGACCCGAACCGGGATGTGGACCTGATCGGGTACCCTGCGGGGGTGGCCGCGTCGGAGATCAATTTCAGCTGGAAGCGGCCAAGGCCGGTGTCCTTGCCGCAGCGGATCCGGTCTTCGACCCGGGCATGAGCTCGGTGTCGGCGTCCAGAAAGGCCAGCTGGCCGATCGGGGTGTCGGTGGCGAAGGCGGTGTAGCGGTAGCCGTCGCGTTCTTCGAACAGGTCCAGCTGGGCGCCGGGATGTGGGCGTTCCCGGCGCACGATGATCCGGGTGCCGGCCGGGTAGTCGGCCAATGCGGTGGCCGGCAGCAGCCGGGTGATCTCGGCTAGCCCGGCGCCGTCGCGCGGTGCACCGTTGACGTCTATGGCCCTCGCCCAGGCCCGTTCCGGAATCGTCGCGATCGCGCCACGTTCCCGGTCAGTGATCGCCCAGCCGACACTGAACTCGCTGGCCACGCCATGGGTACGCAGCCGGCGGACATGCGTCAGGAAGGCCTTGGAGCAGCCGGCGCCATCGGCGCGGATCAGCAGCGGGGTGCCATACCGATGCTGATCGGGCAGCTGGATCAACGCCTGGTCCAGCACCGTGATGTGGTCGGCGGCAGTGTTCGCGCCGGCATTGCCGGCCCGCAGCAACCCGGCCAGGAACTCGCCGGTGTTGTCGCAGAACACCAGAATCGGGTGGAAGCCGAAGGTGTGCTTGAAGGTGGCCGCCGCGGACTCCTTCTCCGAATGGCACACCACGATCGTGGCGTCCACATCAAGCACCAGCCCCGGCAGCACCCGCCCGGCCGCCCGCGCCGGCGGGAACGCCGCGCCGGTGCACTCGGCGCGCTGCGCCCAGACCACCTCCCGGGCCGCCGCTCGCGCCGACCCGATGACCGCCAACTGCCCGCCATCCAACTGATCAAGCAACCGCCAGCAGGTCGAATCCGAGGCCACCGGCCCGAACAACGCCGCCTGATCACCCAACACCGCCACGTCCGAGATGCACTGCGCGCCGTCGGCGCTGGGCCCGCACGGCCGACCCCATTTCGGGGCCTTGCAGCGGCGGATGCACGTGCGTACGGGGCTTGGTGCGGTCGGTGCCCGGTCCGGCTCTACGTGTTCGACTTGCAGCACGGCGAGCAGGGTCCTGCTGCGCCGCCCGTGCAAGCGGCGCCGCGAGCAGGCCCCGGCTCGGCGTGTCGACCGGATCTGAACGCCTACTTGTTTAAGCTCAGCGTGACTATTAGGAACCGAGGAAGGTTGGTATGTCCGCACAGTTCGAAGCGGCTGCCTGGATTCCATGCCCAAACTCCCCAGAGGAACACCAGGCTGGCCTTGATGCAGTCGAGCGGTGGATTCGTCAGCAAGAGCAGCGCACTGGAGTCCGCTCCGTCCTCCTGACAGACACCTTCGGCGTCGACGCCGATGTCGCCGCCATAGGCCCCTACCACCGAGGTAGCACCTACTTCAGTGCTCGCCGCGGCGGACCACGCACCCGCGGGCCTGTGCTTGTGTTCCGGCCCACTCGCAAGTTGTTGACCGTGGCACAACGCATGGCGTTAACGGCGATCTGCGTGTGGGAACTCGTCCCACCCGTACTGGGATGGGCCGGCCAAGTCCTAGCGGTCAACTTGAGCACGGGGCAGACCACCGTGCCCAATCCCGCGTTGGCCGACCCCCTCGGCAGATTGGTCTGGGCTGGGAACAACGGTTACCACGACGAACCCGGACGGCGAGATGCTCGCCGCCTCCTCGGGGAGATGGATGACCAAGGCCTCCTCGACCAAGACATTCCTAGTGCACTTATCGCTCATGGCCTCTCAACCGCAGCGGTGGACAACATCGACAAGTTTATCGATTCCCTGACGAACCGCGTCAGTACGGTGGCTCCTCACTAACCCGGTCCGTAGGACCGGTGGTGTTGGCTCTGGTGCGGCTGGCCTTGACGACTTGGGCGGCGGCTTGGTCCGCGCCCTGTACCGCAACAACCGGGAGATCGCCAGCTCGTACCCCGAGCTGGCGCGGTCGAGCCCAGCTTGGTCGGCGAGGTCGAACACAGGCAACGCATCACCGGCGGTCACTTACGCCACCCCTCCTGGCGAGGGGTGCGACCAGGCCGCAACCCATGCGAGATCACAACCAACTAGCGGCGTCGTGTTCGGCTCGGTGAATCATTGACGTCGTGAGCTGGTCGGCATCGGCCGGGCGCCCTTCGGTTATCCCAGCCACCACGTACTCGCGGAATTGCGTGTTCAGTCTCGGCGGGCACCGGGTCGGGGACAGCCGACCCGGAACCCGCAGGGGTTCTATGCGGACGGCTCCTGGTCGGTCCGCCGAGTCAGCTTGGTGACCGCAGCGGTGCCCCACCGCAGCGACGGGCCGATCTCCTCGATCTTGACCTCCAGGCGGGACAGGTCTCCCCGGCCCTGGGTCCCTCGGTGGGCGTGTACGTCCTGGTCACGCCCTGGACCAGCACCCGATCACCCTTCTTCACCGACTCGACCAGGCGTTCGGCCATCGGACCCCACACGGTGCCGGTGAAGTAGCTGGCCGGCTGGTCGACCCAGTCACCGCCGGCGGTGCGCTTGCGGGTGTTGACCGCGAACCGGACGGTGGCCACCGGCCGGCCGGCCGGGGTGAACCGCAGCTCGGGGTCGGCGGTCAGGTTGCCGGTGGCTGCGAAGCTGATCTCGTTCATGGTCTGGCTCCCTTGGGTTCGGTTCGGGCGGTTGGTCCGCCCTGGCTGGTGGCCCGGATCGGCCACAGGCAACGACCAGGCCGCAACGGGGCAAGCGAGAGAAGTTCCGAGCGTCAGCGGCCGACGGGTCGGCGGAATCTTGTCGAGCGACCTTGCGGCCGGGGCGGGCCTGCGGCACGGTGCCACCACCAAAGCCAGGTCGGACCAACGCCGAGGCGGCCGGCGAGCCGGAAACGACGATCAGCGTCCTCAGCAACCAATCACCAGTCGTGCAGGCCCCGGAACATGAAGCTGTCCGTCACGGAGCCACAGGTGACGGAACTCTGAACCACCCGCTTACAAGGTCTAGGCGCGCGCGTACGGGGCGGCCCGCAGCCGGCCGTCACTGCTGGTGGCGCCGCTTGCTGGAACAGTTGGGGCCAGTCTGAACTACCCCGAACTGAGCCCCCAACTGAGCCCCAGGACGTGACGCAACCGCCCTGGGTCCCCCTCCGTTCCAAGTCGCGCCGACAGCCGGGTTCGCTTGCCTGGGGCGGAGAGCTACACCGGCCATGCTGCGATCATGGCTCCTCGGCCCGCTCAGGCCGCTGTTTCCGGTGCATGACTGGCCCTGTAGCAGCCATGGAGCCGCTGCACCGCGCCGGCAGGGCACGAGTTGGCCGACCTCGGCAGAGCCAGCCGTGAGCCTGATTTGGCGGCGAATTAGGCCCCCCTACCTGGGAGCAGCCACGCGCCCGGAGCGCTCGCAGCGTTGCCGCGCGAGCCACGAGTTAGACGCCGGTCGGTTGGGAGCAGGCAGCCCGCCCGGCCTTGATCAGCACACGAGCGGGACCGCCACGTCCGACCTAACTGGCCTAACTTTGCGCACGTCAAGGGCACAGCGGCCCGAGCTAACTGTGATCTCGGCTCCTGCGCCTTCTCAGCCGGCCGTTTCCGCCCCCCTGCGGGCTCTGTGGTGAACGTAGGGCGGCGCTCCGTCGTTGCGGCTGGTCTAGTTAGGTCGCCGGTTACATCACGCCCTGGTGGGTTACGTTCCTAACTCACGGGTTAGATCGGCTGGCGCATGGTCTGACCTGGCGAAAGTTACGCGAGTTAGCCGTGTCCGGGCCATCCTGAACTGCGGTCGATCACGATGGCCGGCTCGTAACCGATCGCGCCATGGGCGAGCTAACTCCTAGCCCCGCTGACGATCATGCAACTGTTACAGCAGCTTTGTCCGTGAAAAGGCGGCTGGAATAGCCGGGGGCACGAGCTGTAACCACCCTCCGGACCCCCCGATATTCCAGCCACCCGGAGGCATGCGCGAGAATGACTACCAGAGCGACCGCTCATTCCTCCTCCGCCTTAAGCCACCCGCAAACATCTATACGTTCCGAGTTATCTTGAACATCTTCGGGCCGGTTAGCTGATCCGCTGTGTCGGGTGTCAGCTGATGCTTGACCTTATTGCAAGATCCGGGGTTAACTCATAGAACTCAACTTGCGGATTCGGATCGGAAGCTCGCGTGCGGTGATGTACGTCAACAGGCTCGCGGCTCGCCCAATCAGCCTCCATCTGTATCCTCCGTCTTACGAAAACCAAATGAACTTGCCCTGGCCTGCACCCAGCCAAAGATTATTGCCTCCCGCCAGGCGACGGATATTGACTTCGCCGCTAGGCGCCGGGACAACGAGCTCTAGCAACTCGATATTCCAGTCGCCCCCTGAGCCAAGCTCGAATCGGATGTAGCGCGGACAGCGGCCGATATCATCCGTGTCAAGCTGCCACGGGCTTCGCGGGTCATTCTGGGCAGGCCGCAGAACATTTGAACCCTCGCCAAATATATATGTCCGGTCGGAGCCACGCTCGAAATCGTTGACGCCGGACGAGTCGACATTAAATTCTCGACCAGCGAGACCGAGCAAGACGTTTCCGTCTGTGCCAGCATCTTCTCTGTTCCCGGTAACGATTCGTAGTTCGATTCTCGTGATAGCAGACATTTCTTCTCCTCTGATCATCAAATACTGCGGACCAGCTCTCAGCACAACACGCGCAGGTCGCTGTCATTGTCACCAGCAGACGGCCCGTTCGGCCAAGCTCCATGTCCGCGCCCCGATCTGCAACGCTCCCAGCGTCGTGCTTGGTCGTTAGGCTCGATGCGTTGCAGCACGGCCGCCAGACGGTGGCTCCCGGCCGGCCTGGTTGAGACGGTCGGCGACACTGGTGAGGTGTGCGGCAAGGAATCCCTTCGGTCCTGACGCGCCGATCCGCACCCCGAACTCCGGCCGGCTCCGGTTCGCGCCCAGATTCCCCCCGGTCAGCACTTCTGTGATCCACCCGTCGGTCGTGGCGCCGGAGATGAAGCCTGGACCGGTGTAGCCCATACTGATCAGCCCGTCGCGTGTGAGCACGATGACCGACTTGTTGCTCACTGGGTCCCACGGTTCGTATCGGTTCCTGGCTTCAAGGTCAACAGTCGGTCGCTGATCTGGCGGGCGTAGTGCGCAGTGACCAGGGACAAGATGATCGTCATGGGCCACGCAGCCGCGCAGCGATCTCCTGGCGCATGGCAACGACCCTACGGGGGTCCCACGGGAAAAGCGCAGCCGCTACCGCAGCTGGATGAGCCGATGGGTAGCAGCCGTCAGCCCGCCGGACGCACGGCGTTCTCAGAACACACGTGCAGCCCCAGCTCTGCCGTTGCGCATGACCGTCGCCGCGCTCTATCTCGAACCGCTCGCCGCCAGGGTGTGGGGCGTCGATGACGGTTGGCGTAGTGAACTCGCGGATCTCGTGACGGCCTTGGTGGCGGACCCGGCTGGGTTGGCCGACGTGCCGTAGGAGAGCCACGCCTACCTGGGATCGCTGGTCGCGGTCTGCCTGGCGCTCCTGCTGCAGGGGGCGTCCCTGCACGGTGGTGCAACCCGCAGACATCACCGCACGTCGAGCATGGGAGGCCGGCCACGAACTCGCTGCCGTCGCCGACCCGATCCTCGTCGAGGCGTTGCTCCTGACCTCCACTCAGCCCGGCGCGCGGCTCGCCACACCGTCTGAGGTTGCCAGCGTCACCGACCTCGCCCGGGCAGCCCTGGACGATCCATTCGCCGAGTCCCTCGCCGGTCTCATGTCCGAAGGATTCGACGTCGAACGTCGCGACCGGACCTGGATCGTGCGCGGCGACTTCCGCAACACGATGCGCATCGCCGCACGGGTCGTGACCGAGTTCGAGGCGTCCTCCGGCGTCACAGCCGTTGCGAGCAACGGTAGCCGTTCGACGATCATGGTGCGCCGCGATAACGCGCTGATTATGGCGGACTCCGTCCTGCGGCAGTGGCGGACCTACTCCGTCCGGTTCACATCAACACCGGCCTCAATGTTCACCGGCAGCGAAGGCGTGCCACCAGCCCAGCGCACCACTCCCCTCTCACCCACGCCACCGCACGTGCTCAGCATTGCCCTCGATGCGGGTTGCGATATCGAAGCCATCGCCGCGGAGTTCCTGAGGCCCGCGGTGCACCCGCGACCCAAGCACCCAGTCACCGACCGGGACTGGTGACGGCCTCCGAACCGGCACCGCCCGCGACAAGCCACCCTCGACCGGATCACCAAATCCGCGACACACCACTAGGATTAGGAAGCATCGGTGGATTGGGGAAGATGCGCCGGTAAAACGTCGTGCGCGGGGACCTGAGCTATGTCGTCACTTGCTGTGAATGGCCAGGAGGCGGCGTCTGGTTCCTACCGGCCGGGCACGGGCAACCGGACCTGCCGGCGTATGGTTTAACCGCCACGCACCTTTGGCTCGCCGGTGTAGCTACTTGATGGAGCGGGGCCTCGCTTGATCTGGGGGAAGTCGGCTGCAGGGGCTGCTGGTGGGTCGCATGTAATGGAGTCGAGACTGGTGCGGCCGATATTGATCGCGTCCCGCATTGTGTTCACTTGTGCGATGGTGAGGTCGGTGCCCGCACATGGGATCCATTGGCACATCAGGTTTGACTGATTAGCTACTATATCGAGATTGAAGTAGAAGCCAAAGGTACGCGCTAGGAGGCTGCCGCGTTCTGCTACAGAATTGGCGTTATGAAGCGCGCCGGCCAAGTTCATCCAGTTGCACTGTTCGCCTGGGCAGGGCGCTGAAGCCCAAGAGCCATACCTAAGACTGTCAACCATTAGCCTCCATTCCGACCAATGCACACCGATAAGTGTGACAAGGCCTTCCTGCTGCTCGACCATGACTCCGATCGGAGGGAAAGTGACAATGTTTAGTGCGGTAACGTTTGTTCGGTCGAAGACGGCCAAGGAGACGACCTGAATGTTCACATGGTTCTCTCGGAAAATGCGGTTAACCTCCTCGTAGGCGGCGTTAAGCTGACCTTTGCTGGAGTCGCGATAAATGCCGGAGATTTCCTGAGAATAGATGTAGTTTACTGCCGCGACGGTGACAACTCGATTATCCGAGACCCTTGGGTTGTCATTGATTTCGCAATTGCGTTTGGCAAAGGGGCTATCACTTGTGCAACCTGAGACTGCAGAAGGAATCACAAGCAGCGATGCGAACACCGCTAACCCAAGCAAAGGTGTCCTCAGAGTCCGCGGTAGCCGAACCATCATCTCGTCCTCTCTATGGCACGTGAAGACGTGATCACCCGCCAGCCCTCCCCTCTACACAAGGAGCCTTATTGCATGTGCATCACACATGCGTTTCTCCGCCGGCCGCTTCGTGCCTTCTTTACCGACACGCTGGCGACGCGAGGCCAGGCAACGAGATAACCCGCGCCGACTGGCGGGACGTCGACTAGCGGCCTGCCGGCCGAACGAACTATAACTTTCCCGCCCAGTCCAGGTCATATCCTGGGTCTTCGGTCCACGGGTCTGGCGTCGCAAGTACGTCCGTCGAGATGTCTGGTGCGGGCTCGGACCCCGCGAGCCCCTGCCAGACGTCCACTCCCTGCGGCTCATCCGTGGACCTCGTCGACTGCGCAGCAGTCTCAGACGCCCCGTCCGGACGGGCGCCGGCGCTGCCCGGCTCGTCGGTCAACTCGTTTGAAGCCGGAGTAGTCTCGGGCCCGGGGTCGGTCTGTCGGTCCATCTCCGCCTGTGCGGCAAGGTCGCTAGCGGAGCCCGCGCCGCCGGGAGCCCATGGTTGGGGAGGGTCGTGAAGCCGGGCCTCCGGGGTTCCTCCCCCGGCAACCGGGCGAGGAGGTGGCTCTGGCTTCTCGATCTTCTGGGGCGAGAACATTTCAGGCGATGATGTTTCTCTTGCGCCGGACCCTTGCCCCAGTTGTCAGATTCACGAATGATTTCACGCGCCCGTGCCGGTCTGGCCGTTCGTCTATTTCAACCCAGTCGCCTTCCTCCACGTTTCCCAGGACTTCGTTGCCACGAAGCTCGACCGCGTGAGGTGGGAGAAGGTTCCCACGCGCGTCAACGACGTCAACACGGAAGGTTAGTAACTGCCAAGCCCCAGGATTCCCTCGATAGGGCACACTCTGGCGCCGTACTTGTCTTGCGATGCCGACCACCGACCTCGACGAAGACGGGGGCCGAGGCGGACTGTTCTCGGTGGGCACTTTGGTCAGCCTTCCCATGTGGGGTCGTACCCAGGGTCGTTTTCGGTGTAGTTCGTGTTCTCGAGCAGGACTTGCGGGGTGTTCGCTTCCTGCTCCATATTGATGGTATCCGGCGAGAGGAGCGGTGTGACGACTGGAGCGTTCTGCGCCTCTTCCTCCATATTGTGCTCGGCGGCAGGAGCCTGCGGTGTCTGCGCATTCGTGGGTTCGGCCGGGGCTGCAGGCTCCGTGCCTTGAGACTCGAATCTAGACAACAGCGGAACGTCCTGACCGAACGTGTCTCGTATTGCACCGATGGCGGCAATCGTCACCTCCGCCCCCATCTCACCCAACTCGAAGCTCGTCTCTGCGAGTCCGGCAAGCGCTTCGGCAGCGGTGTGGAACCCGCCGGTAAGCGTCTGGCCGGCTGCATCTTCGACAGTGTCCAAAACGATCCAGCCAGCACCTATCAGGGTGTGCAGTGCGTCGTCAGGATGGCCTGCCTCCAATTGAGCGCGCGCCTCGCCTGCCATTCCGCCGATTGCTGCAACGGCTTCGACCAACTCCGCAGAGACGCTCATGCCGACTGAACCGGCAGTCATCAACGTTTGAGTCGCACCTTCGGCTATGGCCCCCGCGACAGCTATACCGCCTACCATGAGTTGCCCACCGACCCCTTCGCCGTGTTGCATCTCGGCGGCGTTCTCCGCGTCCTCCTGGTAGCCCTCACCCAGGGACCCTTCAAAAGTGGCGAGGGCTTTCATCCAAGTTGCTAGTCCTTGTCCAATGTCCGATGCCGTCGACTCTTCGGACCGGACGATGTGGTTAAATGAACTGGCGCCGTCCATCAGGTCGTTGCGGGCGGCGGTGAAGTTCGTTACGAGGCCTGCATCGCCGTGTACATCACTCATGAGGCGTGCCCCTTTAAAGCGAGATTGGACTGATCCCCACGGTACGCGCGTCCGGCGGCTCTGCCAACTCCGAGAATGATCGAGTCAGCGAGGTCCGTCCTGATCGCTGGCCCAACGGCCACCGGCTCGTCGGCGGCAAGGTGCTGGTGGGAAGCGGCCTCGGCCCCAGGACGTACACCTGCTTGCAGTGTGTTCCGCAGTTGACGTTCCGACCGATGCCTGCCCTCTACGACGATCTCTCGTGGTGGTACGAGCCGCTCCAAGTCGAGAAGCGGGCCTCCTGGCGAGCATGTCACGTCGGCTCCTAGAGCCGGCGCGAACGCGGGTTCTGAGCAGAAACTACTTCGGCTTGAAGGTCTTCCTCGGGAAGGTGCGCCCCGTTCACGTCATGCCGCCGAGGGCCATCCATAGCAGCTGATCATGGCGCCGTTGTCGGTAGGCTCTCTGGGTGGACGGGCCGGCCGCGTTCCGGCCCGGTCCCCGGTTTCGGATTAGCTGCCGCACTTGCAGCACGCCCACTTGCCGCTGGCCTTGTCGTAGTGCTTGTAGCAACCCTCGGTGCAGGCGTTCACGGTGCTCACCTCCCCTCCATTCGGCTCGGTTCGGTCGGTGTAGATGCGGGTGCGGATGGCCGCCGCGGTGAGGTCGGGGGACGGCACGGCCGACATGCGGGTGGCGGTTCGCTCGGGGTTTCGGGTGGTGTGGTCACGGCTGGTCCTCGGGGGCGAAGTCGGTACCGCACACGGCGCAGCTGATCGGCCCGGCGGCCAGCACCGAGGGCGCCACGCGGATTCGCCGGCCGCATCCGCACACGCACGGCGGCGGGCTGGTCGACTTGCCCGAGCCCGAACCGGTCACTTCGGCTGCCCGGTAGAGCCGTAGCGCCGCCCCGAGCGCGTCGATGGTGGTCGCGTGGGCCGTGCGGGTGCTGTTCGGCAGCGTGCTGAGGGACCAGCCGATCCGCGGGTCCTGGTGCACCTCGATGCCCAGTTCCTCGGCCAGCCGCCCAACCTCGTCGCCCTGCTCGCCGGCGTGCTCGTGGTGCCAGCGCATGGCGGCGAAGTGGCCCAGGCGCAATCCCGCCGTGCCGATCGACCTGGCGCCCAACACGACCACCACCGGCGGAACGTCCGGATGCCAATCGCGAATCTGCGCCCACGCTTGCTCCAACGCGGCGACCATCGGCGTGCTAATCCGACCCAGGCGCATTGACTCGTCAGTGTCAATTCCGCTGAGAATTCCCGCGTCCACCTGCGGGCCCTTCTGTGCATTCGATCGGCGTTCAAATAAGGGATAGGGCGGGAACTCCACCGAGCCGGGACAAGGGGACTAACGAGGTAGTCACAGGAGCGGCCGCGGGGTGGGATGCGGTGGTGATCATCGCCCGTGCCTCCAGTAGCGGATTATGAGAGGCAGCGAAGATCCTGCGCTCCCAGGGGTAGCAGCCGGTGACCCCGCAGGAACGCGTCGAGGTGCTCCTGGTGGGCTACCAGGATCAGGGCAACCTCGGCATGGGCTACCTGGCCGCCGTACTCCAGGAACATGGGCACTCGGTCGAACTGGTCGAGATACGCGACGGGCCCGAGGCCATCCTCGAGCGGGCGGTCGCGGCGCAGCCGATTGTTGTGGGCTTCTCGCTGATCTTCCAGTTCTTTCTCCCCCAGTTCCGGGCGGTGGCCCAGCGGCTGCGTGAGGGCGGCATCGAGGCGCACTTCACGATCGGCGGCCACTACGCCAGCCTCTGCCCGGATGAAGTGCTGGCCCAGTTCCCGGAGCTGGACAGTGTTGCGCGCTACGAGGGTGAGCACACGCTACTCGAACTCACCCAGCGGCTGGGCGCCGGTGCGACGTGGCGCGACGTACCCGGTCTCACCTGGGCCGCCGGCGACGGGATCCGGGAGAGCCTGCAGCGGGCCTTGGTCCAGGATCTCGACGACCTGCCCTGGCCCTACCGGCCTTACGAACCCGAGCTCATCCTCGGGTTTCGTACCCTTCCGCTGCTGGCCAGCCGGGGCTGCGCGCGGCGTTGCTCGTTCTGCTCGATCCACACGTTCTACCGGACGGCGCCGGGCAAGACCGTGCGGGTGCGCTCGGCCAGGTGCGTGGTGGACGAGATGCGGATGTTGTACGACGAACGCGGCGTCCGCATCTTCCTATTCCAGGACGACGACTTCCCGTTGTGGGGGCGCGCTGGCGCCAAGTGGGTGGAGGAGCTGGCCGAGCGCATCCGCGACGCCGGGCTGGCGGACAAGATCCTGTGGAAGATCAGCTGCCGGGCAGAGTACGTCGAACCCGAACTCTTCGCCCCACTGCGCGAGGTGGGGCTGTTCATGGTCTATATGGGGATCGAATCCGGCGTCGACGCCGGACTGCAGGTCTTGCACAAGCAGATGAGCATCGAACAGAACCTGCGCGGTGTCGCGGTCATGAAGCAGCTGGACATCATCTTCTCTTATGGCTTCATCCTCTTCGACCCGTCGAGCACCTTCGAGTCGGTCCGGGCGAACGTGGCGTTCCTGCGCACGATCGTCGGTGACGGATCGGCCGCGGCTCTGTTCTGCCGTATGCTGCCCTACGGCGGGACGCCGATCCGTACGCAGCTGGAGGCCGAGGGACGGTTGAGGGGTAGCGTTACCCATCCCGACTACGACTTCCTCGACCGGCGGCTCAACGACTACCACTCGGTGCTCGACCGAGCGGCCGCGCACTGGGTCCACAACAACGGCGTCTCCCACCAGATCAACTGGGCCTGGGACGAGCTGAAGACCGTCGAACGGCTGGTACCCGGGCTGGTCGGAGTCGGGCAGTATAACGCCGCCCTGCGCGACCTCACCGCGCGCAGCAATGATGCGCTGTTCACCATGGTCGAGGACTCCTCGATCGCCTTCGAGGCCGGGGACACCTCCGGTCCCGATCCCGAGGAGGCCCGGGAAACCACCCTCGCGGTCCGCGCCGAACTCCTCGACCTGCGCAACGCCTGGGTGCACCGCAACGCCGACGCTCTCCTGGAGGCGATCGCGGTCAACGAGGTGCGCGGCCCGGTCCTGGCGCCGCAGGTGCACTGACGGCGATCGGGCGCGTGCAGCGGAGGAAATGCCCAAAGGAACGCGATGAGTAGGAGCCTTATTCAAAACCCCAAGAATTAGCGATCCGAGTCAGGCTGATCTGCAACTGCTCACGATGAGGTGTTGCGACGACGATCGGCCAGGTTCCTGGCTGAGGCGACTGGCGTGCCGACCAGGCTCCGCGGCATGAGTTGTGGCCTCGAACGAAGATGTAGCTCCGTCCCCGGGCCGTCGTTCACCGTGTCGGGCCGAGCCACCCGGGACATGAAACGGGACATGAACCTCAGGCAATCCATGAGGACTCGGGCGGTCTGATGTGGTCCCGCGTGCAACCAAAGCTGCTGGTGGAGGCTTCAGCCGGCCGAATGTTGGGGTCTTCTAAGCTCTTGGTCGCAGGTTCGAATCCTGCCGGGGGCACTGGCGAGACCCTCAGCGTGCTCTTTCGAACCGGCGAGTGCCCGCGGTGCCCAGCGAGGGCAGCAGCGGGCGCGCTGCGGCTTGGCCAGCGTCATCAGCTGCAGCGCCACGTCCGTGCTTCCGTCGTCGCGGCATCAGCGGACCCGCCGTTAGCCACGGTCGGCCGGGGCGGCGTACGACTTGCCCGGCCAGTACGCCCATTCCTCGAAGTCCTCGACGCGGCCGTCCTCGGCGAACCGCAACACCCACAGGTCCCCGGTACTCCAGCCGCACTGGGTCGCCGTAGCGCACCTCCAAACGGACCACCGCGCAGGGTCCCTCCACCGCGACCGCCTCAGCGCGAACCGTGAACACCTCGCCCTCGTCATCCAGCCAGAACGCACGGATGGCGGCGTGCCCCACCTCAGGCTCTTCGTAGGGCGAGGGCCGGTAGCGAGCATCTTCGGTGAAGAGCCTTTCCACGCCGTCCACATCACCGCCTCGCCAGGCCCGCTCGTACTCGGCCACCCACCGCATCACACGGTCCCGGTCCATTAGCCCAGCTTGCCAGCCGGCGCCACGCACACCAGGCACAACGTCCCCGACACCGCCAGGTCAGCATCCGCGGCAACCGCTCTCACGCTCCTTGCCCTGATCGACCGCAGCGCGTCCCCGGTCAGCGGATCGGATCTCCCCAGGGCCGCCAGGAGGCCGGCGCGGCTCGCCGGCGAGGCCAGCCTTTGGGTGACGTCGACGAACAGGCGGCCGCCGGCCTCGGCCATGGGCGC
>Ga0210378_10001088_pt1 | contig 14119 bp, 18 predicted proteins | sample PLM1_60_b1redo_FD_155465 | JGI IMG/M metagenome (GOLD analysis project Ga0210378, IMG submission 155465) | Groundwater sediment microbial communities from an aquifer in East River, Colorado, USA - PLM1_60_b1 redo | ecosystem: Environmental > Terrestrial > Soil > Riparian zone | place: USA: East...
AGTCTGGTCCCGTCTGCTTGAGACGGGTTCGTCTACCAGCCGGAAGCTTCGAGGGTCTCGATCGCCTGGGTCTCGTCCTTGGACCCGCGCTCCGGCGGCTCGGGAGGCTCGGGAGGCTCGGGAGGCTCCGGTCGCTCGGGAGGCTCGGGCGGCAAGACGATTTCCGGCGCATGGGGCTCGTCGCCGAAACTGAGCGGGTCGATCGTGTCCCCGGTCAAGCCCTCTTCCTCGAGCACCTGCTCGAAGGACCGGGGCGATACGTCCGGGCCTTCTATCGAGTGATCGTCGGCGTAGGCCGGGCCCGGCTCGTTGGGGCGGCTCGGCCGGAGGGGTTTGGGAAGCAGAGGCATCGTCGAGGCATTGGCGAACTGGGCCATCCCGGTCGCTACCGCGGACATGGCCTCAGCCGCTGGAGCCAGGGCCTCCTCAACGCGCTGCGGGACCTCTTCTATCTGTATCCGGGCCTGGTCTATATAGGCCTGAACCATCGTCATCATCGGTTCGACGTCCTCGCGCCAAGCGGCGAATCGAACGATCTCTTCCTGTACGGCCTTCCAAAGCAGGTCGGCCTGCACGATCTGGTGACGGGTCGCGCTCCAGGCCTCGATGATCTGAGTGGTGGATGCTTCCGCACTCGTGACTACCTTGCTGAGCTCTTCACCGACCGACCCGGCGGTCGGCTCCGCGGGCGCCTCGTCGACGATCGGCGAGGACTCTCGCTCTAGCTCGGCCTGCAGTCGGCGGGCCTCCAACTGGGCGATGGCGTCTTCCTGCGCCTTGACCTGTTGCTCGAGCTTCGCAACTTGAGCCTCTGCTGTACGCACGCGCCGCTCGGCAATGCTCAGCATGGAATCGCGCTCGGCGATGACCTCGTCGACCGCGGCCGGATCATAACCCAGCATCTTCCTGGGCAATTTCGGAGATGAGCTGCTCATTTGGCCCTCCATGGTTAGTCGGGCTGCCGCGGCCGAGACTTTAGCCCTAGCCAGGGAGGCGATAAAGCAGAACGCCGAAAAGGTCGATGCAGAGAGCGACATAAGGTCGTCGAACTGTTCCGTAGGTGAGGGGAGACATGAGCCAGGCTTCCATTAGAGAACGGGAGCTGGAGGATGCCCAGCTGCCCGAGTGGGTCACGCTCCACGAGGCAGCCTTCATCGCCCGCCTGACTGAGGAGGAGATTCGAACCGGCCTCGCCGCAGCGGGGGTTGGCTCATTCTCGATGCTGGGCCGCCGTTCGCGGGGGCGACAGGCTGGAAAGGGCTTACTACTGGTCCGCACCGAGGAACTCCGGCGAGCCGGGCTGCTCCATCCCCAGAGCACGCCCCAGGCTCCGGATCGAGTTCCCCACGAACCCGACACAGACGTCCCCTCTAACTGGGGCGACGACTCGATCTTCGGATCGATCGACCGCCTCCCCCCTTCCCCGCCCCGGAAGTCGGAGGAGATCTTTGGCCCGACCCCAGGTGACAACGGCCTTACGGTACAAAGCACCGTCGGCGGAGCCCGTCCGACGGCACAAGCAACCATAGCGAAAACTCGCCGCCGGCCTCGCGCAGAGACCCGAGGGCTCGCCAAGCGGGTAACCCGCGGCGGCCTGCTGACCGTGCTTGCCGCCACGCTGACGCTGGCGCTGGCGCTCGTTGTGTTCACGTTCGCTCCTATCCTGCTCGGCTTTCACACATTCACGGCGACCTCAGATGTGATGAGCCCTTCGATCCGCACCGGAGCCCTACTGCTGGACCGCTCCATACGGGCAGGCGACGCCAAGGTCGGCGACGTGGTCACGTTCCGAGATCCGAGGGAATCCTCGCGGTACATGACGAGTCGCGTCGTGGACATCAAGACCGTCGCAGGCGTGGCTCTCTTCACGACCAAGGGAGATGCCTCCGCCACATCAGAGGAGTGGAGCGTCCCGACGAGCGGCCAGATCAATCGGGTCTCCATCCACGTCGCGAGGCTGGGTTCGCTGGTCGTCTGGCTGCGGACCGGAGCCGGCCTGATCACGCTCGCGCTGACCCCATTGGGCCTCATGCTCCTTGTGTCTCTTCTACGCGAACGCGACCCCGCCTGGGAGTCTCCTCGCCAGGACACGTTCTGGGGTGAGCTGACCGGCCACCGTTCGTCCTAGCCACAAACACGCCTGTTAGGGTGGCCGGGTGCCAGCCCGCACCGCTGCTGCACTCCTTGCCGCGACCCTGACGATCGCCTCTCTGGTCTTCGGCATCTCGCCGCGACCATGGGCCGGCGCCGCAGTCTCCACCCGGCCTAGGGTGAGCTTCGTGGCCGCCCCCGCTTCGACCATCCTGGTCCACGGAAGCTATCCGACGTACTCCTCGCCCTGCGTCAGCTCGGTCCAGCCCATCATGCACGCTCGGTTCGAGGGGACCATCGAGGTCGGGCTGGACACCGATGGCAGCCTCTTCGTCATAGGCGTCCTTCCCTTCGAGGACTACCTGAAGGGAATCGCCGAGGTGCCCAGGTCCTGGCCGGCCGAGGCGCTGAAGGCACAGGTGGTGGCGGCGCGCTCCTACGCACTCGCGCGCATGTCCTATCCCGACCCCACCGGAGACGCCCTCGGCTACGACCTCTGCGCGACGACTGCATGCCAGGTCTACACGGGGCTTGCGATCTCCGACGGGCCCTACGGTGACCGTTGGGTCAGTGCGGTGGAACAGACGGAAGGGCAGGCGCTCCTCTACAACGGTCGGCCCGCAGACACCCTGTACTTCTCGACCTCCAACGGAAGGACGCTCAGCAACCAGGAGGTCTTCGGCACGACACAGCTCCCCTACCTGAAGTCGGTCAAAGAGAAGGACGACGGCGAGTCCTCCGTCTCGCACTGGCACGTAGAGATTCCCTTGGACGACCTTGCCAGGTTCCTCTCCAAAGCGAGCGATTGGGGCAACGAACCGATATCGAGCGTCAGCCGCGCGGGTTCGACCATCACCCTGGAGGGCGGCGGCGCCACCGAGACGCTCTCCGTTACGGATTTCCGTATCGATCTGAACTACTGGGCACATTGCCTGGATCCCGACCACTACCCATCGATCGACACCGACGGGTCGGAGCTTCCCCAGACGGTTCCGTCGAAGTGGTTCGATCTCTCGATCGGCGGATCATCCGTAGTGCTCGACGGCCGCGGCTGGGGCCACGGCGTGGGGATGGTCCAGTGGGGCGCCTACGGAAAGGCGACGCGGGGCTTGTCGTACGACGACATCCTCGCCTACTACTACGGTGGGCTTCGACCCACCCTCTACCCTGCGGAGCCGGCGGTGATCCGGATAGGCATCGCCACTGGGTTGAACGCGGTGCGGATCGAGGGCACGGGCACCGTTTCCATCCAGGGTTCCAACATCGAAGAAGAACCCTGGCTCGTGAAGGGCGGGAAGCGACTTCGCGTCAGTCACTCGCACCCGCCGCCCGCGTACTTCGCGGCAGGAGCAATCGTCCACGCGCCCAAGAAGGCACGGTCCGGAGCCAAGCTCGCAGCGACCGTATCCGTCGAGAGGTTGTCGGTGGTGTCGCTTCTGCTCCGGTCGGCCGAGGGCGTCGACTATCCGGTCACCCAGGGAGTGACCACGGCCGAGGGCGAGATCGAACTCTCGGGGACCGTGCCGCCGATGCCGACGGGAACCTATTCCCTCATAGCCGTCACGACGGACGGCGTGGACATAGCGGACAGCGACCCCACCACGGTGCACGTGGCCGGGCTGGCCGTCACTCCTACATCGACGACCTCGCCCTCGCCAGCGGGATCCCCCCAGGCCGAGACTTCAGGCACCGACTGGGGGCTATACGTGGGCAGCGGTATCGCCGTACTGGCCTTGGCGACCCTGGCGTTCGTCCTCGCCCGCAAGCGCCGGCGTCCGCGGAAGTCAGCCTGGCAGGAGACCAGACCTCCTCCTCCCGCAGGCCGCTGATGGGCGGAGGAACCGCCTGCTGATACCATTCCGTGGCTATGGCAGCGGTATGCGACATCTGCGGCAGGGGACCTGGTTTCGGCATGAAGGTCTCACACTCTCACCGGCGCTCGAACCGGCGCTGGGACCCGAACATCCAGAAGATCCGGGCGCTCGTGAAGGGCGCGCCGCGCCGGGTGAACGTCTGCACGCGCTGCCTCAAGGCCGGCAAGGTAGTTCGCGCGGGCTGAAACCGATCGTTTTTTACTGACCCTTGCGGTGCCCCTTCTCCTTGTGCTGCTTCAGCACGGTTCGGGCGGCTACTTCCTCTGCCCGCTTGCCGTAGCGGCCTTCCTTCTTGGCGCTCTCCTTGATGTGCTCGTACTGTCGCTGCTCCTTCTGGCCCACGCCTCGCACGTGCTTCTTCTCAGGCATCGGGGACCTCCTTTCGCAGTGTTATTTGAAGATGCTTATTCCACCCGGGCCTATCAGGGCGCCAACGAGGATCAAGATGATGCCCGCGAACACGCCCCCCTGAATAAGGGTGAGGATGCCCCAGATCACGAAGACCGCGGCAATGATCCACAGCAACCAAGCAGCTCCAGCCGTCATCCCAATCAAAGCCAGCATGCGAATCACACCTCCTCCGGTTCGAATGTCTCGCCCACCAGAGCCGACGGGCTCGTTGGGGCTGGCTGTATTTCGGAACGTCCCTCTCTGATTGCTCTCTTTCCCTACTCCGCGAGAGGCAAACCCCTCAGTCCGTGTCCTGAATCAGCCTCCAGCTCGGACTGACCGGCCCGATCCCGCGGCCCATCGCCAGCGCATGGCGGATGGCCTCGGTCACGAACGCCTTTCCCTTGCTGACCGCCTCGAACAGCGCTTCGCCTTTCGCAAGGAAGGCCGCGATCGAGGCCGAGAGCACGCAGCCGGTCCCATGCGTATGGGATGTGTCGATCCGTTCCGCGGAGAGCCACTCCAATCGTTCGGCGTCAACGAACAGGTCGTCCGCCGTGGCGCCTTCGAGATGCCCGCCCTTGACCAGCACCGCGCCAGCACCCAGGCCTAGGATCGTCTCCGCGGCGCGACGCATATGGTCTTTCGTTGCCACACCGAAGCCCGCGAGGCCTGATGCTTCGGGAAGGTTCGGGGTCACGAGAGCGGCCAGCGGCACTATGCGGCTCCGAAGGGCATCCACCGCGCTCGACCGCAGCAGGGAATCACCGTGCTTCGAGACGAAGACTGGATCGACGACGAGGTTCGCGATTCCCTCGCCTCTCACGGCGTCGGCGACGGCTTCCACGATCTCTGCCGACGACAGCATGCCGGTCTTGGCCGCATCGACGCCGATGTCGGACGCAACGGCTCGGATCTGCGCCGCGACGATCTCGGGCGGCACATCTGAGACGGCCGTAACGCCCTCGGTGTTCTGGACGGTGATCGAGGTTATCGCGCTCATCCCCCACACGCCAAGGGTCGCGAAGGTCTTCAGGTCGGCCTGGATCCCGGCTCCGCCGCCCGAGTCGGAGCCCGCGATCGTCAACGCGCGAGCTACTCGCGGGGGATCAAGAGGCAAAGTGGTCCCACCCCGTCGCCTCGAGTGGCCGCTCTGTCCCGTCCGCCTCAACGGCCACCAGTCCGGAGCCACCGAGGATCTCTCCGATGTCCGTAAGCGGAGTGCCGAAGGCTTCGCGAAGCCGCTCCGTGGCGGGCTCGACGGCCTCTGGCGGAAGGGTCGCCAGTAGCTCGTAGTCCTCGCCGCCGGAGAGGACCAGGGCAATGGGTTCGACGTCCTGCAGAACGGCGGGCAGCAGCTCGAGCCCCAGGGCCGCCGGCAGGCGATCCAGGGACAACCTCGCCCCGACCGCGCTCTCCCGGCAAAGCCGCGACAGGTCGAGGGCGAGGCCGTCCGAGACGTCGATCATCGACGTGGCACCCGCCCGCGCAAGCGCCTGGCCCTCCCCGACGCGGGCAACCGGCCTGTCGTGAGAGCCCAGCAGCTCCCGCCCCCACTCGGAGCCGGCGATCGAGGCGACGCTGTGAGGCGGCGCCTGGGCTATGCGTAGGCCGCCCGCCGCTCCCCCCAGCGATCCGGTCACCACGATCCTGTCCCCGGGGCTCGCGCCGGAACGAAGGACCGCCCGACCCATGGCCACCTCGCCGATGATCGCGACCGACACGATGACGCTGTCGGCGCGAGACGTGTCGCCACCGACGATCGACATCGCGTACTCGGCGGCGGCTTCCCGGAGCCCGCCGTAGAGCTCGACGACCCACGACGCCTCGAGGTCCGTTGGCAGGCCGAGGGAGACCAGCCCGAAACGGGGACTGCCCCCCATAGCGGCCACGTCGCTGACACTTGCCGACAGGGCCTTGTATCCGAGATCCGTGGGCGAGATCGTCCGCCTTTCGAAGTGGACGCCCTCGACCATCATGTCGGTCGTGAGGACGGCGAGGTGATCGCCCAGCTCCACCAACGCCGCATCGTCGCCCGGACCCAGCCGTACCCCGGGTACGTCGTCGGCAAGCAGCTTGCGCAGGAGAGCGACCAGTTCGTCCTCTGAACCCAGACCCGACATAATGCGAGCGTACCCAAAGTGCGCGGAAGAAGGGGCGGACGAGATGCCGGTCATCAACACCATCGAGCTCGAGGGCGTGTCCGAGAACTCCTGGGGCGACGCCGCGAGGGAGGCTCTGAGCGAGGCCGCCAAGACCATCCGCGGAATCAACCGGCTGGAGGTCTTGTCCACTGGTACCGACGTCAAAGACGGGCGGATCGTCGGCTACCGTACGCAGGTGAAGCTGTACTTCACGATCGAATCCGATCGCTAGCTGCCCGAGGCTCCTGAGTAACTAAACGCTAGAATCGGCTTCCCTTTGCAGGGTTCCGAGGAGACGGTTCCCATGAATGCCAGGAAGGTCCACGACAATCCATCGACTGATGAGCTCAGAGCGTTCACGGAGCTTATGCCCACCTGCCGTGTGACCGAGTTCGGCAACGTGAACGTGCAGACTCGCGTCACTTCCCGTAGCGCCGGCTCGACGTACATAGTCACCGACGATCCCTCGATTACCGACGGCAAGTCCATGACTCGCAAGGAGTACGAGCGGATCTGCAAGCTCCAGGACGACTACATCTCGGAACAGGAGATGGTCGTGGTCGACGGCTACATCGGCAACGTCCCGGACTTCCAGACCGCGGCTCGCCTTTCCATCGAGAAGGCGAACGCGAACATCGCCGGCATGCAGCAGAAGCTCTACTACGACCGAGACAGGGGAGAATCGGAGGTCGAGGTCATATACACCCCTAACCTCTTCCCGGCCGGCTACCCCGACGACCGCTGCATCGCGGTCGATCTGGAGAACGGCATCACCCGCGTCCTGGGCTCCGACTACTTCGGTGAGTCGAAGAAGGGCGGCCTGCGCATGTGGAACACGATCGTCTACGACCGGGGCGGCCTCGCGCTGCACGCCGGTTGCAAGTCGGTGCCGGCCAACGGAGAAGAGAAGGTGTTTCTGATCATTGGCCTCTCCGGCACCGGGAAGACGACCACGACGTTCACCACCCAGAACAACTCCCTCCCCGTTCAGGACGATTTCGTTGCGCTGATGCCGGGAGGCAAGGTCTACGCCACCGAGGACGGCTGCTTCGCCAAGACCTTCTCACTGGACCCGGAGTTCGAGCCGAACATCTACAACGCCGTGATCAAGCCGACCTCATATCTGGAGAACGTCTACCAGGACGACAGCGGGAAGGTGAACTTCTTCGAGGAGTCCTACACGAAGAACGGAAGGGCCGTGTTCGCGCTGGAGGACCTCGCCCGATCCAAGGACGCGCGGGATCTCTCTCGCGTCGACTACCTCCTGATCCTGAACTGGAACGAGAACATCATCCCGGCTGTCGCACGGCTCTCGCAGACCCAGGCGGCGGGTTACTTCATGCTCGGCGAGACGACGGGCACGTCAGCGGGCGGGAAGTCCGAAGAGGGCAAGTTCCTTCGTGTGCCGGGCACCAACCCGTTCTTCCCGCTACGCCACGGCCTTCAGGGCAACCGATTCCTGGAGCTGCTGGATACCCATCCGATCGAGGTCTATCTGATGAACACCGGACGGATCGGCGGCAGGCCCGACGATGAACGGTCGATGAAGGTGAAGATCCCGCACTCCTCGGCAGTGGTGAAGTCGATCGCCGAGCAGTCGATCAAGTGGACCGACGACGCTGACTTCGGCTACGAGGTTGCGGAGGAAGTCCCTGGAATCGAAGAAATCGAACTACTACAGCCCCGGCGGCTCTACGAACGACAGGCCCGGATGGACGAGTATCAGGCCCTGGTCGATCGGTTCAAGCGCGAGCGCGCCGAGACCCTGGCCAAGTACTCGGACCTGACCGAAGAGATCATTCGCGCGGTTTCCTAGTCCGGGGCTGTACTCCCGGCGTTTGCTCGCATTCCTCCGGCTGGCTAAGGTTGCCTTGATGCACGAGGTGGATCCTTCCGCAACCGGAGTCAGGGTCCTTCGCCGCAGCACCGACGACAAGATCATCTTCGGGGTCTGCGGGGGGCTCGGGCGATATCTCGGTGTCGAGCCGATCCTTCTGAGGGTCGCGTTCGTCATCCTCACGATCGCCGGCGGCTCTGGTGTCCTCATCTACCTTGTCGCTTGGCTGGTCATCCCGAAGGAACGCGCGGGCGAGCATGTGGGCACGACGCACGGAACCTCCGGAGCGACGGGCAGCGTGCTGGCCGGAACGGCCCTTATCGCGCTCGGCACGATCCTGCTGATAGACCGGTTCGTCTCGTGGTTCGACAAGGTGATCGGGCCGGTGACCCTGATCGCTCTCGGGGTCGCGGTGCTTGTCTGGGGAGCCCGACGATGAGCGACGAGCTGCCGCCCGAGGGCGAATCTGAGACCCCGCCCGCGGAGACATCAGAGCCTGAGGCCGAGCCGAAGGGCACGGCGATCCTCGAGACCGGGCCCCCGATACCGCCGCCGGTTCCACCTCCAAGCAGAGCTCACAAGTTGCCGCTCACAAGGTTGATGCTCGGCGCCCTATTCGTGGCCGGAGGCGCGCTGTGGCTGCTCGGAGCCCTGGACGTGGTCGACGTCTCCGTGACCGCAGCCCTCTCGGTCGCGCTGATCGTTGTCGGTCTGGCTCTATTGGCGGGCTCATTCACCGGACGCCACACGGGGATGATCACGATCGGGATCGTGCTGACCGCCGGCCTGGCCCTGGCGTCCACCTTCGACATCCGCCTGGAGGGCGGCATCGGCCAGCGGAACGAAAGGCCGGCATCTGTGGCCGAACTGAAGAGCGAGTACAAGCTCGGCGTCGGCCAGCTCACGATCGACCTGACCGGAATCATTTTCGCTCCCGGAACTACGACTCACATCAAGGCGCGCGTCGGCATCGGCCAGCTAACGGTCCATGTTCCGGCTAACGGTTATGTATTTGCGGACGCCACGGCAGGGCTGGGTGAGGTCTTGCTGTTCGGTCGACAGAGCTCGGGATTCGACGTGGAGCTCTCGACCCCGGTCCTCAACGGCATCCGACCGGGGGTAAGCGGCCGTCTCATCCTCGAGCTTTCAGTCGGGTTGGGGCAGGTGACGGTCGATGGCCAGTAGCGGCGTCCACCGGACCTCGTTGATTGCCGGGTTGCTGTTCGTGGTGCTGGGCGTGCTCTTCCTGCTCGACGCGCTGGATGCCATCAACCTGAAAGGCGCGTACGTGTGGCCGGTCGCGCTCATCGTGGTCGGGCTGGCGGTGCTCTGGGGAGGCCTCACGGCGTCTCGGCGCCGGGGCGGCGAGCCCTAGCGGGGCATACCTCCCTGCACCCAGCCCCGGAACTTCTCAATCTGTTCGGCGGGCCAAGGTTCGTCGCAAGGCATGTCTCCTGCCTCCAAGCGTTCCAGGATCCCCTCGGAGTTCCCCTTCACGTCCTCGTAGCGCCACAGGTCGAACGCCCATTCCATCCTCTGCCTGTCCTTCTCGCGGAACAGGGGCCGGATATCTCCTTCGTAGCTCAGCCCGTCTCCCATATCACTCTCCTCGGTCGATCCGGTCCTGTACCTCGCGGAGCCTGGAGGCTAGGCCTTCGAGCAGGGTCACGGCCACGCTGGGGTTCTTGATCAGGAATGGCCGGAAGTACGTCGCCTCGAGCGTCAAGACCTCGACGGGCTCGGCGGCCGTCACCGTCGCCGAGCGGGGCTTGCCTGCGAGCAGGGCCATCTCGCCAAAGAAGTCGCCGGGGCGGAGCGTGTGTGCCTTCCCACCTGCCTCGACCGTGGCCGTGCCCGAGAGGATCACGAAGAGCCCGCCGCCGACGTCGTCCCTGGTGACGATCGCCTGGCCCCCCGAGTACGACCGCCTCGACCCGATCCTGGCGATACGGTCGAGGTCCTCCGGAGTGAGCTCCTCGAAGAAGGGCACTCTCCTGAGCGCCTCGACCTCTGGCGGCAACTCGTCCACAGTCGGTCTCCCCGTGGTTAGCGATCGCGAGATGGTGGGGCATCGGTCCGGACCTTGTCCAACCGCAGCAACTCGGGATCGACCCTGGCAGCGGAGGCGATCAGCTCCCTTGCCGGCTCGATATCGTCGCCTCGGTTCAGGGCCACCGCCGCGAGGACCTGGCCATCCTTCAGGTAGAACGCGGTGAATTCGCGCGCCTCGAGGCTGCCCCTCACGACGAGATCGTCCCAGGTCATCGCGAAACCAGCGTACTGGAGGTTCTGGTCGTACTGGTCCGACCAGAACCAGTAGACGTCTTTGTAGGGCGCGCCCTTGCCCATCATGCTGAGGGCAGCGGCCCGCCCGTGCTTGATGGCGTTCTGCCAGTGCTCCACCCTGATCCGGCCCAACACGAGGTGCCGGTGGTTGGCCACGTCCCCGGCCGCGAAGATCCCTTCGACATTGGTCCGGCAGAGCTCGTCGACGAGCACGCCGTCGTCGATCTCCACCCCCGAACCCGCGAGGAACTCGGTCACCGGCTCGACCCCTAGGCCGAGCACGACGAAGTCGCACTCGAGCGATTCCCCTCGGGCAGTCAGGACCCGCTCGACCTGGCCGCTGCCTTCGAGGGCGGCCACCCGATCTTCTTGGAAGATCCTCACACCATGGTCCGCGTGGATCCCGGCTAGTACAGCACCGACGTCCTCGCCCAGGACTCGTTGGAGGGGAACCTTCCCGCCGTCCACCGCGGTGACCTCCACCCCTCGCACGCGGAGCGATGCGGCCACCTCAGAACCTATGAACCCCATGCCCCCGATCACCGCCCGCCGCCCGGGGGCGATCTCGGCCTGTATGCGCCTGGCGTCGTCCACGGTGCGTAGGCCGTGGACGCCCTCCAGATCGGTGCCGGGGATGGGGAAGGTACGGTTGCGGGCTCCGGTGGTCACCAGGAGGCTGTCATAGGTGACCTCTTCCCCGTCATCGAGGGTCACCACCTTGCGGGCCGGGTCTATGCCGGTCGCGGCCTTCCCGAGCCGGGTCTCGATGGCCTGTTCTCCGTAGAAACCAGGGGTACGTACCATCGCGTCCTCGAAGGGGGTCTCTCCGCGCAGGAACGACTTAGATAGAGGCGGGCGTTCGTAGGGCATATGCTCCTCGGCCCCTATCAAAAGCACCGTTCCCTCGAATCCCTCATCCCGAAGGGTGACAGCCGCCGTCGCGCCGGCCAGGCTCGCCCCGACGATGACGATGCGCCCGGAAGCCGCCACACCACCACCGGCAGCGCCGCGCTCCTGTGGCCGCGGCGCTTCATCCTTTCGCCCGAGCACCTGCATCACCAGTGGCTTGGCCGCCGGCCCTCGCAGAACCTGGCCGTCCAGACCGTAACGAGAACCGTGGCATGGGCAGTCCCAGGTCCTGTCCGCATCGTTCCAGTCGACGGTGCAGCCCATGTGGCTGCACTTCGGGGACAGAGCACGCACCATCCCGGACTCGTCCCGATAGACGGCGAGCTTCTTCCCCGCCACGTCCACGACGGCTCCGTGACCCGGCTGGATCTCCTCTACGGTCCGATCCACCGTCTTGACGATCAGGACATCGGTGGAAGCGTCGTGAGCGACCTTGTTGGGCACCGAGCCCAGGAGAAACCGGCGGGCCCCCGACATCCCCTTGTTGCCCACGACGATGAGGTCGACGTCACCGCTCTCGGCCACCTCGCAGAGCTTCTCGGAGGGGTCACCCTGCGTGACGAACGGGTCAACATGCACACCCTCCGGCCGGCCGGCCGCCGTCTCCTCGAGCATGATCGCACCGACGATCGGATCGCCCACGTAGAGGAGGGTCACCTCCGCTCGCACCTGCATCGCCAGCTCCATCGCCTTGCGCGCGGCCTCGGTCGCGGTGGGCGAGCCATCGGTGCCGGCCAGGATGCGCTTGTACAGGCCTCCCGTCCTGGCCTCCCGTTCGGCGAACTTCGTGGTGTCGACGATGAGCACGTCGCAGGAGGCCGAGTGGGCGACGCGGTCCGGCACGCTCCCCAGACGGAACCTTGTTGCCTCGCCGATGCCCTTGTTCCCGACCACGATCAGCTCCGCGCCGTGGCGCAGGGCCGCATCCAGGATCAGCTCGGCGGGCTCACGCTGCTCCATCTCCCCCAGCGCCTCGACACCGTTTCGCGTGACGGCTTCGTGCGCGTGGCGGAGCAACCGCTCGGCCATCTGCCTGCTCATCTTCGGAGGCGAGTAGGCGGTTACCAGGACTATGCGCGCCCGAAGGCGCTTGGCCAGTCTGACGGCGGCGTCCCTGGCCATGGTGGCCGTGGGCGAGCCATCGGTGCCGACGACGATCGTGCGATAGCCCACGGTGCGGCCTCAGCTCGACGTGGCCGATGGTTCGACCACAAAGGTCCCGCTCATCGGCGGGTGGACGTCGCATCGGAAGAAGTACGTCCCCGGTTGGAGCGCCGGCGCCGAGTAGTTGATGGTCGTCGGGCCGAGCACCCGCTTGCCCACGAACAGTGACGTGGCAAGCGAGGAATCTGAGTAGATCGCCACGTTGTGGTCGACTCCCGCGTCGTCGTTCTGGAACACGATCGTGAACCCGACGCCGGCCGGCGCCGTGAGCTCGTCGGTGTTGAACGCAACGTTCTTGGCCTGGATCTGGACGTTGGGCCCCACCGGCGGCGGAGCCGTCCCCGCCGACGTCGTGAAACCGAGCGTCGGCTTGAAGACCATGAGGTACAGGATGGCTAAAAGGGCGACGAAGCCGATCCCTGCGATCGATCCGGCCCGAGAGCCGCTGAGGATCTCGTCGAACTGCTGGGGCGTAACGGCCCGCGAGCCGCCGGCCATCGCCCGGGCAACCAGGCCCACCCTCCGGTAATACGGCCTGGCCATGGCGTACATCGCGATCGACGTCACCACGAGGACGATGATCGCCGCCCAGATCCAGGCATAGGACCACCAGTGGCCGAGGAAGCCGGCAACGATCCCTCCCAGCAGTAGGAGTCCCAGCCACGTGTAGAAAGAACGGATCGAAGAGCCGGACAGCTCGATCAGGCTGCTGACCTTCTGAGGGTCGCGCTCCTTCCGGAGTCGTAAGGTAACGATCATCGAAACGCCGTGGGACGACACGAACCCCACGACCCCCACTATGTGTACGAACACCCAGAACTTGTACACAGCTCACCTTCCCCCGAGGCTCGGTCGCGGATTCTAGCCGTCCTCGGCTCCAGAGGACGGCGAGCGCGAGAGTAAGGCTCCGGTGAGCAGCTGGAGGGCGGCCAGGGCGATGGGTACCAGGAAGTACCACCCGAACCCCTGCGGCTCATCAAGGAGCGCATAGCCCAGGAAGAAACCGCCGAAGGCGAACCAGAGTCCCACTCGCGCCGCTGCGTGGAGGGCGAACAGTATCTGTTCGAAGGTCGACTCCGCCGCGAACTCAGTGTCTATCCAGCGGAGCAGGGATCGCACTCCAAGCGCAAGAAATACCGAGGCCACCACGATCTCGGCGACTATCATTTGCCTTCCTCGCCCGGCCCGGATAGAAGCTCCACCACTCGGGTGTCCGAGACCTGGCCGAAGTCCTCATACCATTGCCCCACCGCGTAGAAGGGCCAGGGAAACGCGAGGACGCGGAGGTCGTCCGCTTCGGCGGCCAACCTGTCCATGGCCTCGCGCGGAGCCACCGGCACGGCGAGGATGACCTTGGCCGCGCCATCCTTTCGGGCTTTCCGCAGGGCTGCTGCGGCCGTTCCGCCAGTGGCGACCCCGTCGTC
>Ga0210378_10001089_pt1 | contig 14115 bp, 15 predicted proteins | sample PLM1_60_b1redo_FD_155465 | JGI IMG/M metagenome (GOLD analysis project Ga0210378, IMG submission 155465) | Groundwater sediment microbial communities from an aquifer in East River, Colorado, USA - PLM1_60_b1 redo | ecosystem: Environmental > Terrestrial > Soil > Riparian zone | place: USA: East...
TGTCGCCCTCGGGACCCTGGTCAACTTGGACAACCCCGACCGGGTCGTCGTTGGCGGAGATCTCGTGCGCGCCGGGGAGATTCTGCTTCGGCCACTACGAGAGAGCATGCATCGGACTGCAATGGCTGCCGCGGCGAACGCGGCCGAAATCAGGGCTGGCACGCTGGGCGATTGGGCGACGGCCTGGGGTGGCGCCGGGCTCATTCTCACGTCTCCCCTGGCACTGGGTGTAGACGCATGATGAGGCAAGAGCGGACACTGCCGCCGCCAGCGTTGCGGGATCGCGGTCAGGGCAATCCCGCTGAGCTGTCGCTGGGTCAGACGGCCTGGGCGGAGCTCATCGAAGCAGCCGATACCCGCAACGTCGATGGAACATCAGCCGTGAGTTCGCAGTATCCCCGGCGAAGGGTTCTTTGAACGGAGGCGGGGACAGCAACCGTGTGGCCGTTCACGGTGCCCGTCACACCGACGCGCCGTCCACATCGGACTTTCTCATACACGCTCGTAGCCTGCCCCCGGGGGTGCGCGCTCGAACCCAAGTGGGCAGCTCCGTACACGATCAATTTCGTGGCGGTCGGCTCTCTCGAGAGACTTCGGAATCGTAGTAGCGCCGTACGCTGGCGCCGATGCGTGTCACGTCGGTGCCGTAGATGTGGATCGAGATTGCCGTCGTGCTGGCTGTGTTGCGGACGCGGTGAATGTCGCCGGGCGGCGCGAATCCGCTGACGTCGCCGGCGCGGTTGTCATTGCGGCCGACCAGGTGGAGATCGGCGTCGAACAGCTCCTCGTGCTCGACACCCTGGATGACGCCGAACACGCACCATGTCACGTGGTCGTGGATGCGCGTGATCTGGCCGGGCCGCCACACCAGGGCGATGATCGAGAATGAGCCGTCAGGCTCGACATGTAGCGTGTGGCTGCGGTAGCCGTCGGCCGAGCCGAGGCGCTGCTTGGCGGTGAGCACGTCCGGCGTGGGCAGGTGTCGGCGCAGCTGCTCGGCAACGAGCTGCGCGGTGGCCGGCCAGCTGGCGTGCGCGGCGACGGCGGTGCGGACGCCGTCGACCAGTGCGGTCAGTTCGTTGACGGGGCGGGTCTGTGTCGTGGTCATGCCATGAGGGTGCGCCCGCTCGGTTCATACGTCTAATGCAAAGATTCGTGCTGTTCCATAGGTATGGTCGATGCATGCTGGATGTCACGCGGCTGCGCGTCCTCGACGCCCTCGCCCGGCACGGATCGGTCACTGCGGCTGCGAAGGAGCTGCACTACTCGCAGCCGACGGTCAGCCACCACCTCGCCCGGCTCGAGGCGGAGACCGGCGCGCAGCTGCTGCAACGGGTCGGGCGCGGCATCCGGCTCACGCAGGCCGGGCAGCTGCTGGCCGACCGGGCGGCCGAGATCATCGGACGGATCGATGCCGCCGACGCGGAGCTCGCCGCGCACGTGGGGCTGACCGCAGGGCAGGTACGCCTGGCCGGCTTCTCGTCCGCGATCGGGTCACTCGTGCCGCGGGCCGCAGCGGCGCTGGCCGGCAAGCATCCGGGGCTGCGGATCAGCCTGATCGACACGCATCCGCCCGAGGCGCTGGAGCTGTTGCGTGCCGGCAAGATCGACGTCGCGATCATCTTCCGCTACGACGAGACCGAACCCGAGCCGGACGGTGTCCGCCTGCACCACCTGCTCGACGATCCGGTGTACCTGCTGTCCACCCAGCGCGGGCACACGCTGGCCACGCTTCACGACGCGACGTGGATCGCCGGCTGCGAACGGTGCCGCAGCCACCTGCTGACACTGTGCGCCGACCAAGGCTTCGAGCCGCGGATCGGCTACACCTCCGACGACATGGTCGTGATGCAGGCGCTGGTGGCCGCCGGGCTGGGCGCGACGACCATCCCCGGGCTGGCCCTGCGGGTCCATCGCGTCAAGGGCATCGTCGCGAGTGAACTGGCTGGGTCGCACCGGCACATTTACGCCGCGACCTACGGCCAGCCGCCCGACCCGCCCCCCACGGCCGCCCTACTGACGGCGCTCGCCGAGGCCGCGGCGACATAACGGGCGGCTCTGCTCGCGCTCTCGGCCGCCACCACGCCCTGCTCACGCGACTCCTCGCGGTTTCCGCGCTACGCTCGCCGGCGAAGAGATTGTTCCCTTGGTCCGGTTCGACCCCGACACCGTGGTCGAACGAGATCAGACCTACCAGCGCATCGGGTGGACCCAGGGCACGGAGGAGCGCATGACGTACGAGATTCGTCCAATCGGAGTCGTCGAGTCGCCGTTGGTCGATCCCGCGAGCGCGCCCAAGCAGGGTGTGGAGGGTAGTCCCGAGGCTTGGCTGGCGTTCTATCCCGCGGTGGCCGATGGCATCCGTGATCTTGCGGTCGGGGATGAGGTGTTCGTCCTCACGTGGCTGCACCTCGCCGACCGATCCGTGTTGGCCGTACATCCGCGCGATGATCCGCGGAACCCCCTGACCGGTGTCTTCAGCACTCGTTCCTCCGACCGGCCCAATCCCATCGGTCTGCACCGAGTTCGGGTGCTCGCGATCGACGGGCTCCGGGTGCGGGTAGCCGATCTCGAGGCCGTCGACCGCACCCCGATCGTCGACGTGAAACCGGTCCTCGGCACAACGCGCTAGTCGCGAATCTGGTCTTCGGGCCGGAGAACCCTGAGTGACCGCACCATCTTGCGCACCTGACTCATGCAAAGAGTCGCAAGCTCTGTTGTAGTTGCCCATCCGCGTACGGAGCGCGAGTCGGATCGCTCTGGTTGGTCGCAGGTCGGCCGCGACGGACCGTTAGCTGATCTGCTCCGCCAGTTCGACGATGATCCCCTCCGGGCCGCGGACGTAGTAGAGCCGGTAGCTGTCCTCGTAGCGCTCCAGCTCGCCCACGAGTTCCACGCCGCGGGCTCGCAGGTCGGCGACGACAGCGTCGATGTCTTCGACGGCGAATGCGACATGGCGGATGCCCGGTGTGTTCGCCGGCGCGTGCCCGTTGTCGTCCTGGCTCGAGGGCGTGTGGATCTTCGTCAGCCCGAGTCGTCCATGGCCGTCCGGGGTCTGCACGACCGCGATTTCTGCCCGGACGCCGTCGAGCCCCACGACGCGATCCACCCACCGGCCCTCGACCGGCCCCTCGCCCTGCAGCTCGAGTCCGAGCTCGACTAAGAACTCAGTCGCGGCCGTGAGGTCGTCAACGACGATGCCCACGTGGTCCATTCGTTGGATAGTCACATGCCCGGTGATAAGGATTGGCCGGTCGAGTCCGGCGACACGCGCCCGGAAAGACCAAGCCACGTCTTCATGCCGACGACCGCTCATCCGACATCGACGTTCCGCGAGCCGATCCCCTGCTGAGACGGTCGGTTACGGGGCCGATTCCACGGCACCGCCGCTTCTTGGGCTCCCTCCACTCAGAGCACCGGTGCACAGAACGCCGGTGCTGTGCCGTCAGATCGCCTGCCATCGACGGGCGGCTATCAGACTCTCCCCGATCGCCCCCAGTGCGCCGGCCGCGGCAAGGGCCGAAAGTCCCGCGAATGTCTGGCATCGGCGGTCCCAGGAGAGCGTTCGACCGCCGAGGCCGTTCATCTGGTGACCGGACCACTCACCTCTGTTGCGCCTGATCGACGGTGGTCCGGTTCGGACCGCCAGCCGATCGGGCCACGTTCATTGCGTGGATTTCCTTGGTCAGACTCAGGATCTGGTTCGAGATATGCAGCAGCTCCTCGTTCTGCTGCTCCTCCTGCCGTACGATCTGCCACTGGTTGTCGGCCAGCACCTGCCTCTTCTCGTCGGCCCGGTTCTGGCTGATCATCACGAACGTGGAGAGGAAGATCGCCTCCAGGGAGACAATCATGGTCAGCAACCCGAACGGGTAGTGCTCGATCCGCAAGCCGATCCAGGCGGCGAACCAGATGACGTGGAGGTACACGAACTTCATCGAGCCGGCGAACCCTGTGATCTGGTCGGCGACCCTGTTCTCCAGGCTGTTTCTGCGCTCCTCGGCGTGCCGCAGCAGGGCTGGGTGCACCGGTAAGGGTTGCGGCCGTCTCACGCTTCCTCCTCTCGTGGGTCCTTGCCGCGCGCCGCGGCCGCCGCGATCCCTCAGTCCCGTCTGCGGTCGAAGATCTGCAGGAAGAACAGGAACACGTTCAGTACGTCCAAGAAGATCGAGGCGGCGATGAACGGCGCCGTGTCCAGGCCGGTCGATCGGCGCAACCGCCGGAAGTCGACCATCGTGAAGCCAGCGAAGATGACCAGCCCGAGTACCGAATAGATGAGCGGGCCACCAGGGATCTGTACAAAGATCAGGACGATGCCGAATGCGATCAGCGCCAGCAGCGCCCAGAAGCAGGCCCGGCCAACCCACGAGAGGTCCCGGCGGGTGGCATAGCCGGCAGCGCCGAACCCGGCGACGAACAGCGCGGTCGCGGCACCGGCCTGCCACAGCGCCTGCGGATCGGCACCGGCGTAATAGACCAGCGTCGGCGCAACCGCCAGCCCCATCAGCAGCCCGAACCCGAACAGCAGCGCAACACTGAGCCCGGCCGAGCTTCGTACCGCGAACCGCATCCCGATCAGGCAGGCGAACGCGAGCAGGTAGCACACGATCGCCACGCCGTACCCGAGGTTGCGGCCCAGGTACGCGCCCAGCGCGAACAGCCCGGCGGTCGCCGCGACGTACCACATGACCTGACCGAACAGGGTGCGCGTCCGGTCGACCGGGCGCACCCGTCCATACTCCGTGAGGGTCATGACGCTCCTAATGAGCGCCGGAGGCTTCCGGCAGTAGGACCCGCAGCGCGCGAGGGCAGATCTCACACACGATCGGCAGATCCAGCAGCACGGCTTCACCGTCGATACCGGCGGGCAGTTGCCCCGCCGTTCCGTGCAGCGTGATACGGGCGGCTGTCCAGGTGGTCACCCCTTCACCGGGCGGCCCGGCATGGCCCTGCCGCGCGAGTTCGCGGCGAAGGCGCGGGAGCAGGTCCGGCGGTGGCGCACCGCCAGGGCGCTTGACCACGATGCCACCGAGCTGACCGGTGTCGAGAGCGAAGCGGTACCCGAAGTGGCGCAGGGTCGACACGTGGTACGGGTTGTTGGACACCAGGACCATCTGGGGGCACTCGACGGGGCCGTCGGGCGTGTCCACTGTGGCGTTGACCCACTGCTCGCCGCCGAGGTACCCGGGTGCGATCTCCATGAACGTGCGCGCCTTCGCGTCCCGGTAACCCGGTGTCAACAGGGCGTCCGCATAGGCGCCGAACGAGACGTTGTTGACGAACACTCGCGAGCCGACCCGTCCCAGATCGACCTGTGCCAGACCCCCGGCGCGCAACGCGCTCAGCGCCGATGCCGGGTTGCTGATGTCCAGGCCCAGATCCCGGGCGAAATGGTTGCGGGTACCCGCGGGGATCACCACCAGCGGCAGCTGCGCCTGGGTGGCCACCGTGGCAACCGCCGAAACCGTGCCGTCGCCGCCGGCGACGCCGAGAACGCCGGCCCCGTCGGCGACGGCAGCCCTGGCCAGCGCCGCCGCGTCCTCGTTCGGGCCGGTCAGCCTCACCCGAGCGCCTGCCGCCTTGGCGAGCTCCACGAGCCGGAACCGCGCCACCTTCCCGCCACCCGAGCGGGGATTCATCACCAGCACCGCCCCGTCGCGGGGCAACCGGTTATCGATGTCCCCCATCGCGATCACCTCCGCCTCCGGGCCACCCGGCCGACCAGCCGGCCGACGGCCCAACCGCACAGGTCGCCGATGACCGCGCCGATGGCGACGTCGGACGGGTAGTGCACATTCGTGTGCACCCGCGAATAGGCGACGGTGGCGGCGGTTACCCGAAGCGGCAGCCGGGCGCCGGGCGCTGCGTGCCCCATCGCGGAAGCGAACGCGAACGCGGACGCCGCATGGCCCGAGGGGAATGATGGGGAGACCGGGCGCCGTACCCGGCGCGAGTCGGGCACGGGCCGGCCGTCCGACCTGGCGGGCCGCTGCCGGCGCGCCAGGGGTTTCAGGATCAGGTTCGTCACCGTCGAGGTCAGCGCGATCGCCAGTACTCCCTGACAGGCGGCCCGCCTCCCCCGACCGCCGCCGACGATGGCCGCCGCAGCGGCGGTCGCCAGCCACAGCCGCGAATAGTTCGCCGCGTTCGACACACCAACCAGCACCCGGTCGAGGCGGGGCGTGGCCGTGCCCACGATGGCGTCGCACGCGGCGATGTCCGTCGCGTCGACCAGAGCGCGCACCTCATCCGGCCAACGCATCCGATCCAGGCCGCTGCGAGGCGCTAGCGTCGTCATCGGGTTCCCTCCCACGCTCCAGAAGTCGGCGCCCTCGGCCGCCGCTGGCCCGTTCACCGGTCCAACGGCGGTCGAGGGATGTTGTCTGCTCCGGGATCAGCCGCGGTGCAGCTTCTCCTTGACCGTGTCGACCTTCTCTTCGATCTTCTCCTTGATCTCGGCCCGCTCGCGCTCGCGCAGCACGCGGTTGGCTTCCTGCTGTGCCGCCTCGGCAGCGGCCGCGGCGGCCTCCACCTCCGCGGCGACCTGGGCGGCCGGCTGCCGCTCGATGGTCGCGTTGAACCGAGTGGCGAGCTGGTCGAGCGGCTCGGGCGTGGTCTCCACCGCCTCGACGATCAGAGCGGTGCTGCCGGGCGGGACCTGGGCGGACAGTTGCGCCAGCGCACCGTCCACGCTGGTCGCCCGATCGATGTCGAACAGCCCGCCGACCAGCGCTCCGGTGCCGAAGCCGAGCAACACGCCCAGCGGGCCACCCAGCACACCGGCGAGCGTGCCGATCAGCCCGCCGGCGGCGGTACCGGCACCGATGATGGTGTCACCCTGTTCCGGAACGCGCAGGGTCCCGTCAGGCATGCGCTCCACCAGCGCGGCGCTGCGCACCTCCAGGCTGGTCTGGCTCTCACCCAGCCCGCGCAGGTCACTGAGCGCTTGATACGCCTGACTCGACTGGGGGAAACGGATGATGACGACGGATTCCATGGCGGCCATGGGCCTTCTCCTTGCCTGTGGAGTTGTTGATGATCTCATCATTGCTGCGCTCGAGTATCAGCATTGATGCCTGGTCACGTCAAGCTGCAGTCGTGCGGATCACGCGATGCACTCCGGGCGTGCCATCAGCCGATCAACCGTTCGGCCTGCCTGCCGACCTGACGTACGGCGAACGCCGCGAAGATCTCGTTGACCCCGTGGACGATGGCCCACACCCCGACCAGGGTCACCAGCGTCCACAGCGATGCCGGACCTGCCGCCCGGCGTCGACCCGGTTTCGGAACGCCATCGCTGGCCTCCTTTCGGTCGCGCGATTACCCGGTCTCACTTCCCACGGTCCGCGCGCCAGGAGCATGACAACAGGGACTTTGGACCCTGGTCCGCGCGCCTTCCGTACCTGCGGGTCGGCCGGGTTCTCCTTGGTCACCTGGTAGCTGGCCTTAGGTTGCCGACGGGTTGACCAGCGCGGCGATATGGCCGCTCGTCGACAGCACGAACCGGCTCTCCCCGCCGAGCAGTTGGGTGCTGCGGTAGCAGTTCTGCCACGGCGTCAGCTGATCGGCGATCCCGTGCCACGAGGTACGCGTCGACCTCGACGCGGGACAGGTCCACGGGTAGCTCGAGCACGGTTGTCGCGCCTGGGGTTACCAGCGCGTTGTCCATCACCACGGTGACGAAGTCGGCGTGCGGCCGCGCCGGCATCCGGGTGGTGTCGGCGTTCCAGGACAGGATGTCGAAGGCCGGTGACTTGCGCCCGACCAGGTAGTTGTTGACCCAGCAGTTCCACACCAGGTCGCCGGGGCGCAGCCAGGCGATGATGCCGCCGGATCAGATCCCCATCAGCGCCGCCCGGTCGGTGCCGCAGACGCGCTGTGCGGCATCGAGCGCGTCCAGCACCGACTGCACGTACGTGTCCAGGCTCCACCTGGCATGCCGCGCGTCCGGGTTGCGCCAGGAGATGACGAACACCTGCTGACCACCCCGCACCAGGTTCGATCAGGCTCCGCCCCGGCGCCAGGTCGAGGGCGCAGTACTTGTTAATGGTCGGCGGCGCGATGAGCAGCGGTACCTCCCGTACCAGCTCGGTCTGCGGCCGGTACTGGATCAGCTCGAGCCACCGCGCCGGGCGTGACCGCGACGGTGCGGCGATCTCGAACGGCGACGAGTCGACCATGTCCGGGATCCGGGGCGGCGCGGCCAATGTCGCGCAGGAAGGCTGCACCGCCACGCGCCAGGTTCATTCCGGCGGTGTCGATGGCCGCCTTCGCCGACGCGGGGTTCACCAACGGGAGGTTGCTCGACGACAACGCCTCGACCAGGTTCCCGACCAGGAAGCGCACCCGCTACTCGTCCTGCCAGTCCAGCCCGGCGTCGTCGTCCAGCTCGTCCAGCTCGTCCAGCTCCGAAACGGTCATCTCGGTACGGGTCATTGGCACCCTCCTCGAGATCGGCCGCTCACTAGGCGAGGGCCAGGTACGTGCCGCTGACGGCCAACGCGACGAGGGCGGGCACCGCTTCGCGGACGCTGTCGTGGGCGCGGCGGTGGGCGATCAGGGCGCCGATCAGCAGCGGGATCATGCCCGCGGCGGCCAGCAGTCCGGCGGGGCGCCAGAACAGTCCGATGAGGACGCCAGCGGCGGCGGCGAGTTCGGCGACGCCGATCAGCCGGTACTGGCGCCAGGCGATGCCGAAGTGGGTGGCTGCGTGGCGCATCTTCGGGTGGCCGGCGAGCTTGGCGGCGGCCGGGATGAGGCACACCGCGATCAGCAGCAGTGAGACGGCGAGGAACATGTCGGAACTTCCAATCAGGAGACGGTCCAGGGCAGCCGGGGTGGCTGGCATCTGTTGGCCACGGCCGCGATGACGCGGTCGGGTCGGACGAGGACGGTGAGGGACGGGTCGTCGGCGAGGGCCTGCAGGCGGGTGGTTCGGCCCGGGGCCAGCCGGGCGTCGACCCACGCGGTGTCGGCGGACGTGTCGGGTTCCGCGGTGATCCGTACCGGGGTGATGCCGTGCTCGCGGCACAGGGCGAGCAGGTCGGGTTCGGGGCGGCGTGCGGTCACCATCGCCGGTGCCCCGTCGAGAACGTCGTCGAGGCGTACCTGCTTGCCGTTTGCCAGGCACAGCACCGGGTTGGGAATCAGCGCCCCGACGCGCAGGGGACGCGGCGGGCGGGACAGCCGGCCGGTGCGATGCAGGGCTCCGGCACGCAGCGGTGGTGTCGCGGTGGAGGCGACGGCGTCGCGGACGCGGGTGCTGCGCACCGCGGCGGCGAGCAGGAGCCGGCGAACGGCCGCGGCGGCGCCCTGTCCGCCGGTCATCGCCCAGCCGACCAGCTTCGCCTTGCGGATCATGGCTCGTGCGTGGGGTCGGCGTTCGGCCTGGTATGTGGTGAGCAGGTCGGGAGTCGGGCGGCCGGTCAGGACGTCGGCGATCTTCCAGGCGAGGTTGTCGGCGTCGCGGATGCCGGCGGCCAGTCCTTGCCCGATGAACGGCGGGGTGAGGTGGGCGGCGTCGCCGAGCAGGAAGACCTGGCCGACCTGGAAGCGGGTGGCCAGCCGGGGCCCGGAACGTGTAGACCGCGCTGCGGGTGACCTCGAGCCCGGTGAGGTCCGCCTGCCCGGTCCAGGGTCGCAGCAGCCAGCCGAGATCGGCGATGAGGTCGGTCTCGTCCTCACCGTCGCGTAGCTGGAACTCCCACCGGTACCGGTCGCCGGTGACGTGCATGAAGGTGGCGGCGCGGGCCGGGTCGCACACCTGCTCGACGCCGTCCCAGGTATCGAGAGGCGTCGCGGCGCGGATGTCGATGACCAGCCAGCGTTCGGTGAACCGCAGGTCCTGCATGCCCACGCCCACCTGCCGCCGGACGGTGCTGTTGGCGCCGGCGGTACCAAGAAGCCCACCCGCACCGGCGGCGACTGCGCCCGGCGTCTGGACTGCACCATCGAGGACTTCAACCAGATGTCGGTCGACCAGCGAAAGGAGTTCGTCACCCAGCTCATGGAACTCTGGGGAAAGAAGTACGCGGCCGGCGAGGCGTTCAAGGACGTGGTAGGGGGTGCTGCACTTCATGCAGGACAGCGGCCGGGGTGGCACCAACACGTGGTCGTCCTGGGTGGACTCCTCGATCCTGCACGGGTTCGAACGCGGCATGGCCCATCGCCGAGGGCCTACCCGGCGGCAACCAGGGCAACCCGGTGCCGACAAGTGGGCCAGCTACTTCCATTACTCCGTGGCTCATCCGTCCGACAGCAACGAGAAGCGGAGACGGTGAAGCGAGGCCGAGCAGACCTCGACCGAGCACGGATACTCGGTGGCGGCGCAGAAGGGCGCGATTCCCGACCTCGGTGAGCTGGGACTCGCCGCGGGCGGTGAGCTGTTCCGCTGGGGCATGCGGCACATGGGGTTGCTGCGCAAGGCGGGCGAGATCGGGGCGCCGCGTGCGGTCCGATCCTCGCGTTCTACTGCGCGCCGCTCGGTGACAAGGCGGTCAACCGCCTGCTCAATCCCACCAACGAGAGGCGCCGTCCTACTTCGGCGCACTTCTTCCACGGTGCCGGGCTTACCGTACAAGGCAACCCCGTCGTCGGCGGCGTGACGATGACCTATGCCGTGGTCGGAGGCGGCACCTCGGCCGGGAAGTGGTTATGGAACCAGATATTCTGATCGCGCGGATCGCCGCCTGCCTGCTGTTGGTCGCCGCGCTGGCCAGCTGTGAGTGGGGGCGATCGGACAAGCCACCGCCGCCGGTGCCAGGAACCCGACTGGACCTACCGGAAGGGTCACTCGGCACCACCGCCTGGCTCGCCGACGGGTACGTGTACGTGGTCCATTCATCGAAGGTCATCGACCCCTACCGGTTGTGGCGGGCGGCCCCGGGCCGCCCCCCGCAGCCCGTGGCACTGCCCAACCTGCCCGAGTGCCGGCGTACCAGTTGGGTGAAGCTGACCGCACTGCTCGACGAGCGTCTGGGTCTGGCCCGCTACTGCAGCATGGAGGACCCGCGGCAGAGCCACATCGACTCGGTCGCCTACGATCCGAAGACCCAACGGGTGGAGCTGCTGGCGCCGCTCGGCGAGTACAACCCCACCTCGGTGTCCTGGCACAAGGACCTGACCAGCGGCTACGTGTCGTACGGCACCGGCGTCTGCGCCGGCTTCGCGCCGCTGCGCCGGAAAGGCATTGGCCGGTTCCCGAACCCGATCACCATTGATGGCCACACCTGGCAGGTCGACCAGGTGTTCTTCGACCGGGTCGACACGGACTGCCGAGCACAGGGCCGGGCGGAGCAGGCCCTGCTGACACGCGACGAGCGTCGGCTGGTGTTCCTCGCCTCACCCGAGTCGCAGGGCAACAGTGGGCAGGTCCGGGAGATCTACCCCTGGCACGTGTACGAGCAGGAACTCCCCGACGGGCAACCACGCCGGGTGGTGCGCGGGTTCTCCGACACGCGCGGCGTGGCGCTGGCGCCAGACGGACGTACCCTGGCGGTCGCCGGGCTGCGCGGCAAGGAGCAGGGCCTCTGGCTGGTCGACCTCGACTCCGGCAACATGCGCAAGCTCACCGGCGCCGTGTTCTCCAGCCCCGCGTTCTCCCCCGACGGCCGCCAACTCGCCGTGGTCCGCTTCCTCGACGACGAACACGCCGAACTCCGCGTCCTTAACGTCGACCGTTCATGAAGGACGGTCTGGGCGTGTGGGCGTTGGAAGGAGGGACCCCTATCTGTTGAGGGGCCCCCGGTCCAGGGGCAGTTTCGTTGATGTTGATGCCGGTGTCCGCTGGGCGTGGAGCACACCGTTGCCAGCCATGCCACCGTCTGGTCGAACCCGAGGGTGTGGCTGGCGCCATGCCGCGCCCACGGCACCGCAGCAACAACGCACACCAGATATTGCAAGCCCGGACGGTGACGCTGCCCCCTGCGCCAGGAAAACCGGCGCACTGGCTCACAACCGGACACCGGCACCGACGCCAGATCACGCACCGCACACGCGACCGGGGAACCCAACAGCCGCCACGCCGCCCGCCACCGCCGGACCCAACCGTCGGCCAGCACCAGTGCCCCACGCGGTCCGTCGAACTCGTCCCACGCCAGGCACAGATCCTCAAGGCCGCACCGATCCGAGGCGAGCTGGCGACCGCTCGCCTTGCTCCCAACCCACATCCACACATCTAGTACGATCGATGTAAGTTCCGCCTGCGGTTACCGATTCGCCCCAGCTTGCCGCGAGTCTGGCGCTTGTCCACGCAGCGCCGTTTCCGCCTGCAGACGCCCACTCTGCGGCTATGAGCGTGCGTCGTAACACCCCCGTCAGCATATGTTGACGAAACAGGTGGCGTCAGCATATGCTGACGCCATGTCCGCGATCGCCGACCTTGACCGTGCCGCACACGGCAGCGACCCCGACGTCGCGCTGCGGGCGGTGGCCCGTCTTCGCCGTCTGGTGGAACAGCTGGAGGCCGAACAGGTCGCGGCGGCGCGACGAGCAGGCTGGTCCTGGCAGGACATCGCTGTCCGGCTGGGCGTCACCAAGCAGACCGTGCACCGGAAGTACCGCCGCTACGAGGGGGTCTGATGTTCCGAGGCGATCACCCCGATCTCCGCCGTGCGGTGGGCCATGCGCCGACCATGGCCCGCGATCTAGGCAATCCCCGCACAGGCAGCGAGCATCTCCTGCTCGCCCTCACCGCGGCGGGTGGCACCATCAGCGCCGCGCTTGGCCGGCACGGCGCAACCGAGGCGGCTGTCCGGGATGCGGTGCGCCAGGCTGCGCCGCTGGGTGCCGGAGCCGCCGCCGACCGCGACATCCTGGCACCGCTCGGCATCGACGCCGACCGGTTCCTGTCGCGTCTGCGCCCAGCCGTTCTGGATCGGCCGACCAAACGCGAGCCGATGCTGCCGTTCGGAGCGGCCAACGCGCGACGGCGATGCGCTCGAATGAGCCCGCCGCTCGGGCTCGACGCCCAGGCGGCCTACGAAGCATCACTCCGGCTCGCACTCGCCCGCCGAGACCGCGGACACCGGCCCGAACACCTCGCGCTCTCCCTCGTCGCGCTCGATCCCGGCGCCGCATGGGTGCTGAGCACCGCAGGCGTCGACACCCCGGCCCTGCTCGCCGACCTGGCGAACGCCTTCCCGCCGCCGAGGCGCAACCTGCTGCTGCGCGCCGAACGCCGGATCGGCCGACGATCGCGCCGCCACGACCTGGTCTGGCGTTACGAGCGCACGACCGGCCGCACGGTCACCTCGGGCGCCGCGGTCGCCACACTCATCGCCGGCTGACACCACGTCCTGGTGAGGCGGCGACCGCTCATCGGCTTGAGGACGACGCAGGCCACCTGCCGCCCGCCTCGCCCGACTCCAACGGCCAGTCGACGGGAGTCGCAGAACACAAGAGCCGACAGTTAGGACGCCCGCCACACGACCCTCTGCGTACCTCGACCAGCACACCACCAGACCCGCCACCTTCGACTGGATCTGGGCACACCGCCACCTACATGTGGGATCTCCCGCCATCTATCAGTGGATGCCGAAGTTCGACCCCAGCTCAGCAGTGTCGATCTCGCCGCCTATCGCTGGTAGTCACAGTTGTGGCGTTGCCTGCGCATCGACAAGACGATGATGCGGCTGCTGGCCGGCCGGCGACGCGACGAGCGCGCGGAGCGGGTGCTGTTCGCGCTGGTCGCCAACCGGGCGCTGGCCCCGTCATCGAAGCTGGCCGCGGCCCGTTGGATCAACGAGGACGTGCTCATCGATGGCCTGCCGGCCACGAGCGACGATACGTGTTACCGGGCGATGGACTGGCTAATCGAGATCAAGGACGCGTTGGAGCAGGAGGTGTTCGGCCAGGTCGCCAGCCTGCTCAACCTCGAGCGCGGACAGCGGACCGGTGAGTTCGATGACCGGTTGCCCGTGAGCTGGCTGATCACCACCCGTCATCGGTCTTGGTCACTTTGCCGGCGAAGAGGTCCACAGCGGTCGCATGAGTGCAGCCGACGCCGGCACGGCGTACCGGGACAGCGTGCTTCGCGTCTGCGTCCGCCCGCCCGTCGATCCGAGCCGTAGCGCCCCGCTCGGCAACGGGCCAGTGGGACCTTCGGCCCTGGTTCAG
>Ga0210378_10001090_pt1 | contig 14113 bp, 14 predicted proteins | sample PLM1_60_b1redo_FD_155465 | JGI IMG/M metagenome (GOLD analysis project Ga0210378, IMG submission 155465) | Groundwater sediment microbial communities from an aquifer in East River, Colorado, USA - PLM1_60_b1 redo | ecosystem: Environmental > Terrestrial > Soil > Riparian zone | place: USA: East...
CGCCGGCCTCGGCGGGGTGCTGCTCGCCCTCGCGTTCGGACGGATCGTCCCGGAGACCTTCGGGATCGCCCTGGCGATCGAGTACCTCGTGATGGTGGTCATCGGCGGGCTCGCCTCGCCCGCCGGAGCCGTCATCGGTGCCTTCTTCGTGGCCTGCCTGCCAGCCGTGCTCGAGCGTTACACGGCCGTGCTGCCCGGGCTCGCTCCGGCCGGCGAGGAGGGCATCAGCCCGGCGGTGGCCGCGAGGTTCGCCTTCGGCGCGGCGGTGATCGCGCTGCTGCTGTTCGAACCCGGCGGCGCCACCGCGATCGGCCGCCGGCTCCAGCGCGCCGCACGTCGAGCCGTCCTTCGGGCCCGCCCGTCATCAAGTCCGTCGTCAAGTCCGTCGTCAAGTCCGTCGTCAAGTCCGTCGTCAAAGCCCGGACCCGACAACCCGTCCCAGTGAAGGAGAACCCCATGTCGTGGTTGCCCATCCGACGCAGCCCCCTCGAACGCAGCCCCCGGCGGCCCGGTCGCGGCCTGCTGCTGGCTGCGCTCGCCGTCGCAGTGCTTGCCGCCGGCTGCTCGACGAAGAGCGACGCCGAGCAGACCAGCACCGGCGGCGGGCTCGCCACCGGTCCGGGCGTCACCGGGCAGGTGATCAAGCTGGGCGTGCTCACCGACCGGACCGGCCCGTTCGCCGCCGCCGGCAAGGCCGCCGAGCAGGGCCGGACCCTGTTCTGGGCGGACAAGAACGCCAAGGGCGGGGTGTGCGGCCGGCAGGTCGAGTTCGTGGTCAAGGACCACGGCTACAACGCGCAGCACGCGGTCACCGCCTACTCCCAGGTCAAGAACGACGTGCTCGCCCTCGACGAGCTGCTCGGCTCGCCGATGATCGCCGCCCTGCTGCCGAGCCTCGAGACCGACCAGATGCTGACCATGGCGGCGTCCTGGTCGTCGAGCCTGCTCGCCAACCCGTACGTCATCATCTCCGGCACCACGTACGACCTCGAGATGATCAACGGAATCGACTGGTTGACCAGGAAGAAGGGCCTGGCCAAGGGCGACAAGATCGGCCACGTCTTCCTCGAGGGCGACTACGGCGAGAACGCCGCCGCGGGCAGCAAGGCCGCCGCCGACGAGTACGGCCTGCAGCTCGTCGAGCAGAAGATCAAGCCGACCGACACCGACCTCACCACCCAGGTGACCGCGCTGCGCGGCGCGGGGGTCAAGTTCGTCCTGCTCACCACCACCCCTCCGCAGACCGCCTCCGCGGTCGCCGTCGCCGAGGCCTCCGGGTACGACGCCACCTTCCTCGGCTCCAACCCTTCCTTCAGCGGGGCGTTGCTCAAGAGCCCGGCCAGGGCCGCGCTGGAGAAGAGGCTGCTGGTGTCGACCTCGCTGGCCCCGTTCTCGTCCGACGAAGCCGGGCCCGCGCAGGTCCGCAAGGCGTTCCTCGCGAAGTACCCCGACCAGTTGAAGTCGACGTTCGTCATGTACGGCTACGCCCAGGGTCAGATCATGGCGCAGGTCCTGGAGACCGCCTGCACGAACGGCGAGCTCACCAGGGCCGGTCTGCTCAAGGCATTCCAGAGCCTGCAGAGCGTGCGGACCGACGGGCTGGTCGCGCCGCTGGACTACAGCAAGCCCGGCCAGATCCCGGCTCGGCAGGTGCGCCTGGTGCGTCCGGACGCCACCGCCCCCGGTGGGCTGACCGAGGTGGAGGGCCTCTTCGTCGCCCCCCTCGCCACCGGCTACACGCAGTCCTGAGGGGTCCCGCCATGAACCAAGCCATGAACGCTGCCAAGAACCCCGCCGTGAACATCGCCGCCAACCTCGTCCGCAGCGCCGGCCGGTACCCCGACCGCCCGGCGGTGCGTCTCGACGGCACGATCCTGACCTACGCCGACCTCGACGAGAGCAGCGCCCGCGCCGCCACGCTGTTGCGCGAGCGCGGGGTACGGCCCGGTGACCGGGTCGCGGTCATGCTGCCCAACATGCCGGAGTTCGCGGTCATCTACTACGGCATCCTGCGCGCGGGCGGCGTCGTCGTCCCGATGAACCCGCTGCTCAAGGAGCGCGAGGTCGCCTACTACCTCGACGACTCGCAGGCCCGGCTGATCCTGGCCTGGCACGGCTGTGCCGGGGAGGCCGCGACCGGGGCGGCTCGCGCCGGCGCGGACAGCCTGATAGTGGACGGCGGGTTCGGCACCGATCTCGTGTCGTCGCCCCCGGCCGCGGGCGTCGCCGACCGTGCGGATGGCGACACCGCGGTCATCCTCTACACGTCGGGTACCACCGGCCAGCCCAAGGGCGCCGAGCTGACCCATGCCAACCTGTCGACCAACGTCGAGATCTTCGCGACCGACCTGGTCCGGCTCGGCCCGGAGGACGTGATCTTCGGCGGGCTGCCGCTGTTCCACTCGTTCGGGCAGACCTGCGGGCTCAACGCCGCGGTCAGCGTCGGCGCCTGCCTGACCCTGGTGCCGCGGTTCGTGCCCGAGAAGGTGATCGAGGTGCTCGCGCGGGACCGGGTCACCGTCCTGGAGGGCGTGCCGACGATGTACGTCGCGCTGCTCGGTGCGGACCGGGACGGGCAGGACCTGTCCGCACTTCGCAGCTGCGTCTCCGGTGGCGCGGCGTTGCCGGTCGAGGTGATGCGCGGCTTCGAGCGGGTGTTCGGCTGCCTCATCCTGGAGGGGTACGGGCTGTCCGAGACCTCGCCGGTGGCCTCGTTCAACCATCCGGACCGGGTGACCAAGCCCGGCTCGATCGGCACGCCCATCCGGGGTGTCCAGATGCGCGCGGTCGACGAGCGGGGCAAGGACGTACCCGTCGGCGAGGTCGGCGAGATCGCGATCCGCGGCCACAACGTGATGAAGGGGTACTGGCGGCGCGCGGAGGCGACCGCCGAGGCGATCCCGGACGGCTGGTTCCGCAGCGGCGACCTGGCCCGGGTCGACGAGGACGGCTACTTCTTCATCGTCGACCGGCGCAAGGACCTCATCATCCGGGGCGGGTACAACGTGTACCCGCGGGAGGTCGAGGAGGTGCTGTACGAGCACCCGTCGGTCGCCGAGGCCGCGGTGGTCGGGATACCGGACGCCTCGCTGGGCGAGGAGGTCGGCGCGGCGGTGGTCCTCAAGCCGGGCGAGACCGCTACGGAGCAGGAGATCCAGGAGTACGTCAAGGGTCAGGTGGCCGCGTACAAGTACCCGCGGCGGGTCTGGCTGCTGGATGCGCTGCCCAAGGGCCCGACCGGCAAGATACTCAAGCGGGAGATCCGGCCGCCGGTCGCGGATCGGGCACCATGACCACCCCGGAGGTGGACGACCTGGCCGCCCCGCTCGACGCGCTCCTGATCGACGGGGCGTTCGGGCCGTTGCGCCGGCTCACCCCGGACCTGTCGATCGCGAAGCTCGCCGGCCGGTTGGCCGCCAGCCCGTCCACCACCGCAGCGCGGCTGCGGGCCCTCGCGGCTGACCTTGCCCGGGTCGGCCTCGGCAGCTCGGAGCTGAAGCCGGCACCGGCGGACCGGCGGTTCACCGACCCGGCCTGGACCGAAAGCCCGGTGCTGCGCCGGATCCTGCAGACCTACGTCGCCGCCAGCCGTACGGTGGAGGAGCTCATCACCGACTCCGACCTGGGCTGGCGGGACGACCAGCGGGTGCGGTTCCTCGCCGAGAACCTCTGCGCGGCGCTGTCCCCGAGCAACGTCCCGCTGCTCAACCCGGCCTCGGCGAAGGCGGCGGTCGACACCGCCGGGCTCAACTTCGTCCGCGGTGCGGCGAACCTCGTGCGGGACATGGCGAGCGCGCCTCGGATCCCGCAGATGGTGGACGGGTCGGGCTTCACGGTGGGGGAGAACCTCGGGGTCAGCCCCGGCGCGGTCGTGCTGCGCACCGAGGTGTTCGAGCTGATCCAGTACGCCCCTCAGACGCCGACGGTACGGCGGGTGCCGCTGCTGCTCGTGCCGCCGACCATCAACAAGTTCTACGTGCTGGACCTGGCCCCGGGCCGCAGCTGGGTCGAGCATCTGGTCCGGTCCGGGCAGCAGGTGTTCGTGCTGTCCTGGCGCAACCCCGACGCCCGGCATGCCGGTTGGGGCCTGGACGCCTACCTGCAGGCGGTGCTCGATGCGCTGGACGCGGTCGAGCGGATCTGCAACACCGCGCGCACGGTGCTGACCGGGGCGTGCTCCGGCGGCATGCTCACCGGCCTCGTCGCCGCGCACCTCGCCGGCATCGGCCGGCTGGAGAGGTTGGCCGGCCTCGGTCTCGCGGTGACCGTCTTCGACCACCGGCGCGCCGGAGTGCCGGCGGCCCTCGCCGACCGGTACCTCATCAGCGCGGCCACGGCGGTGTCCCGCCGGCGCGGGTACCTCGACGGAAAGGTGCTCGCCGAGGTCTTCGCCTGGCTGCGCCCAGGTGACCTGGTGTGGCCGTACTGGGTGAACAACTACCTGCTGGGTCGCAGGCCGCCCGCGTTCGACGTGCTCTACTGGAACGCCGACACCACCAGGATGACCGCGCAGCTGCACGCCGACCTCATCGATGTCGCGCTGAACAACCGGCTGGCCGAGCCGAACGGGGCGACCGCGCTCGGCGCCCGGGTCGACCTCAAGGAGATCGGCGTCGAGAGCTACGTGGTCGCCGGGATCGCCGACCACATCACGCCCTGGCAGAGCTGCTACCGCACCACGGGCCTGCTCGGCGGGGACACCCGGTTCGTGCTGTCGACCAGCGGCCACATCGCGTCACTGGTGAACCCGCCGGGCAACCCCAAGGCGACCTACCGGGTGAACCCGCAGAACCCCGCCGATCCGCAGGAATGGCTGCACGGCGCCGCGACCGAGCAGGGCAGCTGGTGGCCGGACTTCGTCGGCTGGCTGCGGCAGCGGTGCGGCCCGGACAAGCCGGCGCCCCGCAAGCTCGGCGGCCGCGGGCTCGACCCGCTGATCGAAGCACCCGGCACCTACGTTCTCGACCGCTGAGGAACCATCATGTACGACAACATCGGCCGATCCCTGCGCACCGACTACTTCCACATCGGCGACCAGCTCACCGCCGAGGAGCGCGACTACTGGCGGCGTACCCGCGACTTCGTCGACGACGAGGTGCTGCCGGTCATCAACGGATACTGGGAACGCGCGGAGTTCCCCTGGCCGCTGATCGACAAGCTGGCCGAGCTGAACATCGTGGGGGACGGGATCGACGGGTACGGCTGCCCGCCGATGAGCCCGATCGCGGCCGGCCTGGTGCACATGGAGCTCAACCGGGGCGACGGGAGTCTCGGCACCTTCCTCGGCGTACAGGCCGGTCTTGCCATGCGCTCGATCGCGCTGCTCGGCTCCGAGGAGCAGAAGCAGCGCTGGCTGCCGCCGATGGCCGCGCTGGAGAAGCTCGGCGCGTTCGCGCTCACCGAACCGCTGCACGGCTCGGACTCCGTCGCGCTGGAGACCTCGGCGCGCCGGGACGGCGACACCTGGGTCATCGACGGCCGGAAGAAGTGGATCGGCAACGGCACCATCGCCGACGTGACCGTGATCTGGGCACGTGACGTCGCCGACGGCAAGGTCAAGGGATTCCTGGTGGAGAAGGGCACCCCGGGCCACCGGGCGCGCCGCATCGACGGCAAGGGATCGCTGCGCGCGGTGTGGCAGGCCGAAGTCGACCTGGACGGGCTGCGGGTGCCGGAGCAGAACCGGCTGCCCCTGGCCCGCAGCTTCAAGGACGCGGGCATCGTGCTCGCCGCCACCCGCAACACCGTCGCCTGGGCCGCGCTCGGACACGCCGTCGCGGCGTACGACGCCGCCCGGTCGTACTGCGGGCAGCGGGAACAGTTCGGCAAGCCGTTGGTCAGCTTCCAGATCGTGCAGGAGCGGCTGGTCAGGATGCTCGCCGAGATCTGCGGGATGCAGCTCTACTGCCTGCGCCTCGGCCGACTCATCGAGGAAGGCAGGTTCAGCGACACGATCGCGGCGCTGGCGAAGATGAACAACACCAGCAAGGCCCGGCAGGTCATCCTCGAGGCCCGGGATCTGCTCGGCGGCAACGGGATCCTGCTGGACTTCCATGTCATGCGACACCTGGCCGACATGGAGGCCGTCCACACGTACGAGGGCACCGAGACGATCCAGACCCTCATCGTCGGGCGGGATATCACCGGTGTGGGTGCGTTCGCGTAGGCGCAGGCAGGACGTCCGGCACATCGATGTCGACGGGGTCCGCCTGCGCGTCGCGATCCGGGGCACCGGCCGGCCCCTGCTGCTGCTGATGGGGATCGGCGGCAACCTCGAGATGTGGGCACCCTTCGAGGACGCGCTCGACGCCCGGATCACCCAGACCATCACCGTGGATGCGCCGGGCACCGGCGGGTCCAGCGGGTACCGGTTTCCCCGCCGCATGTCCGGGCTGGCCCGCACGATGGACGAGATACTCGGGGCGCTCCGCTACGACGAGGTGGACGTGCTCGGCGTGTCCTTCGGCGGCGTACTCGCCCAGCAGCTTGCCCATCAGGCACCCGGCCGGGTACGCCGACTGGTGCTCGCCGCGACCGGGGCGGGACTCGGGGGCGTACCCGGCTCGCCCCGGGTGCTGGCGCGCCTGGCCACTCCGCGCCGCTACCACCAGCCCGACTACTTCCGGCGGGTCGCAGGCGACATCTACGGGGGCGCCGCCCGGGGCGATCCCGACGCGCTGCTGCACGGCTCGCTCGCCCGGTTCGCGCACGCACCCTCGGTCGGTGGCTATCTGGCCCAGCTGTACGCGATCGCCGGCTGGACCAGCGTGCCGTGGCTGCGCCGGCTACCGCAGCCAACTCTCGTGATCGCCGGGGACGACGACCCGATCGTCCCGCTCGTCAACGGGCGCATCCTCAGCCACCTGATCCCCGACGCCCGACTGCACATCGTCCGGGGCGGCGGCCATCTGTTCCTGCTCGAGCAGCCAGCCGACATCGCCGCCCTCGTCACCGACTTCCTCACCGCACCCTGATCGGGAGATGCCCTTCATGGGTACCTCTACGGAGCGCTCGAGGACGAGGCCTCGTTCCACACCGTTCCGGGAGGGCGGCGCGCCGGCCGGGGAGTGGGGCGGCCGGGCGGTAGGGTCGGATGCCGTGCGCAGCAGGGACTACGGCACCGACGTGCTGGCCGGCGGCCGGCGCCCGAAGCGGGCGATCCCCGAGCTGCCGGCGGACCGCGACTTGGTGGTGGAGGTCGCCGGCGACGGCTTCTGCGGCGCGGTGGTGGACTGCGCCAAGGACGTGGTGACGCTGGAGGACCGCCGCGGCCGGCGCCGGCTCTTCCCGCTCGCCCCGGCCGGCTTCCTGCTCGACGGCCAGCCGGTCACCCTGGTCCGCCCGCGCCCCGCGGCGCCCCGGAAGAGCCGTCCCGGCCGGACCGCCTCCGGCTCGGTCGCCGTCCCGGACGCGCCCGCCCGGGTCGCCCGCGGCAGCCGCATCTGGGTCGAGGGACTGCACGACGCCGCCCTGGTCGAGCGGGTCTGGGGCGACGACCTGCGGGTCGAGGCGGTCGTGGTGGAACCGCTGGACGGCGTCGACGACCTCGCCGCCCGGGTCCGGGCCTTCGCGCCGGAGCGCGGGCGCCGGCTCGGCGTGCTGGTCGACCACCTGGTGCCCGGCTCCAAGGAGAGCCGGGTCGTCGCGCGGGTGACGGACCCGCACGTCCTCGTCGTCGGCCACCCGTACGTGGACGTCTGGCAGGCGGTGAAGCCGGCCGCGCTGGGCATCGCCGGCTGGCCGGAGGTGCCGCGCGGGCTGGACTGGAAGGACGGGGTCTGCCGCGCGCTCGGCTGGTCCGACCCGCGCGACGGCTGGCGGCGGGTGCTCGGCGCGGTGGACTCGTACGCGGACCTCGAGGTGCCGCTGCTGCGGTCGATGGAGGAGCTCATCGACTTCGTCACGGGCTGATCACTCCCGGGTGGACACCCGGACAGACGTGGCAAGATGGACCCGTGGCCGCGTGGTTGATCTGGCTCATCGCGGCGGGCGTGCTCGCCATCGCCGAGGCGCTGTCGCTCGACCTCGTCCTGATCATGCTCGCCGGCGCGGCGCTGGCCGCCGCCGGTGCCGCCGGGCTCGGCGCCCCGGCCGCGCTGCAGGTCGCGGTCTTCGCGCTCACCGCGATCGGGCTGGTCGGCGTGGTCCGTCCGCTGGCCAAGCGGCGGCTCGAGCTGCCGAGCCACGAGCGCATCGGCATCGAGGCGCTCAAGGGCCGCAACGCCGTCGTCGTCCGGACGGTCGACCAGCACGGCGGCCGCGTGAAGCTGGCCGGCGAGGAGTGGTCCGCCGAGGCGTACGACCCGACGCAGGTCCTCCCGGTGGGCTCGACCGTGCAGGTGATGGAGATCCGCGGCGCCACCGCCGTCGTCTGGTCCCACACGTGAGAAGGCGGGAAGCCGAGCCGCTCCGGCCCGTCGTAGCCGCCACCCGATAGCGCCCTGGAGACCCCATGGAAGCCGGTCTGATCGTCCTCTTCGTCGTCATCGCGCTGGTCGTCGTCCTCCTGGTCCGAAGCATCCGGATCATCCCGCAGGCCCGCGCCGGCGTGGTGGAGCGGCTGGGCAGCTACTCGCGCACCCTGCACCCCGGCCCGCACGTGCTGATCCCGTTCGTGGACCGGGTCCGTGCCGTGATCGACATGCGCGAGCAGGTCGTCTCCTTCCCGCCGCAGCCGGTGATCACCGCCGACAACCTGACCGTGAACATCGACACGGTCATCTACTTCCAGGTGACCGACCCGCGCGCGGCCACGTACGAGATCGCCAACTACATCCAGGCCGTCGAGCAGTTGACCGTGACCACGCTGCGCAACGTGGTCGGCGCGATGAACCTGGAGGAGACCCTCACCTCCCGCGACCAGATCAACTCGAAGCTGCGCGGCGAGCTGGACGAGGCGACCGGCAAGTGGGGGATCCGGGTGGCCCGGGTCGAGCTGAAGGCGATCGACCCGCCGCCGTCCATCCAGGACGCGATGGAGAAGCAGATGCGCGCCGACCGGGACAAGCGCGCGATCATCCTGCAGGCCGAGGGTGCCCGGGAGTCCTCGATCAAGACGGCCGAGGGCCAGAAGGCGGCGCAGATCCTGTCCGCGGAGGGGGCCAAGCAGTCCGCCATCCTCGCCGCCGAGGCCGAGCGGCAGAGCCGGATCCTGCGCGCCGAGGGCGAGCGCGCGGCCCGCTACCTGTCCGCGCAGGGCCAGGCCAAGGCGATCGAGACGGTCTTCGCCTCCATCCACGCCTCCGACCCGGACCCGAAGCTGCTGGCGTACCAGTACCTGCAGACGCTCCCGCAGATCGCGCAGGGCGACGCGAACAAGGTCTGGATCGTCCCGAGCGAGTTCTCCAAGGCGCTGGAGGGGCTGGCCGGGTTGGCCGGCGGGGGGTCGGAGAGCTCCGGCGCGACCTGGCTCACCGAGGCCGGCAAGTCCGACGGCGGCAAGCCGACGGTGCCGAAGGAGACCCTCGACACCAGCGACTGGTTCGACTCCAAGCTGCCGCCGGCCCGGCTGCAGCCGGAGGCGGAGCTCCGCGCCTCCGACCGCGACCCGGAGACGGCGGCGGCGCACCGGGGACTGTCCTTCGACGACGCGCGCGCCGCGGCCGCGCCCGCTACCGAGGCGGACGAGGAGGAGACGGTCGGGGACGAGTCGCCCCGGGCGCTGCCGCCGTCCGGGCCGCCCCCGCCGCCGCCCTTCGGCGGCCCGCCGCCCGGGCAGCAGCGGGTCCCGTACGGCGATCCGCGCGACCGGCGCAACCAGGGCTACCCGGGCCAGCGCGACCAGGGCGGCGACGACCAGGGTCCGCCGCCGGGTCAGCGCGCCTGAGCGCCCGGGCTTCCGGACCGGCGGCGCGACGCGCCCCGCCGACCGCCGGCCGCGGATCTGCTGCCGTCGACGCGGCGCGCGGTCAGGCGGACGGCGCGCGCAGCCGGCCGGGGTCGAAGCCGTACGGGAGCTCCAGCCGGTGCCGGGTCATCAGCTCCGTGTCGGAGAGCAGGTCGACGGTCGGGCCGTCGGCGACCACGCGGCCGTCGGACAGCACGACCGAGCGGGGGCACAGCTGCAGCGCGTACGGCAGGTCGTGGGTGACCATCAGCACGGTGAGGTCGAGGCCGGTGAGGATCTCGGCGAGCTCCCGCCGGGAGGTCGGGTCGAGGTTGCTCGACGGCTCGTCGAGCACCAGCACCTCCGGCTCCATCGCCAGCACGGTGGCGACGGCGACCCGCCGCCGCTGCCCGAACGACAGGTGGTGCGGCGGCCGGTCGGCGGCGTCGGCCATCCCGACCTCGTCCAGCGCGCGGCGCACCCGCGCGTCCAGCTCGGCGCCGGTCAGGCCCAGGTTGGCCGGGCCGAAGGCGACGTCCTCGGCGACGGTCGGCAGGAAGAGCTGGTCGTCCGGGTCCTGGAAGACGATGCCGACCCGGCGCCGCACCTCGCGCAGGCTCTCCCTGCCTACCCGCAGCCCGGCCACCCGGACCACGCCGGTGCCGTCCCCGACGCCCAGGATGCCGTTGAGGTGCAGCACCAGGGTGGTCTTGCCGGCGCCGTTCGGGCCGAGCAGCGCCACCCGCTCGCCGGCCTCGACCCGCAGCGACACCTGGTGCAGCGCGGGTGAGCCGTCCGGATACGCGAACGACAGCGCCTCGACCTCCAGCGCCGGCACGCTCTGCGTCCGCTCGGTCGACCGTCCGGCAGGCTCCGCCGGCCGCCCGACCACCCTCGCTCCTCCGCTCGCGCTGCGGGCCCTCGCGCTCACGGTTGGATCATCCCGGTGAGGGCGAGGACGGCGCCGGCCGCGACGGGGAGGGCGAACGCGGTGGCCCAGGACCGGAGCGCCGCGGACGGGGTCGTCCGCCCCGGCATCGTGCCGGTGTAGCCGCGCGCGAGCATCGCCAGGTGCACCCGCTCGCCCCGCTCGTAGCAGCGGACGAACAGCGCGCCGGCCGCATGGCCCAGCACCCGCCACGACCGTACGGACCTCGGGGTGAAGCAGCGCGACTCGCGGGCGATCCGCATCCGCCGCATCTCGGCCGTGATCACGTCGGCGTACCGGAGCATGAAGGACGCGATCTGCACCAGCCGGGACGGCAGCCGCAGCCGCTCCAGCCCGAGCAGCAGCGAGCGCTGCTCGGTGGTCGCCACCAGCAGGATGGAGGCGACCACGCCGAGGGTGCCCTTGGCCAGGAGGTTCCAGGCGCCGAGCAGGCCCGGCTGGCTGACCGCGACGCCGAGCACGTCCACCCGCTCGCCGCGGGCGACGAAGGGCAGCAGCAGCGCGAAGGCGACAAACGGCGCCTCGATCGCGGTGCGCCGCACTACCGTGCCGACCGGTACGCGCGCGGCCAGCGCGACCCCGGCGAGCAACACCGCGTAACCGGCGAACGCCCACAGCCAGGTCCGCGGGGTGGACACGACGACCAGGACGAAGGCCACCGTGGCGAGCAGCTTGCACTCGGGCGGCAGCCGGTGCACCGGGGAGTCGCGCCGGACATGGCCGGCGTGCGAGTGCCCGGCGCTCACCTCCCCGGGCCTTCCCGGCCGCCAGCGGCCATGTGCACCGGCCCGGCTGCGGCCGCGTCGTGCCCGCGGGCGGGACGGCGCACCACGCGGAACACGAGCCCCCCGATCGCGAACGTCGCCACGACCCCGATCACGCCCGCCAGGCCGCCGGCCAGCCGGCCGTCGTCCACCCCACGGATCTCGTAGTCGGCGACCGGCGAGTCGGCCAGCGGGTGGTCGGTCGCGGTGCGGTCGAAGCCCTCATCCTCGGAGACCTTGGTCAGCCCGTCCGGGCTGCTGCTCGCGTAGTAGCTGACCCCGCCGGCGAGGACGAGCGCGACCAGGAGGCCGACCAGCAGCAGGCCGCGGGTGCGGGTCATGACGCCACCACCGGGCTCACCGCCGAGGACCGGCGGGCGGCGACCAGGTCGCGCGCGCCGTGCACCAGGTCGGGGCGGACGGCGAGCACGCTGCTGACCACCAGCCCGGTGATCATCGCCTCGCCGATCCCGATCAGCACGTGCACGCCGACCATCGCCGCGGCCAGCGAGCCGATCGGGAGGTCGGCGGAGCCGCCGAGCGCGTAGCAGCCGGTGAAGGCCAGCGCGGCGGCCGGCACCGAGACCAGCGCCGCCACGAAGGACGCCGGCACGACCGAGGCGGGGACCTTCGGCAGCAGCCGCAGCACGCCGCGGAAGACCAGCCAGCCCACCAGCACGGTGGTCAGCGCCATGCAGGTGACGTTGATCCCGTACGCGGTCAGGCCGCCGTCGGCGAAGAACAGCTGCACCAGCAGCACCACGCTGACGCACAGCAGCCCGGTCCACGGGCCGACTAGCACCGCGGCCAGTGCGCCGCCGAGCAGGTGCCCGCTGGTGCCGGAGACGACCGGGAAGTTGAGCATCTGCACGGCGAAGACGAACGCGGCCACCAGGCCGGCCAGCGGGGCGACCCGCTCGTCGCCGAGCTCGCGCCGGCTGCCGCGCAGCGCGGCACCGATGGCCACCGCGGCGACGACGCCGGCACCGACCGACACAGGGGCGTCGATGAACCCGTCGGGGACGTGCACGGCGTCCTCCTGCGTCGAGTCGCGCGGGAACTCTGTAACGGCCGAATCGCGTCTCGAACGGTACACGGTCAACAGGCGCCCACCAGACGGGCGGTCACCCGCCGCAGGTCAGAAGTGCAGCGGGCAGTACGGGACCAGGTCGCCGGCGAGCAGCCGGTCCGCGGCGGCCAGCCCGCCGGGGCGGTGCTCGTCGACCAGTCCGGCCTCGGCGAGCGTGGCCAGCCGTGTCCCGCCCAGGTACGCCGAGGCCAGCGCCGTCGCGGGCAGGGTGAGGTCGGCGCTGCGGGTGGTCGGCGCGCACTCGGCGCCGTCCGGGCCGGCGTCCAGGGTGAACCGGTGGGTCGGCGCGACCGTGACGGCGGTGACGCCGTCGGCCGGCAGCACCCGGCCGCCGGGCACGGTCAGCTCGAACGGCAGCGTCCGCAGCGTGCCGACGACCCGCTCGCCGTCGAAGGCCGCCCAGGTCCGGTCCAGGTCCGGACGCAGCCGCTCCAGCCAGAACGACGCCCGCGCGTCGCTCGTCGGCGGCGGCTGGAGGAAGGAGGTCATGACCGCCCGCACGACGCGGGGCGCCTCCTCCGAGCGCAACGTCCGGATGTCGATCGGCACGGTCGCGACCCTGGCGGCGGATCGCGGCCGGGCCGGCATGGGTCTCCGTGGGCTCGGGTAGGTGTCCGACGTGCGAACGACGGCTGAACGGACGGGGTCCGCGGGCACCGAGTACGACGAGCGGGACGAGAGCGAGGCCGCGGCTCGACCGCAACTACGCGGAGCTGCTGCAGGAGCTGCGGGTGGCGCAGACCGGCGTGCAGATCCTCTTCGCCTTCCTGCTCACGCTCGCCTTCACCGAGCGCTTCGCCGGGGTCACCTCCTTCCAGCGCGGCACCTACGTGGTCACGCTGCTCTTCGCCGCCGGCGCGACCGCCTCCCTGATCGCGCCGGTGCCCTTCCACCGTGTCGTCTTCCGGCACAACCAGAAGGACGACCTGGTCCGCAACGCGCACCGGATGGCGCTCGGCGGGCTCGCCTTCCTCTTCGTCGCCATCTCCGGGGCGGTGCTGCTCATCCTCGACGTGGCGCTCGGCCGGACCCCGGCGCTGTGGCTGACCGGACTGACGGCGGCCTGGTTCCTGCTGCTGTGGCTGGTCGTCCCGCTGGTCAGCCGGACCCGGGACGAGTCCGGGTCCGACTGACCGCCGTCCTCACGGCTCGAGCACCGTCACGCGCTCCGGCGCCGCCGCCACGTCCGCCGGGCGCACCCGGACCAGGTAGGTGTCGTTCGTCAGGTACGCCGGCAGCAGGTCGAGGTAGTGCCGGTCGGTCGGCAGCGCCGACGTCCCGCCCAGGGCGACCGCGAGCGGTGCGGGGGAGCGGGCGCACGGACGGACCGCGCAAAGGCCTCCTCGTCGAGGCGGGTGGCGGGCAGCCTGGCACGGAAACCGGTGGCTTGGTAGGCCCGGAGTGCGAGACTCGCGATCCGTGCGGATCGGCAGCTACGTCGTCCTCGGCGACAGCTTCAGCGAAGGGCTCGACGACCCCTACCC
>Ga0210378_10001091_pt1 | contig 14104 bp, 12 predicted proteins | sample PLM1_60_b1redo_FD_155465 | JGI IMG/M metagenome (GOLD analysis project Ga0210378, IMG submission 155465) | Groundwater sediment microbial communities from an aquifer in East River, Colorado, USA - PLM1_60_b1 redo | ecosystem: Environmental > Terrestrial > Soil > Riparian zone | place: USA: East...
CGATCCGCGCGCAGGGCGTGATCACGCCGCTGCTCGTCCGACCGCGACCCGCCGGTGGGTTCGAGCTCATCGCCGGTGAGCGCCGCTGGCGGGCGGCGCGTGAGGCCGGGGTGACCACGCTCCCCGCGCTGATCCGCGACGCGGCCGACCGCGACGCACTGGTGCTCGGCCTCGTTGAGAACGTCGCGCGCGAAGAGCTGACGCCGGTCGAGGAAGCGCGGGCCTACGCGGTGCTGATGGACGAGTTTGAGCTCGCCCTGGGCGAGGTGGCCGATCGTGTGGGCCGCTCGAAGCCGGCGATCTCGAACCGGATGCGCTTGCTCGAGCTTTCCGACGACATTCTTGGGATGCTCGAGCGCGGCGAGCTGACGGAGGGGCATGCGCGAGCCGTGCTGGCCGTTCCCGACAACGACGGCCGGCGCAGGCTGGCCCGGCGAATCGTTCGCCAGGGTCTTTCGGTTCGCGCCGCCGAACGGGAGGCACGCTGGGCCGGCGCGCGAACGACGCGGCGGCGACGTCCTGCGGCCGACCCCGATCTGGCCGCGCGCGTCCGAGCGGCGGCGGAGCGGCTCACGGGGCTCTCTGCACGAGTGAGCGCCAAGGGGCTCGAGATCCCGATCACCGACGAGACGGAGCTCGCGGAGCTCGCCGAGGCCCTGGAGCGCGCGATTTCGGAGACCCCGTAACCGTTCCCGCCGCTTCTGTGCGAGCTGGCGCACGACGACGAGCTGGACGACGAGCTGAAGGCACCCTCGGCGTGATCGCCGGCGACGAGTCCTTCTTGCTTGTGGTCCGGGAGTACCTGCGGCGCACTCAGGTACTCCACTAGGAGGCCTGGCTACAATCCGCGACCCCGGGCGATTAGCTCAGTTGGTTAGAGCGCCGCTCTGATAAGGCGGAGGTCCCTGGTTCGAATCCAGGATCGCCCACTTCGGGCTGCCGTTTCCGGGGGAGGGTGACCCGAGAGGCCCGCGCTAACATTCGCCCCAGGAAGCCATGCAGGAGATGGTCATCTACGGCGTCAGCTTCGATCTGGTCGGCAAGCAGCCGATCGTCCTTCTCAAGACAGCCGACGGAAACAAGTTCCTGCCCATCTGGATCGGCCACCCCGAGGCGGCGGCGATCCTGATGAAACTCCAGGGCGCGTCGACCCCCCGGCCGATGACCCACGATCTCGTCGCGGACATGCTCGAGCAGCTCGATGCTCACGTCGTGCGCATCACCGTCACCGAGCTCCGCGACAGCACCTTCTACGCGAGCATCACAGTGCAGCAGAACGGCTCTGAGATCGAGATCGACTCGCGGCCCTCGGATGCGATCGCGCTGGCGGTTCGCGCAGAGGCGCCGATTTTTGCCGCCAGCGACGTGATCGAGGAATCCGCGATCGAGTTCGAAGGCGATGACGTGAACGAGGAAGAGATCGTCGACGAGTTCAAGAAGTTCCTCGACGACGTCTCGCCCGACCAGTTCGCAGTCGACGACGAGCAGTAGTCACCGGCCGCGCCAGTCGACGTAGACGTCATTTCCGACCGGGAGGCTGAGGAGCCGGTACGGAAAGGTGACGCGAGCTTCGACCCGTTCGTCGAGCCCCGGCGTCCGTTCCCTGACGGTGACGGTCAGCGCTCCGTCGCGCTCGCGGACACGGGTCACCTCCAGCGAGTAGCCGGTGCTCGAGCGGGGGCCTGGTGCGACGAGCAGCAGCTGCCGTCGCTCGAAGTCGACGGCCGGTGTACTGCTGCCCGAGGCGGCGAGGTACTCGGCGAGCTGCTTCCGTTCGCGGAAGACGCGCTTCGTCTCGCGCGTGATCGTCAGCGGGCCGACCTCTGCGGAGAGATCGCCCCAGACGACGGAGCGGCCCTCTCCTTCGGGCCAGAGGCTGTAGCCCACGAGCGCGGCGGTGAACGCGACGGCAGCGGTGGCGGCCGCGACCAAGCCGGGTCGGGCACTAATAGACGTAGATCGTCTGACCGTAAGGATGGGCGGCGAAAAGGCTGGGTGCGATCCACATCGGTACCCGCACGCAGCCGTGCGACGCGGGGTAGGCGGGGACCGAGGGGTAGCCATGGACGGCGAACCCGCGCAGGAAGTACATCGGGTACCAGAGCACCCAGTCCCAACCGCGGGACTTGCGGTAGATACGCCAGCGGCCGACCGGTGTGTTCCCCGTCGCCCCGGTTGAGACGTGGACGATGCGGAAGACGCGGCCGCCCCGAACGTCGAAGAGGATCTGGCGCCCCTTGTTCACCTCGAGGTGAGTTCCGCGATAACGGGGGCGAGGCCGGCCCGCTCGCCGAAGACGGGCCCAGAGCGCGGGCCCGACGCGCCCCGTGCGCGGCTGGCCGTGCAGCTTCTGGAACGCCAGGATGGCCTCCGTGGTGTCGTGTGCGTACAGACCGTCGATGCCCTGGAGCGCATACGCGAGCTCCCGGAGGCGCCGCTCGAGGATGCGGACGCTCGGCCCGCGGGCGCCCTCGGACAAGTAGGGCACGTGCACTGCCGTGCGCAGCGTGCGAATGACTCGTGCGAATTCACCGGCGGGCTTGACGGTTATCTGCAGGACGTAGGTCGTCGCCCGCCCCGCCGGCAGCCGGATCGTGCCACGCGTGCCGAGGGCTCTCGGCGCGAGCTCGCGGCCCCCGCGCCAGATACGAACCTGGAGCAGACCCGCGCCGGCGGGCCGCAGCTGCGTGCCGATCACGAGCCGCTGGCCGATCATGCGCGAGCTGGGAATCGAGACGTTGAGGCGTGGCTTCACCGCAGGCGTGACGGTGTTGGAGAGGATCGAATCGAAGGCGACCTGATAGCCAACCGGCCTGCCGAGCCGCGGACGGAAATGGAAGCGGCCCCGCCTGTCGGTCCTGGTGGTGGCGATGCCGGTCGTGCCCGCTCGCAGTGCAATGGTGGCGCCGGCGAGACCAGGTGTGATCCTTCCGCTCATCCGCACGCGCCGGCCGTACGTTCCCCTCGCCGGGGCCGAGAGCCTCAGCTTTGCGGCGAGGATCGTGACCTGAGCCTGAGCCGACTCGCCAGCTTGCGTGGCGGTCAGCGTCGCCGTCCAGCGGCCGCTGGCGTACACGTGCTGGACGACCGGACCTTCCAGGCGTGTGCCGTCGCCGAGGTCCCACGCATAGGAGTCGGCGGCGCCGACGGCTGTGAGCGTAACGGCGAAAGGAGCCTGTCCGACGACGCCTGACGGCGAGATCGACACGCTCGGGGCTGCGTGCGCGGCCGGCGCCGAGACGAAAAAGATCGCCACGAGGAGGGCGCGCCGCATCGTTCTCAATGTACTCACGTTGCCACCCCGAGGACTAGGGCGGTTGCGTTGAACGCCGAATGGAGAAGCACGCAGGGAAAGAGACTCTGAGTCCGGCTCCGGAGGTACGCGAGGCCGAGCCCGAAGGCGGTGATGATCGGCAAGCCCTCGAGCAACCCGTGCGCGAGGCCGAAAGTTACGCCGACGCCGATCACCGCCGTCCACCGGCCGAACGGCTCGAGCAGGCTGAAGCCGGCGCCCCGAAACACGAGCTCCTCGACGATCGGCCCCGCGACGATCACGGCAAAGGCGTAGGCAGCGAACTGGGGGATCCGGTTACCGTCCCAGTAGGTGGGGGTCAGACCCTGCTCGCCCTCCGGGTCGACGAACGGCGCCAGCGCCTGGGCGATGATGAAGATGCCGACGATGACGGCGATCGAGATCGCGGCGGCGCGCCCCCAGGAATTCGGCCGGCGAAGCGCGAAGAACTCTCGCTTGTCACGGCCGCGTGCGATCAGCAGCACGATCGCGAGGATGAGCGCGAACTGAACCAGCGCTGCGAGCGACGACTCCCAGCGGTAGGCGACGTCTTTCGGAGGCTCGGGGCCGGAGAACCGCGATACATAGTTGAGGGCGGCGAAGATCGCGACGAAGGCGAGCCATCCGACCAGCGCGCCCGAGACGCGGCGGTCTACGCGACCCATTGCCAGAGCGACCACTGGACGATGGCGACCCCGAGCATGATCGAGCTGATCGAGACGATGGCCACGTGTACGCGAGGCCGGCCGCCGAGGGCGGCGAGCGCGAGGAAGAGCGGGAACACGACGAGACCGAAGCGCGGGAGGGAGAGCAGCGGCCAGCGCTCGCTCGGCACGCTGAGTGGGATCGCGAGGCTGAGCGCAGCGAAGAGGCCGTAGGGGGCGCCGAAACGTCGCCAAGCCACGACCGTCAGAGCCGCGAAAAGGACGAGGAACGCAAGCGCCTCCAGGTTGACCGCGGCGACGCGCATCGGGTCCGTCCCGTCGACGGCCGGCCAGTACGTCGTCGTGTGCGAGCCGGAGACCAGCTGGCGGACTCCGGCCCAACCGGCCCGCAGGCCGTCCCAGATCCCGCCGAGCGGCCCGGCGTACGAGACGTGTCTGGTCCAGATGTCCTGCGCGTGCGCGAACGCGAAGGGATCGCCGCGGTCGATCCAGAGATACAGCGGATAGGTGCAGAAGAGCAGCGGGGCGACGGCAAGGTTCGCCAGAGCGCGCCGGCGGTCCGGCGAGCGCCACGCGATGAGCGCGAGCGCCGGAAGGAGCGCGAGCCCGACCGGCCTCGTCAGCAGGGCGAGGCCTGCGATCACGCCGGCGGGAGCGAAGCGCCTGCGCTCGGCGAGCAGGAAGGCGGCCACGGTCAGGAGCAGGAACAGCGCCTCGCTGTACACGGCCTGCAGGAAGAGGGTCATCGGAAAGACAGCGAGGTAGAGCACGGTCCGACGCGCGCCCTCCGCTCCCAGCTTCGTCTTCGCGAGGTCATGGAGCAGCACGAACGCCGCCAGGGACGCGGCTAGCGAGACCGCGATCCCGGCTAGCACGTAGTGGCCGAGAAACGCACGACCGACGATTCCCACCGAGGCCGGGTAGAGCGGATAGAAGGCGGCTGCCGTTCCCTCGAGCGACCCGTACCCGTGCTCTGCGATCCGCAGGAACCAGACGCTGTCCCAACGTGCCCAGACGTCCGTCACGAAGCCGAGGTCGTGCGTGACGGTCGGGTCGTCCCAGCGGGCCGCTTCCGGGTGCCGGTTCGGCTCGAAGACGAGGAACGCGAAGACGGCGGCGGCCCAGATCGCCGCGCGGCTCCAGAGGAAGATCTCCACGGCGGGGCTCCGGGTCTTGCGGGCGTGGAAGTCGGGGCGCGCCGCGCTTGGCCTCAGGAGCCGTTGACCCGCGCTCACGACGGCCCGATCATAGCTGTGTGCCGGCCAGGTACTTCACCGCCGACGAAGCGAACGAGATCCTCGACGTCGTGCGACCGTTGGCCGAGGAGATGATCGAACGGCGCCGGGCGCTCGTCGAGCTGCAGGTACGAGACGCCGAATTCACGGGAACGATCGCCGGCAACGGCGGCGACTTCGACCCCGGTGAGTTGCGCGAGGTGTACGACCAGATGGCGGAAGAGGCGACTGCCGTCGCCCGCTGCGTGGCCGGCATCCACGAGGTGGGGGCGCTGGTCAAGGATCTCGACCGCGGGCTGATCGACTTCCCGGCGCAGCGGGAGGGGGAGGACGTCCTGCTTTGCTGGCACGTCGGGGAGGCCGAGATCGAGTTCTGGCACGGTCTGGACGAGGGCTTTTCGGGGCGGAAACCACTTCCTCTGTAGACGCGCGCATAGAAGCGCCTCGACCTAGACCCCACCCTTCAATGGGTGGGGTTGTCGCGTCCACCCTCCGCCCACTGTCAGCGTATCCCGCTGCGGCGCGACCGATCGCGCCGATTTTGCGCCGACTTACGCTTCTGAGGAAGCTCCGACACGCCGTCGAATAGAGCGGCCATGGAGCTCTGGGAGCGTTTTTCCATCGTTGCTGCCGTGATCATCTCGTCGGCGGTTCTCGCCAAGCTCGTCGACCTCCGCATCGCGCGCAGGGATCTGCCACCTCAGGCGGTGACCCGGTACCGCGTCCTGCGGCGCAGCCTGATGACCGCGATCATCACGATCGGAATCCTTTCGGCACTCCTCGTCGTGCCGCAGGTTCGCGCGATCGCGGGCGGGCTCCTCGCCTCCTCCGCGGTCGTCGGGATCGTCGTCGGGCTCGCCGCGCAGCGGACACTCGCCAACTTCATCGCGGGTGTCGTGATCGCCTTCACGCAGCCGCTTCGCCTCGGTGATCGCGTGACAGTGGACGACGTCGACGGAACGGTCGAGGAGATCGGGCTTACCTACACGTTCATCCGCACCGATTCCAACGCCCGGCTCGTGATCCCGAACGAGAAGCTGGCCTCGGATACGATTCAAAACTCCACCATCGTCAGCCCCGAAAAGCTCGCTGAGGTGACCCTGAAGGTGCCCCTCGAACGGGATCTGAACGCGGTGGTCGACCTGCTGAAGAGCGAGACGGCCGGCGATCCCCGCTCCCAAGTGCTCGTCACCGGCCTGAACGGCGAGGCGACGGTGAGCGTGCGCACCTGGGCGGCGAGCGCGCCCGGCGCCGAGCGGGTAGCCAGCGATCTCCGACTCCGCCTGCACACCCGGCTTCGCGCCGAAGGCCTGCTGTGAGCCCTCCGCCTCCGCCGAACGGCCGCCGTCCGAGGCAGGACGACGAGCGCGTTGGGCCGCCTGCTGCGCGGCGACGGAATCGCCGTCGCGAGCGCGCCCGCCGCCGCCGGCGCATCGCCGTTATCACTTGCGTGATCGTCCTTCTCGCAGCCTCGATCGCAGGCTTCGGGTTCGCCGGCGCAAGCGATCTTCGGAAGAACTGCGACCTGAACGACCTGGCGCCTGCGCGGATCGGCTCCAACACCTTCGTCTACGCCGCCGACGGCTCGCTCCTGGGCTCGATCCCCGCCGAGAAGAACCGCGAACCGGTAGCGCTGAAGCAAGTGAGCCCGTGGATGAAGAAGGCGACGGTCGCCATCGAGGACCGCCGGTTCTACCGCCACGGCGGAATCGACATGGAAGGCATCGCGCGCGCACTCGTACGCGACATCCAGGAGGGCAAGGTCGTCGAAGGTGGGTCGACGATTACCCAGCAGCTCGTCCGCAACCTCTACATCCGCAAGAACGAGCGCACCCTGCAGCGCAAGGTGACGGAAGCCTGCCTCGCCGTGCGGCTCAACCGCAACAGGTCGAAGAGCTGGATCCTCGCCCAGTACATGAATACCGTCTACTACGGCAATCACGCGTACGGCATCGAGGCCGCAGCGCAGACCTACTTCTCGCGGCCGGCACGGAAGCTCACGCTCATGCAGTCGGCTCTCCTCGCCGGTCTGCCACAGGCGCCTTCGGTGTACGACCCCTTCCACTACCCGGCGCGCGCCATCCAGCGCCGAAACGGCGTGCTCAACGCGCTCTACCAGAGCAACGCGATCAGCTTCGCCGACTACCGAACCGCCGCCGCCGTCACCGACCTGAAGCTCAGGCGCGGGAAGATCTACACGCGGATTCACGAGCCCTACTTCTTCAGCTACGTGCGCGAGGAGTTGATCAAGGAGTACGGCGCCGAGACAGTTCGCTCCGGCGGGCTACGGGTGTTCACGACGGTGGACCGGCGGTACCAGCGTGCGGCCGAGAAGGCGATTCGCGACACGCTCTACTACAGGGACGACCCGGCTTCCGCGATCGTCTCGATCGACCCGAGCACCGGCGCCATACGCGCGATGACGGCGATCACGCCGGGCCGCACGGGCAACCAGTTCAACCTCGCCGCGCAGTCCCGACGGCAGTCAGGCTCGACCTTCAAGACGTTCGTGCTCGCGACAGCTGTCGCGGAGGGCGTGAACCCGGACACGACCTCGTATGTCTCGGCGCCGCTCCATTACCAGCCCGACCCGTACTCCGAGGCCTGGGATGTGGCGACGTACAGCCACTCGTACTCGGGCTCGACGTCGATCACGCGGGCGACCCTCGCATCTGACAACACCGTCTATGCGCGGATGACGCTCGACCTCGGTCCCGAGAAGGTGGCGCAGATGGCGCACCGGCTCGGAGTGCGCTCCTCGCTGAAGACGCGTGAGGGCGCATATGTGCCGTCACTCGGTCTCGGTGCGATGGGCGTGTCGCCGCTCGACATGGCTTCCGCATATGCGACGCTCGCCGCCGGCGGGGTCTATTCCGACCCGATGGCGATTCGTAAGGTCGAGCTCGCCGAGGGCGGCGAGGACAAGGATGCGCCCTGGGGGAAGTCGCGTCGCCGTCGCGTGATCGCAGACTGGGTTGCCGCAACGGTGACGGACATTCTCGAGCAGAACATCCAGGCCGGTACCGGCACGGGTGCCGCCATTGGGCGCACCGCAGCCGGCAAGACCGGGACGACCGAGGAGCACTCCGACGCCTGGTTCTGCGGCTACACCCCGAACCTCTCGACCACCGTCTGGGTCGGCTACCCGCAGGCGGAGATCCCGATGACGAGCGTGCACGGCATCTCCGTTGCGGGCGGGACGTTCCCCGCTCAGATCTGGCGGCTTTTCATGTCGAGTGCGCTCGACGGCACCCGCGAGTGGGAGTTCCCCGAGGCGAAGGGCGAGCCCATCTGGCACCCCTTCACGCGCGGCCAGTACGCAGGCGAGGTCTCGTCCTACAACCCCGGCTACTCGTACACGCCGCCTGCGAAGACCACTCAGGCGGCGAAGCCCAAGTCGTCGCAGAAGCCTCCGCCCCCGCCGCCGCCGCCGGTCGACCCGCTTCCACCTCCTCCGGTCGAGCCCCCGCCTCCTCCGGCTGAGCCGCCTCCTCCGCCAGAGCCACAGCCGCCACAGCCGCCCCCGCCTCCTGGCTAGCAGGCGACGCCGGAACCTCCCCGCTCTTGCGGCGGGGCTGGTCGTGCTGGCGCTCGTGATCGTCTGCGCCGCAGTCGCGTGGCCCGGCGACTCGCCGCTCGTGCCGAGGAACGGAGGTCACCCGGAGGGAGATGCGACTTGGGCCTGGATCTTCCTCGCCTCTGCGCTCGCTGCGCTGGCGGCGTACGGGCTCGGGTTGCTCGCGCTCGCGCGAGGTCATTTCGGCTTGGGAACCGTCGCGGCACTCGCCGTCGCGATTCAGCTCGCGCCGCTGGCAGCTCCGCTCCTGATCTCTACCGACGCCTGGACGTACTGGGTCTACGGGCGGATCGCCGCCGTTCAGGACGGAAACCCGTACCGCGACCCCCCGCAGGAGTTTCCCGATGATCCGGCCTTTCGACACATCGGCGAGGACTGGCGGGACACGACGTCCGTCTACGGGCCGGCGTTCACGCTCGCCTCGGAGCCGATTGCCCTCGCGGCGGGTGAGTCGGAAGACGCTGCAGCATGGATCTACAAGGCGATCGCCGCGGCAGCCTCACTGGGAGCCGCCCTGCTGGCCACGCTCCTGGCTCGTCGGCGCGCATTGGCCTGCGCCTTCGCCGGCTGGAACCCGCTGCTCGCGCTCCACCTCGGGGGCGGCGGCCACAACGATGCGTGGCTGGCGGTGCTGGTCATGGGCGCCCTCGCCTTCGGAGTCTTCGGTCGCCCGCGCGTGGCGGGGGCCGCCTGGGCGCTCGCCGTGCTGGTGAAGTGGGTTCCGCTCCTCTTTCTGCCGCTCCACATCCTCGAGGCGCGCGCCACGGGCCGCCGGATCGGCGTTGCCGGCTTCGCGATCGCATCCGTAGCCGTGCTCGCGCTGGCAACGTGGCGGTATGACTGGCACTGGCTCTCAGCCTTCGGCCCGCTCGCCGCGAATGCCGCGGAAGAGACGAGTTACTCGATCCCGCACCGACTTCAGGAAGCCGGGTTGCCCCGGCCGGCCGCGCTCGGAGTCTGTCTCGGTGGGTTCGGCGCGGCCTATGCGGCGCTACTGCGCCGAGCGCGCCAGGGCGAGGAGCGCCTGGCTCTCGCAGGCGGGATCTTCCTGCTGGCGACCCCGTGGCTCGCAGCCTGGTACACGGCGTGGATCGTCCCGCTGGCGGCTGCGGAGGAGGATCGGGTCGCGCGCGCTCTTGCCTTCGCGCTCTGCGTCTACCTCGCCCCGCAGGCCGTGCCGGTCTAGGTCCTACACCTAGAGGGTCCGGCGGAAGACGAGCACGCCGTCCTCGGCGAACACGAGCTTCCAGGCAGGGTTGCGCCGGATGCGGGCGAGCCTGACGGCCGTCGCCAGCGGCGCAATCCGATCGCCGTAACCGGGCTGGGTCTCGTCGGCGGCGATCCACTGTGCGTCGCGGACATAGGGGAAGCTGAGCACCCGCCGGCGGGCCGAGAGATGCGCGCCGAGTGAGTTCGTCGCGCTGACGACGACTCCGTCGGGAACGAGGTCGACGGCTCGAGCCGCCGACCGGTCGTGGGCGGACACATGCGTGGCGTAGGCCTGCAACTTCTCGCCGCCGGGAAGCTCTCTCCAGAACGGCAGCGGCCCGAGCCGGTAGTTCGCGACCAGCGAAGCGACAACCGCCAGGCCCGCGAGCGGTACCGCCAGGCCCGGCCTCCGCCGCTCGATGAACGCCGCTCCGAAGATGCTCGCGCCGATGAGCGCGGGAATCGCCCCGGCCGTGTAGTGGAAGTGGATCGACGTCTGGGTGGGAGTCGCCGACAGGAGGTTGAGCGCGAGCTCCGGTGCGGCGACCAGCACGAGCGGCGACAGAAGGCAGAGCAACGCAAGCGGCAGGATGAGCTCCGCCAGGTAGTCGACGCCGCGCTCGTCGAGGGCGACGGAAAGGATCCGGCCTGGGTCGGTCACCGCGGTCTCGAGGATCCCGCCCGGAGAGCCGCCGACCTCCTCGTAGCGGCCGTAGAACGCGGAGGAGGCGCCCTCGTTGAAGTGCGGGATCACGACGCCGATCGCGATCGCCCCGACAGCGGCGCCTGCGAGGACGATGACCGCTCCTGGGACCCAGTGCCTGCGGGCGAGGGCGTACCAGCCGCCGAGGGCGGCCACGACGAGCGGGATCTCCTCCTTGCAGAGGCAGGCGGCGACTGCGAAGACGGCAAAGGCGACCAGTCGGTCCTCGTCCAGGTACCAGAACGCGAACAGCAGCAAGGGAGTCGCGAGAGCGACGGGATGGAACTCGTTCAGCGTCAGCCACTGCACTGCCGGGTAGAGCAGGTAGGCCAGTGCGAACCCCACGGCGGCGCGCTCGGACGCCAGGTGCTTTCGCGCGAGCCAGAAGACCGGGAGCGCGCCCAGGGCGACAGCGACGGACTGCGCGGTCAGCAGCATCGTCGGGCTGGGCCACACCAGCCAGAGGGGCGCGAACGCGGCGAGGATCGGGTCGAAATGCGCCGCCAGCCGTGAGATCTGCTCGCCCTGCAGGTCGGTCATCCGGAGCGGGTGCCCATGCGCCGTCGACCAGACGGCCTGCACCATGTTCCCCAGATCGAACCGACCCGTGTTGAACGACCGATGCCGGAGGGACGAGAGTGCGGTGAACCCCGCCGCATAGGAGCCCATCGCGGTCCAGAGCAGCGCGCGGCTCACAGCTGCTTCTCGAGCAGCTCGCGCCAGCGGGCGCCCAGCACTTCCTCGCTCGCTTGCTCCACGTACGTCCTGCGCCCGCCTTCGCTCAACCGCTCGGCGAGGCCTTGGTCGCCGGCCACGCGCCTGATTGCTTCGGCCAGCGCAGGTGGATCGTCGGGGGGCACGAGCAACGCGTCCCGCTCGTCCGCGAGGAGCTCACGTGCGGCGGGCGTGTCGCCCGTGATCAGGGGCGCGCCGGTCGCGAGCGCCTGATAGGCCTTGTTCGGAATCACGCGCTGAGCTTTGTCCGAGGTTCCGAAGATGCCGAGCGCGACTCCCGCGCCCCACAGCTCCCGCGGCAGTTCCTCGTAGTTGACCCAGGGGATCCACTCGACGTTGTCGGGTCGCTTGTCGAGCAGATGCTGGAGCTGTCCGCTGCCGACGACCCGGAACGGGATCTCGGGCGCGAGCCGCGCCGCCTCGAGGATCGTCGCCAGCCCGTGGAGCGGGATGAGCTTGCCCACGAACAGGACTCGGAAGGGGTCATCCGGCCGCCAGCCTGCGTGGAACAGCCGGTCCTCGGCCCCCACGAAGCAGACCTCGACCTTCGAGCGCGGGATCTCCCCGAGCTCAGCCAGGAAATCTCCGTTGGCCCTCGTGTCCGCGACGACGAGATCGGCCAGGCGCAGGGCTTTCCTGTCGACCGCGGCCAGCACACGCGCTGCGAACGAGCGTGACGAATAGCGAGCCCGGTCGCCGACCATCGTGTCGTGCAACGAGACGAGCGGGTTGAAGACGAGCGGCCGGTCACCGGCCGCCCGACGCGCCCGCGGCATGTCGAAGTGGCCGGGATACCCGACCAGCACGATGTCGTATTCGTCCTTGGGCGGCCACCACAGTCGCGCCTCGGCAAGCATCAGCCGCAGCCCGGCGCCGGTGCGCGCGCCCCAGTTGTCCCGGCTCTTCTCCCAGACCGGGGCGTGGCGCTCGATGACCTCCGCGCCTGCTCCGCGCAGCGCCGAGATGACCTGGGCGTTCCGCGGGTAGTCGCGCTCGTACGTCCCGAAGTAGAGGACGCGCACGCGCTACGAGAGCACTTCGTCGACGTGCTCGCGCTCGTGCTGGCGCTCGGTCGCCCGTTCCTCGTTATGGCTCGTGATCAGCTCGCTGATCAGGCCGAGGGAGAAGAACTGGAGGCCGACGACCACGAGCAGGACGCCCAACGTGAGCAGCGGGCGGTGGCCGATGGCCTCGCCCATCACCTTCAGCACAGTCAGGTAGACGAGAAGTGCTGTGCCGAGGAAGCCGAGCACGAGTCCGAGCCCGCCGAAGAGGTGCAGCGGACGGTGGCGGTAGCGGCCCATGAACGAGACCGTGAGCAGGTCGAGGAAACCGCGGATGTAACGCTCGAGTCCGTACCGCGAGCGGCCGTGCGGGCGCGGGCGGTGGTTGACGGGCAGCTCCGCGACCCGGTAACCGCGGTAGTGGGCGAGCACGGGGAGGAATCGGTGTAGCTCCCCGTAGATGCGCACGCCGCGGACGACCTCGGCCCGGTAGGCCTTCAGCCCGCAGTTCATGTCGTGCAGCCTCAGGCCCGAGACGCGGCCGGTGACCGAGTTGAAGATCCTGGACAGGATCCGGCGTCGCAAGGGATCGCGCCGCTTTGCCTTCCAGCCGGAGACGAGATCGAACCCTTCGTCGAGCTTGGCGAGGAGGCGCGGGATCTCGGCCGGGTCGTCCTGGAGGTCTCCGTCGATCGTCACCACCGTTTCGCCCTGAGCCTGGGCGAACCCGGCGGCGAGCGCGGCAGCCTTGCCGAAGTTTCGCCGCAAGCGGACGACGCGGGTGTTGTCCGTGTGGGCGTGCAGCCGCGTGAGGGCTGCGAACGTCCCGTCGGTCGATCCGTCGTCGACGAACACGGCTTCCCACGGCTCGCCGAGCGGGTCGAGCGCGGCCTGCACCTCGTCGTAGAGGAGGGCGACGCTGCGCTCTTCATCGTGCACCGGGACGACGACGGAGATCATCGGCAGGGGATTATTCCGACACCGTGCCCGAGCTGATCACTTTTGAGGAGGCGCAGCGCCTCATTTTGGAGCACGTGAGCCCGTTGCCTGCTGAGCCGGTGGCGATTGCCGACGCCTACGGCCGCGTCGCTGCCGAGGACGTGCCGTCTGCGGTGAACCTGCCGCCGTTCGACAGCTCGGCGATGGACGGGTTCGCCGTTCGCGCCGAGGACACGCCCGGCTTGCTGCCGGTCGCCTTCCATGTCGCGGCCGGCTCGCCTGCGCCTCGGCCTCTCGGGCCGGGTGAGGCGATGGGCATCGGGACCGGCGGCGCCCTTCCGGTTGGAGCGGATGCCGTCATCCCCATCGAGTATGTTGTCCATCGTGACAACAAAGTTGAGATTGCCGGGTCGGTCACCGCTGGGGCAAACATTCGTCCTGTGGGTGGCGACCTTCGCCAGGACGAGGTGGTCGTCTCCGCCGGAACGATGCTCGGGCCGGCGCAGGTTGGTGCGCTCGCGGCCGCAGGTGCTGCCCAGGTGGCTTGCGCGCGCCGCCCGCGGGCCGCCGTGCTCGCCACCGGCAGCGAGCTTCGCGCACCAGGAGAACCGCTGCGCCCAGGACAGATCTACGAGGCGAACGGGCCAATCCTCGATGCACAGCTGCGATCGGCCGGCGCCGACGTTGAGCGCCTGACTCCGGTCACCGACGACGAGGATGCGCACCGCGAGGCGATCGCCCGCGG
>Ga0210378_10001092_pt1 | contig 14103 bp, 10 predicted proteins | sample PLM1_60_b1redo_FD_155465 | JGI IMG/M metagenome (GOLD analysis project Ga0210378, IMG submission 155465) | Groundwater sediment microbial communities from an aquifer in East River, Colorado, USA - PLM1_60_b1 redo | ecosystem: Environmental > Terrestrial > Soil > Riparian zone | place: USA: East...
CAACAGGATGGCGTGCATGCCCCTCACACCTTGGCCATGGAACGGCGGTACAGCTCCTCGTAGCCGCGGGCCGAGCGCTCCCACGAGAAGTCGCGCCCCATGCCGTTGCGCATGAGGCGCCGCCAGGCCGCCCGGTCGCGCCAGAGGTCCAGCGCCTGATCGAGGGCCCAGAGAAGGGCGGTGCCGTCCGCCATGTCGAACCGGAAGCCGGTCCCGTTGCCGGTGACCGCATCGTAGGGCTCGACGGTGTCCACGAGCCCGCCCGTCGAGCGGACGATCGGGACGGTGCCGTAGCGGAGGCTGTACATCTGGGTGAGCCCGCAAGGCTCCCACCGCGACGGCATGAGGAACATGTCGGCGCCGGCCTCGACCTTGTGGGCGAGCGCGGTGTCGTAGGCGAAGCGCGCCGCGATGCGGTCGGGGGTACGGGCGGCGAGGGCGCGGAAGCCGTCCTGGATGGCCGTATCTCCGGTCCCGAGCACGACCATTCGCAGCGGCCGCTGGAGGACGTCCCACCACGCGTCGGCGACGATGTCGAAGCCCTTCGCGTGGACGAGCCGGGAGGTGATGCCGACGAGCGGCAGATCGGGTGTCGCGGGCAGGCCGTACGCGGCGAGGAGGTCGGCCTTGCAGTCCGCCTTGCCGGCCAGGCTCTGGGCCGAGTAGTTCCTCGCGATGTAGCGATCGATCTGCGGGTCCCATTCCTCGTAGTCGACGCCGTTGAGGATCCCCCACAGGTCGGTCGAGCGCGCGCGCAGCAGGCCCCCGAAGCCGTAGCTCATGTCGTCGCGCTGGATCTCGAGAGCGTGGGTCGGAGATACGGTGTTGAGCATCTCCGAAAAGGCGATGCCGCCCTTCATGTAGCTGACGAGACCGTGGAAATCGAGGCCGAGGTGGCCCGGCAGGCCGAGGAGCGCGGCGGTGTCGGGCGGGAAGTTTCCCTGGTACATCAGGTTGTGGATCGTGAAGACGGTCGGCGAGCGGTGCAGCGTCGGGTCGTCCCAGTAGAACGCCTTGAGATAGACGGGGACGAGGCCCGTCTGCCAGTCGTGGGCGTGGAACACGTCGGGCCGCTCCCCGCGGCTGCGAAAGTACTCGAGACACGCCCGCGCGAAGAACGCGAAGCGCAGACGGTTGTCGTCGTAGTCGCGGTTGCTCGCGCCGTAGAGGGAAGGGCGGTCGAAAAACGGCGGGTGCTCGACGAAGACGACGGTCACGCCGTCGGGGAGCGTCCGTCGATAGAAGCCCGCGCTGCGGGGCACCGCGTCGATGGGCACGTGCACCGAGCCCATGAACTCGCCGGGCGGGAATGGGATCGACCCGTAACGCGGCAGGAACACCGTGACCTTGTGGCCGAGACGAACGAGGGCCTTGGGCAGCGCCGCCGAGACGTCGGCGAGCCCGCCCGTCTTGGCGAAGGGCGCCATCTCGGAGGTCGTGTAGGCGATGTGCAGCGGCTCACCCATATTCGAGGACGGAGGCTAGCACGGAGTCCGTATAAAAATCAGACGACGCCTCGGGCCCCTATAATCTCCCGCGATGCCGAGGCGCCTCGGCCAGCACTTCCTCCGGCCGTCGTCGGTCGAGCGGCTGCTCCGGCTCATCGACCCGCGTCCGGATCAGACGTTCCTCGAGATCGGCTCCGGTCGGGGTGCGCTCACCCTGCCTCTGGCCGAGCGCGCGCACCACGTCGTCGCGGTGGAGCTGGACCGGCGCCTGGCCGCCGAGCTGCAAGAGCGCGCTATTCCTCGCCTCACGGTCGTGGCAGGCGACGCCCTCCGCACCGACCTCGCGTCGCTGGTGCCGCGAGGGAGCCGGCTCGTCGGCAATCTCCCCTACTACGTGTCGAGCCCTCTGCTGCGCCGGTTCCTCGAGCTACGCTCGCACGTGACCGACCTGCACGTCATGCTGCAGGAGGAGGTCGCGCGGCGCGTGGCGTCTCCCCCCGGCTCGCGCGAGTACGGGATCCTGTCGGTCCTGTTCGCGGCCTGGGCGGACGTCGACCTCCCGCTGCGATTCCCGTCGGGCGCCTTCGCCCCCGCCCCGAGGGTCTCGTCCGCGCTGCTGCGGGCTCGGTTTCTTCCCCGTCCGCGGGTCGACATCGACGACATGGCGGCGTTCGAGTTGCTGGTCAAGACAGCGTTTCGACAGCGGCGGAGAACACTTGAAAACAATCTGCGAGATAGCTATCCTAACCTCAAGGAAAACTTGAGGTTGCTCAATATCGAGGGGTCTTGTCGTGCCGAGACGCTATCCGTGGTGGAATTCGCGCGGCTCAGCCGGACCCTGAGGCGAGCAATGCCCTCGTGATTCCCGCCGACGGCTCCGGTGTGCGCCTCGTCCCCCTGGGCGGCCTGGGGGAGTTCGGCCTGAACGCCCTCGTCCTCGAGTGGCAGGACCACCTCCTCCTCGTCGATGCGGGCGTGATGTTCCCGAGCGCGGAGATGCCCGGTGTCGACTCGATCGTCCCCGACTTCCAATACCTCGCCGAGCGCCGCGATCGGCTTCGCGCCATCGTCCTGACCCACGGCCACGAGGACCACATCGGCGGGCTGCCCTTCGCGCTGCAGGCCGCAGCCGCGCCGGTGTACGGGAGCCGGCTCACGCTCGGCTTCGTGCGCCGCCGCCTGCAGGATCGCGCCACCGACGCGGACCTGCGCCTTCTCACTCCGGGCCAGCCCGTCGAGGCCGGCCCGTTCCGCATCCATCCCATCCGCGTCTCGCACAGCGTCGTCGACAGCCTGGCCCTGGCCATCGAGACGCCGGCCGGCGTGGTGCTCGCCAGCGGCGACTTCAAGATCGACCCGGGCGCGCCGGAATCCGAGCGCACCGACGTGGACGCCCTCTCCGCCTGGGGCGACCGTGGCGTGCTCGTCCTGCTCTCCGACTCGACCAACGTCGAAGAGCGCGGGCACACGGGGGCCGAGGACGACCTCCTGCCCGCGTTCCAGGAGGTCTTCGACCGCACGCTGGGGAAGGTCATGGTGTCGTGCTTCGCCACGTCCGTCCCCCGCATCCAGCGCGTCGCGGATCTGGCGCGGCGCGCGGGACGGCGCGTCGGCTTCGTCGGCCGGCGCATGATCGACAACACCGAGGTCGCGCGCGAGCTGGGCGTCCTGCGTATTCCCCCCGCGGACCTCGTGTCGGCGGCCGAAGCGGGCCAGCATGCGCCAAGTCGACTGTGCCTCTTCGTCGCCGGCAGCCAGGGCGAGCCCCTGTCGGCGCTGTCGATGGTCAGCCTCGACGAGCACCGCGACGTTTCCGCCGGCCCCGGCGACACGGTCGTGATCTCGGCGCGCGCCATTCCGGGCAACGAGCGCGCGGTGTCGCGGCTCATGGGCAACCTCTTCCGGCGCGGCTGCGACGTGGTGCACCCGGGCGTGGCGCGAGTCCACGTCTCCGGCCACGGCAGCCAGGACGACCTCATCGAGCTGCTCCGCCGTGTCCGGCCGCGGTATCTCGTGCCGGTGCACGGTGAGTACCGGATGCTCGCCCAGCACGCGCGGCTGGCCGCGCGGGCCGGCCTGTCCGCGAGCCAGGTGCTCCTGGCCGAGGACGGCGAGGTGCTCGAGATCTCGTCCTCCGGCGCGCGGAAGACGGGCCGCGTGGCCGCGGGCCGCATCCTGCTCGACCGCTCGGGCACCGAGGGCGTCGAGGACGTGGTCGTGCGCGACCGCCGCCATCTCTCGGCCGAAGGCATCGTGGTGCCGGTGGTCATCCTCGACCGGCAGACCGGGCAGATGGAGTCGCCGCCCGAGATCGTGACCCGCGGCTTCGTGGACGCCGAAGAGCGCGGGGCGGAGCTGCTGGAAGATGCGGGCCGGCTGATCGCCGAGGCGGTGGCCTCGCGTCCCGAGGAGGAGCGCCACGATCCCGCCCTCATCCGCGAGCGCGTGCGCGAGGAGCTGCGGCGGTTCTTCCGCAAGCGCACGCAGCGCCGGCCCATGGTCATCCCCGTGGTGATGGAGGTCTAGCCCGCATGGTGAGCAGCACGAGGTCGCGCCAGCTGGCCGAGTTCCTGGGGTTGTGCTCCTTCGCGTTGGCCCTGATGCTCCTGATCAGCCTGGCCACCTACAACCCGACCGACCCCGCTCCTTTTTTCAAGGCGGGGGCGAGCGGACCGGCGCGCAACTTCATCGGCCCCATCGGCGCCTTCCTGGCCGAGCTGCTGGTGCCGCAGCTCTTCGGCATGGCCGCCCTGCTCCTGCCCCTCGTGCTCGGGGTCACGGGCTGGAGGCTTTTCTGGTGCAAGCCCATCGAGGCCCCGTACACCAAGGCCTGCGGGGTGAGCGTCCTCCTGCTGTCGCTGTGCGCCTTCTTCGCCCTCGGCTTCGGCGCCCTGACCCTCGAGGGAGAGAACGTGCGCGCGGGGGGAGCGGTGGGCGCGCTGCTCGCCTCCCTCCTCACCGCCAGCTTCAATCGCACCGGCGCCTACATCGTCGTCGCCACCTCCCTCTTCGTCTCGTTGATCCTCGCCACCCAGTTCTCCTTCGCGACGTTCCTCTCCGCGCTCGGGGCGGCGGTGGGCAGCCGGTGGCAGGCCCTGCGCGCGGCGTGCGCCCAGTTCTTCGAGACGCGGCGCAAGGAGAAGATGCGGCGCGAGGTCATCAAGAAGCACACGCAGAAGGAGAAGGAGGCCCCCGGCAGCGACAGCCTCCCCCGCGTCCGCCGGGTGAAGGCCTCGCCCGGAGGTGAGGGTGAGGAGCTGGCCGACCTTCCGCTGCGCGCGCCGGCCGCACCCCCCACCCAGCGGCCCCTGCCCCTCGCCCCGCCCTCGCCGGAGCTGCAGGACCAGGAGGCGGACGAGACGGTCGAGCCACGGGAGTCCAGGAAGAAGAAGGCGGCGCCGACGGTTCGCGGCAACTATGTGCTTCCTCCCCCGTCGATCCTCGACGAACCGCGCTCGAGCGGGACGCTCGACAAGGCACGCCTCTTCGAGAAGGCAAAGACGCTCCAGGCCAAGAGCGGCGAGTTCGGCGTGATGGGCAGCGTGGTGGAGATCCACCCCGGCCCCGTGGTCACGACCTACGAGTTCAAGCCCGACGCGGGCGTGAAGTATTCCAAGATCGTGGGGCTCGCCGACGACCTCGCCCTCGCCCTGGAGGCGGAGTCCATCCGCATCGACCGCATGAGCGGCCGCGGGACGGTGGGGATCGAGATCCCCAACGAGGTGAGGGAGACGATCTACCTGCGCGAGATCGTGGAGTCGAATGCCTTTCGGAGCCCCGTCTCGCGACTGACCCTCGGCCTCGGCAAGACCGTCTCCGGGGACACCTACGTCACCGACCTCACCGCGATGCCCCACCTCCTCATCGCGGGCTCGACCGGCACCGGCAAGAGCGTGGGCCTCAACTGCATGATCGCGAGCATCCTCCTGAAGGCCACGCCCGACGAGGTGCGCCTGATCCTCATCGACCCCAAGCGGCTGGAGCTGGGCGTCTACGAGGACATCCCCCACCTGCTCACGCCCGTCGTGACCGACCCGAAGATCGCCTCCAACGTCCTCAAGTGGGCGGTCACCGAGATGGAGAAGAGGATCCGGCGCCTGGCCTCGGAGGGCGTGCGGAACATCGAGCAGTTCAACAACCTCGTACGCGCCGAGGGGGGCGAGCGCAAGGTCATGAACGGCGACAGCGGCGAGGAAGAGGATCTGAAACCGCTCCACTACATCGTCATCGTGATCGACGAGCTGGCCGACCTGATGATGGTCTCCTCCCACGAGGTGGAGGAGGCCATCACCCGCCTGGCCCAGATGGCGCGCGCGGTGGGCATCCACCTGATCCTGGCCACGCAGCGGCCGTCCGTCGACGTGCTGACCGGGCTCATCAAAGCCAACTTCCCCTCCCGCATCTCGTTCCGGGTGGCCGCGCGCGTGGACAGCCGCACGATCCTCGACTCCATCGGCGCCGAGCACCTGCTGGGCAAGGGCGACATGCTCTTCCTGCCGCCGGGCAGCGCCCGCCTGCTGCGCATCCACGGCGCCTACGTCACCGAGGCGGAGATCGCCCGGCTCACCTCGTACCTGCGCAAGACGGGCAAGCCCGCCTACGACGACACGGTCGGCAAGATCGAGCGCACGGCGGAGACAGCCGAGGTGGACGAAAAGGACGAGCTGTTCGACGAGGCGGCGCGCTTCGTGCTTTCGGCCGGCCAGGCCTCCACCAGCATGCTCCAGCGGCGTTTCCGCATCGGCTTCTCGCGCGCCGGCCGGCTCGTCGACATGATGGAGCGCGAGGGAATCGTCGGTCCCGCCGACGGCTCCAAGCCGCGGGAGATCCTGGTCGCCGCCGACTACTACGAGACGGTGGACAACTGGCCGAAATGAGCTCGCGTCTCCTCCTCGCGTCGGCGGTCGCGCTCGCGGTGTCCGTGCCCGCGGCGCTGCCTCCGGACCTCCTCGCCGCCACCGGCACGCGGATAGCCAGCCGCGGGCAGGGGGGGCCGGGGGGGCGCGGAGCGCCCCCCCGCTCGAATAGCGAGCGCGGATTCATTCCGCGCGAGCGAAAGACGCCGGATCCGGCCCCCGACGGGACGCTCTACCGCGAGGCCACCGACGCCCTGGCCGCGCTCAAGGCGTCGCCGCGCAAGCAAGCCCAGCGCGTGGAGTGGGAGCGCGTGATCATGCGCTTCCGGCGCGTGACCGCCCGCTATCCCCAGAGCGGTTACTGCGACAACGCGCTGCTCGCCATCGGCGACATGTACCGGATGATGGCGAGGCGGTTCCAGTCGGCGCGCTACGAAGACGACGCGATCCAGGCCTACCAGTCGCTCGTGGCCGAGTACCCGAGCAGCCGGCTGGGCGAGAAGGCCCTCCACTCCGCCTTCGAGATCGCCCGCGAGAGCGGCGAACGGAAGCGCATCGCCGCCGCCGCCCGCGAGTACCTCGACGCCTTCCCGAACTCGACGCGGGCGGCGGAGGTGAAGGCGCAGACGCGCCGGAGCATGCCGGTCCAGGAGGCCGCGCTGCCCACGCCGCCGCCGCCGGGCCTGGCCCAGGTCTACAACCTGCGGTTCTGGAGCGGCGAGACGTCGACGCGGGTGGTCCTCGACCTCGAGCACGAGGTGAAGATCCGCAGCGACCGCATCCGGGACCCGGACCGGCTCTGGATCGACCTCGGGGGCACGCGCCTTCACCCGAACCTGAGCGACCGCGCGTTCCCCGTCGGGGACGGACTCCTGAAGCAGGTGCGGGTCGGCCAGAACCGGGACGACGTCGTGCGGGTGGTGCTCGACTTCAAGGACGTGAAGGACTACTCCTTCTTCTACCTCCAGAACCCCACGCGCCTCGTGGTCGACGTCCGGGCCACGCCACGGCCGTTGGTGGCCTCGGCCGGCCCTGGCCCCGCGCCGCCGGCGTCGAGCCCACGGACCCTGGCGCCCGTCGCGAGCCCACCTCCGCCGGACGCCGGCGCGGAGCGCATGCCGCCGCGGCGCGTCGCGTCGGTCGAAGGTCCGGCGGCGCCCCCGCCGGCGCGCCGCCCGCCGGCCTGGGACGTGGTGATCGACCCCGCGGCCGCGGGCTCGCGGCCCGCGGCTCCGTCCCCCTCACCGGCGCCGGGCACGCGGACCTCGCGCGCGGAGCCAATCGCGCCCGTGCCGCCCCAGACGAACCGGGCCGGCTCCTACAGCCTCGCGCGCCAGCTCGGCCTCGGCGTACGCCGGATCGTCATCGACGCCGGCCATGGCGGCCACGATCCGGGGACCATCGGACCGGGGGGCACGCAGGAGAAGGACCTCGTGCTCGACGTGGCCCTCCGCCTGGAGCGGCTGGTCCGAACGGAGCTGCGGGCCGAGGTCGTCATGAGCCGCGCGACGGACGTGTTCGTCCCCCTCGAGGAGCGGACCGCCATCGCCAACTCAAAGGGCGCCGACCTCTTCCTGTCCATCCACGCCAACAGCAGCCGCAACCCGCGCGCGAAGGGGATCGAGACCTATTTCCTCAACTTCGCCGCCGACTCGCACGCGGAAGCGGTGGCCGCGCGCGAGAACGCCATCTCCGCCGCCACCCTCAAGGACCTCCAGAACCTCGTCCGCGCGATCGCGCTCAACAGCAAGGTCGACGAGAGCCGCGAGTTCGCGGCCAGCGTCCAGGAGGCGATGGTCGAGCACATGCGGCCGCACGACCCCGGGGTGCAGGACCGCGGCGTCCACACCGCGCCGTTCTACGTCCTCATCGGGGCCAACATGCCGAGCGTCCTGGCCGAGATCGCCTTTCTCAGCCATCCGGAGGACGAGAAGCGGCTCAAGAAGTCCGACTACCGCGAGCGCATCGCGGCCAGCCTCCTCGAGGGCGTCCGGAGCTACCTCGACGCCCTCAACCGCACGCAGAGCCGCCAGTTGACCCAGGTCCCGCGCAAAAGTACAGTGGCTTCAGGGGAGGATCGACGTTGACCCTGCTGCTTCTGGCCGTGGAGTCCGTGACGTGGATCAAGGTCCAGAAGCCGACGTTCGACCTGGTCGGGGTGGTGTTGGGCTCCTTCGCGCTCGCCGGCGTCTGCGTGCTTGTCGCCCTCGCCCTCGGCGCGGTCCTCGGCATCGCCTTCATCCTTCGTCGTCGTCGTGTCCCGCCGCCGTCCTGGACCGACGAAGGTCTGCACTTGCTCGACGCCCGCCGGCTGTAGCCGCTCCACACCCGTGGCCGGTCCCGGCGCCGATTGACTTACTGCGTCAAAATAGGCTTGACAGAAATGACGCAGTGCGTTAGAGTCCCCGCATGAAGGCCAGCGCCCCCGGCCCGGCCGGTCGCCTGATCCGGCGCTACGACAACCGCAAGCTCTACGACACCATGGGGCGGCGCTACGTGACCCTGGAAGACCTGGCCCGCCTCGTCGGCGGGGGCGAGGACCTCCGCGTGCAGGACCAGCGCACCGGCGAGGATCTTACGGCGATGGTCCTGGCCCAGGTGATCCTGGAGGGCATCAAGGAGCGGACCACGCGCATCCCCGGGCAGGTGCTGGCCCGCCTCATCCGCCTCGGCTTCGGCCCGAACGGCAAGCGTACGCACTGGCCGGAGCCCGTCCAGGCGGCCGCGCAGGCCCGGCAGGAGGCCGAGCGCATCGTGGCCGGCCTCCTCGGCCGCGGAAGGCTCACGCTGGAGGAAGGCATGGCGCTTCGCCAGGAGATCACGGGCTCGGTGCAGCGGCTGGTGGCCGACGCCCAGCACGGGCTGGAAGCGCGGGTCCACCGTCTGCTCGAATCGAGCGGGGCGGGGGCCCTCCACCCGGTGCTGTCCACGCTCCGCGAGCGGCTCCTGTCGCTCGAAACGCATCTGGCCGATCCCGCGCCGCGAGCGCGGCCGTTCCAGTCCAGGAAGAACCGTCGGGCTCACAAGGAGAAGAGAAAATGACGTCGAAGAAGACGAGCACGAAGCGCCGTCCCACGCCCCGCCGGCCGTCCACCTCCGCGGCGGTAAGCCTGCCCTGGCTGCGCGAGCAGGGATCCGTCCTGGTGGGCCAGATCCGCACCCGCTTGGACAAGGAGGGGCGCAAAGCCTACCGGCAACTGGAGGCCCGCGTGGCCGACCTGCAGAAGCGGCTGGGCCGCGACACGGCGAACGTGGGACGCCGCGCCGACGAGGCGGTGCGGGGCGCGCTGGCCCGTCTCAACATCCCCAACCGACGCGAGATCGCGGAGCTCACCCGCAAGGTCGACGAGCTGTCGCGCAAGATCGACGCCTTCCGGGCCCGCTCGCGGCGGAAGGGCGCGGGCGCGTAGACCAGGGAGCGATTGGGGCCGAGGCGAGGCGGGCGCCGGGAGCCGAAAGCCGCCCTCGTTTGCGCCGGGGGCGGCGTGACGGGAGCGGTGTGGGAGATCGGCGCCCTGCGGGCGCTGGAGGAACTGCTCGAGCGCAGCGTCCTCGACCTCGACCTCTACGTCGGCGTGAGCGGCGGCGCCTTCGTCTCCGCCCTGCTGGCCGCCGGCATCTCGCCGCGTGAGATGTACGACGAAGCGGTCGGACGGCCCCCGGGCCGCGGGATGCCGCCGCTATTCCGGCTCGGGCTCGGCGACATCCTCGCCCGCTCGCGGCGGGCGCCGGGGGTGCTCTTTCGCGCCCTCGCCGAAGCGCTGCCGGGACGGAACGGCTCGCTCTCGGATGCCGCGCTCTCGCTTTTCGAGCTGCTGCCCGCGGGGCTGCTGGACAGCTCCGGCGTCCGGGAGACCCTGGCCGAGATCCTGAGCCGCCGCGGAATGGCCGACGACTTCGCGGCCCTCGTCCGTCCGCTGCGAGTGGTAGCCGTGGACCTCGACCGGGGGGACGCGGTGGCCTTCGGCGCGAGGGGCCGCCGCGACGTGCCGGTGTCGCAGGCGGTGCAGGCCTCGGCCGCGCTCCCCGGGCTCTATCGGCCCGTGCGCATCGGTGGCCGCGACTACGTGGACGGGGGCGTGAAGAAGACGGCCCACGTGAACCTCGCCATCGGTGAAGGAGCAAGCCTCGTCATCTGCATCAACCCGATGGTCCCCCTCCGCAACTACGGGACCCGGCGCCCGCTCCCCGGACCTCTCAGCGGCCGCGGCGTCGCCTACGTGCTCGACCAGGCGCTCCGCATCATGCTGCACGGCCGCATGGAGTACGGTCTGGAGCGCTACCGCGCCGAGCACCCCGAGGTCGACATCCTCCTGCTCCAGCCCGATCCCGAGGACCTGCGGATGTTCCGCTACAACATCCTGCGCTACGGTGCGCGCCAGGTGGTGGCCGAGCTGGGCTATCGTTCGACGGTGCACGCCTTCCGCCGACGGCGCCGGGCCTATGCGCGGATCCTGGCCCGGCACGGGATCGGCCTTCGCGACCCGCGCCGGATACCCGACTCCCCTGCCCTCGCGCGTTCCGGCCGCTCGGAGCTGGCCCGCACGCTCGGGGCCTCCCTCGATCGCCTCGAAGCGGCGCTGGAGGGACGGCGATGAAGGGGTTGCGGACGCCGCTGCGGCGCGGTCTGCTCCGGGCGGCCGTGGTCATGGTCATCGCACTCGCTATCGTCGGGGTAGGGTCGGCGCGCCTGTATTGGGTGTGGTCGCGCGACGCCCTGTCCGCGCTCGACGGCGAGGCACGACTGCCCGGGCTCACGGCCCCGGTGCTCATCCGCCGCGACGCCGTGGGCGTGCCGCACATCCAGGCCCAGGGCATCCTCGACGCGGCCCGCGCGCAGGGCTACGTCACCGCGCAGGACCGCCTGTGGCAGATGGACCTGATGCGGCGCCGCGCTCTTGGCGAGCTGGCGGAGGCCTTCGGCGAGGGCGCGCTCCGCGCCGACCAGGAGGTCCGCACGCTGGGTCTCGCCGCCGCGGCGCGCTCTTCGCTTCCCCGCCTGCCCGAGGACCTCCGGGCCTTCGTGGAGGCATACGCGGCCGGGGTCAGCGCCTACATCGAGTCGCATCGCGACACGCTGCCCGTGGAGTTCCGCTTGCTCCGCTACTCGCCGCGCCCATGGACGGCCGCGGACACGGTCGCCACGGGGAAGCTGCTCGCCCTCGACCTGGCTCAGGGATGGGACGGCGAGGCCTTCCGGGCGGTGGTGGCGGACAAGCTCCCGACCGACGTGCAGGACCTGCTCTTCCCTTCCACGTTCCCCGACGACCGCATCCTCGTGGGCAGCGACACCCGCGCCCCCGGCGGCGCGACGGGGGCGCCGGCCGAGACCACGCAGGGCAGCAACAACTGGGTCGTCTCCGGTGCGCATACGGCCAGCGGCAAGCCGCTCCTCGCCAACGATCCCCACCTGACCCTGGGGGTGCCGTCGATCTGGACCGCGGTCCATCTCAGCGCCGGGGACCTGGACGTAGCGGGCGTGACGATGCCCGGCGTGCCCGGCGTGATCCTGGGCCGCAACCGGCACGTGGCGTGGGGAGCGACCAACGTCCACGACGATTGCGCGGATCTCTACGTGGAGGAGTTCGATCCTGCGCACCCCGACCGGTACCGCGTCGGGGATGGCTGGGAGACGGTCACGGTGCGCACCGAGCCGATCCGGGTGCGCGACGGCATGCTGTCCTCCTCGTGGCACACGGTCGAGCACCCGGTGCGTGTCACGCGTCACGGCCCCCTCGTCCCCGTGCGCGGACGGCTCTACGCGCTGCGCTGGACCTCCCTCGACGACACGCCGGACCTTCCCGCCTTCCTCCTCATGAACCGGGCGCGGAGCTGGGCGGAATTCCGGGAGGGGCTGCGCCTGTTCGCGGGCCCGTCACAGAACTTCGTTTACGCGGACGCCAACGGGCACATCGCCTGGTACTCGGCCGGCCGCATTCCGCTCCGACGCGCGGGCGACGGCTCGCGCCCGTACCGCGGCGCGGACGCTGACGGCGACTGGGTGGGGTTCGTGCCGTTCGAGGAGCTGCCCCACCTCGTCGACCCGGCCCCCGGCCGCATCGTGACCGCCAACAGCCGCACCGTGGGCACGGACTACCGCTACCGGATCAGCCGCGGCGGCATTCCTCCCTGGCGCACGGCGACGCTCCTCGCCGGCCTGGAGCAGCGCGCCGGCGGCTGGACGGCGGACGACATGGTGCGGCTCCAGGGTGAGCGCTCGTCGATTCCCCACCGCGACCTCGCCCGCGCGCTGCTCGACGCGGCCGCGCGCCACAAGGGCGACCCGGTGTGGGACGACGTGATGATGGAGATGTCGGGCTGGGACGGCCGCCTCGAGCCCGGCAGCCGACCGGGGGCCCTCGCCATCACGGCGTTCCTGGCGCTCGGCGAGCGCGTCATCGGTCCGCGCGTGCAGGGCTTTCCCGAGGCGCAGGCGCTGCGGCGCCGCACCGCCCCCATCGACCGGCTGATCCGCGAGCGGCCGGCCGGATGGCTCCCGGCCGGCGCCGCGGACTGGGACGCGGTCTTGCGCGATGCCTGGCAGGACGCTTGTACGCAGCTCGAGCGCCGCCTCGGCCGCGACCGCACGAAGTGGACGTGCGGCGCCCTCAACCGGCTCGTCGTCCACCACCCGCTGGCGGGCGCCTTCGCGCCGCTCGGGCGGCTGTTCGATCCGCCCGTGTTCGGCATGGGCGGCTCTTCGACGACCCCCAACGTCTTCGTCGTGAACCCGAACGGCATCGAAGCGCCGTCGATGCGCCTGGTGGCCGACCTCGCCGATCCCGACGCGACTCGCCTCGTGAATTTCATGGGCCAGTCGGGCCAGCCCGCGAGCCCGTATTACGAAAACCAGCTGGAGCCGTGGGTGCGCGTCGAGTCGCAGGTGCTGCCGATGACCGCGGAAGCCGTCGAGCGAGCCGCGCAACACACGCTGCGACTGGTGCCGTGACCCCGCGCTGCGAACTGGAAAGAAAGCGGGGTCTGGCCATCCCTCTCCCCGTTGGGGAGAGGGTAGGGTGAGGGGAATCCACCCTCACCCCTGCCCCTCTCCCTGAAAGGGGCCAGTGAGCTAACCGAACCAGATCGAGCGCCGGCGGGCGAGCCGGCCGTCGATCATGCGCTGGATGATCGAGCGCACCTGCTCGGAGAGCCGGTTGACGAGGATCGGGTCCTCCGCCCCCTCCGCGCCGTACTCGGCGGTGGAGATGGGATCGGCGAAGTCGATCGACCACTTCGTGGGCAAGGGGACGACGCCGAGGGGGCCCAGGATCGGAAAGCTCGGCGTGATCGGCAAGTAGGGCAGGCCGAAGGGCCGGCCGATCCAGTCGGCCTTGGCGACCACGGGATGGATCTCCTCGGCGCCCACGACCGCGCAGGGCACGATGGGCGCCGACGTGCGCAGGGCCAGGCGCACGAAACCGCCCCGGCCGAAACGGGCCAGCTTGTACCGGTCGCGGTACCGCTTGCCGACACCCTTCACTCCTTCGGGGAACACGCCTACCAGCTCCCCCGCGCGCAGCAGGCGCTCGCCGTTCTCCTGGCTGGCCCGGACCGCCCCCGTGCGGGCGAGGGCGGGGGCCAGGAACGGAAGGAGGGCGAACATGTCGAGGGCCAGCATCCGGCACTCGCGTCGCGCGGGGTGCTCGTGGCGCAGGGCGAGGGTGATCATGACGCCGTCCCACGGCAGGACGCCGGAATGGTTGGCGACGACGAGCGCGGGGCCGTCCGCGGGGACGTTCTCCACTCCCGCCGGCTCCACGCGCCACCACATCGTGTACAGGAACTCCAGAAGCGGCCGG
>Ga0210378_10001093_pt1 | contig 14100 bp, 11 predicted proteins | sample PLM1_60_b1redo_FD_155465 | JGI IMG/M metagenome (GOLD analysis project Ga0210378, IMG submission 155465) | Groundwater sediment microbial communities from an aquifer in East River, Colorado, USA - PLM1_60_b1 redo | ecosystem: Environmental > Terrestrial > Soil > Riparian zone | place: USA: East...
AGGCGTCGGTGGCGGACAGGGCCACCACCCCCCGCAGGGAGTTCACCCCGGTACCCACGTTGGGGCTGGGGACCTGGCTCCACCGCCGGCCGTTCCAGTGCTCGATCAGGGTGACGTACGTCGAGCCGGAGACGTAGGCGCCCACGGCCCAGGCGTCCCGGGCGGTCCGAGCATCCACAGCAATCAGTGAGGCATTCCACCCGGGACTGGCGGCCCGCACCCTGCTCCAGGCGGTGCCATCCCAGCGCTCCACCAGGGTCCTGGTCATCCCTCGGCTATAGGCGGAGCCCACCGCCCACACGTCGGAGGAGGCCGTTCCCGATACCGTCTGCAGCACGTTTGAATCCCCGGAGGCGGGAACGTCCTGGAGCTGCCAGGACGCGGTGCAGGTCACTCGGGGGGAGGCCGAGGCGGGATTCGGCCGATAGCCGGCGCCGATCGCCGTCAGGAGCAAGGCCGCCGCGAGCAAGGAGGCACGCCCCCGACCTGCGGTCCCAGCCACACTACGAAACTCCACCGAGCAAGCGTAGTCTGGCCCCCGATGAAGGCATGGTTGATGGGCCACAGCCGCACATGCCTGCTGATCGTGGATCCGCCGACTGGGTCGCGAACCCAGATTTCCCCGGGGCGAGTGTGTGTTCTGTTAACCTCTTGACGCTCCGACCACCGACCATGAGCCGCATACCTTTGGAACGACAACGCCTTGATATCCCAAATGCGGATCCATACGTCGACGGTTTGCCGTTGGTGCTGGTTACCGTGGGGATGGACCATCAGCCGTTTCATCGGCTGATGCGATGGGTCGATGCCTGGCTGAAGGCCGGGGCAGCCGCTCGAGTCCGCTGCCTGTTGCAGACGGGGCCCGCGATTCAACCGGCCCTGGCGGAGTGCCGGGACTTCCTCGGCTTCGCCGAATTGGAAGCGGCCATTCGATCGGCGACCGTCGTGGCCTGTCACGCTGGCCCTGGGTCGATCATGATGTGCCGCTGGAACAGGCAGCGTCCCGTCGTGGTCCCGCGATTGGCACGCTACGGTGAGGTGGTTGACGACCATCAGGTCACCTTTGCCAGGAGGCTCGCCGCCGGCGGCCACATTCAATTGGCCGAGGACGAGGGGACCTTCCTGGCGCTCATGGAAGCGGCGCTGACTGCGCAGGCGAGCGAACGGCCTGGCAACGACGGCCTGGAGGTGACGGAGCCCCTTCGGCGGTTCGAAGCGCTGATCGACGACATGGTCCGATCGCGCCGAGGCGGTCGACGATGACGAGACCGGCTCCAGGGCCTGTACGGGTTCTCTACCTGGGCGGTTGGGGACGCAGCGGAAGCACGCTTCTTGACCGGATGGCGGGTCAGCTCCCCGGGTTCGCCTCGCTAGGGGAGGTGCGCGAGATTTGGCAATCCGGGCTTACGGAGAACCGCCCATGCGGGTGCGGCACCCCGTTCAGATCCTGCGAGTTCTGGACCCGAGTGGGAATCGAGGCGTTCGGCGGATGGCACCGGTTGGATCTTGGCGAAGTGCTCCGAATGTGGCGCTCAATTGACCGGCCGTGGGCCCTTCCCCTCCTGATGGCACCAGAGCGATTCCAGGCCTGGAGCCGCAGCCTTCAGGCCTACGTGGGCGTGCTCGACTCCCTGTACCGCGCGATCGGGCGTGTCTCGGGAGCCCGTGTGCTCATCGACTCATCGAAGTTGCCCAGCCACGGCCTCCTTCTCCGCCGCGTCGCTGGGACCGACTTGCGGATCGTTCATCTCGTCCGGGACAGCCGTGGGGTGGCGTACTCGTGGGCGAAGCGCGTCCGCGATCGCTCCGGCGGAGAAGAAGGAGTGTATATGGAGCGGTACCGTCCCCTCGCCGCTGCTGCCCGATGGCTGCTGTACAACGAGCCGACCCGGCTGTTCCGCTCAATGGAGCTACCCTATCTGCTCACGCGATATGAGGACGTGGTCGAGCACCCGAGGGAGAGCCTGATCGCGGTTGCTGCGCATGCAGGAGTCGAGGTGAAGCTGGGCGACCTGGGCTTTGTCCGGGGGCGCGAGGTGACATTGGAGGTGGACCACACCGTGGATGGCAATCCGCTCAGATTCGCCGTCGGGGCTGTGGACTTACGCCTGGATGAGGAGTGGCGCCTGCGGATGCGCTCCCGCGATCGGCTCCTCGTGACTGCGCTGACGCTACCCCGCCTCAGGTCCTACGGCTATCTCTCCAAGAACGGCATCAATGGCTAGCCCTCCGGCCCAGCCCTCCGGTGGGTCGACGGTGCCGGCCAGCCGCGGCCAGGTGAGGGTCCTGTACATCGGCGGCCTCGGGCGGAGCGGCAGCACGCTGCTCGACTGCATGCTGGGGGGGATCAGCGGCTTCGTCTCCGCGGGCGAGGTCCGGTACCTATGGCAGTGGGGCATCCGGGAGAACCGGCTGTGCGGATGTGGAACACCGTTCCTCGAGTGCCCATTCTGGTCAAGCGTGGGGAGCCTGGCCTTCGGTGGCTGGCACCAGGTCGATATCGACGAGGCGATAGCCCTGGGAGATGCCGTCGACCGGCATGCCTTGGTCCCGTTCATGCTGGCTCCGCAGGTGTGGCCAGCCTTCGAAAGGAGAATGTCTCGATACCTGGCTCTCCTCGCGCCACTGTACCGAGCGATCTGGGAAGTTGGCGAGCAGCGGGTCATCGTTGACTCCTCAAAGGCCCCCTCCACAGCCTTCCTGCTGCGGCGCATCCCCGATCTGGACCTCCGGATCGTGCACCTCGTACGAGACAGCCGAGGAGTGGCCCACTCCTGGACCAAGAAGGTCAAACGGCCGGACACGCCTGGCCGGACGATCTTCATGCATCGCTATAGCCCCCACCGCATCGCGATTCGGTGGGCGGTGCGGAACCCGCTCCTGGAAACCATGGGCCTGCTCGGCGTCCCTCAGACGCATGTCCTTTACGAACGGCTGGTCGCCGACCCTCGCAGCGAGGTGGCCAGGATCGCCCGGATGGCGGGCCAGGAGGCCGATCCAGAGAACATGACCCACATCGCGGACGACGAGATCGAGCTGGGGGCCAATCACACAGTGATGGGTAACCCCCTGCGGATGCGAAGGGGTCGGACTCCGCTCCGGGTCGATGAAGAGTGGCGGACTGCAATGCCCCTGTCCTGGCAGCGCACGGTGACCGCCATCACGCTCCCGGTACTGCTCCGATACGGGTACTCGCCGGCCCTCGGAACCCGGTCCCAGCACAAAGACGACCAAGCAGCGCCAACTCCTCCGCGCTTGGGATGGCCGGCAGTTACCGCCATCATCCCGACCCATCACAGACCAGACCTGTTGCCTCGCGCGGTGCGCAGCGTCCTCGAACAGCGCTACTCGGGCCCCATCGAGTGCCTGCTGGTATTCGACGGGGAAGAGCCGCGATTGCCGGACGTCCAGCTTACCGATGGCCGCACGCTCCGCGCGATCTACAACGACCGAACGCCGGGTCCGGCCGGGGCTCGAAACACCGGGGCTATGTCGGCCACCGGCGAGCTGGTGGCCTTCCTGGACGACGATGACGAGTGGCTTCCGGACAAACTACAGCTACAGGTCCAAGCCCTTGACCGGCACCCGGGCTCGGCTGTCGCCACGTCGGGCGTGTACATGTCCAACGGCCGAGATGTGGCAAGGGTGCCACGGCAGGAGATTCTCACGCTCGACTACGTGCTCCGAGGCCGGAACGTGGAGCTGCATATGAGTAATCTGCTCGTCCGGCGGGATAGCTACCTGGGCGAGATCGGGATGCTGGACGAGTCGATCCCGGCGAGCTACGGCGAAGACTACGACTGGTACATCAGAGCGGCACGCCGCGCTCCGATCGTAGCCGTGCTCCGGCCCCTGGCGCGGGTTGGGTGGCAACACTCCTACTTCAAGAACCAGTGGGAGATGATGATCCCGGCAATAGAGCACCAACTCCGGAATCGGCCCGAAGTCTACCGGAGCCGCGCGAACCTGGCCCGGCTGTACGGCCGTGTGGCGTTCGCCCACGCTGCCACCGGGCACGGCACCGAGGCTCGACGGTGGGCACGACGGACCCTCGCAGTCGATTGGCGACAGGCCCGGGGATACCTTGCCCTATTGATAAGCTTTGGCCTCCTCAAGCCTGAGACGGCCATCCGCATCGCGCGAGCCGCCGGGAGGGGCCTGTAATGCTTGCACCCGAGGCAGGGCATGCTCCCCGGGTTGAGCCTCGAGCTCTCCCAGACGGGTCACTGGGGAGACAGCCCGCGCGACAGTCGCTGTTGATCGGGGCGCTCTTCGGCGGCCTGTTCGTCTGGTGGGGCCTCGGCGTGGGCGGATTCATTCCGGCGCTGTTTGCGGTACCGCTCCTCGCATCTATCGGGCTGCGCGGCCGCATGTTGATGCCTCGTGCGTATCTCCTTTGGCTCGCCTTCCTCGCGTGGGTGAGCCTCTCCGCAATTGGGATCCACGACTTCGAGCGATGGGTCTCGTTCGCCTGGAGAGGTTCGCTCTACGTAACCGCCGGCCTGCTGTTCATCTACGTCTTCAACGGGTCGCGCAGCAAGCTGACCACCAGGACGATGGTCCTGATCCTGGCGGCGTTCTGGGTGCAGACGGTGCTCGGAGGGTTCGCCGGGATGGTGCTGCCGAGCCTCTCCTTCCCGACTCCCATGGAGATGATCCTTCCCTCCAATCTTCTCTCCAACCAATTCGTCCACGACCTGGTGCACGCCACAACCGCAGCGACTCACGCGTTCTCTGGCACCGGGATCCACAGGCCGAAGGTGCCATTCATCTACTCGAATCAATGGGGTTCGACGTTCGCCTTGACGCTGCCGTTCGCCATCGCCTCATTGCCGATGCTGAGGCGGGGTATCTGGCGAACCGGGATGCTGGCGCTCCTCGTGGTCTCGATCGTACCGCTGGTGGTCTCCTTCGACCGTGGTTCCTGGCTCAGCGTTGCCGTGAGCATGGGCTACGCGACGTTTCGTCTGGCCGCGAGGGGCAGTCGCCGCGCGTTCCGCACGGCCCTTGCCATGGTGGTCGGCACCATCTTGGCCGGTGTTGTCCTGCTGGCCACACCGCTCGGCGACCTGGTGGTGCTCCGTCTGAATAGCGGCTACGGCGACTCGACCAGAGCGATCCTGTACGAGTCATCGGTCCGGGCGGTCCTCCAGTCTCCGATCCTCGGGTACGGAACTCCCGTCTCGGTCTCCCTAGTCAATCCCTCGACGGGCGTGGCGCCCTCCGCAGGGACCCATGGCCAGTTCTGGACTGTCCTTGTCTCCCAGGGGATCCCAGGCATCGTGTTCTTCGGGGGATGGTTCGTGATGGCGCTCTTCAAGAGCGGGCGGCGCATCTCCCCGCGCGGACGGGGCGATCCGGACACACGGTTCTGGGCGCACGTGTGTATCGCCGCGGGTCTGGTACAGATGGCCTACTACGAGCTCCTGCCATGGGGATTGCCGATCATGATGATCGCAGCGGCTCTGGCCTGGCGAGAGGCCAGGGTCGAGGGGCCGCTCGGGCCTCCAGGTTGGAGGGTCCCTCAAAGAACTGTCATCCGGCGCGCCTCCATCCTATGAACGGTAAGACTGGCCCGCAGGAGCAGGGCCGGGCTGGTGCCAGGGCCAGACGGAGCGGTAGCCCATCGCGCGGACCCGCCTATCCCGAAGGATGGGCCCGGCGGATCTCCTGGTCCTCGGGCACGCCGGCTGTCATCGGCCACCGGGAGTCGGGCGATGGCCGGCCACCCATCGCCCCAGCTCCAATCCAGGCGAAGGGCGGCGGCAGCTTGGACCTGTCCACGCTGGCCAAAGGGGGGCTGGTCAGCCTTGTAGGAAGCGCCGCCAGCAGCCTCCTGGCCTTCGCCTTGGTGGTGGTCATCACGCGGGGGCTCCGAGCTCGAGGGGCCGGAGTCCTCTTCGAGGCAATCGCTCTCTTCACGATCCTGAGCAACGCTGCCGAACTGGGGGCCGACACCGGCCTCGTCCGGACGATATCCCGGCTCATAGCTCTCCGGCGCTCCGATGACCTGCGCCCCACGATCCGGCTCGCTCTATGGCCTGTGCTGATCGCCGGCACGGTGTTCGCTGTGGCGGCCTGGTTGACCGCGCCGGGCCTTGCTGGGGTCTTCGTCCACGGCGCCAGCCGCTCGCAGGTTGTGTCCTACATCCGAGTGTTGGCCCCGTTCCTTCCGCTTGCCACCGCCACGACGGTCTTGCTCGCTGGTACGAGAGGCTTTGGGACGATGAAGCCCTACGTCTTCGTCCAGAACATCACAATCCCGCTGCTGCGGCCGATCCTGGTCGGGTTGGCCATCTTCGGAGGACTGGGCGCAATCGCCGTAGGACTCGCCTGGGCCGCTCCACTGGCACTGGGCTTCGTGGCCGCGCTGATCGCCTCCGGAAGGCTCCTGCGCCGAGAGGAGATCCGGGGCTCTTCCGGCCAGCCGGCCAACCTGCCCAGCAGGCTGGCCCTCGATTTTTGGAAGTTCTCCGCGGCCCGGGGGCTGGCCGGTGTGTTCGCCATCGGGATGCTCTGGCTGGACATCCTCCTGGTTGGCGCCCTTCGCTCAGCCAGGGAAGCGGGCATCTATGCCGGCGTCATCCGTTACATCGGCGTGGGCACCTTCGTTCTGGGAGCCGTGGCCGTCACGATCTCGCCGCAGATCAGCGCGCTGATCGCGCTGAACGAGCGGGGCCGCGCGAAAGACGTGTTCCAGGCCGGGACAGGGTGGCTGCTGATTCCATCCTGGCCGATGTATGTGATCCTGGCCGTATATGCGCCGTTCTTCATGGGCCTGCTGGGTCGCGAGTTCGTGGCGGGGTCGACAGCGCTTGAAATCCTCTGTTTGGGAACGCTGTTCCTGATAGGGACGGGCAACAACAAGAACATCCTCCTGATGGCTGGAGGAAGTGGCTGGAATCTGGCGATCTCGGCGTTCTCGCTGGGCCTCATCATCTGCCTCGATCTGGTCCTCATCCCGCGCTACGGCATCAATGGGGCTGCGGTCGCCTATGCCGTGACGTTGGCAGCGGACAATGTCCTTACTTCCGTTGTGGTATTCGCCTTGCTGCGGCTGCACCCTTTCAGCTTCGGCTACGTCGTCGTCGCCGCGGGGTCTACCCTCTCATACGCAGCGACCGGCCTCGCGGCCAGGTGGATGATCGGGACGAACGGGGCTGGATTCCTCGTCGGCACGGTCGCAGGGACCATTCTGTACTTGGCCCTCCTATGGGCGTATCGCGGTCCTCTCCAACTGACGGTGCTCAGGCAGGCCCTCCAATCGCACGGGGCAAGGTTTGTCGCCTGGAGCGCACGAGCGTGACTTCGCGCGGCACATCGGAGGGACGACTAAGCGACCCTGGTCTGGCTCAGTCCCTCTGGGATCGACTTCCCCGCTTCGTGCGCAATGGATCGAAGGGGGTGTGGGGCGCTTATGCTCAGCTCACGAACCGCAGGCGCCTCCTCCCCGACGTCATCATCATCGGGACCCAGCGGTCCGGGACGACGTCGCTGTACAAGTACCTCGTGCAGCACCCGGCGATCGGCCATGCCATCACCAAGGAGCTTCGGTTTTTCGACCTCAACTACCACCGCGGCGTGGCCTGGTATCGGTCACGGTTCCCCTCCGCCCGGTACGCGGATCGGATCAGGCGGACTCGGGGGCTCGACCTGATCTGCATCGAGTCCAGCCCCGACTACATGTTCCATCCGCACGCTCCGAGACGGGCTGCCGAGACGGTCCCCGACACGAAGCTCATCGTGATGCTGCGCAACCCGGTGGACCGGGCTTACTCCCACTACTGGCATCAGGCCGCCCGGGGATTCGAATCCCTCTCGTTCCAGGAAGCCATCGACCGAGAGCCCGAGCGTCTAGCCGGAGAACTCGCAAAGATGCTCGCCGACGAGCGGTACGTCAGCTTCGAGCGGCACCATCACTCCTACCTTGCCCGCGGGGTCTATGTGGACCAGCTCATGGCCTGGATGGAGGGATTCCCAAGGGACCGGTTCCTCATACAAGACTCCGAAGAGTTCTTCTCGGGACCCTCCACCGTGTTCAAGCGAGTGCTGGACTTCCTGGAGGTCCCTGACTTCGACGTGCCCCGATACGAGAAGTTCAACGCATTCGGCTCGGGACAGATGGACGCAGAGACGCGTAGCCGGCTCGTCGAGTACTTCCGCCCGTACAACCAGCGGCTCTTTCGGTATCTCGGTCGGCATTTCGACTGGGATCGGTAACCCGGATGGCGCGCCGGTCGATCGCCAGTCGACCCCGTCTGGGGTCAGTCCTCCTTGCCAGTGCCCTGTTCGCGGGCCCCGTGGTCATGCAGGCATCGCTTGTGGATCCGGCCCGGGCCCAAGTCGGTCCTGGCGGGATCCAGCTGAATGCTGACGTTCAATACGGGGTAGCGGACGGTCAGCCGCTGCTGATGGATGTCCACCTCCCGAGTGGCGGGGGGACCAGTCGACCGGCGCTCGAGCTGATCCACGGCGGCGGGTTCGTCGGAGGAGACAAGGCGGATATGCGGGGCGTGGCTCGATACTTCGCCAGTAACGGCTACGTCTGCTTCTCGATCGATTACCGGTTTGCTCCTAACTACCCGTATCCGGCCGCGGTGAACGACGCTCGAGCGGCGGTAGAGTTCGTGCGCACCAACGCCCCGGAGTTCGGGGTCGACGCCTCCCGGATCGGAGCGCTCGGGACTTCGGCCGGAGGCACCATCGCCGCCTCGATTGGTGCCGGAAGCGGCGCGCTGACGGGGGAATCCCGGGTGGTGGCCGTGGCTTCCTGGTCTGGTGCCCTGGACATGGTCAAGGTGATCGAGGAGCGCCCCAAGAGCACCCGCAGGCAGCTCTCTGCTTACGCGCTCGGGACCAACACGGGCGACCCCGCCGCCTCTCCAGCCAAGCTCGAGCGGGCTTCCCCTATCACCTACCTCACCCGCGACGACCCACCGATGTTCATCGCCAACGCGAAGGACGAGCTCATGCCGCTCGACCAAGCCGAGGATTTCGTGGCAAAGCTCAAGAACCTCGGCATCGACTACCAGCTGCTGACACCGGCGCTGGGACACGGCCTTGAATATGCCGCTGAGGCCGAGCCGCCGACGCTGGCGTTCCTGAACCGACATCTGCGTGGCGCATCGACTTCTCCTCCAACCGCTGCCCCCGTCCCGAGCGGCCCTCCCGCTGTCGCTGCCCCGAGCGGCCGTCGAAGTAACACAACCCTGCTGATCGCGGTGATCGGGGGTGGGTTGCTGCTCGTGGGGGGGCTGGTCGTCGGGCCGCTTATCTCCCGGCGCCGACGCCAACGATCCGCCTCCCGTTACTAGCCGGACACCTGACGCTGTTCCGGCTGCCGGTGCTCGCCGACCGCTGCGGGTGAACGTCCCATCGAGGAGGCGACCCAGCCCACGACCTGCTCGATGTAGGCGCGCTGGATCGAAAGCGTTTCGAGGCCGGCCACGGGTCCGCCGGGAAGCACTATGAGATCGAACCGCTCCCGAAGCTCGCGGGGAAGAGGGGCCATGATCTTGGAGAGCTCCGCCTGAACCCTGTCGCTGTAGGCGTCGATGTCGCGCTCGCTGTAGAGGAACAGCAACCGGCCGTGCTCGAGGGCCCTGGACACCTGATCTCGCGCGTTCGAGCCGGGTTTCCCCGATCGACCCCTGAACCGGTCGGCAATTCGGTTCATGAGGGGATGGTTTCGAACGAAGGCCGCCAGGCGAGAGCGCCGAGCGCTGATGGCAAGGCGGTTCACAGGGCTCGGATCTAGGATGCGGGGCAACACGCAGACGGCAGCAGCGCACTCCGGTACCTGAGAGGCAACCGCAAGGGCCACGAGGCTCCCAGAGCAATGGCCGACCACACATAGCCGCGAGGCGCCGGTGGCACGCATGGCGAACCTGGCCACGGCGAGGGCCTGATCGACGCGCGGCTGGCGCATGGCCAGCTGACGGAGCAGACCGGTACTGTCGCCCATGCCCCTGTAGTCCATCCGGACCGAAGCCAGACCATACTCCGCGAGGCGCCGGGCCACCTTTGCCCAGAGCTGGAAGCGATGACTCCGCGGCGCCCCGGTCCCGGCGAGGAGCAGGACCATCCCCTCCGGCTCCTGATCTGGCACCGTGATCACCGCAGCCAGGTGATCCTCCCCGAGCGGCACGAACACGGGGTATTCGATCATCCGATCACCTCAGGCGAGCTGCCGATCGATCTAACTGGGCAAGGCTCCAGGATGCGGCCAGCCGCGCGAGGGTGTGATCCAGTTCCAAACGGGTATCCGCCTTCCCGCGTCCCCCGTCGATGGTCCGGAAATTGAACTGACCGAACTGGGCAGCGGACTGGTCCCTTACGATTTCGACCACGCAGCTCGCTCCCAGGGACTCGAGATGGCGGTGAAGCCGCTCCAGCCCGACGCCCGCCCTGCCGGTTCTGGAGATACCGACCAGGAGGATGCGCCCGGAGAACGCGTGAACGTCCCTGGTCAGGTCTAGTGTCGAGATGCTCTCGTAGGCATCTCTGGTGAGGAGGAAGCCGTTGACGTCGGTCCAACCGCGCTCGGCGAGTTCCTGCCGGATCGCCGCCGGGTCGGCTTGGTCCCGACCCTTCCCAGCCAGGCCGGACAGTACCCGCGACAGAACAAACTCCCGCATGAATTGCGCACCGCGGATGATAGGTTCGATCAGGATCAGGGACGAGACGTCCTTGGCAGTGGCAACCATTGACGCTACGGTGCCGCCAAACCGGGCCCCTGCCAAACCCACCGCGCGCACGCCGTCGAGGCCGGCCACAAGGTCCACCGCATCGGATACCCCACTGACATGCGAGGTGAGACCCACCGCCTCCATCCCTCGCTCGCTGTCACCGTAGCCCTGGCCGTCGAACCGCAGAACCGGGAATCCGGCGGCCGACAGGGCTCTCGCCATAAGCACGTCCAGCCTGCCCAGGTGAAGGCGTTCGAGGCCGAACGAGTGGCACATCACCCATCCCAGTGGATGGGACGGGCCCAGGGGCCTCGAGAGGACGCCGACCGTTCTGGCTCCGCCCAGCACCGGCTGCACGAATTCCTCGACGATACCCGCCTTATGGTCCTCATAGTAACGGCGCTCAGAAAGCAGATCCAGATCCAGTGCCAAGGATTCCTCCCTCCGGGCCGGGGAAGCCGCGGCTCATCCTAGCTGTCACGGACGGCTTCGTCAGGTTGGGCCTGGAATGGTTCCCACGGAACCAAGGAGCGCCGCCTGAAGCGCGTTCAAGCCACCGACTGAGTTGGTGATCTGGTGTCCCATCTGCGCAACGAGCGTGAGCTTCAGGTAGGGAGTTCCGGCCGAGGCGAGCGCCTGATCGAAGTCCTGAGCGTGGGCGGGCGCCCGGGAATCGTCCAGGCCTCCGATGATGATCTCGATCCGGGTCGTGGCATAGAGGTAGTCGGTGCCTCCCAAGTCCACGCTGTCCGCATTCCAGACGGGCGTCCACGATGGGTCGTGCGTTACGCAGGGGCCGAGCCCCTGCGGGGGGCTGACGTAGCCATAGGACTTGTCGATGGTCTGGGCCTGAGTTCGCTGGTACTCGTAGCCCGGCGAGAGCAGGCATCCCTTCGTGAGCGCGGCATGGACGGGCCCCGATGTCGGGACCGCGGCGTTCACGAGCCCATCCAGTCCGTAGAAGGCAAGGGCGTAGGCGATTTGGGACGCGCCACCGCTATTCCCGGTGAGACAGTAGCCGCAGGCGCCGAGAGGGGGGTGCAGGTTCAAAGGAACATACACCTGGTCGTGAATCCACTTCGCCACCGTGGCGGGCCTGCACGCGAGCAGGGCCGGACCGAGGGTCTGCCCGGCCGGCGCCACGAGCCAACCGGCGGTCCATCGGACCTGGATCACTTCGAAGCCGTCGCCCCGGAGCGCGTCCAACCGACTGAGTGCCATCGCGCTCTCGCCGCTCCAGTATTCGGTCCCCAAGGTCCCGCTGTAGAAGACCACCACCCCAACGGTGGTCGCGGTGGCCGGCGCGGTGGCCATGAATCCATCGACGGATCCCGTGCCCGGGCATCTCACGGCGAAGCGCTGGCAGGTGAAAATCGGCGGGCAGGTGGGATCCGCCCCGGTGTTGAGCTTCAGAGTTCCCAGAGGCAGGGCCGCCGGGACGGACGGCTGGGAGGCCGCGTCGGCCGCTCCGGGTCCCGGCGGTGCGCCCAAGACCAGCGCCGACAGGAGCATCGCGGCCAGAGTCACCTGGGGCACATGGAGGGACCGGACGTGGCGGGGCAGGCTCACGGGTCACGGAGCTTACCAGGGTCGGCCGACCAACCCGAAGCAGCGGACCCACACCGTTACGCGGTGCCATGGGCCCACCGGACCCCGGAGCCGGCCGCGTAGAATGACACCCCGATTACGAGCCGTGAGGAAGGGAGTTCCGCATGCCCAAGGATCGGGCGAGCATGCAACAGGCCGCGGTGAACACGGAAGGGATCGCCCGGCTGCAAGCGCACCTGGACCGAACGTTCGTGGATGGCCGACCTATCCGGGTCCTTGAGGCCGGGTGCGGCGCGGTGACGCGGGTTCACTTCGGCCAGAACAGCTACGTGGTCGGGACGGACACGTCAGAGGTCCAGCTCGCCAAGAACCCTGTCCTGGACGAGCGGATCTTGGCCGACGTCCAGACGCAGGAATTCTCGCCGGGTTCGTTCGACGCAGTGGTCTGCTGGAACGTGCTGGAGCACCTGTCCGATCCGGGGCGGGCGCTCCGGAACTTCGTGACCGCGCTCGGCCCGGGCGGCGTGATCGTGCTGGCTCTGCCGAATGTTTGGTCGGTGAAGGCGTTGCTCACCAAATTGACCCCATACCGATTCCACGCATGGGCCCTTCGGCGCTTCTTCGGATCCCCCAATGCCGGAAAGCCAGGATACGATCCCTTCCCCACCTTCCTCCGGTTGTCGATCGCGCCGAAGGCGCTGGACACCTTCGCTCGCGACAATGGGCTGCTCATCGATTACGTGTCCATCTTCGAGCATCCCCGGCACCGAATGCTGCGGGAGCGTTTCGGTCTTCGGGGCCGGTCCTGGGAGGTCATACGGACGGTCGTGCGGACGGCGACCTTTGGCCGTGTCTCCGCCGATCAGACCGACTGCATTCTCGTCCTTAAGAAGCTGGAGGCAACTCAGGCCCTGTCCTGAGGCACCCAGAGGCGCCGGGCCGAGGCTCAGCGAAACCGGCGGACAGCGGGCGCCGTCGAGACGATCGTCCACCTCCACGACTTCGTGGAAGCGTTCCCGGCGGCGTCGGTGCCGGTCACATAGAACGTGTGAGTCCCGTCGGCCAGGCCTGAATAGGTCTTTGGCGAGGTGCAGGACGTGACCGTCCCGGTGTCAAGCTGGCAGGTGAACGTGACCGAACTGGCGTCCGAGGCGGTGAAGGTGAACGTGGCAGTTTTGCTGCTGGTAGGGCTGGCAGGTCCGGAGGTGATGGTCACCACGGGCTTGACGGTGTCCACCGTCAGGGACAGGGTGGCGGCACTCCCAGCGTTACCGGCGAGATCCACCGCGTAGGCGCTGAAGGTGTGGGGGCCCTGCGCCATGGAGTTCCAGGTGAAGGGAGAGGCGCAGGTCGCGTAGGCATTCCCGTCCTTGGAGCACTTGAATGTGGCGCCCGATTCATTGCTGGTCATCGTGAACGTGGCCTGGTTCGTGTTGATCAGCCCCGTGGGACCGGACAGGGAGATCGTCGGGGCCACCCGATCCTGCACCCAGCTCTGCGATACCGGGGCCGAGACGTTGCCGGCCGCATCTTTGGCCCATGCGGTGAACGTGTGGCTGCCGTCGGCCAGGCCGGAGTAGGTCACCGGTGAGGTACAGGAGGTCTGCGCCCCCGCGTCGAGCTTGCACGTGAATGTGCTGCCAGGCTCGTTGGATGCCATGTTGAAGGTGGCCGTGTTCGTGTTTGAGTACCCTGACTTGAAACCTCCGGTGACCGAGAGTACGGGCGCCGTCGAGTCGATCGTCCACCTCCACGACTTCGTGGAAGCGTTCCCGGCGGCGTCGGTGCCGGTCACATAGAACGTGTGAGTCCCGTCGGCCAGGCCTGAATAGGTCTTTGGCGAGGTGCAGGACGTGACCGTCCC
>Ga0210378_10001094_pt1 | contig 14092 bp, 14 predicted proteins | sample PLM1_60_b1redo_FD_155465 | JGI IMG/M metagenome (GOLD analysis project Ga0210378, IMG submission 155465) | Groundwater sediment microbial communities from an aquifer in East River, Colorado, USA - PLM1_60_b1 redo | ecosystem: Environmental > Terrestrial > Soil > Riparian zone | place: USA: East...
CGCCCGCGGAGGCTGGCTCCGGGTGCCCGAGGAGCTCCTCCGGCGGAGCGGCATTGGGGCGAGAGCAACCGCGAGGCTCGCCGAAGAGGCGGTCGTGATCCAGAGCACCGACGACGAGGTGCCTCCCGCGATAGCGCCGAAGCCGACTTTCGAACACGGAGCTGCCGCCAGCTCGGGCGGTGTCGCCGTCGAGCTTCGGGGCGTGGAGAAGCGAGTCGGGCGCGGCCGGAGCGAGCGGACGGTCTTCTCGGGTCTGAACGCCACGTTTCAGGTCGGCCGGCTAACCGTGGTCAGGGGGCCGTCGGGCTCGGGCAAGACCACGCTCCTGCACCTCCTCGCCGGTCTCGACCTGCCTGCAGCGGGCGAGGTCGCCGTCCTCGGGACGCGGCTCGACCAGCTCGACCGGAGCCGCCGGGCGGCGTTTCGCAGGGAACGACTCGCCCTCGTCGCACAGGAGCCGCCGCTCGTCTCGTTCTTGAGCGTGCGGGAGAACGTCGAGCTCTTCCTCGGCCTGCGTGGAGGCGAGGAAGGAGAGCTCCTCGACCAGGCCCGGCAGACGCTCGAGGTCGTCGGGCTCGAGCAGCTTGCAGAGCAGCGGGTCTCGAGACTCTCGACGGGCGAGCAAGAGCGGGTCGCGATCGCGCGAGCGCTCGCCTCGGTGCCCGCGCTCCTGCTCGCCGACGAGCCGACGGCGCGGCTCGACTACGCGAATGCGCTCGCGATCGGCGAGCTCCTCTCGCGCGTCACGCGCGAACGCGGGATCGCGGTGGTCTGCGCGACACACGACCCCGCGGTGATCGAGCAGGCAGACGCCGAGCTCGCACTCACCTGAGGCTGCGGTGGGCACAGCATAATCCGCTGCAAATGGAGTTCCACCAGGGCGTTCTCGTCGCGGGCGAGGCGCAATGCCTCGCGCAGCGCACGGAGGTGGTCGTCTCGTTCGAGCAGCTCGTGAACCGCGTCCGCGTGATGCCCGGCAGCGCTCATGAGGTACATGGTGGAACGCGCGGACATGCGCCGCAAGGCGCTGGACTCCGAATCGCAGAACAGCGCGGCTGACGCCCGCTTGGCGGAGATCGAGGAGCGCAGCGCAGGTACCTGCTGCCCGAAGTCGGCGAGCGATGGATCGGAGGGCTTCGGCGGGTCTCTATTCGAACACGGCGACTTCGCTCACCGAAGACGAGAAGACGACCCATCGAGGGAGGCAGATGTGAACGTGAGATCCATTGAGCTGAGCAATAGAGCGGCGACACGATGGGTCCTGGTGCTGACGGGCATCGGCTCGCTGATGGCCGCGCTGGACACGCTGGTGGTGTCGACTGCGCTGACCACGATCCGGCTTGACCTCGGCGCTTCGGTCGAGCAACTGGAGTGGACGGTCAATGCGTACAACCTGAGCTTCGCCGTCTTACTGATCACGGGCGCGGGGATCGGTGACCGCTACGGGCGCCGCAAGCTCTACGCTCTCGGTCTGGGGCTCTTTGCGGTGGCCTCGGCCGCCTGCGCGTTGGCGCCCGATGTCGGTTGGCTGATCGCTGCGCGCGCCGTGCAGGGTGCCGGCGCCGCGCTGTTGATGCCGCTTGGCCTGGCGCTTTTGAGTGCCGCCTTCCCGCCCGAGCGGCGAGGGGCGGCGATCGGGATCTTCAGCGCGATCACCGGGGTGGCCGTCGCCAGCGGCCCGCTGGTCGGCGGCGCGGTCGTCGAGGGGATCAGCTGGGAGTGGATCTTCTGGTTCAACGTCCCGATCGGGCTGCTCGCCATCCCGTTCGTGCTCACGCGAATGAAGGAGAGCTTCGGGCCCGACACCAGCCTTGACATCCCCGGCCTCGTGCTCGTCTCGGGCGGCGTGCTGGGGATCGTCTGGGGGCTGGTGCGCGGAAACCAGGCTGGCTGGGGCAGCGCCGAAGTCGTCGCCTCGCTGGCAGTCGGGGCGCTGCTCGTGGCAGCGTTCGTCGCCTGGGAGTGGCGCGCCCGTGAGCCGATGGTGCCGTTGCGCTTCTTCCGCTCCCGCGCCTTCTCGGCGGGCAACACGGCGATCTTCTTCACGTTCGCGTCGCTGTTCGGCGCGGTGTTCTTCTACGCGCAACTGCTGCAGACCACGATGGGCTACAACCCGCTCGAAGCGGGGCTGCGGTTGCTTCCCTGGACCGCCACCTTCATCACCATCGCCCCGATCGCCGGTGCGCTCGCCGACCGGATCGGCGAACGCCCATTGATGGTCGGCGGGCTACTCCTGCAGGCGGCAGGAATGGCCTGGCTCGCGCTGATCGCCGACCCCGGCCTCGCCTATTCCGAGCTGCTCGCGCCGTTCATAGTCGCTGGCGTCGGCGTTTCGATGGCGATTCCCGCCGCGCAGAACTCCGTAGTCGGCTCGGTGGCGATGGAGGCGCTCGGCAAGGCGGCCGGCGTCAACAGCATGATGCGCGAGTTGGGCGGCGTGTTTGGGATCGCGGTCGTCGTCGCCGTGTTCGCCGCGGCCGGCAGCTACGCCTCCGCCGCTGCGTTCACCGACGGATTCGCAGCGGCGATCGGCGTCACGGCAGGCCTCTCGCTTGCCGGCGCAATCGCCGGTCTCGCGCTGCCCGGCCGCCGCAGCGCGACCGAGTCGGACGTCGAGCGCGCAATCCCGGCGCTTGAGGCGGAAGGCGGGAGCTGAGCAATGCTCAGGTCCCGCCACCCAAATCAGCTGCGAGTTCGGGAGGTCAAGCAATGAGACGTGTGATGGTTCGCTACAAGGTCAAAGCCGATCACCTAGCACCGAACGAGGAGCTCGTCCGCGCGGTCTACGACGAGCTGCAGCGCACCCAACCTGCCGGGCTTCGCTACGTGACGTTCCAGCTGGACGACGGCGTCAGCTTTGTCCACCTCGCCTCGATCGAGACCGAGGATGGGCAGAGCCCACTGTCGGACGTGCAGGCGTTCAAGCAGTTCCAGGAGAACATCGGCGAGCGATGCGACGAGGCCCCAGTCGCGACCGAGCTCCGCGAGATCGGCTCGTTTCGCGTCTTCGGCGACCAGAGCGAGCCTTGAAAGAAGGAGCGCGCCTCGCGATGGATTCGGAGCGCGGCGTGGATCTAGGAGGTAAAGGACATGAGGTCAGCCCACCTAAATCCTGTCGTCCACTTGGAGCTGCATACCGCCGACCTGTCGCGCGCGAGCGCCTTCTACTCAGGTCTAATGCGCTGGCGCCCGGAGCGGATCGTGACCGGCTCGGCGTCCTATCTCGCGCTTGAGCTGGGCGGTGGTTTCGGCGGCGGCATCGTCGAGTGCGGCACAGAGCGCCCGCTCTGGGTGCCCTACGTCGAGGTCGATCGGGTCGACGAGTTCACCGAGCGGGCCCGCCAGCTCGGGGCGTCCGTGTTGCTGGAGCCCCGCGAGGGCCCAGCAGGTTGGCGCAGCGTCGTCTCAACGGCCGCGGGAGGTGAGGTCGCGTTCTGGCAGCCGAAGACCGTTGTGGCCAACGAGGTGGGCGTTCCCGATGATCTTTAGCCTGCTCGAGAGATGACCTCCGCAGGTCCAACTTCGATCGTGAACGAGCGAGAGCTGCTCGAGGCCGCCCGGCGGGGTGACGAGGACGCCTACCTCCAGCTCGTGGAGCCCCGCCGGGCTGAGCTCCACGCTCACTGCTACCGGATGCTCGGCTCGGTCCCGGACGCCGAGGACGCGCTCCAGGAGGCGCTGCTGCGTTCCTGGCGCGGGCTGCCTCGGTTCGAGGGCCGAAGCTCGTTTCGGTCCTGGCTCTACAAGATCGCGACCAATGCCTGCCTGAAGGCGATCGAGCGGCGGCGCACCCGGGTGCTTCCGATCGACTACGGCCCTGCGGCCGATCCCCACGACGCCCCCGGCGAGCCGCTTGTCGAATCATTGTGGATCGACGCCTACCCGGACGAGAAGCTTGGCCTGGACGAAGGCTTCGCCGCGCCCGAGGCTCGCTACGAGCAGCGCGAGAGCATCGAGCTCGCCTTCATCGCCGCGCTCCAGCATCTGCCGGCTCGCCAGCGCGCCGTGCTCATCCTTCGGGACGTGCTCGGCTTCTCAGGTCGTGAGGTCGCCGACGCGCTCGAGACAACGCCGGCTTCGGTGTACAGCGCCTTGCAACGCGCCCACAAGACGGTGGAAGAGCGGCTTCCTGAGCAAAGTCAGCAGGCCACGATCCGCGCGCTCGGCGACGATGCGCTGCGCGACGTCGTGGACGGCTATGTCGATGCGTGGGAGCGCGGCGACGTCGACGCGGTCGTCGCCATGCTGGCCGAGGACGCAACGATTGCGATGCCGCCGATACCGACCTGGTACGGCGGGCGCGAAGCGGTCGCCACCTTCCTCAAAAGCCTGCCGCTCGCGGGCAAGCGGCGCTGGCGTCTCATCCCCGCCCGCGCAAACGGGCAGCTGGCATTCGGCCACTACATCTGGGACCGAGAGAAGCGGCGCTTCATGCCGCACGGCGTCAACGTGCTCACTGTCCGCGGCGGACGGATCGCAGCGATCACGGCTTTCCTCAACCCCGAGGACTTCGGACGCTTCGGTCTGCCCGACGAGCTGCCTAAATCGGGCTCTTAGAGAATCATCGATCTGGGGCGGCATCCACTTCCGCACCGCCGACGTGCAGGGCAACCGTGATCGGCTGTCACCACCTTGCGCTGCTTGTGGCCCGCCCGTCCGCTTGCGCGCTTGCACGGCGGCGGCTCGGCTTACAACAAGAAGGATCGCAGTAGAGTCGACTTGGAGAGAAGTCCCTTCTTCGTCCTCGCCTTCATTAGGCCTGGTCGACCGGCACAGCGCCTTCCACCTAGCGGGCGGCGGATCGGAGGACGCCATGAAGGCGATCGTCTACCACGAGTACGGCTCACCCGATGTCCTGGAACTCCAGGAAATCAACACGCCGGTCGTCAAAGACGATGAGGTGCTGGTACGCGTCCGCGCGTCTTCCGCCAATCCCGCTGACTGGCACTTCATGAGAGGCATGCCGTATGTCATGCGCCCCCAGTCCGGACTGCGCAAGCCAAAGAACAGTCTCCTCGGACACGACATCGCAGGACAGGTCGAGGCCGTCGGGAAGGACGTGACGGGGTTTCGCCCAGGCGATGAGGTATTCGCCACTGTCGGGGCGGGTGGCTTCGCCGAGTACACATCTGTCTCGGAAGGCTTCTTGGTGCTGAAACCGGCCAACCTGACGTTCGAGCAGGCGGCCGCGGTACCTCTAGCTGCGTTGACGGCCCTGCAAGGTCTACGTGACGCGGGACAGATCCAGCCGGAGCAGAAGGTCTTGATCATCGGTGCGTCCGGGGGCGTGGGGACGTTCGCCGTGCAGATCGCGAAGTCGTTCGGCGCAGATGTGACCGGCGTGTGCAGCACGAGGAACGTGGAGATGGTCCGCTCGCTCGGCGCGGACCGCGTCATCGACTACACCCAAGAGGACTTCACCCAGAGTGGGCAGAAGTACGATCTCATCTTCCAGTTGGCGGGGACTACTTCGCCGTCAGACTGCCGGCGCGCGCTCACCTCCAAGGGGACTCTCGTGCTGAGCAGCGGAGATTCGGACGGTCGTTGGATTGGACCCGTGGATCGTCTCATCAAAGCGGTCGTGTTGTCACCGTTCGTAAGCCAGAAGCTCGGCTCGTTTCTTGCGAAACCAAATAAGGATGACCTGCAGTTCCTGAAGGAGCTCATCGAGGCAGGCAAGCTGACGCCGGTCATCGACAGGACGTATTCGCTGAGCGAGGTCGCCGAGGCCATGCGGTATCTGGAAGAGGGACACGCTCGAGGGAAGGTCGTCATCACGGTGTGAGGAGCCAGACCATCTCGGGTGCCTACGGCGAACGGGCGTCACCCGTCACCATGGAGCGATCTCGCGAACGCGCAGATGCTCGCCGGCGCCTACGCCGAGGCAATCGCCGCTGCCGACCGTGCGCGCGGGCTTGCCGAGACGCTCCGTCTGCCCGAGCCGGCACCCGCGCTCGGCTACCGCGGCTATGCCCGTGTCTACCTCGGCGACGCGGACGGCTTCGCCGAGATGGAGCGGGCGCTCACTCTGCTCGTCGAGCGAGGGGCGGGCCGAGACGCCGCCATCTTGCAGAGCAACCTCGCGATCGCCCGTTACCCGCACCAGGGGCCGGCCAACTCGCTCGCCGACTTCGAGAAAGGGATCGTCTTCTGCGCGCAGCGCGGCCTCGCCGAGTCGGCGGCGCAACTAGAGTCCAACTGCCCACTCCTGATGGCGGAGCTTGGCCGCGCCGAGGAGGCGCTGGAACGCGCGGCCCGGCTCGCCGCCGCGCTTGAGGCGAGCGGCGACACACACTCGTTGATCGAGGTGCGCGCGGTCGAGCTCGCGAGCCGCCTCGCTCGCGGCGAGCAGGTGTCGCGGGGCGAGGTGGATTGGCTGATCAAGGCGGCGCTGGAGAGCGGCGCTGTCGACATCACTGGGTTCGCACTGGCCTCCGCCGCCAGCGCGCTCGCAGCTGAGGCTCCCGAGCGCACGTTCGCGTTGCTCGTCGAGCTCGAGCAGGCGTCGGGCGCGCGCGAGACGCCCTACTACACGCGACAGCTGGCCACGATGCTGCGGGACCGCGCTCGCCGCCGACGATCCCGCGCTCGCCATGCGACTCGCCGACGGGCTCGAGCCCCGCTACCCGCTTGAGCAGCACGCCCTCTGCGCTGCCTGCGCCCAGCTCGCCGAGCACGCCCGCCACTACTCCGAAGCGGCGTCCCTCTACTCCGAAGCGGCCGTACGCTGGCAAGAATTCGGCAACGTTCCCGAGCGCTCCCACGCACTCCTCGGCCAGGGCCGTTGCCTGCTCGCCCTCGGAGGCGGTGCCGAGCAGCAGCTCCGTGAGGCCCGCGAGTTGTTTGCAACGATGGGCTACAAGCCTGCGCTGGCCGAGACTGTGATGCTGCTCAAGCAGACGGCGCCGGCGCCCGCCTCGTAAACGCAGGTCACACCCCTCAAAGGCGGGAGCGACAGCCCCGGCTCAAACGGAGGTGCGCTCAACCTGCTGGCTGCCGGGGGCCTTCGTCCAGATCGCGCGAGAATTCGGGCTCACCGAGTACCTGGTTGGCTTCGCCGGTGCTGCTCAACGGCTTCCTGCTGCCGAAGTCGGGCGGCCTCCTGGGCAACCTTGCTGCGAATGCCGGCCGGAACCTCGGGGCTGATGCCGACGATCGCCACGGCATCCTCGGTGAGGCCGAGCTCGACGTCCTCGCCGGGCGGCAGCCGTCCCTCCAGGTACCAGCTCACGCTCAGCTCGACGAGGCGATCGAAGCGCTTGGTCGCGGACGCAAGAATGTGCGAGCCGAGCTGCGAGCGATCTTCGTCAGCCGCGACGCCCCAGACCCCGCGGATAGCGGCCGCGGAGAGCGCGCCGAGGCCGCAGTCGCCGGCCGCAGCAAAGACAACGCCGGAACCGACGTCGATCTGGCGGTTCGCGATGTCTCCACAGATCTCCTTGTTGTCGTACTCCTGTGAGTAGTCGACGCGAACATCCAGGCCCGGGAGGGCTCGAAGCGCCCCCGCGGAGAACCCTTGGGCCCACGCCTTCTCCTGTGGGAATTCCGGCTCTCCGACGATGATCGAAACCATAGGCCGGCCCCCCTTGGGCCGCGACCGGCGGGACTCCATGAGGCCGCCCAGGTAGCCGGCGAGATGGGCGGCCCGGTCCGCGCGCAGCGTGAGCCCGGTCGCATTGGAGGCGCCCTCTAGCTCGCCCCCCTGCACACAGCAGTAATCGAGGAAGACGAAGCGGGTGTCGGGATACAGCGGGACAACGTCATAGAACGGCGGTCCCGTAAGCCCCAACGGCCACAGCACGAGATCGAAGTCCCCGGACCGCAGTCGAGCCGAGAGCCGCTCGACGTCCTCTTGCGAGCCCTGCTGGAAGCCCCCGCGGGGTGGGCGGTGCGGGAACAGGTCGATCACGTCAGTCTCGAGCTCGTGCGCACGTTTGGATCCCAGAAGCCCTTCGACGAAAGGCCCCCAGCCCTGATCGTCGCCGGCGACGCCCGGATCCCACATTCGCATCAGCGCGACACGAGTCGGGTCGCCGGCGCCGGTGACTCCGATGTCAGTCAGAACGGTGAGCCCGAGCGCTAGCGCGATCGCCGCAGCCATCAGAGCTCCCGCGAGAGCAATTGCCGGCGCCCTCGTTCCTCGCGTGCGCACCGTCCGCTGATCCTCGGGCGCCTGGACCGCCCTAGCCGGTGTTCGCAACTGAGGTTCCTGGCGCACGATCTGCCCTGCGAGCCGCTGGAGCTCTTCGCCCGGCTGGAGGCCGAGGTCGTCGTCCAGGGCGCGGCGCGTCCGCTCGTAGACGTCGAGCGCCTCCGCCTGGCGACCCGACCGGTAGAGCGCGACCATGAGCTGGGCGACGAGGCGCTCGTTGTAGCGGCTCTCCTCGACGAGCCGACGGAGCTCGCCGACGAGCTCCGCATGGCGTCCCAGGGCGAGATCCGCGTCGACGCGGATCTCGAGCGCCCGCGACCGAAGCTCGTCGAGTCGCTCGGCCTCCGCACGGCCGTCCGAGCGCAGCGGCACGCCGGAGAGGACAGGGCCGTGCCAGAGGCCCAGCGCTTCTTTTGCGAGGACCGCGGCTCGGGTGTCGTCGCCGGCGGCGGACGCCTGGGCGGCCTCGTCGACGAGCGCTTCGAAGACCTGCGAGTCGAGAACGGCCCGGCCGAGGTCGATCCGATATCCCCCTCCTCGTCGCTCGAGGGCGGCGCCGTGCGGCGCGAGCGCCTGACGGAGCCTCGACACGTACGCCTCGAGGCTGTGCGCTGCGGACGCCGGTGGACTGTCTCCCCAGACCTCGTCGACCAGGTGCTCGTCCGGTACGACCTCGCCCGCGCGGAGCAGCAAGGCGGCGAGAACGGTTAGCTGCTTGCGGCCGCCCAGATCGAGGGCGCGCCCGTCGACCTCGACTTCGAACGGACCGAGCAGACGAAACTGGAGTGACTCTGTGTCCCTCGTCTCATCAATAGCTAACCACGCCTCGTGATCCTTGAAAAGCGCACGATTTTGAGCGTTTTGCGAGCCGGTTGCGAGTCCACTCCTCGACCCTCCGCGGCGACATGGAGTCTCTCGACAAGGAGGTGCTCATGAAAGCCCAACTAGCCATACTCGTCGCCCTCGCGGCGGCGGTCACGCTGACGTCCGTTGCGGCGGCCGGCCCTGCCGCAGCGAAACAGCGGGTGGCGCTCGTCACCAAGGGGAAGGCGAGCGTTCCTGGCGGTACGTTCGTGCTCACCCCGCTGCAGTCCGGAGCCCTCAAGCGTGACTCGGGCACCGGAAGCGCTGCGGTCTTGCCCCCCGAACGCGTTGTGATGCGCGGAGGGCAGAGAGTCTCGATCTACGACCCCATCGTCGAGACGTTCAAGGGCAAGCGGGGAAGCGTCACGATCCGCTCTCGAATCGAGTACGTCGACGCGGCGAACGGATATCACGTCGGCTTCGGCACTTGGAATGTCGTGCGCGGGACAGGCCAGTACGCCCAGATCACCGGAGGCGGGCGGAGAGGCGATGTGTATCTCGATCGCGGGCCCTGGAGCGGACGCAGCGAGGGCTTCCTCACCCTTCGGTAGTGAGGTGCACGAGACGGGCGGCGCGCGCCGCGCGCCGCTACTTCTCGGCGCCATTTTTGCAGGAACTTCTACGGGAGCGACCGGACTCGAACCCGCGACCTCCAGCGTGACGGGCCGCGCACGCCTCGGCCCGATCCTCCATGTGACGACCCGGAAAAGCCCGATCGTGTCCGAAAACGGCCAGCAATCCGCTGCTGCTCGGTGGCATATGGGCGCTTGCACGGCGTCAAACAAGGGAGGGGCTGATGAAGATCCTGATCGCGCTCGTGGTTCTCTCGTTTGCACTACTCGCCGGCGCGGCGCATGGCGAGCCGAACGTCTCCCGGCAGCTTGGCGACGACGTCCGCTACGACATCACCCAGCTGCCGTCGCTCGGCGGGTCATCCAGCGCTGGCTTCAGCATCAACGATCGCGGCTGGGTCTCGGGGCGCTCCAACCTGCCCGACAACCAGACGCGTGAGGCAACGCTGTGGCGGAACGGGTCGTTGACCCGTCTCGGCACGCTCGGAGGCCCTAACAGCGTCGTGCGTTGGCCGGTCAAGAACACGCGCGGCATCATCACCGGCATCTCGCAGACGGATGAGCCGGACCCGCTGAACGAGGATTGGAGCTGCTCGGCATTCTTCCCCGGCGCGACGGGCACCGGCTACCGGTGTCTCGGCTTCAGGTGGCAGAACGGCGAGATGACGCCGCTGTCCACGCTCGGAGGCACTCATGGCTTTGCCGCCGGTACCAACAACGCGGGCCGCACCGTCGGCTGGGCCGAGAACGCGGTGCACGATCCGACCTGCGTACCGCCGCAGGTGCTGCAGTTCCATCCGGTCGTGTGGGGTCCGAACGAGGGTCGGATCCAGGAACTACCGCTGCTTTCCGACGACACCTCCGGGGCGGCTACGGCGATCAACGACCGCGGCCAGATCGTCGGCATCACTGGCATCTGCGACCAGGCGATCGGGCGGTTCTCCGCGATCCACGCCGTGCTCTGGGAAGACGGCGAGGTGACCGACATCGGCAACCTCGGCGGCGTCGCCTGGCACACGCCCAATGCCATCAACCTGCACGGCGAGATCGTCGGGTTCTCCAACTTCTCGGCAGCCGATGGCGGCGAGTACCATCCGCACGCATTTCTCTGGACCGAGAGCGGCGGTATCGTCGACCTCGGGACGTTGCCGCTGCCGTTTAACGACAACAGCGACGCGTGGGGTATCAACAACTGGGGGCAGGCGGTGGGGAGATCCTGCGACGCCGATGGCAACTGTCACGCGTTCCTGTGGCAGGACGGCGCGATGAGGGACCTCAACGAGCTGGGCTACGAGGACGTCCTCATCGCCGCCTTCGACATCGACGACTTCGGCCGGATTACCGGCCAGGCGTTCGACGACGAAACTGGGACGTTCGTAGCCTTCTTGGCGACACCGGCGCTCGGCTAGGGGCTACGCACGCACGACGACGGCGATCGGAGAACCGGAGTGGCGATCGTTCCACTCCGGTTCTCGCCCACGAACAGCTAAGCCTGCTCTGCGACCGAGGTGAGCTGTACGGCCGCCGCCTGCCAGCGGCCGCAGCGAAAACGCCACACGACCGTATAGCGTGTCGACCTGGGCTCGCCGTTGCGGAGACAGTGGGTAGCCCCTTGCACGAGGGCCGCGTCGCCCAGTAGGCGCACGTCGGTCTCGTCGTACCGCACGCCTGTAATACGGGGCCCCGCTGCGGTACGCAATAGGAACTGCGTCTTGTCGATGTGCCGTCCGTCGGCGAGCGTGCAAACGAAGTCGTCGGTCAGATGCTCGCAGTACCAGACAGTGTCGGACTCGACGAAGGCCCGCATGTACTCGTCGTTCAGGCGATGGAGCGCTGCGACCGCGGCCATCTCTGCCTGGGAAGCATCCACGTCGAGCGCCTCTGCGATGCCCGGGCCCAGCGGGATCACGACCGTGTGGTAGCTCTCGATCAGCTGCATCACCGTGTCTTCGTAGTTCTGGCGCCATTCGTCGCTGCCGTAGAACGCGGTGAGCTGCTCCTCGCGCTCGGCACGCGAGGCGAAGGCGCGGGCGAGGAAGTAGTGGTCGGTGTCGGCGAGCGAAGGCCCGTATCCCACGACGTGAATCCCCTCGCGGCGAAGCATCGGCAGCGCCTCCTCGCAGAGGATGCGATCGAAGGCTTGGCGACCTCCCGGAACGAGCGCGTACGTCCGCAGGTCGATGACGGCACCTGTGAGCGTGCTCGTCTCCGCCACCGCTTGTCTCATGCGGCCCGCGGTCGCGTCGCGGGCGGCGCTTGCGAGGCGTCGGCCATCCAGAGGTGTGTCGCGGCCAGTGCACGCCAAGGTCGCCACGACTCGGCGAGCGTGCCGAGCGCGGCTCGAGAGAGAACACCCCGTCTGGCCAGGGCACGGCGAAGGCCGAGGTCGGTGATCGGGAACGCGTCGCGTTCGCCGAGCCGGAGGGCGAGATAGTGCGCAGTCCACGATCCCAGACCATCGATTGCGGTGATGGATGAGGTGAGCTCGTCGAGACCGACGCTGCCGTCGAGCCGGATCGCGTCGTCGGTGACGGCGCGAGCGAAGGAGCGGATCGCCTCCTCCCTTGCCCGCGTGAGCCCGAGACCGGAGAGGTCGGCCGCGGCAAGCGTGCTCGCCGGGGGAAACGTGTGCGTGAGGCCAAGCCGCCGAAGTCCGGGCACTTCGGTGCCGTATCGCTCGACGAGCCGCCCGGTGATCGTGTTCGCCGCCGCGACGGTCACATGCTGGCCGATGATCGCGCGCACGCCGGTCTCGAAGGGACACCATGACCCCGGCGCGCGAAGCCCCGGTCGGGCGCGCAGCAAAGGACGCATCTTCGGGTCGCGGGCGAGGTGATTGGCGGGCTCGTCCAAGTCGAAGTCCAGGTTCGCGATCCGGCGAGCACGAGCGACCACATGAATGAGCTCCTCCCAATGAGGCAGGTGGGCGACGAGCACGATGTGGTCTTCGCCGCCGGGGAAGAGCTCGATGACGCCGGGGTCGCCGTCGACGACGATCGTGCGCCGGTAACTCCCTTCCGAAACGTGCTCGACGCCGGGGATCGCTCGCGCTGCGAAGTACGCGATCATCGCGCTCCAGTCGAGCAGGCCCCGGAACTCGAGGCGTAGCGGGAGGCCGCCGTCGGCGACGAGCCGGTCGGCCTTGCGGCGTTTCGCCCGTAGCGCGCGCGGTGAGGCGCGGAAGATCTCCCGGCAGGCGCGGTTGAACTGGCGCAAACTCCCGAAACCGGTCGCAAGCGCGATCTCGAGCATCGGGAGATCGGTGTCGTCGAGCAGGCGCCGGGCGAAGTGCGCCCGCGCCGAGCGTGCCAATCCGTCCGGCGTCACCCCGAGGTTGGCGGCAAAGAGCCGACGGAGATGCCGGGGGGACACCCCGAGCCGCGCACCTAGCTGCCGCTCGTTCGCCCGGTCGAGTGCGCCGTCCAGGATCAGGCGCACCGCGCGGCAGACGAGCTCCGGCTCGGTCCAGGTAATGGACTGCGGCCAGCGGTACGGGCGACACTGAAAGCAGGCCCGGAAGCCGTCCGCCTCGGCGGCGGCGGCGAGCGGATAGGTCTTCACGTTCTCGGCCCGGGGCCGGGCGCCGCACCCCGGCCGGCAGTAGATCCCGGTTGTGACGACCGCCCCGAACGACTCCACGTCTCAGGTATACAGCCACGGATCGCCCGCGATTGGCCGAATTCGGACACGCTGTAGCGAGCTACGAGCAGCGACCCAGTCTCTCAGCGCACGCGGTTGGGGTCACCCGTCCGTGTGCAGCGGCCAGACGCAGGCATGGACGCAGAGCCATTCGTCGCCTCGCCGCTCGTACGTGTCCACGTAACGGCTGTACGTGCCGGGTTGCCTCGAGCTGCGCGCCGAGACGACGGCGGTGTTGCCGTCCACGTGCACGACGACCTGGTCGATTGCCAAAGCTGGAGCAGCGTGGCTGCGCAGGTTCTCCACGTATCGCTCGTGTGTCCACAACTCGCCGGTCGCACCGTCGAGGTACGAGAAGCGGGGAGAGAGGATCGGCTCGAGGAGCTCCCATGACCCCTGCCGGAATGCCTCGATGAACTGGAGATTGAGCTTGGTCAGCACCTCTGCGTCGTCCAACCGTTCTCCTCCCGCGTTCTGTCGCCTGTGGACCATCCTCGAGCGTGCACGAGTCCGGGGCACCGGCGCTCGCCGGATCCGGACGGGTGGCCGTGAGCTTGGTTCAGGCGAAGGGCCCTGGCTCGAACCTCCGATCGCTGGCCCGGGGCAGCCTAGTACTCGGCGCGAGCGACACGCACCAGGAATGCGATCAGCCGCGCCGCGCTGAAGCCGCCGGGCTTCCACCGTGCCTGCATGCGCGGAAGGGGTACACCAGGGCGTCGCTGTCACGCGGGCGAGCACCTCGCTCCTCGCAGGGGCGACTCCGAAGAGTACGAAGACAGGTCCTAGGCGGGAGCTGGGACGACGTCCGTCCGCCGCAGGTTCCGAACCTCATCGATCAGCAAGACCAGCGCCGTCGCGGCGACGA
>Ga0210378_10001095_pt1 | contig 14091 bp, 10 predicted proteins | sample PLM1_60_b1redo_FD_155465 | JGI IMG/M metagenome (GOLD analysis project Ga0210378, IMG submission 155465) | Groundwater sediment microbial communities from an aquifer in East River, Colorado, USA - PLM1_60_b1 redo | ecosystem: Environmental > Terrestrial > Soil > Riparian zone | place: USA: East...
GCGGGACCACCCGCTAAGCCTAAATACTCCCTGGTGACCGATAGCGGACAAGTACCGTGAGGGAAAGGTGAAAAGTACCCCGGGAGGGGAGTGAAATAGTACCTGAAACCGTGTGCCTACAAGCCGTCGGAGCCTTACGGGGTGACGGCGTGCCTTTTGAAGAATGAGCCTGCGAGTTAGCGGTGCGTGGCGAGGTTAACCCGTGTGGGGTAGCCGTAGCGAAAGCGAGTCCTAATAGGGCGATCTAGTCGCGTGCTCTAGACCCGAAGCGGAGTGATCTACCCATGGCCAGGGTGAAGCGCGGGTAAGACCGCGTGGAGGCCCGAACCCACCAGGGTTGAAAACCTGGGGGATGAGCTGTGGGTAGGGGTGAAAGGCCAATCAAACTCCGTGATAGCTGGTTCTCCCCGAAATGCATATAGGTGCAGCGTCGCGTGCTTCTCATCGGAGGTAGAGCACTGGATGGTCTAGGGGGCCTACAAGCTTACCGAAATCAGCCAAACTCCGAATGCCGATGAGTCAGAGCGCGGCAGTGAGACTGCGGGGGATAAGCTTCGTAGTCGAAAGGGAAACAGCCCAGACCGCCGGCTAAGGCCCCTAAGCGTGTGCTAAGTGGGAAAGGATGTGGGGTCGCCCAGACAACCAGGAGGTTGGCTTAGAAGCAGCCACCCTTTAAAGAGTGCGTAATAGCTCACTGGTCAAGTGATCCCGCGCCGACAATGTAGCGGGGCTCAAGCACACCGCCGAAGCCGTGGCGTTCGCATAGTGATCGGCGTCGACTTTCGGGTCGACGTCCAGTCGTGCGGACGGGTAGGGGAGCGTCGTGTGGCGAGTGAAGCGGCGGGGTGACCCAGCCGTGGACGCCACACGAGTGAGAATGCAGGCATGAGTAGCGAAAGAGGAGTGAGAAACTCCTCCGCCGGATGACCAAGGGTTCCTGGGCCAGGCTAATCCGCCCAGGGTAAGTCGGGACCTAAGGCGAGGCCGACAGGCGTAGTCGATGGACAACGGGTTGATATTCCCGTACCCGCATGAGCACGCCCATGGCGAACCCGGTGATGCTAACCGCCCGAACTGCTCGGATCCTTCGGGAGAAGAGCAGGGAGCGCGGGACCCGAACCGGTAGTAGTCAAGCGATGGGGTGACGCAGGAAGGTAGCCACGCCAGTGAATGGTAGTACTGGTGTAAGGGTGTAGCCAGTCGTGGTAGGCAAATCCGCCACGGCGTTACGGTGAGACCTGATGCATAGCCGAATGAGGCGAAGTTGGTGATCCTATGCTGCCGAGAAAAGCCTCTAGCGAGTTCTCATGCGGCCCGTACCCCAAACCGACACAGGTGGTCAGGTAGAGAATACCAAGGCGATCGGGTGAACTGTGGTTAAGGAACTCGGCAAAATGCCCCCGTAACTTCGGGAGAAGGGGGGCCGGGTTGTGTGACGCCCCTTTGCGGGCTAAGCACGGTTCGGCCGCAGAGACCAGGGAGAAGCGACTGTTTACTAAAAACACAGGTCCGTGCGAAGTCGCAAGACGATGTATACGGACTGACGCCTGCCCGGTGCTGGAACGTTAAGGGGACGGGTTAGCCGAAAGGCGAAGCTCAGAACTTAAGCGCCAGTAAACGGCGGTGGTAACTATAACCATCCTAAGGTAGCGAAATTCCTTGTCGGGTAAGTTCCGACCTGCACGAATGGCGTAACGACTTCTCCGCTGTCTCAACCACAGGCCCGGCGAAATTGCACTACGAGTAAAGATGCTCGTTACGCGCGGCAGGACGGAAAGACCCCGGGACCTTTACTACAGCTTGGTATTGGTGCTTGGTTCGGCTTGTGTAGGATAGGTGGGAGACTGTGAAGCGGTCACGCCAGTGACTGTGGAGTCAACGTTGAAATACCACTCTGGTCGTACTGAGTGTCTAACCTCGGTCCGTGATCCGGATCAGGGACAGTGCCTGGTGGGTAGTTTAACTGGGGCGGTTGCCTCCCAAAAAGTAACGGAGGCGCCCAAAGGTTCCCTCAGCCTGGTTGGCAATCAGGTGTCGAGTGCAAGTGCACAAGGGAGCTTGACTGTGAGACAGACATGTCGAGCAGGGACGAAAGTCGGGACTAGTGATCCGGCACCGGCTTGTGGAAGCGGTGTCGCTCAACGGATAAAAGGTACCCCGGGGATAACAGGCTGATCTTCCCCAAGAGTCCATATCGACGGGATGGTTTGGCACCTCGATGTCGGCTCGTCGCATCCTGGGGCTGGAGTAGGTCCCAAGGGTTGGGCTGTTCGCCCATTAAAGCGGTACGCGAGCTGGGTTTAGAACGTCGTGAGACAGTTCGGTCCCTATCCGCCGCGCGCGCAGGAGACTTGAGAAAGGCTGTCCCTAGTACGAGAGGACCGGGACGGACGAACCTCTGGTGTGCCAGTTGTTCTGCCAAGAGCACGGCTGGTTGGCTACGTTCGGAAGGGATAACCGCTGAAAGCATCTAAGCGGGAAGCTCGTTTCAAGATGAGGTCTCCCATCCTTAATGGAGTAAGGCCCCCAGCTAGACCACTGGGTTGATAGGCCGGAGGTGGAAGCACGGTAACGTGTGGAGCTGACCGGTACTAATAGGCCGAGGACTTGCCACAAACATGCTACGCGTCCACTGTGCGGCTCTCGAAGTACGGCCGGTTTCCGGCCACACTTCGATAGAGTTTCGGCGGCCATAGCGAAGGGGAAACGCCCGGTCCCATTCCGAACCCGGAAGCTAAGCCCTTCAGCGCCGATGGTACTGCACTTGTGAGGGTGTGGGAGAGTAGGACACCGCCGGACATACTTTGGGGAAGCCCCCGACCAGCGCATTCGTGCCAGGTCGGGGGCTTCTCGCTATTATTTCACGGTGCACAGACGAACTCCGGGCAGGGACGCTCCGCGCGGCCGTCCAGGCGGCGATCGACGCCCCAGGCCGGAAACCGCCGCGGCGCGGCCGAGCCGGCCGAGGCCGGAGGAGGTCGACGAGAGCCGGCGGCCGGCGCCGCCGCCGCTACCCGAGGACGTCGACCCTGCCGACCTGGACCGCGAGGTGCAACGCGAACTTGCCGCCCTGCCGTCGGGGCTCGCGGAGCTCATTGGAAAACACCTGGTCGCGGCCGCGCGATTCGTCGACGAGGACCCGGCGCGGGCTCTCGAGCACGCCCGGTTCGTGCGGACGAGGGCGGCCCGTGTCCCCGTCGTGCGCGAGGCGGCCGGGGTCGTGGCCTACCGGGCCGAGGAATGGGCCGAGGCGCTTTCGGAGCTGCGGGCGGCGCGCCGCCTCGGCGGCGGGCCTGGCCTGCTCGCGATGATGGCCGACTGCGAGCGGGCGCTCGGGCGACCGGAGCGGGCACTGGACCTCGCCAGGTCGCCGGAGGCCAGCCAGCTCGCGCCGGAGGACGCGGCCGAACTGCGCATCGTGGCCGCGGGAGCACGGCGTGATCTCGGCCAGCCGGATGCGGCCGTGGTGGCGCTGCAGGGACCCGACCTTGACCTGGCGCGGCGCGACCCGTGGAGCGCGCGGCTGTTCTACGTCTACGCGGACAACCTGGTCGCCGCCGGCCGCACCGACGAGGCCGCGCGGTGGTTCGTGGCGGCCGCCGACGCCGACGAGGACGGTGAGACCGACGCGGCGCAGCGGGCCGCGGAGCTGGGCTCCGAGTCGCCGTGACCCTGCTGGACCGCTACGACGGCGTCCTGGTCGACCTCGACGGCACGGTCTACCGCGGCCAGCTCGCGATCCCCGGTGCGGTGCCGACGGTGCACGCCGTACGGCGCGCCGGGCGGCCGGTCGGCTTCATCACCAACAACGCCTCCCGAGGCCCGGCCGAGGTGGCCGCTCAGCTCGCGGCGCTCGGCTTCGACGTCGAGCCACGGCACGTGGTCACCAGCGCCCAGGCCGGCGCGGCACTGCTTGCCGAGCGGCTGGCCACCGGCGACGCGGTGCTGGTGGTCGGCACGGACGCGCTCGCCGACGAGGTACGGGCCGTCGGGCTGACCGCGGTCCGCCGCGCCGACGGCTCGCTGGCCGGGGCGGCCCGGGCCGGGCCGGTCGAGGCGGGGAAGGGCGTGGCGCAGGGCCCGGTGCAGGGCGTGGCGCAGGCCACGCTGGCCGGGACGGTGCCGGGCGCAGGGCAAGGCGCGGCGCCGGCCGCGATGGCTGGGGCGGTGCGGGGCGTGGTGCAGGGCCACTCGCCGAGCACCTGCTGGTCCGATCTCGCTGAGGCGTGCCTTGCCATCCGGGCCGGCGCGCTGTGGGTGGCGTGCAACGTCGACCCGACGCTGCCCACCGAGCGCGGTGAACTGCCGGGCAACGGCGCGATGGTGGCCGCGCTGCGCGCCGCCACCGAGCTGCAACCGCTGGTCGCCGGCAAGCCGCAGCGCCGGCTGCTGGACCAGGCCGCCGCCAGGCTGTCCCTGCGCCGGCCGCTGGTGGTTGGCGACCGGCTGGACACCGACGTGGCCGGCGCCCATGCGGCCGGCATGGACGCCCTGCTCGTCCTCACCGGGGTGTCCCGGCCGGCCGAGCTGCTGTCCGCGCCGCCGCACCTGCGGCCGCGGTACGTCGCCGCCGACCTCACCGCGCTCCTGCGGCCGGCGGAGCTGTCGGAGATCACCGAGCAGCCGGACTGGCTGGTCGAGCTCGCCGACGGCACCGCGACCCTCTCGTCACCGGATGACGCCGCCGCCCGCGACGCCCTGGCCGCGCTGCGGGCGTTGTGCGCCGCGTGCTGGTCGGCCGGTGTGGTCCCGGCGGCGGTCAGGCCAGCCGACGACGCCGCCAGCGACGCCCTGGCCTCGCTGGGACTGCACCAGGCCGGCGTCGCGGGCCGGGTCTGACGGGCGACACGCGAATCAGGCAGCCACTGAAAACCCAGGTGCCGGCTGTGTCACAGTGGTCTCGTGCCTGAATTGGACTTGGACCCGGCAGTCGAGTACGCCGTCGCGGGGATCGCGGAACTCGCCGACGTGCCGGTGGACGAGCATGTCGCCCGCTTCGACGCCGTGCACGGGGCGTTGGCCGAGGCGCTGTCGGCGATCGACGGGGCCTGATCGCGTGCCGCGCCTGGCTCGGCTGGACGCCGAGCTGATCCGCCGTGGGCTGGCGCGGTCCCGCGAGCACGCCGGCCAGCTCATCGCCGACGGCAGGGTGACCGTCGCCGGCACGGTGGCGCGCAAGGCGGCCACGGCCGTTGGCACCGACGCCGCGGTCCACGTGCAGGCCACCGACGAGCCGGATTGGGCCTCCCGCGGCGCGCACAAGCTGCTCGGCGCGCTGGCCACCTTCACCCCACGCGGCCTTGCGGTCGCCGGCCGGCGCTGCCTGGACGCCGGGGCGTCCGCCGGCGGGTTCACCGATGTGCTGCTGCGGCACGGCGCGGCGCAGGTGGTCGCCGTGGACGTCGGCTACGGCCAGCTCGCCTGGCGGCTGCGCACCGACGAGCGGGTCACCGTGCACGACCGCACCAACGTGCGGACCCTGACCGCACAGGACATCGGCGGCCCGGTGGATCTCGCCGTCGCCGACCTGTCCTTCATCTCGCTGCGCCTGGTACTGCCCGCCCTCACGGCCTGCGCGACGAACACGGCCGACCTGCTGCCCATGGTCAAGCCCCAGTTCGAGGTCGGCCGGCGGCGGCTGGGCGCCGGCGGCGTGGTGCGCGACCCACGGGACCGCGCCGACGCGGTGCTGCAGGTGGTGCACGCCGCCGGCGAGTTGGGTTGGGGGCTGCGCGGCGTGCTGGCGAGCCCGCTGCCTGGGCCCTCCGGCAACGTCGAGTACTTCGCCTGGCTGAGGTCTGGCGCCGTGGGCGAGGATGCCACCGAGCAAGTTCGACGGGCCGTAGAGGAGGGGCCGTCGTGAACCGGACCGTGCTGCTGGTGGTGCACACCGGCCGCGAGGACAACCTGAGCACCGCGGAGCGCGTCGCCGGCGGGCTGCTCGCGGCCGGGTTGCGACCGCGGGTGCTGTCCTGCGAGGCACCGGGGCTCAAGCTGGACGACGCCGTCGAGGTGGTCGACGCCGACGCGCATGCCACCGACGGCGCCGAGGTGGTCATCGTGCTCGGCGGTGACGGCACGCTGCTGCGGGCGGCCGAGCTGGCCCACCCGACCGGGGTGCCGGTGCTCGGCGTCAACCTCGGCCGCATCGGCTTCCTCGCCGAGGTCGACGAGGACGAGCTCGACGACGCGATCGAGGCCGTCGCGCACAGCCGCTACCAGGTGGACGAGCGGATGACGATCGACGTGCGAGCAACCCGCAACGGCACGGTGCTCGCCTCCACCTGGGCGCTCAACGAGGCCAGCGTCGAGAAGAGCACCAGGGAGAAGATCCTCGAGGTGGTGTTGGAGGTGGACGGGCGGCCGGTGTCGGAGTTCGGCTGCGACGGCGTGCTGTGCGCAACGCCAACCGGCTCGACCGCGTACGCGTTCTCGGCCGGCGGCCCGGTGGTGTGGCCGAGCGTTGAGGCGCTGCTGCTGGTGCCGAGCAACGCGCACGCCCTGTTCGCGCGGCCGCTGGTGGTCTCGCCGGACTCCGTGGTCGCGCTGGAGATCGTCCCGGACGACCATCCGGCGGTGCTGTGCTGCGACGGCCGCCGCACGTTCGAGCTGCCGCCGGGGGCCAGGGTCGAGGTGCGTCGCGGCGGCACGCCGGTGCGGCTGGTCCGGCTGGCGCACCAGCCGTTCACCGACCGGCTGGTGCGCAAGTTCTCGCTGCCGGTGCAGGGCTGGCGCGGCCCGCCTCGCGGAGCGGGATGAGCCGCTAGGCTGCCATCCCGTGCTGGCCGAGATGCGTATCCAGGGCCTCGGTGTGATCGACGACGCGACCCTCGAGCTGCACCCAGGCCTGACCGTGGTGACCGGCGAGACGGGTGCCGGCAAGACGATGGTGGTCACCGGGCTGCACCTGCTCGGCGGCGGCCGCGCCGAGGCGTCCAGGGTGCGCACCGGCGCCGAGCGCGCGGTGGTCGAGGGCCGGTTCGAGCCGTCGGTCGCCGGCTTGGCCTCCGAGCTCGACCGGCTCGCCGAGGACGCCGGCGCCAACCTCGACGAGGACGGCAGCCTGATCGCGGTGCGCACGGTTGCCGCCGACGGGCGGTCACGGGCGCACCTCGGCGGTCGGTCGGTGCCGGTCGGGGTGCTGTCCGAGCTGACCGACGGGCTGATCGCCGTGCACGGCCAGAACGAGGCGCTGCGGCTGCTGCGCCCGGCCGAGCAGCGTGCCGTGCTGGACCGCTTCGCCGGTGACGCGGTGGGCACGCCGCTGGCCAGGTACAAGCGGGTGCGCGCCGAGTGGCTGCGGGTCGGCGCCGAGCTGACCGAGCGGCGCGAGCGGGCCAGGGAGCTGGCCAGGGAGGCGGACCTGCTGCGGCACGGGCTCGCCGAGATCTCGGCCGTCGGGCCGACGCCGGGCGAGGACGCCGCGCTGCTCGCCGAGGCGCGCCGGCTCGCCGACGCCGACCAGCTTCGGGAGATTGCGGCCGGCGCTCAGGCGGCGGTGACCGGCGACCCCGACGGCGGCCTCGACGGCGGCCCGGACGTGCCCGGCGCGCTCGGCCTGGTCGCCGAGGCGCGGCGCCGGTTGCAGGCCGCCGACGACCCCGCGCTGCGCGAGCTCGAGCCCCGGCTGGCCGAGGCGGCCGCGGTGCTCGCCGACGTCGGTGCCGAGCTCGGCGACTACCTGCAATCGCTGGACGCCGACCCGGCAAGGCTCGACACCGTGCTGGCCAGGCAGGCCGAGCTCAAGCAGCTCACCCGCAAGTACGCGGCCGACGTCGACGGCGTGCTGGCCTGGGCCGAGCAGGCGTCGCGGCGGCTGGATGGCCTGGACACCTCGGAGGGGGCGCTGGCCGCGCTCGCGGCCCGGCGCGACGCCCTCGTCGTGGAGCTGGCGGATCACGCGGCCCAGATCAGCGCCGCACGCCATGCCGCCGCCGCCGAGCTCGGCAAGGCCGTGACCGGTGAGCTGGCCGGCCTCGCCATGCCGCAGGCGAGCCTGCAGGTCGCGGTCACCCCCCGGCGGGCAGCCGACGGCGACCCGCACGCCGTACCCGTGCCCCGGCTCGACCGCGGGACCTCGCCGGCGGTGGGCCGCTGGTACACGGCGGGGCCGGACGGTGTCGACGACGTCGAGCTGCGGCTCGTCGCGCACTCCGGCGCGCCCGCACTGCCGGTGCACAAGGGGGCCTCCGGCGGGGAGCTCTCCCGCGTGATGCTCGCCCTCGAGGTCGTGCTCGCCCACGCCGACCCGGTGCCGACTCTGGTTTTCGACGAGGTGGACGCCGGCGTCGGTGGCCGCGCCGCAGTCGAGGTCGGCCGCCGGCTGGCCCGCCTCGCCCGCTCGCACCAGGTCGTCGTCGTCACCCACCTGCCGCAGGTCGCCGCGTACGCCGACCGGCACCTCGTGGTAGACAAGGCCACCGGCGGCCGCGGCCTGACCCGCAGCGGCGTGCGGGCCCTTGACGACGGCCAACGGGTCGTCGAGCTGGCGCGCATGCTCGCCGGCTTGGAACAGACCGAGACCGGCCGCGCGCACGCCGAGGAGCTGCTCGCGACCGCCACCGCCGACCGCGCCGCCCACCCCTGACCCGCGTGTTCGCCGGTTCAGGCGCGCGTGTTGGGCGTTTCGGCACATCGTGCGGCTGCCAGCGGCCTACCGAACCGCCCAACACGGCCTACCGAACCGGCGAACACGCCAGCAGCCGCAGGCTCTCGGTCAGCGGGTCGTACGCCACACCCCGACGGTAGGACGGCGCCGCCGGAAACGGTCCCCAGCCGCCGAAATGGCCGCGCGCCCGCGCCCCACCGGCGGGGTAGCTGGGCAAACTCGCCCGGCGCGCCTCCGAGGGCGGCAGCAGGGTGTTTGTCACGATCGGTGACATGAAACTGCCCGGCATGCTCACGCGGCAGGCGCCGCCACAACAACTGCCCGGCGTCGTGGGCGTCGCCAGGGTGGACCGGCGTGCCGACGTTCTGCTGCGCCGACTGAACGCCGGCGACATCGCCGTGCTCAACGCCATCGACCTCGACCGGCAGACCGCCGAGTCGCTGGTGGCCAGGCAGGTGGCCGCCGTGGTGAACGCCGCGCCGTCGATCTCCGGCCGGTTCCCCAACCTCGGGCCGGAGATCCTGGTGGCGGCCGGGGTCACCCTGCTCGACGGCGTCGGCGCCGAGGTCATCAGGAACGTCAAGGACGGCTCGAAGCTGCGGCTGCACGAGGGCGGCGTGTACTGCGGCGAGAAGGAGGTCGCCCGCGGCGTCGAGCAGACCGCCGAGTCGGTCGCCGACCAGCTGATCCAGGCACGGTCCGGGATGTCCGCGCAGCTCGAGGCGTTCTCGGCGAACACTATCGAGTTCCTGCGCACCGAGCGGACGATGATCCTGGACGGGGTCGGCGTGCCGCGGGTCACGGTGGCCATGGACGGCCGGCACGTGCTCATCGTCGCCCCCGGCCCGGACCACACGAAGGACCTGGCCAGCCTCAAGCCGTACATCCGCGACTACCGGCCGGTGCTGGTCGGCGTGCAGGAGGGCGCGCAGGCGCTGTGCAAGGCCGGCCACCGGCCGCAAGTGATCGTCGGAGACCCGCGCAACCTCGACGAGCCGACGCTCAAGTGCGGCGCGCAGGTCGTGGTGCCGGCCGACCCCGATGGGCACGCGCCCGGTCTGGACCGGATCCGCGACATGGGCGTCGGTGCCGTGGCGTTCCCGGCGTCGGCCAATCCGGACGACCTCGCCCTGCTGCTCGCCCACGAGCACGGCGCCGCGCTGGTGATCACCGTGGGGGTCCGTGCCGGGCTGCACGAGTTCCTCGACCGCGGCCGCTCCGGCTCGAACCCGTCCACGTTCCTCACCAGGCTCAAGCTCGATGGCACGCTGGTCGACTCGCACGCGGTCGCCGCGCTCTACCGCAACCGGATCTCGGCGGGCGCGGTCGCGCTGCTGGTGTTCGCGGCCCTGGTCGCGGTGCTGTCCGCGCTGCTGGTCTCCGGCGTCGCCGGCAACTACCTCGACCTGGCCGCCGAGGCATGGCACGACGTCCTGGCCTGGGGCAGGGGAGTGTTCACGTGATCTCCATGCGGTACCACATCGTCTCCATCGCCGCGGTCTTCCTCGCCATCGCACTCGGTGTGGTGCTCGGGTCGACGGCGATCAGCGAGCGCCTGCTCTCCGGCCTGAACCGGGACAACGACTCGTTGGCCAGGCAGGTCAAAGACCTCCAGGCGGAGGGAACGGTCCAGCGCGACCGGCTCTCCGACGCCGATGCGTTCGCGGCGGCGGCCGCGCCGATGGCGGTGCGCGGGCAGCTCGACAAGCGCACCGTCGCGATCGTCACCACGGCGGACGCCGACCCGGCCGACCGGGACGCCGTCGTGGCGCTGGTCAGGGCGGCCGGCGGCACGGTGACCGGCGAGCTGCAGCTGACCGACGCGTTCACCGACGGCAGCCGCGCCGAGCAGCTGCGCGAGCTGGTGACCAGGCTGCCGGCCGGCGTGCAGCTGCCAACCGCATCGGACGCCGGCACGCTGGCCGGAGGGCTGCTCGGCGCCCTGCTGCTGCTCGACGCCACCACCGTCAAGCCGCAGGCGTCGGCCGACGAGAGCGCCGCGGCGTTCGCCGGGCTCGCCGACGGCGGGTTCGTCCGGGTCGGCGAGAACCTGCGGCCGGCGCAGCTCGCCGTGGTGCTCACCGGCGGTGCGATCACTGGGGACGCGGCCGGCGACAAGGCCGCGATGATCGCCCGGTTCGCCGCCCAGCTCGACCGCTCAGGGGCCGGCACCGTGCTCGCCGGCCGGACCGCCGCCGCCGACGGCACCGGGCCGGTCGGGGTGGCCAGGGCGGACACCGCGATCACGTCGGTGCTGTCCACCGTGGACGGGGTGCAGACCGCCGCCGGCCGCACCGTCACCGTCCTGGCGCTGCGGGAGCAGCTCGACGGCGCGGCAGGCCGGTACGGCACCGCCGGCAACGCGCAGGCTGTCGCCCCCGTCGTCCCAGCCTGAGCCTGTCCACAGGCTCGTGAGCCTGTGGACAGGTCGTGAGTGGTAAATGGTGCTCTGGCACCATTTACCACTCACGGGCGCGTCACCGCAGGTGACGCGCCCGCCCGTGTTACCGTGAAGTTCCGTGCAGACGCGAACCACCAAGCACGTGTTCGTCACCGGCGGCGTGGCATCCTCGCTCGGCAAGGGCCTGACCGCGTCCAGCCTGGGCCAGCTGCTCACCGCGCGTGGCCTGCGGGTGACCATGCAGAAGCTGGACCCGTACCTCAACGTCGACCCCGGCACGATGAACCCGTTCCAGCACGGTGAGGTGTTCGTCACCGACGACGGCGCCGAGACCGACCTGGACATCGGCCACTACGAGCGGTTCCTCGACCGCGACCTGTCCGGCAACGCCAATGTGACCACGGGGCAGATTTACTCCGCGGTGATAGCCAAGGAGCGCCGCGGCGAGTACCTCGGCGACACCGTGCAGGTCATCCCGCACATCACCGACGAGATCAAGGCCAGGATCACCGCGATGGCCGCGCCAGGCGCGGACGGCCGCGCGCCGGACGTGGTGATCACCGAGGTTGGCGGCACGGTCGGCGACATCGAGTCGCTGCCGTTCCTCGAGGCGGCCCGCCAGGTGCGGCACGACGTCGGCAGGGACAACTGCTTCTTCCTGCACGTCTCGCTGGTGCCCTACCTGGCGCCGTCTGGCGAGCTGAAGACGAAGCCGACGCAGCACTCGGTGGCGGCGTTGCGCAACATCGGCATCCAGCCCGACGCCATCGTCTGCCGTGGCGACCGGGAGATCCCGGACGGCCTCAAGCGCAAGATCGCGCTCATGTGCGACGTGGACATCGACGGCGTGGTGGCCGCGCCGGACGCGCCGTCCATCTACGACATCCCGAAGGTGCTGCACTCCGAGGGGCTGGACGCCTACGTGGTGCGCCGGCTCGGGCTGCCGTTCCGGGACGTGGACTGGACCGTGTGGGGCGACCTGCTCGAGCGCGTGCACGACCCGGCGGACACCGTGCGGATCGCGCTCGTCGGCAAGTACGTCGACCTGCCGGACGCCTACCTTTCGGTCACCGAGGCGCTGCGCGCCGGTGGCTTCGCGCACCGGGCGCGGGTCGAGATCCGCTGGGTGACCTCGGATGACTGCCAGACCGAGGCCGGCGCCGCGATGGCCCTCGGTGGTGTGGACGGCGTGCTGATCCCCGGCGGGTTCGGCGTCCGCGGCATCGAGGGCAAGATCGGTGCCATCCGGTACGCCAGGGTCAACGGCATCCCGGTGCTCGGGCTGTGCCTCGGCCTGCAGTGCATGGTGATCGAGGTGGCCCGCTCGCTCGCCGGGCTGGACGGCGCGAACTCGGCCGAGTTCGACCCTGGCTGCGCGCACCCGGTGATCGCCACCATGGCCGACCAGGTGGACGTGGTGGCCGGCGAACGCGACATGGGCGGCACCATGCGGCTCGGCGCGTACCCGGCGCGGCTCGCGCCGGCAACCCAGGTGGCGCGGGCATACGGCACCCGCGAGGTGTCCGAGCGGCACCGGCACCGTTACGAGGTGAACAACGCCTACCGTGAGAAGCTGAGCGCCGCCGGGCTGGCGCTGTCCGGGTTGTCCCCGGACGGGCACCTCGTCGAGTTCGTCGAATTGCCCCGCGACGTGCACCCGTTCTTCGTCGGCACCCAGGCTCACCCCGAGCTGAAGAGCCGGCCCACCCGGCCGCACCCGCTGTTCGCCGCGTTCGTGCGCGCCGCCCTTGACTACCGGGCCGCCGACCGGTTGCCGGTCGAGCTGCCGGTCAAGGCGTCGGTCAAGGCGTCCGCCAGGTGAGGCACGCCTTCGAGGTGCTGGCCAGCCGCACCGTCTACACCGGCAGGATCATGGCCCTGCGGGTCGACGAGGTCAGCATGCCCGGCGGCGGCAGCGCGACCCGCGAGGTGATCGAGCATCCCGGCGCGGTCGCCGTCGCGGCGGTCGACGAGGACCAGCGGATCGTGCTGGTGCACCAGTACCGGCACCCGGTGCGTCGGCGGCTGTGGGAGCTGCCGGCCGGCCTGCTCGACGTGCACGGCGAGGACCCCGCGCTCACCGCGCGGCGCGAGCTGGCTGAGGAGGCCGGGCTGGCCGCCGCCGAGTGGGCCGTGCTCGTCGACGGGGTGTCCTCGCCGGGTTTCACCGACGAGTCGGTGCGGGTGTTCCTGGCCCGCGGGCTGTCCACCGTCGACCGCCTCGCGGAGACCGGCGACGAGGAGGCCGACCTCGAGGTGCACCGCGTGCCGCTGTCCGAAGCGGTGCGGCTCGTGCTCGCCGGCGAGATCGTCAACGGCACCGCGGTCGGCGGCATCCTGGCCGCGCACCTGGTGTGCAGCGGCGCCGCCGAGCCACGCCCCGCCGACGCCCCGTGGCCGGACCGCCCCACCGCGTGGGCGGCTCGCCGTTTGGCGACGATGTGACGTTCTGCCCGTCTAGCGGGGAAATTCCACATCGTCGCCGGGGGTACGGCGTGCGGGGTACGGCGTCCGGAGGGTACGGCGGCGAGGGAGCGCGGCGTGCGGTCAGTTGTCGCGGAGGGGCCGGCCCTGCGCGTCGGTGCCGCCGTTGACGAGGATGAGGATGCCGTCGATCAGGCCCCAGATGGCGCCGATGCCGCAGGTGACGAGCGTGACGAGGAGCTGAGCTATGCCGATGCCGATGTGCCCGGTGTAGAACCGGCCGACGCCGAAGCCGCCGACCAGGATCTGCAGCAGCCCGGCGATCAGCTTCTGCTTGTCCGAGTACGGCCGTCCCATGGGGTCGTAGCCGAACGGCGCCGCGGGGTCGGCGTAGCAACCGCCGGGGTATCCGGCGGCGGCGTAGGCGGGCTGGCCGGGGTAGCCGACCGGCTGGTCACCGTAGCCGGGATAGCCGGGCGTGGGGCCCGACGGCGCGCCCTGGTAGCCGCCGGGGTACGTGTCTGGGTACCCGCCGCTGGAGGAGCCGGGGCCCGAGCCCGGGTACCCGGGGTACGTGCCAGGGTAGCCGCCGGTGGACGAGCCGGGGTAGCTACCGGAATCCGAGCCGGGGTAGCCACCGGGCGCCGAGCCGGGCGCC
>Ga0210378_10001096_pt1 | contig 14085 bp, 14 predicted proteins | sample PLM1_60_b1redo_FD_155465 | JGI IMG/M metagenome (GOLD analysis project Ga0210378, IMG submission 155465) | Groundwater sediment microbial communities from an aquifer in East River, Colorado, USA - PLM1_60_b1 redo | ecosystem: Environmental > Terrestrial > Soil > Riparian zone | place: USA: East...
GAGGGCAAGGTCATCACTGCCGGCGGTGTCTCAGCCGGGATCGACATGGCCTTGACCCTGGCGGCCCGCGAGGCGGGCGAGGACGAGGCCCGGGCGCTGCAGCTCGTCATTGAGTACGACCCCCAGCCACCCTACGACTCGGGATCGCTGGAGAAGGCCGAACCGGAGACGAAGCAGCGCGCAACCGAAGTGCTCACACGAGGCGTGGCGTAAGCCGCCCTGTCGCCCATGGCCGGTGTCATCCGACAGCGGTCGACCTGACCAGGGCTCCCACCCATCACCGACGCCGCTCGATATCCGACCCCGGACCGGAAGGGCAGATGATGGCAACCCAGGAGCAGAAGACGGTGGCGTTCGTGCTCTACCCAGGGCTCACGCTGCTGGATCTGGTCGGCCCGCTGCAGGTCTTCGCCAGCCTGCGGCAGTTCAACGACCAATACCGGCCAGTGGTAGTGGCCGAGCGGCTCGAACCCATGGCCACCGACGGCCCACTCGCCGTCACCGCCGACCACAGTTTCGGCGACGTCCCCGACCCGGAGGTGGTGATCGTCCCCGGCGGCGGCACGCCCACGATCAAGGCCATGGGCAACCAGGTGGTCGGCGACTACCTGCGCCAGGCCGCCGACACCGCCCTGGTGGTCGGGTCGGTGTGCACCGGCGCCCTGGTCCTGGCCGCGGCCGGGCTGCTGGAGGGCCGCCAGGCCACCACCCACTGGGCCTACCACCGGCTGCTGGAACGCCTGGGCGCCACCTACCTGCCGCAGCGGTGGGTGGAGGACGGCAAGTTCATCACCTCGGCCGGGGTCTCGGCCGGCATCGACATGGCCCTGGCCCTGGTCGCCCGCCTCACCGACGAGCCGACCGCCCGGATGGTCCAGCTGGCGATCGAGTACGACCCCCACCCACCGTTCGGGGGCATCGACTGGGACCAGGTGGACCGGGACATCTACGAGCCGATGCTCGGCCCCATGGTCCAACAGCAGCTGGCCGACCGGCCCGAGCTGTTGGCCAAGCTGAGCGGCTGAGCCGACACGCGGCATCCGGGATCGGCTCCGGAGGTGGCGCGGGTCATGTCCGGTTGGTGGTCTCCTGGAGGATCTGCAGGCGCTGGCGATACTCCTCGGGGTCGAGCTCGCCGCGGGCCAGCCGCTCGGCCAGGATCTCCTCGGCCCCGGGCCGTGGCTGCTGGTCGGGCTGACCGGGGCGCCGCAACAAGGCGAGGGCGAGCACGGCAACCAGCGCCCAGAAACCGAGCATGCCAAGGATCATCAGCAGCCAGCCCCAGCCGCTCATGGCGTAGCCGTTCATCATCGGGACCACCTCCTGTCGATCGGACCTGGTCTCCGGCGACACCCCCACCGTAGATGCCCCTCGGGGTATGGGCCAGGGTCCAACGGACCTCTCTTTCAGGGCCGGTCGGGCCTGCCCGGCCCGGGCCTCCGCGGCTATACTCTAGGGGGGTATGGCATGAGGAGGGTTACAGATGCGCGGCTACACGGCGGACAAGGACAAGCTGCAGTTGCGTCTGCGCCGGATTGAGGGCCAGATCCGCGGCCTGCAGCGGCTGGTCGACGAGGACGCTTATTGCATCGACATCCTCACCCAGATCTCGGCGGTCAACGCCGCCCTGCGCGGGGTTTCGGTGCTCTTGCTGGATGACCATCTGCGTCACTGCGTGCGCGACGCAGTCCGCGGCGAGAGCGAGTTGGACGGCGACGCGATCGTGACCGAGGCGACCGAGGCGATCGAGCGGCTGCTCAAGTCCTAGAACACCCGCCAGCACCCCTGTCCGACACCGCCGACGGAGGCTCCAAATGACCACCATGACCATCAGCGTCCCCGAGATCCACTGCGACCACTGCAAGCACTCGATTGAGGGGGCGCTGGCCCCGCTGCCCGGCGTGGCCTCGGCCCGGGTCGACGTCGACGCCCGGACGGTCACCGTGGAGGTCGATGAGACGGTCACCGATTGCGGCCGCCTGGTTGCCGCCATCGAGGACCAGGGCTACGACGTGCCGGCCTGACCACCGCACGCGTGGGCTCAGCATCGGGAGAGGAGCAGGCATGGCCGCCGTCCGGCCGCATACCAAGGACGCCACCACCATCGACTTCACCGTTGAGGGGATGACCTGTGGCTCGTGTGCCGCCCGGGTTCAGCGGGTGCTGGCCAAGACCGAGGGGGTGGCCGATGCCGAGGTGAACCTGGCCACCGGCCGCGCGCACGTCACCCTCCAGCGTCCGCTGCCAGCCGCCGACCTGCAGGCCCGGGTGGCCAGGATCGGCTACGGCCTCACTCCTCTGGCCGAGACGCCCAGCGGCGGCGACGATTCGGAGGAGCGGGCGCGTCGGTCCTGGCGGCGCCGAGTCATCCTGGTCGCCCCGGCCGCCGTGTTCGCGGTCGCGACCATGCTGGCCGGCCCGACCCTGATGGAGGATGGGCGCTGGCGGCTGGCCCTGTTCGCCGTGGCCACCCTGGTGCAGTTCGGCATCGGGTGGCCGTTCCTGCGCGAGGCGGCCCGGCGGGCGCGCCGGGGCAGCGCCAACATGGACACTCTGATCGCAGTCGGCACCCTGGCCGCCTACGGCTACAGCGTCGCCCAACTGGTCATCGGTGGGATGGAGCTGTACTTCGAGACCGCCATCTTGCTGATCGCCTTCCTGACCCTGGGCCGCTACTTCGAGGCCCGCGCTCGGGGCCGCGCCGGCCAGGCCATCCGGGCCCTGCTGGAGCTGGGCGCCAAGCAGGCCCGGGTGCTCCGCGACGGTGCCGAGGTCATGGTCCCGGTCGAACAGGTCACCGTCGGCGACCTGCTGCGCATCCGCCCCGGCGAGAAGGTCCCGGTCGATGGCGAGGTCCTGGCGGGGGCCAGCGCGGTCGACGAGTCGATGCTGACCGGCGAGAGCGTCCCGGTCGACAAGGCCCCTGGCGACCGGGTGGCCGGGGCCACGGTGAATGCCAGCGGGGTGCTGACGGTGCGGGCGACCGCGGTCGGGGCCGACACCGCCCTGGCCCAGATCGTCCGGCTGGTCGAACAAGCGCAGGCCGGCAAGGGCCAGCTGCAGCGGCTGGCCGACCGCATCTCGGCGGTGTTCGTCCCGGTGGTCATGGCCGTGGCCGCGCTGACCTTCACCGGCTGGGCCCTGCTCGGCGACGATCCCGTCGAGGGGCTGGTGGCGGCGGTGGCGGTGCTGATCATCGCCTGCCCGTGCGCGCTGGGGCTGGCCACCCCGACCGCCATCATGGTCGGCACCGGCCGCGGCGCCGAACTCGGCGTCCTCATCAAGAGCGTCGAGGTCCTGGAGCGGACCCGCCGCATCACCACGGTGGTGTTCGACAAGACCGGCACCCTGACCCGCGGCCAGATGGCCCTGACCGACATGGTCCCCGCCGAGGGCGTGGACCGGGCAGAGCTGCTGCGCCGGGCCGGGACGGTGGAGGCCGACAGCGAACACCCGATCGGCGCCGCCATCGCCGCCGCCGCCCGCCAACAAGGGGAGCTGCCGGCCGCCCACCGGTTCCAGGCCGTGGCCGGCCAGGGCGTCCACGCCGAGGTGGCGACCAGCAACGGCCCGGTGACCGTCTGGGTCGGGCAGCGCAAGCTGGCCGCCGACGCCGGCCTGCTCGTCCCCCAGGCGCTGGAGGTGGCCGCCGAACGGCTGGAACAGGAGGGCAAGACCGCGGTGCTGGTCGGCTGGCAGGGTGAGGTCGGCGGCGTCTTGGCCGTGGCCGACACCCTCAAGGACGGCGCCGCCGACCTGGTCCGGCACCTGCACGACATGGGACTGGAGGTCGCCATGCTGACCGGCGACAACCAGGCCACGACGCAGGCGATCGCAGCCCAGGTCGGCATCGACCGGGTTCTGGCCGAGGTGCTCCCGGCCGACAAGGCCGGCGAGATCGCCCGCCTGCAGGCCGAGAGCAAGGTCGTGGCGATGGTCGGCGACGGTGTCAACGACGCTCCGGCCCTGGTCCAGGCCGATCTCGGCATCGCCATCGGGAGCGGCACCGACGTGGCCATCCAGGCCAGCGACCTGACCCTGTTGCGCGGCGACCTGGAGGGCGTGGCCACCGCGATCGCCCTGTCGCGGCGGACCTACCGCACGATCGTGCAGAACCTGTGCTGGGCGTTCGGCTACAACACCGCCGCCATCCCGCTGGCCGCCGCCGGGCTGCTCAGCCCGGTGGTTGCCGGGGCGGCCATGGCCTTCTCCAGCGTGAGTGTGGTGGCCAACTCGCTGCGGCTGCGCCGCTTCGGCGCAAGCCGAGCGTCGTGATGGCAGCCAAGGAGCGCACCACGGCCATCCTGGATGTCCGACCGATGCTGCGGGGCTCGGAGAAGGCGGTGGTCGAGGCCGTGCTTGGGCGCCGGCCGGGGGTGGAGCGGGTCGAGGCCAATCCCGTCTCCCAGACCGCCACGGTGGTGTTCGACCCGACCAGGACGTCCGTGGCCGACCTGCGCCGCTGGGTCCAGGAGTGCGGTCTGCACTGCGCCGGCCAGTCGGTGCCCAACCACATCTGCGATCCGCTGATGGAACCCGACCCGCCGGACGGCCACGGCCACCACCACACGGCCGCCGTGGACACCCAGGCGCCACCAGCCCACCCGAACCATCACCACCCGGAGCCGGCCACCGAAGCCCCGGGCGGCCATGCCGGGCACGCTGCTCCTGCCGGAGAGGCGGTGCGGTCCCCGCACGAGCTGATGGGCCACGGCGGCCACGGCGGCATGTCGATGGAGGCCATGGTCGCCGACATGCGCAACCGCTTCCTGGTCGCGGCCATCTTCTCGATCCCGATCCTGCTCTGGTCCCCGATCGGCCGCGAGGTCTTCGGCTTCCAGGTCGCCGCCCCGTTCGGGCTGCGCGACGACGTCTGGTCGCTGCTGTTGAGCCTGCCGGTGATCTTCTACTCCTGCTGGATCTTCTTCGACGGCGCCGTCCGCGCGCTGCGCGCCCGCACCCTGGACATGATGGTGCTGGTCGCGGTCGCCGTCGGGGCCGGCTGGCTGTATTCGGTGGTCGTGACCCTGACCGGCGGCGGCGAGGTGTTCTACGAGGCGGTCAGCGTGCTCGCCGCGTTCGTGCTCCTTGGCCATTGGTTCGAGATGCGAGCGCGTGGCGGGGCGAATGATGCCATCCGCAGCCTGCTGGATCTCGCCCCACCCAAGGCGCTGGTCGTGCGTGACGGCGAGGCGGTCGAGGTCCCCTCCGCCGAGGTCCAGGTCGGGGACCTGCTGCTGGTCCGCCCGGGCGCCAAGATCGCCACCGACGGCGTCGTCGAGGACGGCGACAGCGAGGTGGATGAGTCGGTGGTGACCGGCGAGAGCCTCCCGGTCCACAAGCGGCCGGGCGACGAGGTCATCGGGGCCACCATCAACCGCAACGGCACCCTGCGGGTGCGGGCCACCAGGGTCGGCGCTGACACCGCCCTTGCCCAGATCGTCAAGCTCGTCCAGGAGGCCCAGAACTCCAAGGCTCCCGGGCAGCGGCTGGCCGACCGGGCCGCGTTCTGGCTGGTGCTGGTGGCCCTGGTCGGCGGTGGGCTGACCCTGGTGGCGTGGCTGCTGGCCGGTCGGCCGTTCAGCGACGCCATCTTGTTCGCGATCACCGTGGTGGTGATTACCTGCCCGGACGCGCTCGGGTTGGCCACCCCGACCGCGATCATGATCGGCACCGGGCTGGGCGCCCAGCGCGGGATCCTGTTCAAGCACGCCATCGCCCTGGAGACGTCGGCCCGGATCAACACGGTGGTGATGGACAAGACCGGCACCCTGACCAAGGGTGAGCCGGAGGTCACCGACGTCGTCACCGCCGACGGCGTGACCGAGACCGAGTTGCTTCGACTGGTCGCGGCGGTCGAACGGGAGTCGGAGCATCCCCTGGCCGAGGCGATCGTCCGCCGCGCCACCCAGGCCGGGGTCGACCCGGCGGTCGCCGACGGCTTCGAGAACGTCCCCGGCCATGGGGCGGTCGCTATCGTCGCTGGCCGGCGGGTCGCGGTCGGCAACCGCCGGCTGATGGAGCGCGAGGGGGTCGACCTGGGCCCGTTGGCCGCCCGGCGCGAGCAGCTGGCCAGTGGCGGCCGCACGGTGGTGATGGCGGCGGCCGACGGCCGCCCGCTGGGGCTGTTCGCCATCGCCGACGCCTCCCGCGAGACCTCGGCCGCCGCCATCCAGGCCCTCCACCAGGCCGACGTCCAGGTCGTGATGCTGACCGGCGACAACCGGGCCACCGCCACCCGGATCGCTGGCGAGCTCCGGATCGATCAGGTGATCGCCGAGGTCTTGCCCGGCGACAAGGCGGCCAAGGTGGCCGAGCTCCAGCAGCAGGGACGCAAGGTCGCCATGGTCGGTGACGGCGTGAACGACGCCCCTGCCCTGGCCCAGGCCGACCTGGGCATCGCCATCGGCGCCGGCACGGATGTGGCCATCGAGACCGCGGATGTGGTCCTGATGCGCTCCGATCCCCTGGATGTCCCGACCGCCCTGCAGATCGGCCGGGGCACCCTGCGCAAGATGCGCCAGAACCTCGGGTGGGCGATCGGCTACAACGCCATCGCCCTGCCGATCGCGGCCGGGGTGTTCGAGCCCGCCTTCGGGCTGGTGCTGCGGCCCGAGATCGCCGCCCTGTCGATGTCCGGCTCCAGCCTGATCGTGGCCGTCAACGCCCTCACCCTCAAGCGCCTGCCCCTCCCGCGCCGGGGGGAGTCAGAGCATCCCAGTCGCCCAGTCACACCCCAATCCCAGGCCGCCACCGAAAGCTAGCCCCTCCGGGAGCCGCTGATGTCACGACCACCCGGCTCGACAACCGGGCAGGCGCCGGTGGTAACGGCGCGCCGGCGCCCGGGGCCGACGGGTCGGTAATCATCGGTGGTTGTCCGTTGCTCGGGCCAAGGGGAGACCTCCGCCAACGGCCAGAGCGCGGCGGCGGCGGGGGTCGTCGGCCATGGCGCCACCGGCCAACCGAGCGGTGCCGGCCAGGCCGTCGGCGATTCCTTCGATGAGTCCGAGGGCGGCGGCGGGGGCGCCGAGGGTGGCGGTGAGGAGATTGGGGAGTAGGGCGGTCGGGATCTCGTGGCCGACGTCGGCCAGGAAGCTGGCCGTGCCGATCCCGGCCACTCCCGGGCCGAGCCAGCGTTCCCTGGTTGGCCTGGTGGGAGTGGTCATGGCCGGCAGTCTCACCCGGCCGGGACAGCGAACCAAGTTTGGTTGGGGGTGTGCACTCCCCGGAATGGAATAGGCATGTCGTGCGGTCGGGCTTGTTTGCGGACGCCTCCCCGGCCGGCTGTTGGTGCTATTGGGTGATGTGGCGGTAGCGGTGGATGGCCAGGGGGATGACGACGGCCAGGAGGCCCAGGATCCAGGCGACGGCCCTGAGCAGCGGCACGGTGGTGGGGCCGCCGAGGGCCAGGGCGCGGGTGGCGTCGACCGCATGGGTGATGGGGTTGCTGTTGGCCCAGGCCTGGAGCCAGCTCGGCATGGTGGCCACGGGCACGAAGGTGGAGCTGGTGAAGGCCAGGGGGATGACGGGGAGCAGGCTGGCCGTGCCGGCGGTCTCGGGGTCACCCACAGTCAGGCCAATGAGGGCCGAGATCCATGACAGCAGGTAGCCAACAGCCAGGGGGATCGCCAGGGCAGCCAGTGCTGGGCCGGGACCGGCGTGGAAGCGGAAGCCGACGGCATAGCCGACCGCGACCATCAACAGCACTACGAAGGCGTTGCGCAAGGTGTCGGCCAGGGTGCGGCCGACGAGCAGGGCGGGGCGGGCCATGGGGAGGGCGCGGAAGCGGTCGATCAAGCCATGGCTCAGGTCGTCGGCGAGGCCGACGCCGGTGTTGGCGGAGCCGAAGGCGATGGCCAGGATGAACAGGCCGGGCATGAGGTAGTCGACGTAGTCGTTGCCGCCGGGGGTCTGGATGGCGCCGCTGAACACATAGGTCCACAGCAGCACGAACAGTACCGGCTGAACGACGGCGAGGGCGAGCAGGCTGGGCTTGCGCAGGTAGTGGTAGAGGTAGCGGCGGGTCATGACCGCGGTGTCGGCGATTGCCATGGCCGTGGCGTGGCCGGGGGCCTGGGTGGTCATGTGCGGCTCCTTGTCGCCGGCTGGCGGTTGGTGCGGGCCTGGTCGGTGGGCGCTGCCGGGGGCTGGGTGGGGTGGCGGGTGAGGGTGAGGAAGACGTCGTCGAGGGTGGGTCGGCGCAGCGCGAGGTCGGAGAGGGTGAGGCCGGCGGTGTCCAGCCGCCGCACGGCCTCGGGCAGGATCGCCACGCCGTCGGCGATTGGCAGGGTGACTTCGCCGGTCTGGATGTCGACCTGAGGGGAGCTGCTGCCAAGGTCGGCCACGATATCGGCGGCGCGGCTGGCGGTGGCGGGGGTGGCCAGCCGGAGTTGGAGGCGGTCCCCACCGATTTGGGTCTTGAGCTGGCGTGGGGTGCCATGGGCGATGCTGCGGCCGCGGTCGATGACCACGATGTGGTTGGCGAGGTGGTCGGCTTCTTCCAGGTACTGAGTGGTGAGGAGCACGGTGGTGCCGGCTTGGACCAGTTGGCGGATGGTGTGCCGCAGCTGGTGGCGGCCGCGTGGGTCCAGGCCGCTGCTGGGTTCGTCCAGAAACAGCACCTGCGGGTGGCCGACCAGGCTGACGGCCAGGTCCAGGCGGCGGTGCATGCCTCCGGAGTAGGTGCGGGCTGGGCGGTCGGCTGCTTGTGAGAGGTCGAACCGTTCCAGCAGCTCGCCAGTGCGGCGGTGGGTCGCGGCCCGGTCCAGGTGGTACAGACGGCCGGCCATGTGGAGGTTTTCGCGGCCGGTGAGGTGCTCGTCGACCGCGGCGGCTTGGCCGGCCAGGCCGATCGCCTGGCGCACGGCGGCTGGCTGGCGGGCCACGTCGTGGCCGGCCACGCTGGCCTGGCCGGTGTCGGGGCGCAGCAGGGTGGTCAGGATCCGGACGGTGGTGGTCTTGCCGGCCCCGTTGGGGCCGAGGAGCCCAAGCACGCTGCCAGGCGGGACGGCCAGGTCCAGGTCGTGCAGGGCCTGGACCGTCCCGTAGGTCTTGCCGAGCCCCTCGGCATGGATCGCCAGGTCGCGCATCGCCGCTCCTCTAGGTGGTCTTGCTATAGCTAGTGACACTACTTATTGAGGAGGGTAGCGCGGATCCACCCGGAAGGGTAGTGTTGCTACCTATGAAGGCGGAGGTGCTCAAGGGCCACCTGGATGCGCTGTTGCTGGCCACCCTCACCGAGGGCCCACGCCACGGCTATGCGATCAAGGAGGCGCTGCGGGCCGGCAGCGGCGGCCAGTTCGACCTGCCGACCGGGACGGTGTATCCGGCGCTGCACCGGCTGGAACGGGCCGGGTTGATCCGCGGCAGCTGGTCGACGGTCAACGGCCGCCGGCGGCGCAGCTACCAGCTGACCGCCGCCGGGCGCCGTGTGCTCAGCGAGGAGCGGTCCTCTTGGCGGGAGTTCGCCGCCGCCGTCACCGCCCTGCTCGGCGATTCGCCATGGCCGGCCCAGGCATGAGCCGCGACCAGCCGGACCCGGCGGCCGGCGGCGCAGTCGCCGACTATCTCGCCGCGGTCGCAGAGCAGCTCAGGGGGCCGGCCGCGGACCGCGTCCTGATCACCGAGGAGCTGCGAGACGGGCTGCTCGAGGCCGTGGAGGCCTACCAGGTCCAGGGTTGCTCAGCGCAGGAGGCGGCCGCGGCGGCGATCGCCGAGTTCGGCGACCCGCGCATGGTCGCCGAGGCGTTCGGCCCGGAGCTGGCCGCGGTCCAGGCGCGTCGGGTCGCGCTCGGCCTGCTGGTCACCGGGCCGCTGATCGGGTTGGCCTGGATCGCCGCCGTCGCCGCCAATGCCCTGCCGCCATGGCGACACCAGCTGACCGGCCCATGGCTGGCGCTCCCGCTGGTCGGCCTGGCCTTGGCCGTCGCCTGCCCAGCCCTCGTCCTGACCGTGGCCGCCACCGGCCGGCTCGGCCGACGGCTCGGCGGAGGGTTGGCCCGCCGGCCGGCGCTCCCCCCGACCGCGGCGGCGCTGGCGGGACTGGCCGCCGTGCTCGCCGACCTGACCCTGCTGGCCATCCTCGGGTCCCAGACCCTCGCCAGCCCCGGGTCGCTGCTGTGGGCGCCGGTCGTCGTGGCCGCTGGTGCCAGCCTCACCCGGCTCTCGTTGGCTGGGCGGGCGGCCCGCCGCTGCCTCGCCACCCGCGCCGCCCTCTCGTGACAGCGGGCGCCGGCGACCCGCTCGACGTCGTGGTCGTCGGCGCCGGGCCGACCGGGCTCACCCTGGCCGCCCAGCTCCATGCGTTCGGGGCGACTGTTCGCATCGTCGACCGGCAGCTGGACCGCGTGCATGAGTCGCGCGCTCTGGCTGTCCAGCCGCGCACCCTGGAGGTCCTGCGGGGGCTGGGGCTGGCCGAGAAGCTGGTCGCGCGGGGCAACGACGCGGTCTGGGTCCAGCTCCACGCCGGCGGCCGGGTCGTCCGCATCCGGCTGTTCGGGCTCGGCCTGGACGACACCGCCTACCCGTTCCTGTTGTTCGTCTCCCAGGCCGAGACCGAACAGCTCCTCGGTGACCACCTGGCCGCCAGAGGGGTTCCGGTCGAGCGGGCCGTGGAGCTGGTCGGCTTCCACGCCGACCCGGACGCCGTCACCTGTACCCTGCGACATCGAGACGGGCCGACCGAGCCGGTGCGGGCCCGCTACCTGGTCGGCTGCGACGGCGCCGGGAGCACGGTGCGTCGCGGCGCAGGGATCCCGTTCCAGGGCGGCGCCTACCCCCAGACCTTCGCCCTGGCCGACCTGGAGGCCGACGGGCTGGACCGCGACGCCGCCCACGCCTTCCTCGGCCAGGACGGCATCTTGCTGTACTTCCCGCTGGGCCGGCCGGCCAGCTGGCGGATGCTGGCCATGCACCCCAGCCTCCAGGGGCGGCGGGAGTCGGCACAGCCATCCCTGGAGGAGCTGCGGGTCCTGGCCGATGCCATGACCGGCGGCGGCGTGCGGCTACACGACCCGGTCTGGCAGAGCTACTTCGGGCTCCAGCACCGCCACGCCGCCCGCTACCAGACCGGCCGCATCTTCCTGGCCGGGGACGCCGCCCACATCCACAGTCCCGCTGGCGCCCAGGGGATGAACACCGGCATCCAGGACGCCTGGAACCTGGGCTGGAAGCTCGCCCTGGTCAGCCGTGGCATCGCCGAGGAGGGCCTGCTGGGCACCTACGACGCCGAGCGCCGTCCGGTCGGGGGCTTCGTCGTCCGGTTCACCGACCGGGCCTTCTCGGCGGCGACCTCGACCAACCCGCTACTGCGCGCGCTCCGCACGCAGCTGGTCCCGCGGGTGCTACCCCTGGCGCTGCGGTTCGACCGGGCGGTGGCCTATGGCTTCCGGACCGTCTCCCAGCTCAACATCAGCTACCGGTCCAGCCCAGCCGTCCAGGAAGGCCGCCCCACGCTGCGCCGAGGACCCAAGGCTGGCGACCGGCTCCCCGACGCGCGCATCGCCCGAGAAGGCCAGGCGTACTGGCTGGGCGAGGCCCTGGTTGGGCCAGGCTTTCACCTGCTGCTGTGCGGCCCGTCCGGCGTCTGGCACCCAAGCCAACTCACCTCGCTGCGCCACCGCTACCCCGACCTGCTTGCCGTGCACCACCTGACCCGCGAGGCCACCACGCCCGGCACCCTGCACGACCTTGATGGGCAGGTGTTCGCACGCCTGGGCGTCGACAGCAGCGCGCAGTACTTGGTTCGACCTGACGGTCATATCGGGTACCGCTGTGGTGGCGACGACCTGGCCGGGCTGCAGCGTTACCTCACCCGCTGGCTCCCCACCACCCCGTCACGGCCAGCCTGAGCACGTAACACATCACGGCGTTCCCAGTAGTCCAAGGCGCCAACCTCAGCAGACGACTGCACATCCATCCCAGCGCTTGCCATAACGGATGAAGCTTCGCCGTTCGCTCTAGGCTCGATCCGTAATCGTTTGAGGACGGCGATGCACCTTGGGTGCAGCGTTGGTGTGGCGGTGGGGCGGTGGGGCGAATGGTGGTCCATGACCCAGAAACAGTCGTGTTGCCTGACCACTGCCCCTTCAGGGGTGTTTAGTCTCGGGCGCCGGATGGTGTCGGGGCCGTATTCCGGCGGAATCACTCTCGGCGAGGAGGTGGTCTGCTTGGCGGAGGACTGGCGTTCGCGCTGGGCTTGCCGAGCGGTGGCCACGACTGGCATGCCGGGTCGCCCGAGCAGCCTCTGTCACATGTCACACTCCTGAGCGGAGGACCGGTCTGGACGGCGAGGAGGTGTGGCGTGAGGGTGGCTGAGTGGGCGACCGGCCCGGACCTGCCGGAGCGGGTTGAGCTGGTCCGTGCGGCCCTGCCGGACGCCGACCGCGCTCGGTTCGAGCAGGACCTGGACCAGGCGCTGAACACTGCCCGGTTGACCCGGGATCTGGGGCCGCTCGGTCACGTCGTCGAAGGGTGGTGGCGGGTGGTGTTCGCCCGCCACCACGGCGGGGGACGGTGGGCGGCGACCGAGGCGCGGCTACGCCAGGCTGAAGAGCTTGAGTGGGAGTGCGAACCGTTGGAGGTGGAGGATGCGATCAGCCGCTACCTGTCCTGAGCCGCAGCTGAGGAGCATGAGAGGAGCACGTTCCGGAGCAGGGATAGGGTGCGGTGTGGTGTTGGGCTGATGCGGCAGCGATCGGGTATCATCGGTGCTGGATGCTGTTCGGTGCTCGATGTGCAGGCCGTTTCATCTACGTAACAGTGGCAATTTCTGTGTCCAACTTCACAACAGTAACTTGCCCCCCTAGCTCAGTCGGTAGAGCGCATCCCTGGTAAGGAAAAACCTGGGCCTATTCTCCTCGCCCGGTGACCAGCAGGAACAGCCGTTTGTGCAGGTCGATGTCATCGTAGCATGTGGATCAAGTAGCAGCGACTGGCAGCAATTAGCACCGGCTGGCGAACAATGCTGATGAGTTTCCGAGCGAGAATCTGACAAATTAACCGGCTCGTCTCTGGTTGCGTGGACGAGGCGTGGGAATGGAGCAGCGAGTCAGGCCGCACGCGGTCCGGTGGTGGAGTCCTATTGAGCGAGCGTCGCACCTTGCGAACCGCGCTCCAGGCCAGCGACCTGCCAGATTCGGCTGCGGCGCTCGTAGGTCCGCCGAAGTCCATGGTCCTCGAGCACCGCAAGCATCGCCCCCGGTGGGTGGGCGAAGCCCCGAAAGCCGCTCTTGGTCAGCCGCATCACCTGGTTGAACACCCCGTAGAAGGCGCGGGAGAGCGCGTTGCGGGGTGGATAGCTGAAGACCAGGCCGCGCCGCGCATGGTCAGCGGCAGCTCCCAGCAGCTGCTCGTAGTCTGCGTAGCAGCACACGACCCGGTGCAGGACCACCAGGTCGGCCGGCTCCACAGTCCCGGGGTCCTGGGCGAGATCGTGGATGCGCCAGTCGATGCGCCCTTGGACCCTGCCTGCCCGGCGAGCGTGCGCGCATGTTCCTCGTATGCGGGGGAGAGCTCCAGGTTCCGGGCCCGGGCCGCGCCCGCCTTCAGGAGCTCGATCTCGATCTCGCCGACGCCCCCGCCGATCTCCAGGATGCTGGCATCCTCGATGCCGAGCGCTCGCAGGAACTCGACCATCGTCCGGGCGGTCTTGTCGAGTCCGTGCTTGCTGTACCTGTTGGCGAGCCGGCGGGCGAACCGCTGGTTGAAGAAGCGGCGATAGTCGCGGGAGGGACAGCAGCCTGCCATGCAGGGGAGTGTAGCGGCGTTTCGCCGGGCCAAGTGTCATCCTTCGAGACGCATGGCTGATTTCGTAGGAATCACAGTCGGTGCTGTGGCCGTTGGTTGGCGATCGTCGAGCGTGCCTGGTCCTAGGTCGATGCACGTCAGCATCTGGTTGTGAGCAGTCCCATCAGGATCGAAGCTTGCTAGGCTCGACGCTGGCCCCAGACCTGGACGAGCGTGAAGTCGAGTCCCCAGCGGCCGGGGTCCTGGAGCTCGCGCTCGGCCTCCGCACGGAGCCGTTGCAGCTCGTCGGCGTCGACCATCGACCGCAGCAGTCCGTCCAGCGCGGTGAGGTACTGGAGC
>Ga0210378_10001097_pt1 | contig 14077 bp, 9 predicted proteins | sample PLM1_60_b1redo_FD_155465 | JGI IMG/M metagenome (GOLD analysis project Ga0210378, IMG submission 155465) | Groundwater sediment microbial communities from an aquifer in East River, Colorado, USA - PLM1_60_b1 redo | ecosystem: Environmental > Terrestrial > Soil > Riparian zone | place: USA: East...
CCGCCGGACCGCCGCCGCGGCCAGGTCCGGCTCCCACGGCCGCTTCGCCTCCGGCGGCAGGTGCCGCCCGGTGACCCGGGCCGGCCGGAAGCCGGACGGGTGGTCGAAGGTGTGGAAGTCGCGGTAGTCCGGCGCGCCCGGGTAGCCGGCCTTCGGCGACCAGACCCGATAGGTGACCTCCAGGTCCCGCCCGAGGCAGAGCACGCCGGAGTCGCCGACCGGCCGGGCGGCCGCGGTGTCGCCGCGCAGCGCCGGCCCGTCGACCACGAAGCGCTCGACCCCGGCCGAGGCGTAGAGCCGCTCCAGCCCGGGCGCGTACCCGCACTCCGGCGCCCAGATCCCGGCCGGCGCCGAGCCGAGCCGGACCCGGGCATCGTCGAGCCCGACCGCGAGCTGGGCGGTCGCCACCCGCGGGTCCAGCAGCGGCAGGAACGGGTGCGTCGCCGGCCCGCCGAGCAACTCGACCACGCCGGCGTCGGCCAGCGGCCGCAGCACCGCGGACAGCCCGCCGGTCAGCCAGCGGTCCTCGAGGTCGGCCAGGCACCGGGTGGCCGCGCGGAACTCGTACGCCGCCAGCTCACGCAGGTGCGGCTCTTGCCGGGCGGCCAGCCCCTCCGCCCGCAACTGCCAGCCGCCCGCCCAGGTGTGCAGCTCCCGCAGGCAGTACGGGTCGTCGAGCATCGCCGCGACCACCGGGGTGACGCCGAGGGTGAGCACCTCCCGGGCGCCGGCTTCGGCGAGCCGGTCCAGCAGTGCCAGCACCCGCCGCCACGACCCGGTGAAGGCCTGGTGCAGCCACTCCTCGCCGACCGGCCAGGCACCGGCGTGCGCCACCCACGGCAGGTGGGTGTGCAGGACCACGCAGCAGGTGCCGACCCGTTCGGTCACCCGGGCCGCCGCACCGCGACGACAACCAGGTCCAGGCTGCGGTCGAGGTCGTCGGCCGCGACCTCGAAGTCGCCGGTCCGCACCCGGGCGACCTCCCGGCGCAGCTCCGGGTGCCAGGTCGCGGGCGGCCCGGCGAGCTGCGCGTCCACCAGCGAGGAGAAGCGCCGGTCCAGCTTCGCCAGCCGCCGCCCGTGCCGCAGTCCGAGCAGCTGGGTGACCTCGAAGCCGCCCTCGGCGAGCAGCCCGGCCAGCTCGGCCGGCGCCAGCTCCCGGTGGTGGAACGGGTTCAGCGGCCGGTTCGGCGCCGAGAAGGTCAGCCGGTTGGGGGTGCTGAGCAGGAGGGTCCCGGCCGGCCGGAGCACCCGCCGGCACTCGGCCAGGAACGCCGGCTGGTCCCACAGGTGCTCGATCACCTGCAGGCTGGCGACCACGTCGAAGGCGCCGGCCGCGAACGGCAGCCCGGCGAGGTTCCCTCGCACCGGCCGGACCGCCGGGTACGCCGCGGCGACGTGCGCGACGGTGCCGGCGTCGTAGTCGATCCCGACCACCGAGCGGGCCACCGCCGCGATCCGGTCGGCGCCGTAGCCCTCCCCGCAGCCGGCCTCCAGCAGCACCGCCCCCCGGCAGAACGGCACCAGCGCCTCGTACGCCGCCTCGTGCCGGCGGAACCAGTAGTTCTCCGCCGGGATGCCCGGCAGCGTCCGCTCCCCGGTGAGCGCGAGGGTCGGGTGCACCCGCGCAGCCTCGCACACGCCGGTCGCGGCTTCGGTCGACGCGGAGGTGGCGCAGGGTGAGGCCTGGGCGTTTCCGGCGTCGCCGGATCAGCGTCTTGTCCGGATCCCCGAGGTGGCGGATGATCACGAGCGCGCCCGTGCGCACGGTTCTGTCGCTGCCAGGAGGCACGCAATGACCGAGTCCATCGCCCCTACGGCCGGCACCTATCCGCTCGGCACCTCCCGGCCGGATCTCGCCGTCAACGACCTGCCCACGCCCGAGGAGGTCTTCGGCGTCCAGCGGATCGGTGCCAAGCAACTGGTCAAGTACGCGATCGGACCGAGCCTGATCGCGCTGGGCATCTCCATCGGCAGCGGCGAGTGGCTGCTCGGGCCGCTCTCGGTCGGCCAGTACGGGTTCGTGGGCGTGGGCTGGGTCATCCTGGTGTCCGCGATCCTGCAGACCGCGTACAACATCGAGTGCTCCCGGTACGTGATGGCCACCGGGGAGGTGCCCGTCGTCGGCTGGGGCCGGGTCCCGCCCGGCTTCATGCTCTGGGTGCCGTTCTCAGTCTTCGTGATCATCTTCGCGTTCATCGCCGGCGGGTGGGCGGCGTCCGCGGGGCAGGGCGTCTACGCGCTGGTGCACGGCGAGGTCGCCGGGTCGGGAGCGGAGGAGCCCCGCATCTGGGCGATCGCGCTGCTCGTCCTCGTCTTCCTCATCACCGCCTCGGCGCGGCGGATCAGCCGGACGCTCGAGCTGGCGAACTGGGTCATGGTCAGCGCGATCCTGATCACGCTGATCCTCGTCGACCTGTTCGTCGTCCCCTTCCGGCTGTGGTGGGAGGGCATCCGTGGCTTCGTCACCCCGGCCATGCCACCGGACGGGATCACGGCCACCCAGCTCGGCGCCCTGGCCGGCTTCACCGCGCTGGCGTCCGGCCTGAACTGGTACGTGATGGGCCACTACCGGGACAAGGGCTACGGCATGGGATACCGCGTCGGCCACATCGCGGGCCTGCGCGGCACCCAGACCGAGCTGCTCGACGTCGGCGTGACCTTCCCGGACGACCGGAGGAACGCGGGGCTGTGGCGACGGTGGTTCCGGCTGCTCGCCATCGACCAGTGGGGGGTCTTCTTCATCGGCGCGATCCTCGGGATGCTGCTGCCGACCATCCTGATGGCCCGCGCGGTGGAGCTGTCCGGATCGAGGCCGACCACGGGGAACGTGCCGACCTTCGTCGCCAGCGCGCTGGACGCCGAGTACGGGCAGGCGCTGTTCGTGGTGGCCCTCCTCCTCGGCGTGCTCATCCTGTTCAGCACCCAGCTGGGAATCTTCGAGGCCATGGTCCGGGTGACCACCGACGCATCGCACGCCACCAGCCCGCGGCTGCGACAGCTGATCGAGGGCGACCCGCGGCGGTTCTACTACCCGTTCATGCTGCTGCTGCTCGTGGTGATCAGCATCATCCTGCACCTCGCGCTGCCGGTGAACCTGGTCCAGTGGTCGGCGAACATGTCGAACTTCGGCGCGCTCATCTACCCGTTCATGCTCATCTACCTGAACTCCCGGCTGCCTCGGGCGGCGCGGCCGCGTCCCTGGAGCTACGTGCTGCTCATCCTCAACTTCCTGTTCTTCGGGTTCTTCTTCGTCAACTTCGTGGCCGACTTCCTGGGCGACCCGCTCGTCACGTTCTGAGCCACCGGCAGGCCGGCGGAAAGCGGGGTGGGTGTTCGATCCAGGGGTGGCTGCCGCGGACCAGCTGAGGACCCTGCTGGAGACGATGCTCGGCGGGCCGCTGCCGGTCCGGCTGCGCTGCTGGGACGGCAGCGAGACCGGGCCGGCGGACGCCGCCGCGACCGTGGTCTTCCGCCACCGCCGCGCGCTGCGCCGGCTGGTCTGGGCGCCGAACGAGCTCGGCCTGGCCCGGGCGTACGTCTCCGGTGACGTCGACTTCGACGGCGACGTCTTCGCCGTGCTCGATCTGGAGAAGGTGGTCGCGAAGCTCGCCCGGGACGAGCCGATCGGGCTGACCGGGCGGCAGCGGTTGGGCGCCGCCGGCACCGCGCTCCGGCTCGGAGCCGTCGGGCTTCCGCCGGCGCCGCCCCCGGAGGAGGTGCGGCCCGCCCGCGGCCGCAAGCACAGCCGCGACCGGGACGCCCGGTCGGTCTCCCACCACTACGACGTCGGCAACGACTTCTACCGGCTGGTGCTCGGGCCCAGCCTGGTCTACTCGTGCGCGTACTGGGCCGAGCCGCCCGGCGCCGCGTACACGCTGGACGAGGCGCAGCGGGACAAGCTGGAGCTGATCTGCGCGAAGCTCGGGCTGCGGCCCGGGATGCGGCTGCTCGACGTCGGCTGCGGGTGGGGGAGCCTGCTGCTGCACGCCGCCGGCGAGCACGGGGTCAGCGCGGTCGGCGTGACGGTGAGCCGGGAGCAGGCCGGGCTGGCCCGGCGCCGGGTCGCCGGCGCCGGGCTGGTGGATCGCGTCGAAGTGCGGCTGCAGGACTACCGGGACGTCGCGGACGGCCCGTACGACGCGATCGCCAGCGTGGGCATGGCCGAGCACGTGGGCCTTGCCGAGCTCGCCGGGTACGCGCGCGGACTGGTCGGCCTGCTCGGCCCCGGCGGCCGGCTGCTCAACCACGCCATTTCCTCGGTGCGGGCACAGCCGGACCGGCCGGACCGCCGCCCCACCTTCATCGGCCGGTACATCTTCCCCGACGGCGAGGTGCTGCCGCTGTCCGCCACGCTGGACGCGCTGGAGCGGGCCGGCGCCGAGGTGCGGGACACCGAGGCCCTGCGGGAGCATTACGCGCTGACCCTTCGCGCGTGGACGGCCAACCTGCAGGGATCGTGGGCGCGCGCCGAGCGGGAGGTGGGCGCCGGGCGGGCCCGGACCTGGCTGCTCTACCTGGCCGCGGCCGCGCTGGCGTTCGAGCGCGGCGGGCTGACGGTGCACCAGGTCGTCGCGGTCCGGCAGGACCGGCACGGCGGGTCCGGCTGGCCGCGCACCCGGGCGGAGTGGCTCGGATAGCGCCGGTTGTCCCGCGCCGACCGCCTGCGGGCCGCTCCGCCGGAGCGGCAGCCGGGCCGGCTCACCCGGTGGCGTCGGCGATCGCGGCCTCCAGCCACCCGGCGACGTACTCCCCGCCCCGCCGGCTCAGCCGGACGCCGTCGGCGTAGAGCGGCTGCTCGTCCGGTGTCTGCCGCAGGCACCGCGCACCCGGGCAGAGGAAGGAGTCGAGGTCCAGGAGCCAGACCTCCGGCGTGCCGGCGGCGAACGTGTCGACGAGCGAGTTGTAGCAGCGACCGGCCGCGGCGCCGGTCAGCGCGGTCTGCCTGCGCTCGTTGAGCAGCAGCACTGGCACCCGGGGCGCCTCGCCGGCCCAGACCCGCGCCGCCCGGTCCAACTGAGCCCGGTAGCGCGCCCGGTACGCCGGATCGCAGGGGGACAGCCAGCGGCCGTCGACCCACTGCTCGGCGGAGTCCCAGCCGAACCGGGCGACGATGACGTCCGGCTCGCTGGTCCGGATCGCCATCCGCCAGCCGCGCTCCCAGTTCCGACAGTCGCCCGTGGGCAGGTCCTGCCCGGTCCGGGTACGGCTGCGGTCGGCGGCCATCACGCCGCAGGCCGGCAGGTCACCGTCGACGACCGCGTAACGCTGCCGATCCTGCCCGGCGAGCGCGGCGCCGAGGTCCTGCGCCAGCGGGTCGCCGAGGACCAGCACAACGGGCCTGCCCTCCGCGTTCGTCCGCCTGGCGACCGTGTCCGGCAGGTAGCGGGCGCCGGCCAGCAGCGCCGCCACGGTCAGCGCGAGCAGCGTGGTTGCCGGCCATGCCCGCCACGGCCGCAGACCGAGCCGCTGGCTGATTCCGTAGTGCACGACCAGCGAGAGGAACCAGGTGAGTCCCCCTCCCAGGCAGAGCAGCGCGACCGGCGAGACGTCCGGTTGGGCCTTCGTCAGCAACCAGTAGACCGGAAGATGCAGCAGGAAGACGGTGTACGACATCCGGCCGAAGTCGACCAGCGGCGGCCAGGAGAACAGCCGGAAGAGCGGGCCCCGCTCGCGGCAGAGCAGGATCGCCAGCAGGGTGGCCGCCGCGGCGACGGCGGCCAGCCCGCCGCGCTGGCGCCAGGGCCCGTCCTCGGTCATCGCGACCGCGGCAGCCAGCAGGGCGAGGGCGGCGGCACACAGCACGCCGACCAGCACGGTGGTCAGCGCGGCCAGGCGCGGGCGGTCCCGCGTCCGGCCGCTGCCGCCACCGCGCCCGCCGTCCTCGGACCGCGCGCGCCGGTGGGCGAGGAACACCACGGCGGCCCCTCCGGCACCGGCGAGCAGGCCGAGGCCGCGGGTGTGGGTCGCCAAGTCGAGGAAGCGGCCGTCGCGCCCGTCGTAGTTGGCCGACGCGAGGGCCGCGGCGGCGCCCCCGCCCGCCAGCACCGCCACGACGGCAGGTGCGACGGCGCCGCGGAAGAGCCAGCACAGGACGGCCAGCACGACGGGCAACAGGAGGAGGACCTGCTCGAGGATGCTCAACGCCCACAGGTGCGCCAGCGGGTCGATCTGCCCGAGCGGGTCCCAGTACGCCTCGTCCCGGGAGAGCTGGTGCCAGTTTGCCACCTGCAGCAGGCCGGCCAGAGCCTGATCGCCGACCCGGCGCGCCTCCCGCAGGTCGCCGAGCAGGTAGCTGAAGGCCAGCGTCACCCCCAGCGTGATCGTGAGCGGCGGCAGCACGGCCTTCGCGCGCCCCCGGTAGAACCGGCCCACCGCGACCCGCCCGGTGCCGGCCGCCTCACGCAACAGCTCGATGGTCACCAGGAAGCCGCAGGTGACGAGGAACAGGTCCACCGCCACCGGCCCGGTCGGGACCATCCCGGTCGAGGCGACGAGGAGGGCCAGCACCGCGAGCCCCCGCAGCCCTTCCACTGCCGTGAAGCTCGGCCCGGTCGCCACCGCCCGGGCGGCTTCGGCGACCTGAGCGGCCTGAGCGGCCTGAGCGGCCTGAGCGGCCTGAGCGGCCCGGACAGCCACGGCCGCCCGGTTCGCACCGCCCTTGCTGGTCCGGCCGGGCGAGCGGGTCTCCTGCCCCGGCGTCCGCGGCAGGTCGGTCCGGCCCGGCGTCCCGACCCCGGGTTCAGCGCGAGGCGTCCGCCCAGGCGGAGAAGCAGGAACGGATGGCCTGCTCACCGGGCCGGCCCACGAAGGAGTCGTGCACATCCCGCCGCGGGTCGGCCGCTGCCGGGTCGGTGTGGAAGTCCAGCTTCCACCAGTACACGCCGGCCATCCGGCGCGCCCTGGCGACCCCGCACACCGCCTGGAACCAGCGCTCCTGGACGGCCAGGTTGAGCCGCCCGCCCGCGCTGCCCCAAACCCCCGGGTGGTGGTACGCGCCGTCCTCGGCGGGTGCGCCCACCTCGTACAGCAGCAGACCGTCGAGCGCGCCGGTGCGCCTGCGGTCGAGCCACTCGTTCCATCCCGCGACCAGCGCGCTCACCGACGCGTCGTCTGAGACCCGGACCGGGAAGTAGGCGTCCACTCCGAGTTGGCGGACCGGCACACCCGTCGGTCCGGAGACCCAGCTGTCCCAGTTGACCGAGTACGCGATCTCGCCGCGGAACCTCCGCCCCGCCTGGCGGACGAGGGCCGCCCACCGCGGGTCGCCCTCCAGCGAGCTCAGCTCGGCACCGATGACGAAGGTCCGCGCGCCGCTCTCCTCCGCCACCTCCAGGTAGGGCGCCACGAGCCGGCCGTAGCTGGCGAACCACCGGTCCCGGCTGTCCGGCTGGATCTTCCCGCGCCAGCCCTTCGGGTCGGCGGCGATGAGCGAGCGCTCGTCGAGCAGAGGTCGCAGGGTCACCCGCAGCCGGCTGCGACGAGCCTCCTCCAGCAGGATCCGGACCCGCTCGGGGGAGGGCGTGGACTTCGTCGTGAAGACGTCGCTCGCCGTTGGGCCGCGGGTGAAGAGGGGAAGCGACACCGCGACCGAGTTCGCGTCGAGGCTGACCACGTAGTCGACGACCCGTCGCGCCTTGGCCCGGACCACCTCCTCCGACTCCGCCGGGTTGTCGACCCAGTAGACGTGCACCCCCAGCTGCGGGCGGCCGGGCCTCCATGGCACGGCGACCTGAGGGGGGTCGGGAGTGGGCGCCGCCGACGGCGGACCGGACGACCCCGGCCCCGGGGCACCGCCGGCCGGGCCACCTGCGTCCCCGGGTCCGGCCGGGGTGCATCCGGCTAGTCCCACAGCGAGGACCGCCGAGACGGCCGCCGCCACGGCTCGCCCGCTGCGCAGGTGGGCCATGTCGGTCCGTTCCCTTCCCGGAGCCGCCCGCCCCGCATGCCCGCGTCTCGCATGTCACGCGGGTTTCGCAATCACGACGAACTTGTTCTCCTCCGCGCGCAGGAAGCGCGCGAACCCCCGGAGTCCGCCGACACCTTCCCACAGCGAGAAGAGCGGGATCAGTGGCAGCAGGCAGAGCCGTTCCCACCACCGCCGCCGGCCGCCCGCGGAGACGATGGAGTTGATCTTCAGTCCCTCCCAGTACATCCAGACCACGTACGCCATGTTCAGCGCCCACAGCGGGAGCACGTACGGGCTGGCCGGGGAGGTGTTGACCTCGCCGAGCATGGCGCCGGCGAGCAGCACGACGCCCACGTGCTGCAGCGGCCCGAGCACCCAGGTGCTCACGCAGTAGCCGAGGAAGATCCGGTTCCGCAGCGGGATGCCGCGGTTGAGGACGAGCGCGGCCAGTCCCCAGGCCCACCGCTCACGCTGCTTGACGAAGTCCCGGACGGAGGCGGGAGAGGCGCCGTAGCAACGCCCGGAGAACCAGTCGCTGCGCCCCCGGTAGCGGCTGCAGAAGTTCAACGCGAGTTGGGCGTCCTCCACGATCGCCTTCGGCCCGAAGTCCCAGCCGATGGTCGCCTCGACCGACGCCCGGATCAGCAGCAGCTCCCCGTGCAGCCCGGCCAGCGGGGTCCCCCCGCCGGTCAGCACCGCGAAACGGGTGATGTCGTCCGCCGGCCGGACCGCGTCGGCCAACCAGGTCAGCCGGTTGACCGCGTTCTCCCTCGGATAGGCGAGAACGCCCTGGGCGAGGTGCTTGGCCCGCAGCCCGGCCTTCCGCTGCGCGTTCACGAACCGCGCCAGCGAGCTGGCCGTATCCGGTCCGACACCCGTGTCGTCGTCCATGTGCAGCACCCAGACGTCCTCCCTCGCCTCGCCCTCCGCGATCCGGAGCTGGTGCGAGTAGTGGTTGGCGCGTGCCTTGAACCGGGTTCCGTTCGGCGTCCGGTAGGGCTTCGGAACGACGACCACCCGGACCAGGGGCTGGGCGGCCCCCAGCGCCAGGATCGCCGGCAGCGCCTCGCAGCCCTCCTCGGTGACGATGTCGACCCTGAGCTGCGGAAAGTAGGCGGGCAGGTACTCGCAGTACGACCGGACGGCCCGCTCCAGCGCCGGGTACGTGTCGTGCCGGCCGATGGTCGGCACGACCACCAGGAGCCCGTCCTGCCAGGCCGGTTCGGGCGGCCCCCAGCGGCGCTGCCGGCGCATCCGGCGGCGGGTCAGCAGCGCCCCGGCGACGCCGACGCAGGAGCTACCCGTGGGCAGCGTCCAGAGGATGGTCGTCATCCAGCCCATCAGCGGAGTCTCCGGCTGGTAGGTCCACCAGGAGACCGCGAGGACCGCGGAGAACGTGAGCAGGAACGGCAGGAGCGCAGGCCGCCAGTCGGCCTGGCGGCGCACCATCGTCAGCGAGCGCCGCGGGAGCGCGATCTGGGTCGCAACGGCCACAACGGCCACGTCAGCCCCCTGAGGCAGCGAGGACGGGGCGGGTGAACGAGGGCGACGCGGGACCGCCCCCCTTGATCACAGGCAGCGGAACCCTCCGGGGAGACGAAGGAAGCGACCCCTGTGCCGGGGTCATCTGGAGTGGTGGGCTGCAGGGGTTGACTCGTCGGCGGGGATGCGGTGACGTGATTACAGGCGTAAACATCTGCTTCAGGCCGAATTGGCACTACCAGTAGCTGTCAGGTCGCTAGGCGTGAGTAGCTGCCGGTCTGTAACCGGTCGCTCCGGGGCGTCAGCCCACCGGCGACGGGTATCCCGGGCATACTCGAGTGGGAGGTGGGTCGTGCGGGAGACGCTGCGGCTGGGAACCATCGCCGGGGTCCGGGTCGGGATCAACTGGAGCGTTCTGGTCATCGTGGCGCTCCTGGTGGTCGGGCTGGCCGCCGGGCAGCTGCCGGAGGCGTACCCCGGGCGCAGCGGCCTCGAGTACGCGCTGGCCGGCCTGGTCGGCGCGGTGCTCTTCCTGGCCTCCCTGCTCGCGCACGAGCTCGCGCACGCGGTGATCGCCCGCCGCAACGGCGTGGACGTGGAGAGCATCGTGCTGTGGCTGCTCGGCGGCGTGGCGCAGCTCAAGGGCGAGCCGCCCACCCCGGGCGCCGACTTCCGGATCGCCGTCGTCGGGCCGCTGACCAGCCTGGCGCTGGCCGTCGTGTTCGGTGCGGCCGGCGGGCTCGCGTCCCTGCTCGGCGCCGAGGGCCTGCCCGTCGGCGTGCTGGCGTACCTGGCCGCGACCAACCTGCTGCTCGCCGTCTTCAACCTGCTGCCGGCGGCGCCGCTGGACGGCGGCCGGGTGCTGCGGGCGGTGCTGTGGCGGTGGCGCGGCCAGCGGGAGCAGGCCGCGGTCACCGCGGCCCGGGCCGGCCAGGTCTTCGGCTTCGCGCTGGTCGGGCTGGGCCTGCTGCAGGTGCTCGTCGGCGCCGGCTTCGGCGGGCTCTGGCTGGCGCTGATCGGCTGGTTCGTGGTCAATGCGGCGACCGCCGAGGAGCAGCAGGCCCGGGTCGGCAGCCGGCTGTCCGGGATGCGGGTCGGCGACATCATGGCGCGGACGCCGGTGGTCGCGGACGCGGACATGTCGCTGGCGGAGTTCGTGGACCGGCTCGCCTTGACCCACCGCTTCTCCTCGTACCCGCTGGTCGACCCGACCGGGCGGCTGACCGGGCTGGTGACGCTCAACCGGGTCCGTGCAGTCCCGCCCGACCGGCGGGCTGTGACCCGCCTGCGGGACATCGCCTGCCCGCCGGAGGAGGTGCCGACCGCGCGCCCGGACGAGCCGCTGCTGGCGCTGCTGCCGCGGATGCGCGGCTGCTCGGACGGGCGTGCGGTGGTGCTCGACGAGCTGGGCCGCGTGGTCGGGCTGGTCTCCCCGACCGACATCAGCCGCACCCTGCAGCTCGCCGACCTGAAGTCCTTCGACGCCTACCCGCCGCCGCGCGGCGCCGACCTCACCACGGTCGGTCCGCCCCGTTGACATCCACCCGACCGTGCTCGGCCGAGCGCCCGCCGCCTCGCCTTCCGCCGGACCCTGCGGGCAGACTGGGCGGTGACTGACGTCACCGGACCGCCGAGGTGACGACTACCACCTACCCGCGGGTAACATCGGCGCCACCCCGACGGAGGAGGGACCGTAGGCGTGAACATCGTCGTGCTGGTCAAGCAGGTTCCCGACACCTGGGCCGAGCGCCGGCTGTCGGAGTCGGACCGGACGCTCGACCGCGAGTCCGTCGACGCGGTCATGAACGAGATCGACGAGTACGCCGTCGAGGAGGCGCTCCGGCTCAAGGAGGCGCACGGCGGCGAGGTGACCGTCCTGACCATGGGCCCGGAGCGGGCCACCGAGACGATCCGCAAGGCGCTGTCGATGGGCGCCGACAAGGCGGTGCACGTCAGCGACCCGGCGCTGCACGGCTCGTGTGCGATCCAGACCGCGGAGACGCTCGCCGCCGCGCTCGGCACCCTGGAGTACGACCTGGTCGTCTGCGGCTCGGAGTCCACCGACGCCCGGCTGTCGATCATGGCCGCGCTGCTGAGCGAGCAGCTCGGCGTGCCGCAGCTGTCCGGCGCCCGCAAGGTCGAGGTGGACGGCCCCACCGTCACGATCGAGCGGCAGACCGAGACCGGCTACGACCGTGTCCAGGGCTCGACGCCCGCCGTCGTCAGCGTGGTGGAGAAGATCAACGAGCCGCGCTACCCCTCGTTCAAGGGGATCATGGCGGCGAAGAAGAAGCCGGTCACCACGGTGACCGTCGCCGACCTCGGGCTGGACCCCTCGGCGGTCGGCCTGGACAGCGCGACCAGCGAGGTCGTCGAGTTCACCTCGCGGCCGCCGCGGCAGGCCGGCCAGGTCGTCAAGGACGAGGGGGACGGTGGCGTGAAGCTGGCCGAGTTCCTCGCCGCCCAGAAGCTCATCTGAGGAGAAGGCACAGTGGCTGGAGTCCTCGTCCTCGTCGAGCACGACGACGGCGCCGTCAAGAAGGTCACGCTCGAGCTGCTCACCGCGGCCCGCGCGCTCGGGGAGCCGGCGGCGGTCGTCGTCGGCGCGCCCGGCAGCGCGGCGCCGCTGCTCGACAAGCTGGCGGAGTACGGCGCGGCGACCGTCTACGTCGCCGAGTCGCCGGAGGTGGACAGATACCTGGTGACGCCGAAGGCGGAGGTGCTCGCCTCGCTGGTGTCGTCGGCCTCGCCGGCCGCGGTGCTGATCGCCTCGTCCGCGGAGGGCAAGGAGGTGGCCGCGCGGCTGGCGATGCGCACCCGCAGCGGCATCCTCACCGACGCGGTGGGCCTCGACGGCGACGGCACCGCGACCCAGAACGTGTTCGGCGGCGCGGTCGTGGTGAAGTCGCGCGTCCGCACCGGCACGCCGATCGTCACCGTCCGGCCCAACTCGGTGACCGCCGAGCCGGCGCCGGCACAGGCGATTACGCAGGACGTCGAGGTCACCCTGTCCGACGCCGCCCGCGGTGCCACGGTCCTGGAGCGGGTCGTGGAGGAGAAGGGCACCCGCCCCGCGCTCACCGACGCCTCCATCGTGGTCTCCGGCGGCCGCGGCCTCGGCTCGGGCGAGAACTTCGCGATCGTGGAGAGGCTCGCCGACTCCCTCGGCGGCGCGGTCGGCGCGTCCCGGGCGGCGACCGACGCGGGCTGGTATCCGCACCAGGCGCAGGTCGGCCAGACCGGCGTCACGGTGTCCCCGCAGCTGTACGTCGCGGTCGGCATCTCCGGCGCGATCCAGCACCGGGCCGGCATGCAGACGTCGAAGACGATCGTGGCGGTGAACAAGGACCCGGAGGCACCGATCTTCGAGCTCGCCGACTTCGGCGTGGTCGGCGACCTCTTCCAGGTCGTGCCGCAGCTGACCGAGGAGGTCGCGAAGCGCAAGGGCTGAATCACTCCGGGGGCGGCCCCCGGACCCCCGGGCGACCTGTGAAGCGGCTGGTCCGGTTGGCGGCCGGGCTCGCCCAGGGTGCTGCCGGGTTCACCCGGGCAAGCCCGGGTGTCCCCGGCCGGCTGACTCGCCCTCCGGGGGCGGCCGGACCCCGGCGGCCGGTTCGCCGGCTGGTCCGGTCGGTGACCGGGCTCGCCGACGCGCTGCCGGGTGGCGGGAGTGCCGGGTGGCGGGAGTGCGGTGTCGGTGCCGGGACATAGGTTCGACCCGTGACCGACACCGCGGCCCGGGCGGGAGCCGCCGCCGGGCCGACGGCTGAGCCGCCCAGCATCCTCGCCGGCCCGCTGCGGGTCACCACGCTCGGCATCGTCGGGCTGGTGAGCCTGATCGCCTTCGAGGCGATGGCGGTCGCGACCGCGCTGCCGACCGCGGTGGCCGAGCTGCGCGGTCTGGCGTGGTACGGGTGGTCCTTCACCGCCCTGCTCGTCACCTCGGTGGTCGGCATGGTCGTCGCCGGCGAGCTGTCGGACCGGGTGGGGGCGCGCCGGCCGCTGCTGCTCGGGGTGGTCGCCTTCCTGGCCGGGCTGGTCGTCGCCGGGCTGGCCCCGGCGATGGCGGTCTTCGTGCTCGGCCGGGCGCTGCAGGGCCTGGGCGTCGGCCTGCTCGTCGTGGTGATGTACGTGCTGGTCGGCGAGGCGTACCCGGAGGCGCTCCGGCCGAAGGTGTTCGGCGCGATCTCGGCCGCCTGGGTGCTGCCCGCGCTGGTGGGCCCCGTCGTGGCCGGCTGGCTGGCGCAGGGCGTCGGCTGGCGGTGGGCGTTCCTCGGCCTGGTGCCGCTGGTGGTCGTCGGCGCCGTGCTGCTGGTCCCGACGGTCCGCCAGCTGCGGCGGCCGGCGGCCCCCGTGGCCGCCCGGCGCCGCCGCTGGGGCGCCGCGGTCTTGGTGGCGGCCGGCGTCGCGCTCGTCCAGTGGGCGGCGCAGGGCCCGGGCCTGGTCGCCGCGCCGGCGGTGGTCGGCGGCGTCCTGCTGCTCGCCGGCGGCCTGCGTGTACTGCTCCCGCGCGGCACCGTGCGGCTGCGCCGCGGCGTGCCGGCGGTGGTGGGCTTCCGCGGCATGCTCGCCGGCGCGTTCTTCTCGGTGGAGTCGCTCGTCCCGCTCACCCTCAGCCTCGTGCACGGCTACTCGCCGACGGCCGCGGGCGTCCCGCTGACCGGCGGCGCGCTGGGCTGGGCGGCGG
>Ga0210378_10001098_pt1 | contig 14064 bp, 11 predicted proteins | sample PLM1_60_b1redo_FD_155465 | JGI IMG/M metagenome (GOLD analysis project Ga0210378, IMG submission 155465) | Groundwater sediment microbial communities from an aquifer in East River, Colorado, USA - PLM1_60_b1 redo | ecosystem: Environmental > Terrestrial > Soil > Riparian zone | place: USA: East...
GATCGGGGGGCTGTTCGCCCAGTTCCCGAGCTTCGGGCTGTCGGCGGCAGTGGCCGCCCTCGGTTTCGCCATCGCCCTCTTCCTGGGGCTGGCCGCGGGTTTCGTGCCGGCGCTGCTCGCCTATCGCGCCCGCATCACCGAGATGCTGAGGCAGGCCTAGGATGGCGCTCCCGATCTCGTACAACGTCCGCAACCTGCTCGTCCGCTGGCGCGTCACGCTGCTGGCCATCGTCGGGATCGGCCTGGTCGTGACGGTGTTCGTGGTGCTCATCTCGATGGCGACCGGCTTCCGCCTGGCCCTGCGGGCCACCGGAGAGCCGGGCAACGCGGTGGTCGTTCAGCGCGGGTCCGGCTCGGAGCTGACCTCATGGGTTCCCCTCGACGACCGCAACGTGATCATCGTGGACGACCGCGTCGCGCGCGGCGCGGACGGCCAGCCCCTGGCCTCTCCCGAGGTGGTGGTGGTGGCCAACCTTCCGAAGAAGGAAGGCCCCGACCCCACCAACGTGACCGTGCGGGGGGTGACGCCCCGGGCCTACGAGGTCCGCGGCGGAATCGAAATCACGCGCGGACGCAAGTTCACCCCCGGCCTGTACGAGATCATCGTCGGGGACCGTATCGTGGACCGGATCAGGGGTCTGGACGTCGGACAAAGGGTCAAGATCCAGAAGCAGGATTGGGAAGTGGTGGGGAGGTTCGCGTCCCGCGGCGGCGCCTTCGAGAGCGAGATCTGGGGAGACGCCGAGGTGATGGGTCCCGCCTTCCAGCGCACGGGGGGATCGAACTCGCTGGTGGTGCGCCTGAAGGATGCCTCCACCCTGGCCGCCTTCGACAAGGACATCCGGGCGAACCCCCAGATGCAGCTTCGGGTGGCCGAAGAGAGGAAGTATTACGAGGACCAGGCCGGGCCGGTGGCGGGGCCGCTCATGGCGCTGGCCGGCTTCGTCGCGGTGGTGATGGGGATCGGCGCGGTCTTCGGCGCCATGAACACCATGTACGCGATCGTGGCCGCGCGGACGCGCGAGATCGGCACCCTGCGCGCGCTGGGCTTCTCGCGGCGCAGCATCCTCCTGTCGTTCGTGCTGGAGTCGGTGTTCCTGGCCCTGGTAGGCGGGTTGCTCGGCTGCCTGCTGGCCCTTCCTGCCAACGGCCTCACCGGCGCGACCGGCAACACCGCGGGGTTCGCGGAGCTGGCGTGGGCCTTCAAGGTCACGCCCGGCACGCTGGTGGTGGGCGTGGTCTTCGCGGTCCTCATGGGGCTTTTCGGCGGCCTGCTTCCCGCGTTCCGCGCGGCGCGCCTGCCGATCACTTCGGCCCTGAGGGAGGCCTGAGAACGCTGCCTGGTCAGGGCAGCTCAGCAGGTCGACGATCTTCCGCCGCTCCTCGGGCGACCAGCGGCCGGGACCTGCGATGATGGTGAGGGCGGTCTGGTCGAGCTTGTGGCTGGCCTGCGCAGGATCTCGGCAGTTCTTCGGTATTGACCCTCGCCCCGCACGGGGCTAGGGTCTGCGTCAACGCAGGCCAGGCGACATCGACGAGGATCGGACGGGTCTTCTCGGGCTCCATGAGCGCTTGCACCCGGGCTCTCGCACGGCTGGCGGCAGAGTTGTGTGCCGTCACGCCGCAACACCAGACAAAGCGCCTCCAACACATGTGGTGCATCAACCTGAATCCGACTGGCTGTGAGATGTTTCCAGGTCCTCCGCGTCCCGGTCCGCAATGGGACGGCAAGCAGCTCGTGCTACGAAGGTGACGAAGTTACAAGCACATTAAAGCTAATCAAGCCGGAGCCGTTCGGCCCAGCGCGCGGCCAAGGGGGCGCCGCCAATGGAGCCACGATGAGGTCTTCGTTCTCGGACCCGCAGACCGCGCGCGTGTTGAGCCGCCGCGCGCTCCTTCGCTTCCTGGTCGGGAGCCCGGTGCTCATGCTCGCGCCTCGCGGCCGGCTGTCGGCGGAGGAACCGGTGATCACCTCGCCCGTCGAGGCACTCAACGTCCTCGACTTCGAGGCGGCCGCGCGGCAGAAGCTCCCGCCGGCCCACTTCGGTTACATAGCGACGGGGGTGGACGACGACGCCACGGTTCACGCCAACCGCGAGGCCTTCTCGAGGCTGCGGATCCGGATGCGGCGCCTGGTCGACGTGCGCGAGGTCGACCTTTCGATGGAGCTGTTCGGTCGGCGCTGGTCGAGCCCGATCCTCCTGGCGCCGGCGGCGAGCCAGCGGGCCCTGCACCCCGACGGCGAGCTGGCCACCGCCCGAGCGGCGAAGGCGAAGGGCCACCTCCACGTCCTGTCGACCCTCGCCACCACCTCGATCGAGGACGTCAACGCCGCGCAGGGCGAGCCGGTCTGGTTCCAGCTCTACCCGACATCGGACTGGACGATCACCGATCGCCTGCTCGGCCGGGCGGAAGCCGCCGGCTGTCCGGTCGTCGTGCTCACGGTGGACCTCTTCGCCGGGAGCAACCGGGAGACGCAGGAGCGGTTCGCCCGCCGGGACTCGAGGGCGTGCGGCTCCTGCCATCAGCCGGAGCCGAGCGATTACGTCCGGCGCAAGCCGATGTTCGACGGCATCGCCGTGTCGCACCTGCCCGACGTGGTCGACGCCCCCGGCCTCAGCTGGAGCTTCGTGCGTCGCCTGCGCGACCGCACCCGCGCGAAGCTGGTGCTCAAGGGCATCGTCACGGCCGAGGATGCGCGCCTGTGCCTCGAGCACGGCATCGACGGCATCGTGGTCTCGAACCACGGCGGCCGTGCCGGGGAGAGCGGCCGGGCGGCGATCGAGAGCCTGCCCGAGGTGGTCGCCGCCGTCGACGGACGGATCCCGGTGCTCGTGGACGGCGGGTTCCGGCGGGGCACGGACGTCTTCAAGGCGCTGGCGCTGGGCGCGCGCGCCGTGGGTATCGCGCGCCCGTACCTGTGGGGCCTCGGCGCCTTCGGGCAGCCGGGTGTGGAGAGGGTGCTCGAGCTCCTGCGGGCGGAGCTGGCGCTGATCATGAGACAAGCCGGTGTGACCGCCGTGTCCAGGATCGATCGCTCATTCGTCGTCTGACACATCGGCTCGGCGCGAAGCCTAGGGCAGCCTCAGGAGGACGGCGATGCTGTCCTTCTGCTGCGGCGAGAACGGCGCTCCCTCGGCCACGCCCTGCTTGTCGAGCTTGGCGCTGGCCTGGGCGACGTCGTCGAGGATCTCGCGGATGTGGCCCAGGAGGATGCGCCGGAAGATCCCCGTCTTCATCATCAGGTTCACGACCGCGTTGACGGGAGCGGCGACGACTTCGATCTGGTACTTGGTGCCGTTCCCGACTGCCCCCGCGTAGCGCAGCTCCACCAGGCCGAGGCCCCGCATCTTCCAGGGGCCGATCCGCGAGGTCCCGCGGCCGAAGTACACGAGGAGCCTCTCCGCGGGGCTCCCCGTCAGCAGTGTCGCATCGCCCTCGAGGTTGTCTCCGCGGCGCCCCTTGAATCGCCGGTGGCCCGCCGAGTCGAGGTATGCGGCCTCGTAGCGCGTCTTCTGGAAATGGGTGAGCAGGGCGGCCGCCAGCGGCAGGTCCTCCAGCAGGTAGGTGAGGCGCGCATCGCTCAAGGGCACCTTGCCCTCCAGCCGATAGACGATCTGGTAGCGCTCGCCGAGGAAGCGGTAGATTCGGAACGAGGCCGGGTCGGTGGGATCGACGCCCCGCTGGTTGAGCTCGCGGGCCGGGCCGCACCGCTCCTCGTCGTACTCCACGCCTGGGGCCCCTCGCGAGATCGGCTCCGTGCAGGCGGCCGGGGCCGGCAGGCCGCACCGGCGCAGCAGACTGCAGAACTCCACGCGCGCCTCCGCGGACGGCGTGGGGGCGGGGGAGGGAGTGGCGGACGGAGTAGGGCCGGGCGTGGGAGGGCCCTGCCCCGCACCGAGGCACAAGGCGGCGAGGACGGGAGCGGCGACGCGCCGGCCGAGCATCCCCCAAGAGTAGCGCCCTCGGCGGGGAAGTACGATGTGGAGATGCCCGACCTCGTCGTCTCGACGCCGGTGGGGCTCTTCTGTCCGGCCGGGGGCTTCCACATCGACCCCTGGGGGCCGGCCGAGCGCGCCGTCCTCACCCACGTCCACGCCGACCACGCCCGCCCGGGCAGCGCGGCCTATCTCGGCACCGAGGCCTCGGTTCCGTTCCTGCGTCGGCGGCTCGGAGAGGACGCGGCCGTGCAGGGCGCGCCCTACGGCGAGCGGATCCGGCTCGGCGACGCCGTCGTGTCCTTCCATCCCGCGGGCCACGTCCTCGGCTCGGCCCAGGTGCGGATCGAGGCCGCGGGCCAGGTGTGGGTGGTCTCCGGCGACTACAAGCGCGCTCCCGATCCGACCTGCCTTCCCTTCGAGCCGGTGCGCGCCGACGTCTTCGTGACGGAGGCGACGTTCGGCCTTCCCATCTACCGCTGGCCCGAGCCGGAGGCGGTGGCGGCGGAGGTGATGGCGTGGTGGGAGCGCAACCGGGAGGCGGAAGTGGCGTCGCTGCTGTTCTGCTATGCGATGGGAAAGGCCCAGCGGCTGCTCGCGGAGCTGGCCCGCTTCACCGACCGCACGGTCCTCGTCCATGGCGCGGTGGCGGAGATGACCGAGCTGTACCGCCAGCAGGGGGTGTCGATGCTCCCGACCGCGCGCGTGGCGGAGATGCCGGCCCGCCGCTCCTACGCGGGCGAGCTGGTGCTGGCGCCGCTCTCGGCCGGAGGCACGACCTGGATGCGGCGCTTCGGCGAGCGGGAGACCGCCTTCGCCTCGGGCTGGATGCGCGTGCGCGGCACCCGCCGGCGCAAGGGCTACGACCGCGGCTTCGTCCTCTCCGACCACGCCGACTGGCCGGCTCTGCTGCGCACCATCGACGAGACGGGGGCCGAGCGCGTCCTCGCGACCCACGGCTACACGGAAGAGCTGGCGCGCTTCCTCCGCGAGCAGGGACGGGACGCGGGCGTGCTCGCCACCCATTTCGAGGGGGAAGCCGACGTTTGAAGGCGTTCGCCCGGCTGTACGAGGAGCTGGACCGCACGACCTCCACCAACGCAAAGGTGGCGGCGATGGCGGCGTACTTCCGCTCCGCGCCGCCGGGCGACGCCGCGTGGGCGCTCTTCTTCCTCACTCAGCGCAAGATCAAGCGCCTGCTTCCTACTCGCGTGCTGTGGGAGCTGACGCTGGAGATGACGGGCGTGCCTCCGTGGCTCCTCGAGCACTGCTATGCGGCCGTGGGCGACGGGGCGGAGCTGGTGGCGCTGCTGGTGGACCGGCCCGAAGGAGGCCCGCCCGCGGAGGATCTCTCGCTGGAGCGGTGGATGCAGGAGCGGATCCTCCCGCTGAAGGACATGGACCTGGCCGCCCAGGCCCGGGCCATGCGCGAGTACTGGAGCGGGCTGGACACGCTGCAGATCCTCGTGCTCAACAAGATCATCACCGGCGAGTTCCGCGTCGGCGCCTCGGCCACCCTGGCCATCCGCGCCCTGGCCCGGGTGGCCGGGGTCCCCCAGGCGAGCATGGCGCATCGCGTGATGGGCGACTGGCAGCCCTCGGCCGATTTCTTCCGCAACCTCCTCTCGGCGGAGCCGGAGGAGCGGCTCGACTCCCATCCCTACCCGTTCTTTCTCGCTTCGCCCCTGGCGCAGGAGCCCGCGTCGCTGGGGCCGCGGGAGGAGTGGATGGCGGAGTGGAAGTGGGACGGCATCCGCGCGCAGCTCGTACGGCGGGGGGGCGCGACCTACGTGTGGTCGCGGGGCGAGGAGCTCGTCACCGAGCGCTTCCCCGAGATCGTCGCCGGCGCCACCCACCTCCCCGAGGGCATCGTCATCGACGGCGAGGTCCTGGCCTTCCGCGACGAGGTGCTCCCCTTCGCGGTGCTCCAGACGCGCATCGGCCGCCAGAAGCTGTCGCCGGCCATCCTCGCCGACGCGCCGGTGGCCCTCATGGCCTACGACCTGCTCGAGGAGGGAGGCGAAGACCTGCGTGAGCGGCCGCTGGCGGAGCGGCGGGCGCGGCTCGAGGCCCTGCTCGCGCGCGCGGCCTCACCGGCGCTCCGCGCGTCGCCGGTCGTGGAGGGGGCGGGGTGGGACGATCTGGCCCGGGTGCGCGAGGAGGCCCGCGCGCGCAACGTCGAGGGCCTGATGCTGAAAAGGGTCTCGTCGCCCTATCGCACCGGCCGCCGCCGCGGCGACTGGTGGAAGTGGAAGATCTCACCCTACACGATCGACGCCGTGCTCATCTATGCGCACCCGGGGCACGGCCGGCGCGCCTCGCTCTTCACCGACTACACCTTCGCGGTGTGGGACCAGGGCGAGCTGACGCCGGTGGCCAAGGCCTACTCCGGCCTCTCCGACGCGGAGATCGCCGAGCTGGACGCGTGGGTCCGCCGTAACACGCGTGAGCGCTTCGGCCCCACGCGCGCGGTCGAGCCGACCCAGGTCTTCGAGCTGGCCTTCGAGGGGATCGCGCCGTCCTCGCGCCATCGCTCCGGAGTGGCCGTGCGCTTCCCGCGCATCCTCCGCTGGAGGAAGGACAAGCCCGCCGCGGAAGCCGACACCCTGGAGAGCGTGAAAGCCCTCTTGAGATAGGCTATCGACCCATGCGCCTCCTGAATGTCGTTCTCCTGTCGTCGTTCGCTGCGGCTCCCGCGCTTGCCCAGGCCCCGCCGTCGCCGTCACCACCGCCACCGCCGCCTCCGCTGATCTCACCGGAGGTCCATCCCGACAAGCGCGTGACGTTCCGGCTCCGCGCGCCCAACGCGAAAGAGGTCCTGGTGGACCGCGCAGGCGGTGGGAAGCTCGCGATGCAGAAGGACGACCAGGGGGTATGGACGCTCACCACGGAGCCGTTGGAGCCCGACATCTACGGCTATTCGTTCTCCGTCGACGGCGTGACGCACTTCGATCCATCCAACCCCGCGAACACGGTTCCGAACCTCATCTCCAGCGCCAGCTCGGTGCACGTGCCCGGGCCGGCCTCGCTCCCGTGGGAGGAGAACGAAGTCCCGCGTGGGACCATCCACCGCCACTTCCACCACTCGTCCGTCGTCGGCGACAACCGCGACCTCTACGTGTACACGCCGCCGGGCTACGACCCGCAAGCCGCGAAGCCGTACCCGGTGCTCTACCTGCTCCACGGGTACAGCGACGACGCGCGGGCGTGGACGGTGGTGGGCCGTACGCACGTCATCCTCGACAACCTGATCGCGGCGGGGAAGGCCAGACCGATGCTGGTCGTCATGCCCCTGGGCTACGGGGCGCCGGAGATCCTCTCGCGCACGGGTCCCACGATTCGAGACCCAGCGCTGCGCAAACGCAACGTGGAGAAGTTCCGCGACACCCTGCTGACGGACGTGATGCCCATGGTGGAGAAGCTCTATCGCGTCTCGACCGACCGCGAGGCGCGGGCGGTGGCCGGCCTGTCGATGGGCGGGGGCCAGTCGCTCGACGTCGGCCTCAACGCCCGCGATCGCTTCGCGTGGGTCGGCGCGTTCAGCTCCGCCGTGCCGGACGAGCCCGATGCTGCGTTCCCCGGCCTCGCCGCCGACACGAAGCCGCCGCTGCGGCTGCTCTGGATCGCGTGCGGCAACGAGGACTTCCTGACCGCCGCCAACCACAAGTTCCAGGACTGGCTGAAGGCCCGGCAGGTGCCCCACACCGCGGTCTGGACGCCGGGCGGCCACACCTGGCGCGTGTGGCGCCGCAACCTGGCGGAATTTACTCCGTTGTTGTTCAGGTCGGGGGGGTAACGACCCCCCCGCGCGCATTCGCGCTCCCCCCCAAGTCGCTCGCACGGGAATGAATCCCGCCCTCGCTGCCACGGGCCACGGGCCCTTCAGCTACTCGCTGCGGAGAGCGACTGCCGGATCCACGCGGGCGGCCCGGCGCGCCGGTATCGCGCTGGCGAGCGCGGCCACACAAGCGATGCCGAGAGCCACCGCCGCGAACGTGGCCGGGTCCAGGGGCGTCACCGCGAACAGGAAGCTCTCCAGGGCGCGCGTCGCGGCCAGCGCGGCCGCGATGCCGGCCGCCAGCCCGGCCCCGACCAGGCCCATCGACCGCCCGATCACCAGGCGGAGCACGGCGCTCGTCTGCGCGCCGAGCGCCCGGCGAATGCCGATCTCACCCGTGCGGCGCGTGACCTCGTACCCCGTCACGCCGTAGATGCCGACGAGCGCCAGCACCAGCGCCAGCAGGCCGAAGGCGAGCAGGACGGCGGCGCGGAAGCGCGGCGGCGCCAGCGACCCCGACAGCAGCCGGTCGAGCATCTCGACGCGCTGCACGGGCAGCTCCGGGTCGAGGGCCCGCACCTGCGCGCGCAGCGCCGCGGCCAGGCCCGCGGGATCCGCATCCGCCCGGGCCACGAACGCCATTCCGCCGAGGAAGAAGGGGTGGTCTTCCTGCCGGAGCGGGACGTAGATCATCGGCCGCGCGTCGGCGGCCAGGTTGTCCTGGCGCACCTCGCCCACGACACCCACGATCGTGAGCCAGGGCCCCTTCTTCGCGTCGTCCATCGCGAGGCGGCGGCCGAGCGGATCCTGGCCGGGCCAGCAGTGGCGGGCGACGGCCTCGCTCACCACGGCCACCCCCGGCGCGCCCGCCCGGTCGCGCTCGTCGAACACGCGGCCCCGGCGGAGCGGAATGCCCATCGTCCGGAAGTAGCTTTCGCTCACCGCCGGCTTGCCCACGACGAGCGACACGGGCCGGTCTGCCTGTCCCTCGACCACGAAGTCGCCCTGCCACGACTGCAGGCCGAACGGCAGCAGGTTCACGGCGCTCGCGTCGCCGGCCCCCGGCAGGCCCCGGATCCTCTCGAGCAGGCGATCGTAGAAGGCGAGCTTGTGCTCGACGGTGGGGTAGCGGCGGTCCGAGAGCGAAAGGCTCATGGTGAGGAGGCGGTCCCGGCGGAAGCCGGGGTCCACCCGTTGCAGCTTCCAGAAGCTCTTCATCAGGAGGCCGGCACCCACGAGCAGCACCAGCACCAGCGCGGTCTGGGCGACGACGAGGCCGCCACGCACGCGCCGCTCGGCGGGGCCGATCCCCGAGGCTCCGCGCGGCCGCTGCGCCTGGACCAGCTCCCTCCGCGAGCCCGAAAGTGCCGGGGCGAGGCCGAAGAGCAGGCCCGTCACCAGGCATGCCGCGAAGCCGGCGCCCACCACCGCGCCGCCCACGCGGACCTCTTCGATGCGGGGCAGCACGTCGGGCGGCACCCACGCGAGCAGCGCGGGAAGGCCGATGTGGGCGAGGCCCAGCCCCAGCGCGCCGCCCAGGACAGCCAGGGCCAGGCTCTCGGTGAGGAGCTGCCTTACGAGGCGGGCGCGGCCGGCGCCGAGCGTGGCCCGCACGGACATCTCCTGGCCCCGGGCCGCGGCCCTCGCCAGCAGCAGGTTGGCGATGTTGGTGCACGCGATGAGAAGAACGCAGACCACCGCCGCCAGGAATACGAGGAGGAGCGGGCGCACCTTGCCCACGAGCGACTCGCGCAGGCCGACGACGTCGATCCCCGCGCTGCGTCTCTCCGGCGGAAGGCTGCCGCCGAGGCTCGCCATCAACGCCGTCACCTGGGCCCGCGCCTGCTCGGCGGACACCCCGCCAGCGAGCCTTCCCACGACGCGGTTGAACGCGTTGTGGCGGCTCGACGGCTGCAGGCGAAGTGGCGTCCACAGCTCGGTCTTCGGCGGGAAGTCGAACGCCGCCGGCATGACGCCCACGATCGTGTGCGGCACGCCGTCGACGCTCTCGACGCGGCCGAGGACTCCCGGGTCCGCGTTGAACCGGCCTCGCCACAGGCGGTCGCTGAGGACGGCCACCGGGCTCCCCTCGTCCTCGGTGAGGAACACGCGTCCCCGCGCGGACCGGACGCGCAGCAGCGGGAAGAGGCTGGCCGTGACCGCGCTGCGGATGGCGCGAGCGGGATCTCCGGTGCCGCTGACCGCGGCTTCGTTCGTGGTGACGGCCGCGATCTCGGAGAAGGCGGCCAGCGTGCGCAGCTCCAGGTAGTCGGGATCGGCGAAGGGCCCGTCGGTCCACGAGAACGGGCCGAACGAGCCGACCGTGTACACCATCACGAGCCGTTCGGGCTCGGGGTAGGGCAGCGGCTGAAGCAGGACGGACTGCACGACCGTGAGGACGGCGGCATTGGCGCCGATGCCGAGGGCCAACGTCAGCGCGACCGTCGTCGTGAACGCCGGATTCCGCCGGAAGCCCCGGAACGCGAAGCGCAGATCCTGGCGGAGCTCGTCGGGCCAGCGCAGGCCACGCGCGTCGCGACAGCGCTCCTTGGCGCTCTCCAGCGCGCCGAGCTCCGCGCGCGCCCGGCGCTCGGCCTCGCTCCGGCTCAGCCCGGAGCGTTCGAGCTGTTCGGCGCGCGTCTCCAGGTGGAAGCGGAGCTCCTCGTCCAGCTCGCTCTCGAACCGCGACCGCCGGAAGAGCGCGTTCAGGAGCGAGCGGAGCCGGGCCCCCATGTCATCCCCTCTCCGGAGCAGCCTTGAGCGCGGTCGTCATGGCCGCGACCACGCGGTTCCACTGCGCGGTTTCTTCGCCGAGCCGCCGCCGGCCGGCGCTCGTCAGCCGGTAGTACCGGGCCCGCCGGTTGTTCTCGGAGGCTCTCCAGTCGCTCGCCAGGAGCCCCTGGTGCTCGAGCCGGTGGAGCGCCGGGTAGAGGGCGCCCTGCTCGATCGCGAAGGCCTGCCCCGAGATCTGCTCGATGCGCATCAGGACCCCGATGCCGTGCTGGGGGCCCAGCGAGACGGCCTTCAGGATCAGCAGGTCCAACGTGCCGGGAAGCAGGGGTGCCGGATCGGTCATCGCTCACCTAAGATGCTTAGGTGAGTCGAGGTTAGATCATCCGGCCCGGAACGTCAATACTCGGCGGCGAGCTACAGGTACCGGAGCAGGGCGCCCAGGCCGCCACACCTCTCCTGCAACCGGCGGTCGGCCTCGGCGTGCACGGTCTCGACGCTCCCCGCCTGCAGCAGGGCGCGTCGCGCGGCGGCGTGGAAGAGGTCGTGGACCGGCTTCATGGCGGTCCCGCACGCGGGACAATTGGCGACCGTTCCCAGCTCGAGCCGCGCGCAATTCGGGCACTCGCGGCCGGGCGTGTGGGCGCTCTCCGCCACCATGAGAGTCCGAACCGCCCCCTTCCCGAGCGCCTCGAGCGTCGGCGCCACGCCGCAGGTCGCGCGGCCGCGGGCGCCCACCCTCTCGAAGAGCTCGTCGAGCAGGCGTTCCTCGTGCTCCCGCTCCACGCTGCGCTCCACCTCGAGCGTCTTCTCGAGGATCTCGGCCGTGCCCGCCCGCGTCTCGGCGGGAATCACGCCCACCAGCCGCCAGGCAAGCGCGCGCGGCAGCAACCCCCGCATCTCGCTCGTGGCCTCCTCCGGCCCGGCGAGCACGAGGCGGTCGAACTGGCGGCGGCGCCGCAGCTCGGCCAGGTGCTGCACGACCCGCTTGAGATGCCAGTGCACGTGGGCCGCGCGATGGCCCTGCACGGAGCCCCCCTGGTCGTGCTTGCGCGGGACGAAGTCCTTCAGGGCCTCGCTCTCCTCGATGGCGCCGAGGAACACGGTGAAGAGCCGCGCCTTCTCCAGGTCCACCAGCGCGACCGCGTAGCGCTCGTACTCGTCCACCACGTCGAGCAGCGGCGCAACGTCGGGCGTGGGTTCGAAGGCCAGGTGGTCGGAGACGCGCACGGGGAGGAAGTACGCCTGCCAGAAATTCCGCGGCGCGCAGGAGAAGAGGGCGAAGCCCTTGCCCTGCGGCGGATGGCCCTGGAGCCAGGCGTCCGTCTCGGTCGCCTCGCGCGCCAGCTCGGCGCGCGTGTTCTCGTCGAGACGCTCCCGCAGCTCGTGGACCAAATCCTCGAAGGCGATGCGGTAGGAGCGCTTGACCTGGCGCGCGGGGTCCAGGTCCAGGTACGTGCTGAGCACTCGCGCTCCGCCGCCGTCGAACCGGGCGAGCCGGTCGATCTCGTCCTGGGTGAGCATCGTGATGTTCCTCCAGGACCAGTCTATTGCGGGCGGCGCCGGCTCTTGGGGCTCAGCGAGCGAATTGTCTTCCGAGGAAGCGCAGGCTCTTATCGAGGACCGACCGGACGTACTCGTAGCCGTGGTCGCCGGGGTAGAGGGCGAACTCGTGGACGACGCCTCGCGCTTCCAGCCGCCGATGCAGCTCGCGGTTGCCGGCGAAGAGGCCGTAGCGGTCTTCGCTTCCGCAGTCGAAATACAGCGCGGGAGCCGTCTTCGGATCGGCCTTCAGGGCCAGGGCCAGCGGATCGTTCGCCGCCCACAAGCCGCCGTCGATCGGCTCGCCGAAGACCTTGCGGAAGGCGGCCATCTGCCCCCGCCCCGCCCCTTCGTCGGGCGTAGGGACCTTCTCGAGCAGCATCGCGCTGTGGGCGGCCACCGCGCGGAACAGGTCCGGGTGCGCGAGGCCGATCCGCAGCGCCGCGTAGCCGCCCATCGAGATGCCGAGCGCCGCCCGTCCCTTGTGTCCCGGGGTGACCCGGTAGGTCGACTCCACGTGGGACACGAGGTCGCGGGTGACCATCGTCTCCCAGCGGCCCGCGGGCCCGTCCATGAAGAAGGAGTTGTCGCCGTCGACCGCCACCACCACCATCTCCGGCACCGCGCCCTTCTGCCAGAGCGATTCGAGGATCGGGGCGAGGCCGCGGCGCTCCCAGAAGCCGGGTCCCTCGAAGAGGCCGTGGAGCGCGTAGAGGACGGGATAGCGCCGCGTCGCCGCGGTGCCGTAGGAGGGGGGAAGATGGACCGCGTAGGAGACGTCCGTGGCGAGCGCGGGCGAGGAGAAGGTCGCCGGGCGGACCTCGGCCGCGGCGGGCACGGCGGCGAAGAGGAGCACGCCTGCGGCAGCGTTCAGGGTCATCGGGTCAGGTCCTCCGCGGAGCCTGGCGGCCGAGGTGCCGGTTCACGGCGGCGAGCACCGCGTCGAGGTCGGCCGGCTTCAGCTTACCGGTGAACGTGTTCTGCTGCGAGGGGTGATACGAGCCGAAGAGCTTCAGCCCGCCACCCAGGTCGTGGACGACGCCGTGCCCGAAGGCGAACCCCTTCCGCCTCGGCACGCGCTCCTTCTCCCTCAGCATGGCGAGGAGGGCGTCCTGCCCCGTCTTTCCGAGCACGAGCACCGCGCGCAGGTCCGTGAGCAGGTCCCACTCGCGCGACAGGTACTCCCGGCAGCGGGCCATCTCCGCCGGCAGCGGCTTGTTGGCGGGCGGAGCGCAGCGCGCGGCCGCGGCGACGTAGCAGTCGTAGAGGCGAAGGCCGTCGTCGCGAGACACGGAGACGGGCTGGTTCGCGAAGCCGGCGCGGTGGAGTGCGGCGAAGAGGAAGTCGCCGGAGCGATCGCCCGTGAAGACGCGGCCGGTGCGGTTGCCGCCGTGGGCGGCGGGGGCGAGGCCGACGATGAGCAGGCGCGCGTCGGCGTCGCCGAAGCCGGGCACGGGCCGTCCCCAGTAGCGCTCGGCCATGAAGCGCCGCACCTTCACGTGGGCGACGTGCCGGCACCAGATGCGCAGGCGGGGACAGCGCTCGCAGGCGACCACGTCCCGGGCGACCCGGGGAAGAGAGTCGTGGCCCGATCGGGTCACCGGCCCTGGGTCAGCTTGCGGTAGGCCTTGAGGTGGCGGATGGCGGCGGCCGCCTGGCCTTCCTTCTCGTAGAGCCCGGCGAGGTTGTAGTGAGCGTCGGCGGCGGAGGGATCCGCGGCCAGGGCCTGCTCGTAGGCAACGATGGCCTCCGTCGTGAGGTCCAGGTCCTCGAGCGCGACGCCGAGGTTGAACGCGGCGATGGGATCATCGGGCCGCGTCGCGAGCGCGAGCCGGTAGTGGTTGGCCGCGGCCAGCGGATGGCCGCCCTCGTGAAGGAGCCGGCCGAGGTTCACGCGCGCTCCGGCGTGGTCGGGATCCAGCTCCAGCGCGCGCACGTAGGCGTTTTGCGCCTGGTCCGGCGTCGCCGCCTCCAGCTCGCAGGCCAGCTCGTACCAGTCCTCCGCCTCCCGCTCGGACCGGGCGGCGGCCGTCTCGGAGGCCTTGGGCGCGAATGGCAGCGTCCGGTTTTTCAGCG
>Ga0210378_10001099_pt1 | contig 14062 bp, 12 predicted proteins | sample PLM1_60_b1redo_FD_155465 | JGI IMG/M metagenome (GOLD analysis project Ga0210378, IMG submission 155465) | Groundwater sediment microbial communities from an aquifer in East River, Colorado, USA - PLM1_60_b1 redo | ecosystem: Environmental > Terrestrial > Soil > Riparian zone | place: USA: East...
AGCCAATGTCCGCACCCACCACCATCGACCTGACCGGCACCTGGGACCTCGACCCCGCGCACACCCGGCTCGGCTTCGCCGCCCGGCACGCGATGGTCGCCACGGTCCGCGGTGGCTTCCAGGTCTTCTCCGGCGTGATCCAGATCGACCACGCCGACCCGGCGAAGTCGTCCGCCGAGGTGGAGATCGATGCCGCCAGCATCTCCACCGGCAACGACCAGCGCGACGGGCACCTGCGCAGCCCCGACTTCCTCGACGTCGAGAACCACCCGAAGATCATCTTCCGCAGCCACCGCGCTGAGGTCGTCAGCGACGAGGAGTACAAGCTGCACGGCGAGCTGGAGATCAGAGGCCAGGCCCGCCCGGTCGTGCTGGACCTGGAGTTCCAGGGCTCCTCGCCCGACCCGTTCGGCAACACCCGCGCCGGCTTCGAGGGCAGGACCACCATCAACCGCAAGGACTGGGGCCTGACCTGGAACGTCGCCATCGAGGGCGGCGGCATCCTGGTCGGCGACAAGGTCAAGCTCGAGCTGGACGTCTCCGCCATCAAGCGTCCCGAGCCCGCCACCGCCTGATCGGGCAGCCGCCGTCAGGTGGCGCGAGGGAGCTCGACCTCGATCTCGACCGGTTCGGCCACCTCGACACCGACCGGTTCGGCGACCGGGCGGGGGCGCCGCCGCCGCAGGAAGGCCCACCGGCCCCGCGGCCCGCGCTCCCGCCCGTCGACCCTGGTGCCGGTGACCTCGGTGCCCGGCCGGCCGGCGGCCCGGGCCGCCGCGGTGGCCACCGGGGTGACGCCGTCCGGGGAGAAGAGCCGGCGCTCGACCTCCGCGTCCGCCTCCTCCGGCCACACGCCGAGGGCGGCGCAGACCGACGGCAGCGTCACCGCCGCGGCCGCCGCGTAACCCTCCGCCGACGGGTGGAAGCGGTCCGCGCTGAAGAGCTCCTTCGGCCGGGCCGCGAACTCCGGCCCGAGCACGTCGCCGAGCGAGACCGTCCGGCCGCCCGCCTCGACCACCGCGATCGTCTGGGCCGCCGCGAGCTGGCGGCTCCACACCCGCGCCACGTACCGCAGCGGCTGCGCGATCGGCTCCACCGTGCCGAGGTCGGGGCAGGTGCACACCACCACCTCGGTCCCGGCCGCGCGCAGCCGGCGCACCGCCCGGCCGAGGTGCCGGACCGCCTCCGACGGCCGTACCCGCGCCGTCACGTCGTTCGCCCCGATCATGATCACCGCGACCTCGGGGTGCTCGGCGCGGACCTGCTCCACCTGCGAGGTGAGGTGCTCGGAGCGGGCGCCCACCACCGCGACGGTGACCAGCCGGACGGGCCTGTCGGCCACCTCGGCCAGCCCGGCGGCGACCAGCACCCCCGGCGTCTCCAGGGCGTCGGCCACCCCGAGCCCGGCGGCGCTCGAGTCGCCGAGCACGGCGAGCGTCAGCGGCGGCCCGTCGGCGCATCCGTAGATCCCGTCGCCGACCAGCGGTGCCGCCTCGGGCGGGCCGACCCAGCGGCGGGCCAGCTTCGCCTCCCCGAGCAGCAGCCCCCACCCGGCGGCGGTGAGCAGGCCCAGGCCACCCCCGCCGTACGCCGCGGCCGTGGCGATGCGGCGTGCCCGCGACGCGCGGCTCACCGGTCCCGACCCCGCAGGAAGGCGCGCACCGCGTCGCGCGCGCGGTGCCGGACCTCGGGCCCGTGGGTGAAGGCGGCCACCTCGAAGTCGAGGTCACCGAGGCTGTCGGCGGACCTGCGGTTGAGCGCGGGATCGGTGCACAGCCAGCCGGGTGAATACCGGATGCCGCGGACGTTGAAGAGCGCGTCGCCGGTGACGAGCACGCCCGTCGGCTCGTGCAGCAGCGAGACGTGCCCCGGCGAGTGGCCCGGCGTGTGCACCACCCGCAACCCGCCGGCGGCCGGCAGCACCGTGCCGTCCCGGAACTCCTCGGCCACCGTCACCTTGGCGAAGGAGCCGCTGCGGCCGGAGCCGAACCGCGGCACCTTGCCGTCGCGCAGGTAGACCGCCTCGCGCTCGTGCGCCAGCACGTCGGCGCCGGTGTGCTCGACGATCTTCGCCAGCCCGCCGGCGTGGTCCATGTGCGCGTGGGTGACGACGACCCGCCGCACGTCGCCCGGCGCGACGCCGATCGCCTGCAGGCCCCGCCGCAGCTTCTTCTGCGCGAAGCCCAGCGCCAGCCCCGCGTCGACCAGCGTGACGGTGCCGTCGGGCTCGCGGAAGGCGTACGAGTTGACGAGGTCGCCGACCGACGTCGGGATCCGCCAGACCCCGTCCACCAGCCGCACGGCCGCCTCTCGCGCCACCGCGTCCACCTCCCGCCAGGAGGTTAGTGCAGGCAGGTGACAGTCCTGGATCACGCCTAACCTGGCGGGATGGAGTACGCGGAGTCGATGGTCGACCTGATCGGGAACACACCGCTGGTCAAGCTGTCCGCGGTGACCGACGGGCTGGCCCCGCTGGTGCTGGCCAAGGTGGAGTACCTCAACCCCGGCGGCTCGGTGAAGGACCGCATCGCGCTGCGGATGGTGGAGGCGGCCGAGCAGTCCGGCGAGCTGAAGCCCGGTGGCACCATCGTCGAGCCGACCAGCGGCAACACCGGCGTCGGGCTCGCGATCGTGGCGCAGAAGCGCGGCTACCGGTGCGTCTTCGTCTGCCCGGACAAGGTCTCCGCCGACAAGATCAGCGTGCTCAGGGCGTACGGGGCGGAGGTCGTCGTCTGCCCGACCGCGGTCCCGCCCGAGCACGCGGACTCGTACTACAACGTCTCCGACCGGCTCACCCGGGAGATCGACGGCGCCTGGAAGCCCAACCAGTACGCCAACGTGAACAACCCGCTGTCGCACTACGAGACGACCGGACCGGAGATCTGGCGGCAGACCGACGGGCGGATCACCCACTTCGTCGCGGGCCTGGGCACCGGCGGGACGATCAGCGGCGCCGGGCGCTACCTGAAGGAGGCGTCCGGCGGCCGGGTCCGGGTTGTCGGCGCGGACCCCGAGGGCTCGGTCTACTCCGGCGGCAGCGGCCGGCCGTACCTGGTCGAGGGGGTCGGCGAGGACTTCTGGCCGGAGACCTACGACCGGGCGATCGTCGACGAGATCCTCGCGGTCAGCGATGCCGACTCGTTCACGATGACCCGGCGGCTGGCCCGCGAGGAAGGCCTGCTGGTCGGCGGCTCCTGCGGAATGGCCGCGATGGCGGCGCTGCGGGTTGCGGAGCGGGCCGGACCGGACGACGTGGTCGTGGTGCTGCTGCCGGATTCCGGCCGCGGCTACCTGTCGAAGATCTTCAACGACGACTGGATGGCCAGCTACGGCTTCCTGCGGACCTCGCCGGCCGACACGACGGTGGGCGACGTGCTGCGGCGCAAGTCCGGGCGGATGCCGGAGCTGGTGCACGTGCACCCGCAGGACACGGTGCGGGAGGCGATCGACATCCTCCGGGAGTACTCGGTCTCGCAGATGCCGGTGGTCAAGGCCGAGCCGCCGGTGATGAGCGCGGAGGTGGTCGGCTCGGTGGTCGAGCGGGACCTGCTCGACCTGCTCTTCACCGGCCGGGCCCGGCTCGCCGACCCGCTGGAGCGGCACATGTCGCCGCCGCTGCCGGTCATCGGTGCCGGCGAGCCGGTGGACGCCGCGGTCAGCGCGCTGGAGAAGGCGGATGCGACCGTGGTGCTCGCCGACGGCAAGCCGGCCGGCGTGCTCACCCGGCAGGACCTGCTCTTGCACCTCGCCACCCGCTGACCGTCTCCCCGGCTGACGGGACGGGCGCGCGCCGATACGGTGTGAGCGGGTTCACACGGCGGGCGGCGGAGGTGCGTTGTGGCGACCGATGTCAACTCGGGCAGGGCTGACCTGGCCCGGCAGGTCGAGGGGCAGACGATCACCGGGTGGCTGCGGCGCAACATCGCCGACGCGCCGGACGCGGTCGCCGTACGGCGGCTGGAGCCGGACGGCAGCGGTCTGCAGGAGTGGAGCTGGGCGCAGCTCGGCGACCGGTCCGCCCGGCTCGCCCGCGCCTTCGGCCGGCTCGGGCTGGGCCGCGGCGACCGCGCGCTGCTCTTCCTGCGCAACCGGCCGGAGTTCCATGCGGTCGACCTCGCGGTGCTGCTGGCCGGCGGCACCCCGCTGTCCATCTACAACTCCTCCGCGCCCGAGCAGGTGGGCTACGTGGCCGCGCACAGCGAGGCGCGGATCGCCGTGGTGGACGACATCGGCTTCCTGGAGCGGCTGCTCAAGGTCCGCGACGAGCTGCCCGATCTGCGCGCGGTCGTGGTCGTCGACGACCCGGACGGGCTCGCTCCGGCGGACGTGCCGCGGCTGGCGGACCTGACCGGCGACGATCCGGTCGACATCGACGCCGCCGTCGCCGCCGCCCGGCAGGACGAGCTGGTGACGGTGATCTACACCTCCGGCACGACCGGCGCCCCGAAGGGCGTGATGATCGACCATGCCAACGTGGTGTGGCAGGCCGTCGGCTACTCGCAGCTGGTCGGGATGCCGGAGCCCGGGGTGCGCTCGGTGTCGTACCTGCCGATGGCGCACGTCGCCGAGCGGATGGTGACGCACTACGGCTGGTTGTGGCTGCGCTCCGAGGTCACCTGCTGCCCGGACCAGACCAAACTCGGCGCGTACCTGGCGATGGTCCACCCGAACAACCTCTTCGGGCCGCCGCGGGTGTGGGAGAAGCTGCGCGCCGGCATCGAGGCGGCGGTGGCGGCCGGCGGGCCGGAGCGGGTGGCCGGCTTCGCGAAGGCGCTGCAGGTGGGCCGCCAGGTGGCCGACCTGCGCGCGGCGGACCAGCCGCTGCCGGAGCCGCTGGCCGCCGCCTGGTCGCAGGTGGACGCTGCCGCGTTCGCGCCGCTGCGCGCCAGGATCGGGCTCGACCAGCTGCACTACGCCTTCTCCGGCGCGGCGCCGCTGCCGGTCGACGTCTTCGGATTCATGCGCTCGATCGGGCTGCCGTTCTCCGAGATCTACGGGATGAGCGAGAACACGGGCGGCATGACCTGGGACCCCTTCCGGGTGCGGGCCGGCACGGTCGGGCGGGCGTACCCGGGCGCGCAGGTGCGGCTGCTCGACGACGGCGAGGTGGTGTGCCGGGGCGGGATCGTCTCCCGCGGCTACCTCAAGGACCCGGAACGGTCGGCGGAGACCTTCGACGCCGACGGCTGGCTGCACACCGGGGACATCGGCCGGCTGGACGCCGACGGCTACCTGTCCATAGTGGACCGCAAGAAGGAGCTGATCATCACCGCCGGCGGCAAGAACGTCTCGCCGGCGAACCTCGAGGCCCAGCTGAAGTCGCTGCCGCTGGTCGGGCAGGCCTGCGTGGTCGGCGACGGCCGGCCGTACCTGGTGGCGCTGCTGGTGCTCGACCCGGAGGTGGCGCCGGTGTGGGCGCGGTCGCAGGGGCTGCCGGAGGACCTGCCGTCGCTCGCCGCCGACCCGACCGCCCGGGCAGCGCTGGAGCGGGGGGTGGCCGAGGTCAACGGGCACTTCTCCCAGGTCGAGGGGATCAAGCGCTTCGCGGTCCTGGCGGACGAGTGGCTGCCCGACTCCCCGCAACTGACGGCGACCATGAAGCTCAAGCGGCGCGGCGTGCTGTCCACGTACGCCGACGTCATCGACGATCTCTACGCGGGGTAGATTGCCGCTGGTGAGCGACACGCGGCACGGGTTCGAGACGCTGGCCATCCACGCGGGGCAGGAGCCCGACGCGGGGACCGGGTCGGTGGTGGTGCCGATCTACCAGACCTCGACGTACAAGCAGGACGGGGTCGGCGGGCTGCGCGGCGGCTACGAGTACGGCCGGTCGGCGAACCCGACCCGGGCCGCGCTGCAGGAGTGCCTGGCCGCGCTGGAAGGCGGCGCGTACGGGCTCGCCTTCGCCTCCGGACTGGCGGCGGAGGACTGCCTGCTGCGCGCCGTGCTGACGCCCGGCGACCACGTGGTGATCCCGGACGACGCGTACGGCGGCAGCTTCCGGCTCCTCGCGAAGGTGCTGGCCCGGTGGGGCGTCGACTACACCACCGCGCACCTGACCGACCTCGCCACGGTGACGGCCGCGATCGGCCCGGCCACCAGGGTGGTGTGGGCGGAGACGCCGACCAACCCGCTGCTCGGCATCGCGGACATCAACGGACTCGCGCACCTTGCCCACGAGGCCGGAGCGCTGCTCGTGGTCGACAACACCTTCGCGTCCCCGTACCTGCAGCAGCCGCTCGGGCTCGGCGCGGACGTCGTCGTGCACTCGACGACCAAGTACCTGGGCGGGCACTCCGACGTGGTCGGGGGCGCGCTGGTCGTCGACGACGCCGACCTCGCGGAGCTGCTCGCCTTCCACCAGAACGCGATGGGCGCGGTGCCCGGGCCGTTCGACTCGTGGCTGGTGCTGCGCGGGGTCAAGACGCTGGGCGTGCGGATGGATCGGCACTGCGCGAACGCCGAGCGGGTGGTCGAGTTGCTCAGCGCGCACCCGGCGGTCGGCCGGGTGCTGTACCCGGGCCTGCCCGACCACCCCGGGCACGAGGTCGCCGCCAAGCAGATGCGCGCCTTCGGCGGGATGGTCTCGTTCACAATGCGCGGCGGCGAGCAGGCGGCGCTGCGGGTCTGCGAGGGGACCCGGGTCATCACCCTCGGCGAGTCGCTCGGCGGGGTGGAGTCGCTGATCGAGCACCCGGCCCGGATGACGCACATGTCGGTGAGCGGGTCGGAGCTGGAGGTCCCGGGTGACCTGGTGCGGCTGTCGGTCGGGATCGAGTCGGTCGAGGACCTGCTGGCCGACCTCAGCCAGGCGCTCGACTAGGGCAGCCTAGCCGCGCGGGTTCGTCTGCGGGGCGTCGTCCCGCGGGCTGATCCCGGAGGTGTCCAGGCAGCCGGTGAGGGTCGGGCCGGCCTGCTCGGCGGGGTGCCAGTCGCTGCGGTCGAAGACCGGGCGGACCGTGACCCAGGCGGTGCCGGGGGAGCAGGTGTCCCCGGCCGGGGCGTCCGACCCGCCGGTCGCGGCCAGCACGCCGCCGGCGGTGGCGACGACGAGCGCCGAGGCGAGCAGCGCACCGGGCAGCAGCCGCGGTCGCCGGGTGCCCGGCGGTCGAGTGGACACGGCTTCATCCTGCCAGGCGCGGGCCCGGACGGCACGCGGACTGGGTTTCGGCGGACGCCTCAGTCCTCCGGCACGCGCACCTCGCGCCACATCGTCACGTGCGGCCCGGTGGCGGGGTCGGTCCAGACGTCTCCGACCCCGGCGAAGCCCTCCCGCTCGTAGAAGCGGCGGGCGGGCACCCGCACGCTCGCCCACACCAGCCCGCCGCCGTGCAGGGCGACCTGGCCCAGCGCGTACCGCATCACCCGCCCGCCGACCCCCTGCCCGCGAAGGCTGTCGGCGGTGGCCATGCCGCGCAGCCGCCACACGTCGGTCCGATCGGGCGCGCCGGCGAACGGCTCCCGCACCAGCACCGCGGTCGCGACCACCGCACCGTCGCCGGTCAGCGCCGCCACGTGCGCGGCGCCCGGCTCCCGCTCGCCCGGCACGACCACGTCCTCGACCCGCTGGTGCGGGCGCAGCACCCGCTGCCGGAGCGGCAGCGTCGACTCGGCCGGCACCAGCTCGACCCGCAGGTCCACGTCTGCAGGCTAGCGGCGGGCCTGGTCGTAGAGCTCCTGGACGCGCGCGCCGTTGCTGCGGGCGCGCACCCCGTCGAACAGCCGCCGGCACCCCCCCAACGACGCCAGCACCCGCTTCACCCGGTCCGGTGCCACCGCGACGATGAGCACCTTCGGCCCAACGTCCTCGGCGGTGCACCGCTCGGAGGCGGCGGGCGAGTTGTTCAGCTCCCGCACCAGGATGCCGGACTGCGGCCGGTCGATCACCGCGTCCCAGGCAGCCTTCCCGCGGCGGCGTACGTCGTCGTAGTAAGCGCACAGCAGCAGCCGGCGGGTGTCCGTGGGCAGCAGCGTCGTGCCCGGCTCGGCGGAGAACAGCCCGTTCGGCTCCCGCACCGACGCGGGACAGCTCGACGTCCCTTCGGCCCGCGCGGCCAGGTCCCGCAGGTACGCCTTGTCCGCGTCGGCCGCGCGGGTGAGCGTCCCGTTGCCGACCAGACCGCAACCGTACGGCTCCAGCCGCAGGGTGGCGGCCCGGCCCGGCCCGGCGACCCGCAGGACGAAGGGCCAGCCGAACTCGCTCGTGCAGACGAACTGCCCGCCTGCCACCGGCGCGGCGTCCAGCCGGCGCACCGCGGCCAGCGTCTCGGCCGCGGTCAACCGGGCGACGCCGGTCAGCGGACCGGGGTTGGTCGACGGGTCCACCGACACGTACGAGCAGATGAGCGCGGCGTCCGGGGTGAATGGCACCAGCGCGTCGGCGAGGTCGGGCCCGGCGTTCGACGGCCGGTCGGGCAGCGTGTCCGGGCAGGCGAGGGGTGGCCCGGCGAAGGCGGTCGTGCCGGGGGCGGTGGGGCGATCGGGCGCCAGCAGGGCTGTCGGGAGGGCGACGGCGAGCGCTGCCGCGACGGCGGTGGCTGAGGTAGCGACGGCGAGCCGGCGCCGACGGACGCGGCGGGCCCGGTCGCGGACCGCGGTGACGTCGATGCCGGCCGGGGTGTCGGTGTCCGCGAGCGCGGCCCGCAGGTCGTCGGTCCCGGTCATGGTGCCTCCTTCGCCGCGTCCGTCAGCAGCGGCGAGACGCGCAGCTTGCCGAGCGCCCTGGAGCAGCTGCTCTTCACCGTGCCGACCGCGATGCCGAGCGCCTCGGCCGTTTCCCGCTCGCCGAAGTCCTCGTAGAAGCGGAGCACCACGACGGCGCGCTCCCGCGGAGACAGGGTCGCGAGGGCGCCGCGCAGCCGGTCCCGCTCGGCGGCCTCGTCGGCGAGGTCACCGACCGCGGCAGTGTCCGGCAGCCGGCCGGTCGGGTACTCGTGCCGCCAGCGCCGCCGCCACCAGTCCGCGTACGTGGTGAACAGCACCCGCCGGACGTACGCGGTCGGGTCGTCCGAGCGGATCCGGTCCCAGCGCAGGTACGTGCGCGCGAGCGCCGTCTGCAGCAGGTCCTCGGCGCGCTCGGGATCGCCGGTCAGCAGCCGGGCGGAGTGCCGCAGCCGGCGCGCGTTCGCCGCGGCGAACGCGGCGAACCCCTCCTCGTCACGCACGCCAGGTAGACGCGCGAGCCGGTCGGAAAGGTTCTGGGCAGCCGTCGCCCGTCGCGGTCAGCCGGCGGGGCGGCCGCGGCGGCCGCTGCGGGCGCGCAGGTAGTCGCTCACCACGTACTCGCCGAGCCTCTCCGGCCGCGGCGAGAAGACCCGGCCGCCGTTGCGGCGGGCCAGCTCGTCCACGAAGCGGACCAGCGCGGGCTCCTCGTCGAGCATGAAGACGTTGATCGTCGCGCCGCGGCGGGTGCACCGCTCGACCTCGGCGAGAGTGAGCGCCAGTGTCTCCGGCAGCGGTGGCCAGGCGAACTCCGCCCGCCCGTCCCGGGCCAGGTGCGCGGTCGGCTCGCCGTCCGTGACGACCAGGATCACCGGCTCGCCGTCGCGGTGCCGGTCCAGGTGCCGGCGGGCCAGCATCAGCCCGTGCTGCAGGTTCGTGCCCTGCACCATGTCCCAGCTCAGCCCGGCCAGGTCCACCGGCGAGATCACCCGGGCGTAGTTGGAGAAGCCGATGATCTCGATGGCGTCCTGCGGGAACCGGGTGGTCACCAGCGCGTGCAGCGCCAGCGCCGTCGCCTTCGCGGCGCCCCAGGTCCCACGCAGGGCCATCGAGTACGACAGGTCCACCAGCAGCGCGACCGTCGCGGACGTGCGCCGCTCGGTCTCCACCACCTCGAAGTCCTCGACCGCCAGCCTGACCGGGCCCGGACCCGAGCGGAGGACCGCGTTGCGGACCGTACGGACGACCTCGAGCGGCTGCTCGTCGCCGTACCGCCACTCCCGGGAGGCGCCGGTCGGCTCCCCGGCGGCGCCGGCGTCCCGCACATCGTGGGTGCCGCGCCCGCGCGACTCCAGCACCGCGAAGACGCGGCGCAGCGCGGTCGCCCCCAGCCGGCGCACCGCCCGCGGGGTCAGCTCCAGCGCGCCGCCGGACCGGTTGAGGTAGCCCTGCCGCTGCAGCTCGCGCTCCACCCGGCGCAGCGCCTCCAGGTCGTCCACCGCCTGCCGGCCGAGCGCACGCTCGACCAGTTCGGGGTCGACGTCGTCCAGGGTCGCGCCCGGGTAGTCCTGGTCGAGCATCGCGTCCAGCTCGTCCAGGTCGGCGATCTCCTGCAGCGCGCCGGTCGCGTCGCCCAGGCCGAGCGGGCGGTCGCCCTCCATCCGTTCCCGGCCGCCCCAGCGCAGGTCCGGCCGGGCCGCCCGCAGCCGCTGCTGCAACCGGTCCAGCTCGGACGCCAGGCCGGCGTCGCCGAGCGCGCCGGCCATCAGGTCGGCCAGCTCCTGCCGCTGCGCGTCGGACAGGCTGTCCAGCAGCCGCTGCTGGGCCGCGGCGCGGCGGGCCAGCTCGTCCACCAGCTCGGCGAGGTTCTCCGGGCGCTCCGGGAAGAAGTCCCCGTACTGCTCCATGAACCGGACGAACTGCTCCTGGGTGTGCTCGCCGCGGGCGTCCGCCTCGAGCATCTCGTTCAGCGCGGCGACCATCTCGCGGACCCGGGCGACGTCCTCCGGGGTGGCGCCGCGCAGCGCGTCCCGCATCCCGCGGAACTGGCTGTCCAGCACCTCCCGGCGCAGCAGGTCCTTGATCTCGTCGTACGCCTTCCGCGCCTCGTCGCTGCGCCACCGGTAGTCGGACAGCTCGCGTACGGCGCGGGCGGGATCGTCCGGCAGCGCGTCCAGCTCGGCCTCGGCGAGCCGGGCGGCGTCGTCCGGGTCCGGGAAGAGCGCGCGCCGCTCGGCCGCCAGCGCCCGGTCGAGCAGCTCCCTGACCCGCTCCAGGGTGCCGTCCAGCCGCCCGCGGCGACGCGCGGCGCGGGCCCGCTGCCGCACCTTGCGGCGCAGCTCGTCCAGGCCGCGCAGGCCGTCGGTGCCCTGCTGGAGCAGCCGGCGCAGCGCCTCGGACGGGCTGGAGCCGGACAGCACGTCGTCGCCGATCTCGTCCAGCGCCCGCCGGACGTCGAACGGCGGCTCCAGCGGGTCCGGTCCGCCGTGCCACGCCCCGTACCGGTACGACCCCGGCCGGCTCATCCGGTCACCTCCGGCCAGCCGAGCCCCCCGTCGCCGATCTTGGCCGAGTCACCGTTCTGAGAGTCGTCGATGCGGTGAGTCGACCAAGATCGGCGGGGGTGGGGCATGTCAGCCGCCGTAGACGGCGCGGCCGCCGCCGATGTCGTCCTTGGCCAGCCGGCGCAGCAGGTGCAGCCCTTCCAGGGCGAACTCCACCGCCGCGGCGGCCAGCCCGACGGCCGAGGACCCCTCCGGCCCGCTCGCCGGCTCCAGCCGGGACAGCAGCGCGGCCAGTGTCGGGAACGTGCCCACCTGGCGCAGCAGCTCGCCGGCCGGCACCAGGTCGCCGGTCTCCACCGACAGCCCCTCGTCGAACTTCGACTGCAGCGCGGACAGGTCCTGACCGGCGAGCCGGGCGCGGAAGGTGTCGGCGGTGGCCCGGCGAAGCAGGTGCTCGAGCACCTCGGTCTCCCGGCCCTCGTCGGAGTCCTCGAACTCCACCTTCCCGCGCGAGGCCGGCACCACCGCGGGCATGTCGCAGATCCGGGCGACCGCGAGCGGCTCGCCGGTGACGGCGGCCCGCCGTACAGCGCTCGCCGCCACGGTCTCGACGCCGGCGATGGCGAACCGGGCCGAGACCCCGGAGCGCTGGTCGACCTGCGGCGCCTCCCGGACGGCCCGGGCGAAGCGGGCGACGACCTCCAGCACGTGGTCGGGGACGACCGGCGCCGGGTGCGCGCCGTCGACGTCCCAGACCAGCGCGGCCTCCTGGCGGATCAGCTCGATCTCGTCGTCCAGGTCGAGCGGGTAGTGGGTGCGCACCTCGGCGCCGAAGCGGTCCTTGAGCGGGGTGATGATCCGGCCGCGGGAGGTGTAGTCCTCCGGGTTCGCGCTGGCGATCAGCAGGATGTCCAGCGGCAGCCGGAGCTGGTAGCCGCGGACCTGCACGTCCCGCTCCTCCAGCACGTTCAGCAGCGCGACCTGGATCCGCTCGGCCAGGTCGGGCAGCTCGTTGACGCTGAAGATGCCGCGGTTGGTGCGCAGGACCAGTCCGTAGTGGACGGTCTCCGGGTCGCCGAGGGTGCGGCCCTCGGCCACCTTGATCGGGTCCACGTCGCCGATCAGGTCGCCGACGGACGTGTCCGGCGTGGCCAGCTTCTCCCCGTACCGCTCGCTGCGGTGCAGCCAGGCGACCGGGGTGTCGTCGCCGTGCTGGTGCGCGACCGTGCGGCCCCAGATCGAGATCGGCTGGTACGGATGCTCGTTGAGCTCGCTGCCGGCGATCACCGGGGTCCACTCGTCGAGCAGGCCGACCAGGGTGCGGATGAGCCGGGTCTTGCCCTGGCCACGCTCGCCGAGCAGGACCATGTCGTGGCCGGCGAGCAGGGCGCGCTCCACCTCGGGCACCACGGTCGCGTCGAAGCCGACGATGCCCGGCAGGGACGGCTCGCCGCCGGCGAGCCGGGCGACCAGGTTCCCCCGGATCTCCGCCTTGACGCTGCGGTGCACGTGGCCGGACGCACGCAGCGCGCCGAGGGTCCGGACCGGGGGCGGGGTCGTCACCCGTCGACCGTACGTCGGGGTCGGGGGCGCTGCACCCGGCCAGGGCCTGTCCCCGCCGCACAGGCCCTAGGGTTCGCTGGTGGCGGAATCCGGGCCGGTGCTGGCGGTGGACGTCGGCGGCACGAAGCTGGCCGCCGCGGTGGTGCTGCCGTCCGGTCTCGTGGTCGGCGCGCGGGTGCGGCCGACCCCGCAGGGCGCGGACGCGGAGACGCTGTGGGCCGCGCTGCTGTCGCTGCTGTCCGCCGTGCTCGGCGGCGTGGGGCTGCCGGTGATCGGGGTCGGCGTGGGCTGCGGCGGGCCGATGCGCTGGCCGGACGGCGTCGTGTCGCCGGTGAACATCCCCGGCTGGCGGGACTTCCCGCTCCGGGCCCGGCTGGCGGCCGAGCTGCGGGTGCCGGTGCGGCTGCACAACGACGCGGTCTGCGCGGCGGTGGCGGAGCACTGGCGCGGCGCCGGGCAGGGGTACCCCGACCTGCTCGGGATGGTGGTTTCGACGGGCGTCGGCGGCGGGGTGGTGCTCGGCAACCGGGTGGTGGACGGCGCCTCGGGCAACGCGGGCCACGTCGGCCACGTGGTGGTCGAGCCGGACGGGCCGCCGTGCGGCTGCGGCGGCCGCGGCTGCCTGGAGGCCGTCGCCCGCGGCCCGGCCGTGGCCCGCTGGGCCGTCGAGCACGGCTGGCGCCCCGGCCCCGCCGCGGCCGGCCGGGCCGACCGGGCGGCGCCGCCCGCTCCGGCCGAGAACCCGACCGGGGGTGGGGGACCGGCGGCGGACGGACGGGCGCTGGCGGCGGACGCCCGGGCCGGTGACCCGGTCGCGCTGGCCGCCTTCGAGCGCGCCGGCACCCTGCTCGGCCGCGGCATCGCCTCCGCCGTCGCGCTGCTCGACGTCCGTGTCGTCGTCGTCGGGGGCGGCCTCGCCCAGGCCGGCGACCTGCTCTTCGCCCCGCTGCACGCCGAGTACGCCCGGCGTGCCGGCCTCCCGCACGTCCGCGCCGCCCGGGTCGTCCCCGCCGCGCTCGGCGCCGAGACCGGCCTGCTCGGCGCCGCCGCCCTCGTCCTCGCGGGCGACCGCTACTGGACCGGCGGCTAGTCGATCAGCGCGCCGCAGCTGATGTTGACCGTGGCCGCGGTCATGGTGCGGGCCCGGTCGGAGGCGGCGAAGGAGGCGGCGTTGCCCACGTCCTCGAGGGTCGCCGCCCGCCCGAGCGTGGTCATCTTCTCGATGTCCGCGACGATCCGCTCGCGCCCGTCGGTGCCCTCCGGGATCGTCTCGGGCACGCCGCCCGTCCGCAGGGTCACCACCCGCACGCCGTGGCGGCCGAGCTCGGAGGACA
>Ga0210378_10001100_pt1 | contig 14057 bp, 11 predicted proteins | sample PLM1_60_b1redo_FD_155465 | JGI IMG/M metagenome (GOLD analysis project Ga0210378, IMG submission 155465) | Groundwater sediment microbial communities from an aquifer in East River, Colorado, USA - PLM1_60_b1 redo | ecosystem: Environmental > Terrestrial > Soil > Riparian zone | place: USA: East...
CGCGTTGAGCGCTTCGATGGTGCTCATGAGCGGGGCCGGGAACACCACGGTGGTGTTCCCGGCCCCGCTCATGAGCACCATCGAAGCGCTCAACGCGTTCCTGACCCGGGAGCCGGCGGCGGTCACCACTCCGGCCAGTACGCCCAACACGCGCGGCGCGTCCGGGTAGCCCGCGTCCGCCGCGTCTCGGCCTGACCAAGCGCTCGGCGGCATAGATGCGGTCAGCCGCAGCGCACGCTGTCTGCGGCTGACGGACGAGTCTGAGCACGCACGCCAGACGTTCGGGCGTTGTCACCCTCTCCTCACGTCCTGGTGCGGTAGCGGAGGTGGACCATGCCGTTGCCGAAACGGCGTTCGTCCAGCAGCTCGAGCTTCAGGCGGACGTTGTCGGGGAAGAGCTGTGTGCCGCCTCCCACCACGATGGGCGCGACGAACAGGTGGTACTCGTCGACCAACCCGGCCTTGATCGCCTGCGCGGCGAGGTCGGGCCCGCCCACGGTGATGTCCCGTCCCGCTGATGCTTTCACCTGCCGGACCGCTTCAGGGTCGAAGTCTCGCTCGATCCGCGTCTTGGCGCTGGATACCGTCGCCAGCGTCTTGGAGTACACGATCTTGTCTGCCGCCTGCCATATCTCCGCGAAATCCCGCATGACGGGCCGCTGGTCGGCGAAGGTGTCCGCGGTCTCCCAGCCGACCATCACCTCGTACATCCGGCGCCCGTACAGATAAGTGCCGATCGGCCGCTCAAGGTTGTTGATGAAGGCGTGCACCTCATCGTCCGGTACAGCCCAGTCGAAATTGCCGTCCTCGTCCGCTATGTAGCCGTCGAGCGACGTGATCGCCGAGTAGATCAGCTTGGCCATGGTGAGCCTCCCTTTTACACAGCCATGACACAGGATGCATGAAGCCCGAACCGACCTGATCGCCCCCCAAGACGGCGGCCTGCCGATCCACGTCGACCTGGTCTAGGAGCTGGGCTCCGACGCCTACGTCTACGGCACGGTCGCGCTCGAAGGCCACGACGAGCGGTTTCGTCGTGCGGGTCGACCCGCTGCGGGCCCCGCAGCTCGGCGACATCGTCTACGTCAAGCCGCGCGTCGGCGCCCACCACGCGTTTCATGCGGTGAACGGCGAGCGGCTCTAGGAGAGGCCGCAGCTCCTGACGCAGGCCATTGCACCGGCGGCGGTGACAGGCTAGGCCGGGTAGCGTGCACGGCCCGCGTACCGCATCGAATGGGCGGGTGTCGATCTTAGGAGCCTTAGGAGCCGAGTACAGATGGACCAGACGCAGCCGAGCATCGTGGACAACCCGGAATCCGGCCGATACGAGATCCTGGTCGACGGAGAGGTGGCCGGCTTCGCCGAGTACACCCGGAGGGGTGCAACGGTGTCGTTCACCCATACCGTAATCGACTCCAGTTTCGAGGGTCGCGGACTCGGCTCGAAGCTGGCCCGCGGCGTGTTGGACGCCACCCGCGCCGAAGGCGGTTCGGTGCTGCCGTTCTGCCCGTTCATCCGCGGCTATATCCAGCGCCACCCGGACTACGTGGATCTGGTGCCGTCCGACCAGCGGACCCGGTTCCGGCTCGAACCCGCGTCCAGCGAGCCGAACCACGCGTAGCCTCGACACGGGCCGGCCGAACACCGCCGGCCAGGAGGGCAGTGATGCCACCATGAGCTTCAACCAGCTTCTCATCGACCAGCCCGACCCGCAGATCGCCGGCTCCGCCGTGGTTATCGGTGACGTCCACGTCGGCGCCGGCGTGATACTCGCCCAGGGCCTGGTGGTCCGGGCGCACGGCGGCGCGGTCAGCATCGGCAACCACTCCGCCGTGCTGGAAAACGGGGTCGTCGTCGGCATGCCGCAGCATCCGGTGCGCGTGGGTCAACGCACCGTCTTCGGGCACCGCGCCACGATCATCGGCGCCACCATCGGCAACCTGTGCGAGATCGGCAACGGCGCCATCCTGATGCCCGGCTCGCGGCTGGGCAACGGGTGCATTCTCGGCGAGGGCACCCTGGTGCCGCCCGACATGGTGATACCCGACGACGCGGTCCTCGTCGGGCGGCCGCCGCACGTGATCCGGTCGGCCACTGACGCCGACCGGGAACGACTGGCGGTGCTACGCCAGCACCAGACCAACCTGACCGACCACCCGGGCACGCTCGTGCGCGGGCCGATCCGAGCAGGAGCACGCATGGGCACCCTGTACGCCTACCGCGACAAGATCCCGACGGTTGGCGCCGGCACGCTGCTGTTCGACTCCGCCGAGATCACCGGCGACGTGGTCATCGGCGCGGACTCACTCATCGGCGCCGGTGTGAAGATCATCGGTGACTCGCACGGCCCGGTCCGCATCGGCTCGCGCGTTCAGATCCTCGAAAACACCGTGCTGCACCTGTTGCCCGACAACGAACTGGTCATCGGCGACGACGTGGTGATCGGCCCCGGCGCGATGATCCACGGCTGCCACATCGGGCGCGGCAGTGTCATCGAGCCGGCCGCGATCGTGTGCGACTGGAGCGACGTCGGGGCAGAGTCGGTAGTCCGGGCCGGCGCCTGCGTCAAGCAACGCGACCGTTTCCCCGACCGCTCCGTGCTCGACGGGTTCCCCGCCACGCTCGTCGACACCCTGACCACGCCACCGCCGCCGCCCACCTGGGCGCTGGCTCCCGACGCCGTCGCGGGCCTCCACAGGGTGCAACCGTGACCGCTTGTTCCGCCGCTCGGCCATAGCGTCCGTCACGAGCACCGCCGGTCGCACGCCGGTCCGGGCCGTCCTGCGAGGGATCTCGTTGACCCGCAACGCGATCCGCCACCTGTTCGGTCCTTGGGTCGCTGGGCATCTCCGCCAAGACCGCCGACCGCCACGTGCAGAACGCCTACGCCAAGATCGGGGTCTCGACGCGGGCGGCGGCTGCGCTGTTCGCCATGCGGCACGGCCTCGCCGCATGGGGAGAACTCCCAATGGTGACCGCCCGCGGCCGCTCCTAACGTCAGGCCGAAGCACCCGGCACCGGCCAGGTGAGGTCTACACGGAGGCGGTCATGAAGGTCGTGCACGGCGCGCGTGCCCGGGGCCCGGTTCCCCATTCCGTCGAGGTCCGGCAGGTGTACGAACGCGTGCTGGCCGGAGCTTCGGTGCGCAGCCGCTATATCGAGGTGGGCGCCGGCAATCGGGTCCATCTCCTGGAGAAGGGCGCCGGGCCGCCGATGGTGCTCCTCCACGGCGGAATGGACTCAGCGGGGTTCCTTCTGCCATTGCTGAACGAACTCGAGGGGGTCCGCGCGGTGGCCCCCGACCGGCCCGGGGTGGGGCTGAGCGACCCGATCGACCTCCCACGAAGTCGCTACCGCGAGACCGCGGTCGCATGGCTGGACCGCCTGCTCGACGCCCTCGAGTTGGACACCACCGCGCTGCTTGGCCACTCGGGGGGCGGGGTGTGGGCGTTGTGGTACGCGCTGGCTCACCCCGACCGGGTCAAGCGGCTCGTGCTGATAGGTGTGCCCACGTTCCCGAAGACCCGCTGCCCGCTGCCGATCCGGCTGATCGCCACACCCGGACTGGGAGAGCTGCTGTCCCGGTTGGTGCCACCCAGCCCGAAGTCGATGCTGCGGTTCGCAAGCTTCGTGGGCGAGAAGGCGACCCTCCCCCGTCACCCGGATCTGGTCGACCTGTTGGTGGCCGTGGGCCGGGACCCGGTCGCCGCGTCGGTCGGCAGGGCAGAGATTCGCCTGCTGGCCTCGCCGTTCGCCTTGCTGTCGCCTTCCGGGTTCCGGCGTCGTTCACGCGTGCGACCCGACGAGCTGCGCCAGGTGGCCATGCCCACGCTGGTGCTCTGGGGCGAGCACGACCCGATCGGCAGCGTTTCCGTGGCCCAGGCAGTGACCGAGCTGATCCCGCACGCGCGACTGGAGGTGCTGCCCACCGGGCACGGGCCATGGCTCGGGCAGCCTGCGCAGACCGCCGCGACGGTCGCGGACTTCGTGCGGTGACCAAGTCCTCACCTGAGGTTTGAGGTGGCTTCGCGGGCGCGGCGCCAGACGAGGGACTCGCACGGCTGGAGCACCAGGTCGGTTGGTGGCCGTGTGGGCTGGTGCCGGTGGCTGGCGAGCACCACTGTGGCCGCTGCCCAGCCGTCATCGAGGGAGAGGTGGACCGGGACTTCCTGGGAGGACAGATTCGCCGCGACGAGCAGGTCGGTGGCGCGGCCGCGGCGGAGGAAGGCCCAGACGGTGGGATGGTCTGGCAGCAGGAGTTCGAAGTCGCCGTCGGTGATGACGGAATCGGTGTGGCGCAGCTCGATGAGCTGGCGATGGTGCGCGAAGACCGAGTCGGGGTCATCGACCTGGGCAGCGGCGTTGACCTCGACGTGGTCGGGGTTGATGGCGATCCATGGGGTGCCGGTAGTGAACCCGGCGCCGGGTGAGGCGTCCCACTGCACCGGGGTGCGGGCGTGGTCACGGCTCATCCGGCCCATGGCAGCGATCAGCGCTGACAGGTCGACGTCGCCGCGGCTCACTGCTTCGGCGTGGGCGTTGATCGCCTGGATGTCGCGGTACTCGCTGATCGCGGTGAAGGGCGCGTTGCTCATGCCCAGCTCGTCGCCCTGGTACACGTAAGGGGTGCCGCGGTGCAGGTGCAGCACGGTCGCGAGCGTCTTTGCCGAGGCGACCCGATACTTCCCGTCGTCACCGAAGCGTGACACCGCACGCGGCTGGTCGTGGTTGCCCCAGTACAGGGAGTTCCAGCCGCGTTCGGTCAGGCCGTGCTGCCACACGGCCAGCGACGTCTTCAACGCCGGCAGCGACAGCTCCCGTATGTCGTAGCGGTGGGCCCCGAAGTCCAGGGACACGTGCTCGAACTGGAAGACCATGTCCAGCTCGCACCGCTGCGGATCGGTGAACAGCGCGGCCTCGGCCAGGGTCACCCCCGGCATCTCTCCGACCGTCAGCACGTGAGCGTCACGGCCGGCGAAGACCTCGCGGTACATCTCCCGCAGAAACTCGTGGTTGCGCGGCCCGCAGATGAAGTGCTCATCACCCGGACCGTAGAGAGAGCCTGGTCGCGGTCTGGTGTCCGGCAGCGACGTGTCCTTGCTGATCATGTTGATGACGTCCATGCGAAAGCCGTCCACACCGCGGTCGAGCCACCACCGCATCATCGAGTAGATCGCGTGCCGGACCGCGCGGTTCTCCCAGTTGAGGTCGCACTGTTTTGGGGAGAAGACGTGGAGGTAGTACTGCCCCGTCGCCTGGTCCCACTGCCAGGTCGAGCCGGAGAAGTGCGACTCCCAGTTCGTCGGCTCCGCCCCCGGCGTCCCGGGGACGTGGCCCGGCCGCGCGTCGCGCCACCAGTACCAGTCGCGCTTGGGGTTGTCCCGGCTGGAACGGGACTCCACGAACCAGGGGTGCTCGTCGGAGGTGTGGTTGACGACCAGATCCATGATCAGCTTCATGCCGCGTTCGTGGACGGCGGCGAGCAGCTCGTCGAAGTCGCCCAGCGTGCCGAACGTTGGATCGATGTCCTGGTAGTCGCTGATGTCGTAACCGTTGTCATCCATCGGCGAGCGGTACACCGGCGACAGCCAGATGACGTCGACACTGAGCCGTTGTAGGTAGTCCAGGTGCGCAAGCACCCCGCGCAGGTCTCCCACCCCGTCCCCGTCGGAGTCGGCGAAGCTGCGCGGGTAGACCTGGTAGACGACCCAGCGCCGCCACTCCTCGTCGACAGATCCGCCGTGGCCGGTCGTAGTCATGTGCCCATGGTGGCCCTTCGCACTGGCGGGTGCGCGTCATGCTCGCCGCGCCGTACCGGGCCAGCTCCTGTGACGTGTAACTGACGCGTCAATATTGACGCGTCAATGAGATGGGGTGCGGACCGTGAGAGATGGCGACCGACCTACCAGTGCGGTAGCGCGGCGGCGGATGGCGGCGCGGGAGCTCGCGATCTGGCGAGCGCTGGTCGACACGACTACCGAGCTTCGGAGAATCCTGGGGGCGCAGTTGCTGCAGGAGTCGAGCCTCTCACCAGCCGACTATCAGGTGTTGCTGGCGTTGAGTGAGGCAGACGGCAGGCGGCTGCGATCATCGGAGCTAGCGGCGAGCATCGACTGGGAGCGGAGCCGGCTGTCCCATCACCTCGGGCGGATGGAGCGGCGCGGTCTGATCCGTCGCGACGACTGCGCCACCGACAGCCGCGGTGCCGAGGTGTCGCTCACGGACGGCGGAGCGGAGATGTTCCGGGGTGCGACCGCACCCCACATGAGGGCCATCAAGACGCACTTCGCTGACGCCTTGACGCCCGAGCAGTTCGAGGCGCTCGCCGACATCCTGCAGGCGCTGCAGGACCATGTCCACCCAGAACTGACTGCTGCTCGTGCCGAGGAGGGACGTTCATGACCGGCGGAGCGTTGTCGTCGCTGCGGCTGCCGCGGATCGCCGTGCTCGGTGCCGGGCATCCCGCTTCGACTTGAAATACGGCATGGGAGGCCTTGCGCATGAGGCGCTAATGACAAACATCGAGCTCTACGGGACGCAAGTCATCCCTCGTGTCCGCGAACTGCTCGCGTGAGCGCGAGCGGAGGCGATGTAGTGCCCGTTGATGCCAGCGAAGCAGCGTCCTAGGCCGAGGCTCGCGGTTGCCCGAGCCGGTCGAACACATCTCCTGGACCAGGCCCCGACGCCCCGGTACAACGGGGCCGTGACAGATTCACAGCTGCGGTCGTTCGCGGCGCGCACGCCGTGGACGTGGGTGCGTGAGACTCCGCTGCGTCGGTATCTCCGCACCGAGTCCGGCAGCGCCCTGGTCTTGCTCGCCGCGACGGTGGTCGCGTTGGTGTGGGCCAACTTTGCGGCGACATCGTACGAGAACGTGTGGTCCACCCAGCTGTCGCTGCAGCTCGGGGACGCCCGCATCTCACAAGACCTGACCGGCTGGATCAACAACGGTCTGATGACCTTCTTCTTCTTCGTCGTCGGCCTGGAGTGCCGCCGTGAGTTCGACATCGGTGAGCTCCGCGAACGGCGGCGGGTCGCGATGCCCATGCTCGCCGGCATCGGCGGCATGGCTGCGGCCGTCGCCATATACGTCGCGATCAACGCCGGCCGGCCGTCGGCGCACGGCTGGGGCGTCGCCATGTCCACGGACACAGCATTCGCTCTCGGCCTGTTGGCTCTCGTCGGGCCCAGGATCGCGGAGCGGTTGCGCGGCTTCCTGCTCACTGTCGTCGTCGTGGACGACATCTTGGCGCTGCTGGTGATCGCGACCGTCTACAGCCACGGTCTCAACCTGTCAGCTCTGGCGTTCGCGGTCGCCCTGTTCGCCGTCGTCCTGCTGGCGGTCAGGCTCCGGGTTCGCTACGGCTTGGTCTTCTTCATCCTTGGCGTCGGGGCCTGGGCCGGACTCTTCAAGTCGGGTGTCGACCCGATCGTCGTCGGGCTTGCGATGGGCCTGCTCACCTACGCGTCTCCGGTGCAGCGTGCGGACCTGGAGCGGGCGACGGATCTGTTCCGGCTGTTCCGCGAGCAGCCGACGTCCGAGCTGGCGCGGACGGCCCGTGTCGGCATGAACGCCGCGATCCCGCCGAACGAGCGGCTGCAGGATCTGTTCCACCCGTGGACGAGCTACGTGATCGTCCCGTTGTTCGCCCTCGCGAACGCCGGCATCACGATTAACGGCGAGACCCTCGCGAACGCGGCCAGGTCCCCCATCGCGATCGGCGTCCTCGTCGCCTACGTCATCGGCAAGCCCGCGGGCATCCTCGCCACGTCGTGGCTCGTGACTGCTCTAACCCGCGGACGTCTGCGCCCGCCGGTCGGGTGGGCTGCGGTCGCGGGGGCAGGCACGAGCGCGGGCATCGGCTTCACGGTCTCGCTCCTGATCGCCTCGCTGGCCTTCGACGGCCAGCAGCGCGAGGAAGCCATCCTCGGAATGCTGGTCGCCGCCCTTCTTGCGGCGGCGCTGACCTGGGCGGTGTTCCGTGTCACTGCCCTGCTGCCACCTCACGTCCGGGCACGGGCGCTGCTCGGCACGGCTGAGCCACTGGTCGATCTCGCGGAGCTGCCCGATCCGGAGCGGGACCACGTCCGGGGCCCGCACGACGCGCCGGTAACGGTCGTGGAGTACGGCGACTTCGAATGCCCTTACTGCGGCCGGGCAGAACCGGCGGTCCGCGAACTGCTTGCCGGGTCGGGCGACGTCCGCTACATCTGGCGGCACCTGCCGCTGATCGACGTCCACCCGCGCGCCCAGCTTGCGGCAGAGGCGTCCGAGGCGGCTGCGAAGCAGGGCGACTTCTGGGGGATGCACGACCTGCTGCTGAACCACCAGGACGCCCTCACACCGAAGGACCTCACGAGCTATGCGGACCAGCTCAGCCTGGACGTCGACAACTTCATCGACGATCTGCGCAACCATGCGCATGCCTCGCGCATCGCGGAGGACGTGGAAGGGGCCGCCGCGAGTGGTGTCGTCGGCACACCGACGTTTTTCATCAACGGCCAGCGCCACCGCGGCGCCTATGACCTGCAAACCCTGTCCGACGCCGTGAAGGCGGCCCGCAAACGGACGCTGGCGACCAGCGGACACTGACCAGCGCACCGCCAGGACGATGACTCCGGCGGGAACCGGAAGCTCCGCGATGCAACAGTCCCGCCTTCGCTCCTGATTGGCGTCCTCGCAGCGTACGGTCGGGGGATTCTCGCGCGGCTCGCCCGGATGCATGCTGGGTCAGTGCGCGTGGTGGTGGTCGGCGCAGGCGTGGTCTGATGGCCGCGTCAGTGATCGGGCGCGACCACGAGCTTGGCTCGATCCAGGCGTTCCTGGAGGAGGCCGGGGCGGGCCCGACCGGCCTGGTCCTGTCCGGCGAGCCGGGGATCGGCAAGACGATCCTGTGGGAGGTCGGCGCGGAACAGGCGCGGCGCCGTGGCGCTCGGGTGCTGTCCTGTCGCTGCGTGAAGAGCGAGGCTTCGCTGTCCTTCACCGGGCTCGCGGATCTGGTCACTCCGGTGCTCGATGAGGTGGCGTCCGCGCTCGCGCAGCCGCGCCGTCACGCGCTCGAGGTCGCCGTCCTGCTCGCCGAGCCGGGTGACACGCCCCTCGACCCGCGCGCGGTCGGGCTTGCGTTGCTTGATGTCTTCTGTGCGCTGGCCGCGCGCGGTGATGTGGTCGTGGCGATCGACGACATGCAGTGGCTCGACGTGTCCTCGGCGTTGGCGTTGCAGATGGCTCTGCGGCGCCTGCGTGAGGAACATGTGGGCTTTTTCGTCACCCTTCGCGCGACGCCCGGCATGACTATGCCGCTCGATCTTGAGCGGTCGTTTCCCGGGGAGCGGCTGGCGCGCCGGTCGGTCGGTCCGCTCAGCGTGGGCGCGCTGCACCATCTGCTCCGGGATCGGCTCGCGCTCGACCTGGTCCGACCGGAGCTGGTCCGGCTGCACGAGGCGACGGCGGGCAACCCCTTCTACGCGCTGGAGCTGGGTCGCGAGCTAGTTCGTGGGAGAGCGAAGCTTCCGCGCGGAACGAAGCCGCAGGTTGCGGGCAGCCTGCGAGCACTTCTCGGGCAACGTCTCGATCGCCTCCCGTCGGCGGCACGTGAGGTGCTGCTCGCGGTCGCCGCGCTCGGCCGGCCCACCGTCGACGTGGTGGCGACGGTGTACGGCGACGCGCGAACGCAGGAGGTGTTCGAGCTGGCGGTCCGCGAAGGAGTGATCGAGCTGGACGGCTCGGGCGTGCGTTTCACGCATCCTCTGCTGGCCTCCGTGTGCTACGAGCGGGCACTGCCGTCGAGCCGGCGCATGGCTCACCGGTTGCTTGCCGGCGTCGTCCGAGACGACGAGGAGCGCGTCCGGCACCTCGCCCTCGCTGCGGCCGGCCCGGACGCTGCTGTCGCGGCCGATCTGGAGACCGCCGCTTATCAGGCAGAGGCGCGTGGAGCGATCGTCGCGGCGGAGTTGCTCGACCTCGCCGCCGAGCTGACGCCGCCCCGAGATGCCGAGCACCGCCGCCGCCGGCGTATGCGTGGCGCGTGGGTCTACATTCACGCCGGAGACCCGGGGCGCGCGGCCGTGATGCTCGAGCAGCTTCTCGCTGAGGTTCCGCCGGGCGTTGAGCGGTCCGACGTCCTTTTCCAGCTCGCCTGGGCCCGGCAGCGTCCCGAGCTCGCGGCGAGGGCCTACGAGGAAGCGCTGGCCGAGGCGGCCGGAGACGACGTACGTTCCGCGCGGATTCTGGCCGACCGGAGTACGTGGCGCCTCTACCGCGATCCCCGGGGCGCGCTGATCGATGCCCGGACCGCCCTCGAGAAGGCTGAACGAGCCGGCGATGCGCGGTCGCGGATGCGGGCGATAGCTCGTCTGGGCTATGCCGAGACGTTCACGCTGGAGGTCACACCGGGCTTGCTCGAACTCGGGAGGACGCTCGAGGACGCCCTCGCGGAGGGACACGCCTTCATGTTCCACGACAGTCCCACGGCGATGCTCGGTGTGCGCCTCATGTTCCGCGACGAACTGGACCGGTCCCGCACCATCCTCGAGCACAAGCAGGCGGAGCTGACCAGCGACGGTGTCCGCCTCCCCGCCCTCTCCCATCTGATCATGCTCGAGTGGCTGAGCGGCCGGTGGCAGACAGCTCTCGCGTGGGCCGAGACCGCGCTCGAGCTGGCCGAGCAGGTCCGCGACGAGGAGACAAACGGCCGGGTCCGGTACGCCGCAGCGCTCGTGGAGGCCCACCTCGGTCGGGTCGAGCAGGCCCGCGGCCACGCCGAGCAGGCTCTTGCCGCTTCGCAGGCGTGCTCGGACGAGGTGACGAGCATCGGCACCCTCGGCGTCCTCGGCCATCTGGAGCTCGCACTCGGCAACCTGCCTGAGGCCGCCCAGTATCTCGGCGAACTTCCCGCGCGACTCGTGTCGCTCGGCTGGAACGAGCCGTCGGGTTCGGTCTGGCCCGACGCGATCGAGACGCTGATCGCGCTCGGGGAGCTGGAGCGGGCTCGCTCGTACCTCGATCACTACACGGAACGTGCACGCCGGGCGAGCAGACACTCACTCGCCGGCTCGCGCCGCTGCCTCGGGCTGCTCGCCGCAGCGGAGGGCGACCTCCCGGCCGCGTTCAGGGCGTTGGACACAGCCCTCAGCGGGCTCGTCGGACTGCCCGACGCGTTCGACCGCGGCCGCACGCTGCTCGTGCTTGGGGCGGTGCGTCGACACGCCCGGCAGAAACGGTCGGCGCGGGAGGCGCTCGAGCAGGCACGTGCCATCTTCGAGGAACTCGGGGCGCGACTGTGGGCGGAAAGGGCCGCCGATGAGCTGCGCCGGGTCAGCGGCCGCAGGGCGGCGCCCGACCGGCTGACCGAGACCGAGCGGCGAGTCGCGTCGCTGGCGGCGCAAGGCCTGTCGAACAAGCACATCGCTGCGGCGCTGTTCATGAGCGTGCATACCGTCGAGGCGCACCTCACGCGGGTGTACCGGAAGCTTGGCGTGCGCTCCCGTGCCGAGCTCGCGCACCGGCTCGCGGTCTCGGTCGACGACGCGGCCAAAGCATAGGGCTTTCCAGGATTTCGGTCCCAGGCTGTTCGGCGCAGCGTCAAGGCGTGTTCTACGTCGTCGAGCGGTACCTGCCAGGGTTCGCCCAGCCGGAGCTCCTGCGCGCTCTGGACCGGTTGAGGAGGGTCACGGACCAGTCGTCCGGCCAGGCGATGGCGGTGCGTTACCTCGGCTCGACGATCGTTCCAGAGGACGAGGCGTGCTTCTGCCACTTCGAAGCGCCGTCCGAGGCTGCCATCGCCGAGGTCAACCTGCGGGCAGGCCTGCCCGTCGATCGGATCGTCGCCGCCGTCGCCGTCGGGGGCGGCGCCAACCGCGAGGAGTGAGCAACCATGATGAGACGGATCGTCGCGATCGGATCGCTCGGCATGGCAGCGGTCCTTGTGCAAGCGACGCCGGCCGCGTCCGAGCCCGCGCCGGTGGCCGTGTCGAGCACCACCGTCGACCCGTTTGGAGCCTGCACCGCGGACTACCCGGAGCTGCAGCCCGGGACGTACTACCCCAACAGCGAGGTGGAACCGTTCCTGGCGGTGAATCCGACGAACGAGCAGAACATCGTCGGGGTCTGGCAGCAGGATCGCTGGTCGAACGCGGAGTCGCGGGGGAACGTGGTCGCGACCAGCTTCGACGGCGGCGAGACGTGGACGACCGTTACCAGCACGAAGACCTCTCTGTGCACCGGGGGAACCGAGGCGAACGGCGGTGCGATGTTCCGCGCGACCAACCCGTGGCTGACCTTCGGCCCGGACGGCACCGCCTACCTGATCAGCCTGGGGATCCCGGACTTCAACCAGAGCGTGGTCTACGTCAACAGATCGAGCGACGGAGGAAGGACCTGGAGCGACGCGGCGCCGCTGCAGGTCGAGGCCGACAACGCGAAGAACGACAAACCGACGATCACGGCCGACCCGGCCAACGCCGGCAACGTCTACGCCGTCTGGACGCGGAACGAGTTCCCGCAGGAGCAGGCCGCACCCTTGGCCGAGGAGAACACCGCCGCTTCCCGCGGACCGGCCTGGTTCTCGCGGACCACGGACGGTGGCCGGACCTGGCAGACAGCGCGGCAAATCTACGACCCGGGCGCACAGAACGGCACGCTCGGCCACCAGATCGCCGTCCTGCCCAACAACGATCGCTTCCACGGCGAGCTTGTCAACGTGTTCGACGTGAGCTACGGCTACACCAACACGCAGGGCCTGCGCGGTGTCCATGTCGCGGCGATCCGCTCACGCGACAAGGGCGCGACCTGGTCGAGCAGCACGCGGATCGCCCAAGCACTTCCCGCGCCGATTCTCGATCCGCTCACCGGCACGCGGGTCAGAACAGGAGCCTACATCCCGGATATCGCGGTCGACCCGAGAAGCGGGATGCTGTACGCGGTCTGGCAGGACGCGCGGTTCAGCAGCGGGCAGTACAACGACATCGCGCTGTCGATGTCCACAGACGGCGGCCTGAGGTGGACGGCGCCGGTGAGAGTGAACCTCACCCCGGCCGCAGCGGAGCCGAGCAGGAGGCATGCGTTCACTCCCTCCGTCCACGTTGCCGCGGATGGAACGGTGGGCGTCGGCTACTACGACCTCCGCTACAACGACAGCGACAGCGACGCGGGCCAACCGCTGGAGACTGATCGGTTCCTCACCCGCTGCGCCCACCCGTCCGCCTCCGCCCCCGGACTGTGCGCGAGCGGCTGGACCGAGACCAGGCTCACCCCCGCGTCGTTCAACCTGCGTGCCGCCCCGAACTCCGTCGGGCTTTTCCTGGGCGGCTACCAGGGCCTGGCCAGCGCGGGCAGCACCTTCCTCTCGCTATTCGCGCAGGCGAACAACGCCGAAGATCCGGCCACCGTCTACTTCGCCGCTGTTCCCTGACCGCCCGCGCGCAGAGCAGACGCGACGACGGGGCTGATCGCCACCACGTGTGGGTGCCAGAGAGCTGACCTTCTGGCACCCACACGGCCGCCGCCGACGCGACATGGCCCGACATGCCGATATGCCGGCTCCTAATCAGCGGGTTCGGGGCGTCTCCCCCGGCGCACCGGGTGAGGCATCGGCGCCTGCGATGCCGCGCACGCCGATTGAGTCGGCGTGTCGCATCGCAGTGCGTCCCGGCTGTTCCGCAAGGAGTGGAACTTCGCCATCCGGATCAAATCGGCGGCCGCGGCCCCCGGGCGACCCATCAGAATGGATAAGCTGGTCTGGACCTATTGACGGTATGGTCTAGTCCATCTAGCCTCCGTGTCACCTTCTGGATGACTTGCCCAGTTCCCACGCGACTCATCGCTTCTCGTATCCCACGGTCGGGCGTGTTGCGGGGTGCGCCCCGTCCAGTCAGGAAGCACCATGTTCAGACTGCACAAGTGCAGAGCCGTGGCGCTCAGCAGCGTCCTGCTCCTGTCGGCCAGTGCCGTGGTCGTGATGGCCCCCTCGGTCGCCGCGGCAGCCACTCGTTATGAGGCGGAGAACGCGGTGATCTCGCAGGGCGTGGTGGAGTCCAATCACGCGGGGTTCACCGGG
>Ga0210378_10001101_pt1 | contig 14047 bp, 13 predicted proteins | sample PLM1_60_b1redo_FD_155465 | JGI IMG/M metagenome (GOLD analysis project Ga0210378, IMG submission 155465) | Groundwater sediment microbial communities from an aquifer in East River, Colorado, USA - PLM1_60_b1 redo | ecosystem: Environmental > Terrestrial > Soil > Riparian zone | place: USA: East...
GCCGGCGGAGGAGGAGTCCGGTATCGGTGCTGTATCGGTGCTGTTCGGCGTCTGGGCGTCGTGGGCGCCGCCGAAGATCTACGGGACATCCCCTAGAGTCCGCCCGTGCGGGTCGAGGGAGCGGTCGTCCTGGTGACCGGGGCGTCCGGCGGCATCGGCGCGGCCGTCGTGTCCGACCTGGCCGCTCGCGGCGCGGCCGTGCTCGCGGCCGGCCGGGATCCGGCGGCGACCGGCCGGACGGCCGCGAGCACCGGCGCGGTCCCGCTGGTCGCTGACCTGGCCAGCCCGGACGGCCCGGCCAAGCTCGCTGCCCGAGCGGTCGCGGTGCACGGCCGGGTCGACGCGCTTGTTGCCGGTGCCGGTGTCGGGTGGTGGGGCAGCCTGCCGGAAATGCCCGAGGACCGCATCGACCACCTGCTGGCGTTGAACCTGCGCGCCCCGATCATGCTCACCCGCGCCCTCCTGCCCGGCATGCTGGACCGCGGACAGGGCCGGGTCACGCTGCTGGCCTCGATCGCCGGCCTTGTCGGCGTGGCCAACGAGGCCGTGTACGCCGCCACGAAGGCCGGCCTGATCGTCTTCGCCGACAGCCTACGGCTGGAGATCGCCGGCTCCGGCGTCGGCGTGGCCGTCGTCAGCCCTGGCGCGGTAGCCACCGACTTCTTCCGCCGCCGCGGTGCCCCGTACGAACGCCGGTTCCCGCGGCCGGTGAGCCCGGTCCGGGTGGCCACAGCGGTCGTCGACACGCTGCAGCGGGAGCGCGACGTGGTGGTGCCGCGCTGGCTGGCGGTCGCGCCCCGAGTCCGGGCACTGGCACCGCGGGCCTACCGCAGCCTGGCCCGCCGGTTCGGCTGACCCTCGCGGACCTCGACCGGCTCCCCGGCCTCCGGCGCGCCAACCGGCTCGGCGGACCCGACCGGCTCGGCGGACCCGACCGGCTCGGCGGACCCGACCGGCTCGGCGGACCCGACCGGCTCGGCGGACCCGACCGGCTCGGACGTCCCGACCGCCTCGGAAGTCCCCACCGGCTTGGCGGCTCTGCGTTTCCCGACCGGCTGGGCCTCCGGCTCGTCGCAGGGTGCTACCACCTCGGCCTCGCCGGCCGCTCCCGCCCGGCTCACGAACTGGCCGCGTACCGTAGGCGAGCTGGAAAGCATGATCACCCCGACCACGACCAGCAGGCCGGCCGACGCCAGGCCGGCCAGCGCGCCCGGTTCGTCGGGTGCGTCTGCCTCGAACGCCAGCACGCCGAGCAGGTAGCTGGCGATCGGGTTGGTGATCGTCATGGCGGCGACCGCGGTGGCCAGCGACCCGGCGGCGAACGCGTCCTGCTCCAGCAGCAGGCCGAGCAGGGTGGAGCAGGCCAGGGCATACCCTGGCCAGTCCACCGCGGTCGCCGTGACGCCACGGTGGAACAGGTCGTCGGCGGTGAGCGTGATGAAGACCGCGGTCATGGCGAAGCAGATGCCGGCCGCCACCGACTCCAGGGCCGCCCGGACTTGCGGCCGCGAGTGGTACCGCCGGGAGGTCACGACCAGCAGCGCGACGAGCCCGGTCGCCGCGGCGGAGGCGAGCAGCACGTGCCCCCGGCTCTCCTTGGCGGCCGGGGGGGCCACGCCGCGCACCGCCAGCAGGATGACGAGCCCGCCGCAGATCGCCGTCGCACCGAACCAGTCCCGCGGCAGCAACCGGCAGCGGCTGGCTGCGACCGACAGCGGGAGCGCGAACAGCAGTTGGGCGACCAGCAGCGGCTGGACGACCGCGATCGACCCGAAGTGCAGCGCCGCGGCCTGGGCCAGGAAGCCGGCCAGGTTGGTCACCCAGCCGAGCAGCCAGAGCCGGTTGCGCAGCAGCCGGTGCATGAACCCGAGCACCGGCAGCCAGCTTTCGGCCCGCGACGGGGGTTCGCCGTTGCCCTCCGCCTCCGTCGCCCGCGCGGTCCGCTGCGCTGCGCGCTGCTGGAACGCCGCGGCCAGGGCGAACAGCAACGCGGCGAGCAGGCTCAGCGGGACGACGAGGAGCACGAGCTCGGGCCGAGCCGAGCCGGCCGGATCGGCATCACCGGCCGGTACGCCGGCCCCACCTCCTTCCGACCCGAAGGGCGACCCGAAAGGCGCCGGCCATCGCACGATCGACGACCGCCGCGACGGCCACGCCGGCGACCGCGTCGAGCAGCCAGTGGTTGCCGGTCATCACGATGACCGCCGTGGTGGTACCCACATGGAGCACGGCTGCCCGCCGTACCCATGGTGGCGCATTCTGGGCGATCAGCGTCGCCGCGACCCAGGTCGTCCAGGCTACGTGCAGCGAGGGCATCGCGGCGTGCTCGTTCGCCGTCGCCGAGATCATGGCGGAGCCCCAGGACCAGGACCCGACCCGCTCGCTGCCGCTCACGGTGTCGATGAAGCCAGCATTGGCGAGCAACCGCGGCGGGGTGACCGGATACGCCGCGAAGACGCCGATCGCGGCCGCGTTGATGCCGAGCAGGGACAGCACGTGCCGGGCGTAGTTCGGGCGTTTGGCCGCCCGCAGCCAGGCCACCGTGCCGAGCGTGGACGCCAGGTACCCCAGCGCGTACTCGTGGTTCGCGATCGTCGTGACCAGCCGGTGTGAGGCAGCCCACCGGTTCGCCGGCCGCTCCGGCGGCAGCCGCAGCCACCGCTCGGCGGCCACCACTCGCCGGGCGTCGGCGTTCGCCCTGGCCAGCCGGGCCGGTGTGCGCGCGGCGACGGCGAGGTAGCCGCCGAAGACCAGCAGCCCGGCGCCGACGTCCCATAGATCCCGCAGCCGAAGCCGGGACGGCCGGGACCGGGACGACCGGGTCGGCAAGCGACCCGGCCGCCCGTGGGACCAGCGAGCGTCAACCTTCACGTAGTGCGCGGATTGACTCGCGCAGTGACGCGGTCGTGGCCAGCACGGCCGACGGCTCGTACCCGCAGTGCGCCATGCAGTTGGCGCAACGCGGGTCCCGGCCACGGCCGTAGCTCTCCCAGTCGGTGGTCTCGACCAGTTCTTTGTAGGTGCTGACGTACCCGTCTGACATCAAATAGCACGGCCGCTGCCAGCCGAACAGCGAATATGAGGGGATACCCCAGGCCGTGCACTGGTAGTCGACCTTGCCCTCCAGGAAGTCCAGGAACAGCGGCGAGTGGTTCAGCCGCCACTTGCGCCGCCGGCCGCCGGCGAACGCCTTGGCGAACAGCTCCCGGGTCTCCTGCACGCCGAGGAAGTGCTCCTGGTCCGGCGCCTTCTCGTACGCGTACGCCGGAGAGATCATCAGCCGGTCGACGCCGAGCTCGTCGTTGAGGTAGTCGAGCACCTCGATGACCGTCTGCGGGGTGTCGGTGTTGAAGAACGTGCTGTTCGTGGCGACCTTGAAGCCACGCCGCTGGGCCTCCTTGATCGCCGCCACCGCCTGGTCGAACACGCCCTGCTTGGCCACCGCCTCGTCGTGCCGCTCGCGCAGGCCGTCGATGTGCACCACCCAGGTGAAGTACGGCGACGGGCGGAACCTGTGGATGTGCTTGGGCAGCAGCACCGCGTTGGTGCACAGGTAGACGAACTTCTTCCGCTTGATCAGCTGGCGGGCGATCTCGTCGATCTGCGGGTGCATCAGTGGCTCGCCGCCGGCGATCGAGACCATCGGCGCGCCGGACTCCTCGATCGCGCCCACCGCCTGCTCGACGGGCATGCGCTGCTTGAGGATGCTCGCCGGGTGCTGGATCTTGCCGCAGCCGGGGCACTTGAGGTTGCAGGCGAACAGCGGTTCCAGCTCGACGATGAGCGGGTACTTGGTCCGGCCGCGGAGCTTCTGTCGGGCCATGTAGAGGCCGATCTTCACCGACTGCCGAAGGGGGACACCCACCCTCAGCCCACCTCCCTCTCGGAATGGTGCACGACCGCCACGGCGAGAACCGGGGCGGCGACTCGCAGCGAGCGCAGCGCAGACAGTCCACTGTGGACTACCCAGGCGGACCGAAGTGGACGGCTGGGGGTGTCGGACACGGCACGGACGACCAGCACCGGGCGGCCGCCGGCGGCGGCGGCCAGCGCTGCCGACTCCATGTCGACGGCGAGCGCGCCGGTCCCGGCCAGCGCGGCCCGTTCGGCTCCGTCCACCAGGTGGTCGACCGTGCAGATCGGTCCATCGTGGACGGCTCGGCCGGTCCGGCGCAGCGCCTCGACGAGCCGGCCATGGGGGGCGCAGGCCAGCACTCCGGCCGGGCCGCGCACCTCGGCGGCCACCACGAGGTCGCCCGGGCCGAGCTCGTCGGTGAGTGCGCCGCACACCCCGACGATCATCAGTCCACAGTGGTCGCCCCGGTCCAGTGCGGACCGTACGGTGGCCGCGGACCGGGCCCACCGCCGCGGTCCCCAGCCGACGTGGACGGCGCCCGGCAGCCGGCGGCCGAGCGCGACCCGTTCGGCCCACATCGGCACCACCACCAGTGGCGCGGTCACTGGCCGGCTCTCAGGTAACGGCCGAGCGCGCTGACCGGGAACACCTGCCGGTACAGGTGGTAGTTGATGTAGAAGTCGCCGGGGAAACCGGTGCCGGTGAAGTACGGCTCGTCCCAGCTTCCGTCCGGCCGCTGCGTCTCCACCAGCCAGGTCACGCCGCGGCGCACCGCCGCCGACCTTTCCCCGGCGGCGAGCAGGGCCAGCAGCGCCCAGGCGGTCTGCGACGGGGTGGAGGCACCTCTGCCGACCCAGGAACTGTCCCGATAGGACCGCAGGTCCTCGCCCCAGCCGCCGTCCGGGTTCTGCACCCGCTCCAGCCAGCGCACCGCCCGCCGGATCGGCGTGGCGTCGGGCGGCACGCCGGCCGCGACCAGCGCCGGCAGCACCGCGCCGGTGCCGTAGACGTGGTTGGCGCCCCACCGGCCGAACCAGGAGCCGTCGGCCTCCTGGTGGCGCAGCAGCCAGGCCAGCCCGCGCCGGGCGGCCGGGTGCGCCGCCATCCCGTCGGCGGCCAGCATCTCCAGGACGTGCGCGGTGACGTCCGCTGAGGGTGGGTCGATGACCGCGCCGAAGTCGCAGAACGGCAGCTTCTCGGCCAGCCGCCGGGTGTTGTCCGCGTCGAACGCCCCCCAGCCACCGTCGCCGGACTGCATGCCGAGCACCCAGTCGCCGCCCCGGTCGGCCGCGCCGCCCCGGTCGGCCGCGCCGCCCCGGTCGGCCGCGCCGCCCCGGTCGGCCGCGCCGCCCCGGTCGGCCGCGCCGCCCCGGTCGGCCGCGCCGCCGGCGACCCGGCGCAGCGCCAGTACGACCTCCGCGGTGTCGTCGATGTCCGGGTAGAGGTCGTTGGCGAACTCGAACGCCCAGCCGCCGGGGGCGAGCGACGGCCGCCGCACCGCCCAGTCCCCGCGGACCCGGACCTCCTCGCCGACCAGCCAGCCCGCGGCTCGCGCCAGGGCCGGAGCGTCGGCCGGCAGCCCGGCGTCCCGCAGCGCGATCACCGCCAGCGCGGTGTCCCAGACCGGCGACTGGCAGGCCTCCAGCCGGCGCACCGTTCCGGCCGCACCGGCGCCGGGGGCTTCGCGGAGGGTGCCGGCGCTTCCCCGCGGGTTGGGGCCGGGGGGTTCGCGGGGGGTGTCCCCACCTGCGGGCGCTGCGCCCGCGCAGGCCCCGGGCGCGTCCTGCTCCCGGACGGTGAACCCATCCAGCCCGGCCAGGGCGGACCGCAGCACCGGGTGGTCGAGCGGGTAGCCCAGCAGGTGCAGGGCGATGATCGAGTAGACCCAGGGCGGCTGGATCCCGCCCCAGGAGCCGTCGGCCTCCTGCCGGGCCACGATCCACTCCGCTGCGCGGCGCATCGCCAGCCGGCGCACCGGCCACAGCGGCCGGCGGGCGTACCGGTGCAGCAGCGGGTCCAGCCGCTGGAACACGGCCGCCACCCCACCCCGCCTGTCCAGTTCCGGCCGCCGGGCGCCGGTGCGCAGCTCCGCCAGGCCGAAGAGCACCGGGCGGCTCGGTCGCAGCGCATTCACCACGGTCAGCGGCACCACGGTCTGCCGCGCCCAGCAGGCGAAGTCGTACACGTTCAGCGGCGCCCACCGGGGCAGGAAGATCATCTCTGGGGGCAGCGCCGGCAGGTCGTCCCAGGACCACAGGCCGAGCATGGCCAGCCACATCCGGGTGAAGACCCGGCTGCGCTCCAGGCCGCCGGCGCCGACCACGAACGCGGCGGCCGACCGCATCCAGTCCGCCCCCGGCGGGTCACCGGCCAGCCGGAGCGCCGCGTACGCCTCGACCGTGGTGGACAGGTCGGGCGGCCCGCCGTAGAACGTCGCCCAGCTACCGTCGGCGCGCTGCTTGGAACGGATCCAGCGGGCCGTCTCGGCGGTGAGCTCGGCGCCCCGGATGCCGAGGAACTCGCGCAGCAGCAGGTCCTCGGCCTCCATCGTGACGTTCGTCTCCAGCTCGCCTTTCCACCACCCCTCCGGGTGCTGCAGGCCGAGCAGGTGGGTCACCGCTCGGTCCAGCGCCGGTCGCACGCCGGCCGGCACCTCGGTGGCGGCCTGCGTTGCGATGCTCACTTGGCCGTCGGCGGTCATCACCGGTCCCGCTCGGTCACGAACTTGGCGACGGCCTCCAGCTCCCGCCGTGCCGTTGCCGGCAGCGCCGCGGTGTCCAGCGCGGCCAGCGCCGCCGCCAGCCGCCGGTCGGCCTCGGCGATACACCACTCCCGACCGCCGGCCTGCTCGACCAGGACGGCGGCCCGGGCCACATCGTCCTCGGTGGCCGGCCGGCCGTCGGCGAGCACGGCGACCAGCTCCTCTCCGGCGCGGGTGCCCGACCGCATCGCGGCCACGACCGGGCTGCTGCGCTTGCCGGCGCGCAGGTCGGCCAGCACCGGCTTGCCGGTGACCGCCGGTTCGCCCCAGATGCCGAGCAGGTCGTCGACGAGTTGGAAGGCTAGCCCCAGCTCGAAGCCGTACCGGTGCAGCGCGTCCACCACCGGCGCCGGCGCGGCGAGCGCGCGCGCACCGATCGACGCGGCGCAGGCCAGCAGCGCCGCGGTCTTGTCCGCCTCCATCTGTAGGCACGCGTCGATCCCGACGTCGGTGCGCGGCTCGAACGCGATGTCGTCGAACTGGCCCCGCACCAGGTGCTGGATCGCCTCGGTAACCGCCGCCAGCGCCGCCTCCCGGCCAGCGGCCCGGCTGTCGGTCAGGACCTGGACGGCCAGCGTGAGCACGGCGTCGCCGGCCAGCAGCGCCTGCGGCGTGCCGAACACCGCCCACGCCGCCGGGCGGTGCCGGCGCTGGGTGTCGCCGTCCATCACGTCGTCGTGCAGCAGCGAGAAGTCGTGCACCAGCTCGACCGCAACAGCGGCCGGGATGGCCGGCTCGACCGGCCCGCCCGCCGCCTCGGCGGAGAGCACGGCGAGCGCGGGCCGCAGCGCCTTGCCGGCCTCCCGAGCCGCCGGCCGGCCGTCGGCGTCCCACCAGCCTCGGTGGTAGCCGGCGATGAGCCGGGGCCCGGGGGCGAGCCGGTCCACCGCGGCGCGCAGCGCGGGTTCGACGAGCTGCTGGGATCGAGAAACGGTCTCGGGTGGCACGACGGTCACGCGGCACTCCCTCTTGCCGGCCCTCTTGCCGGTGCGGTCCGGGTACGGGTCAGGTGGTCGAGGACGGCCCGGACGGCCGAACGTCCGCTGCGGACCGCGCTCTCCATCGTGTCCGGCCACCCGGTGTCGGTCCACGCGCCGGCGAGCACCAGCCCGGGCAGCGCGGTCGACGCCCCGAGCCGCAGCGCGTTGCTGCCGACCCCTTGGCGGAACGTGGCCCGCCGCTCCCGGGTGACGAAGAACTCCTGCACCCGGGCCGATCGGGCGCGTGGCAACACCGCGGCCAGCGCGGGCAGGAACACCGAGCGCACCTCCTCGGTCGGGCGGTCGACCCAGTCGTCCGCGGCGGACAGCGACACCGCAAGGTACTGGCCCTCCGTCAGCCCCGACGGCCGGGTTCGGTCGAACACCCACTGCACCGGCGACCGGATCGCCGCAACGAACGGCAACGGAAGCACCGGACGGTCGTACACGACATGCACATTGACGATCGGTGACGTGCCGAGAGCAGACAGTCGCTCAGGTACCGGAATCGCGCCGCTCGGCAGCAACTCCGCCACGTCGCCGGCGGGTACCGCCAGCACAACCGCATCGCCTGCCACCGGGCCGCCGTCGGCGTGCACCACCCAACCGCCGGGGCCGGGCCCGCCGGGCTCTGGGCTCCGGGGCTCTGATCTGCCGGGCTCTGATCTGCCGGGCTCTGGGCTGCGGGGTTCGGGGCTGCCCGCGTCCGGCGCGATCCCGCGCACCGCGACCCTGGTGCGGACCGCTACCCCCGCCGCTTCGAGCGCGCGCTGCCCGGCCTCGCCGTGCAGTTCCCCAAGCGGCACCGCAGGCCAGCCGATGTCGCCGGCGTTGGCGGTGTCCAGCAGGCCGGTACGGAACACCCGGGCGGCCAGCTGCAGCGAGGCCTGCCGGGACGGCAGGTTCAGCGCCGCGGTGACGAAGACGTCCCAGAACGCGTCTAGCGTCGCAGCGGTCTGGCCATGCGTGCCGAGGAACTCGCCCACCGTGCGGGTGTCCAGCGAGCGGTCGTCCGGGTCAAGGCTGCGCAGCACCAGCGCGCCGCGCACCACCCGGGCGCGCTCGGCGGGCGTCAGGTGCCGGTAGCCGGCGACCGCGGCGGACAGGTGCGCCGGCGCGGGCAGCAGATTGCGGCGAAGTCGAGCGCGGGCGCCGCCCGGGGCCAGCACCGTCACGTCCAGCCGGTCCTGCAGGTGCACCCGGTCCTGCACGCCCAGCCGCTGCAGCAGCCCTAGGTAGTCCGAGCAGCAGCGCAGGAACACGTGCTGGCCGGTGTCGATCGTCAGCCCAGCACGCTGGAACGACGACGTCGCCCCGCCCAGCCTCGGCCGCCGCTCGACCAGCGTGACCTGCGCGCCCGCGTCGGCCAGTCCGAGAGCGGCCGTGATGCCGGCGAGCCCGCCGCCGACCACCACGACGTGCGGCACGCCGGTCACGCCGCCCGCCGGAGCAGCGCCCGCGCCGCCACGGCCAGTTTCGCCTGGCTGGTCAGGGCGGTGCGGCCGAGGCAGACCCGCTCGGGATCGGCGTCGATGATCTCGAGCAGCTGCCGGTAGATCCCGGCCATGGCGGCGCAGCACGCGGCGCTGCGCCAGTCCAACATCGGCAACAGCCGCAGGCCCTCGTCGTACAGGCTCCGGGCCCGTGCCACCTCTCGCCGGACCAGGCGGCCGAGGCGGCCGTCCTGCGGGTCGAGCCGGCCGTCCGCGCGGAGGGTGAGCACGACGCCGAACTCGTCCAGGTCCTCCTGCGGCAGGTAGACCCGGCCGCTGAGGTAGTCCTCGCGGATGTCCCGCAGGATGTTCGTCAGCTGTAGCGCGACGCCGAGCCGGTCGGCCAGCCACGCCGCCTGCGGGCCCGCGTGCGGGGCGAACACGCCGAGCGAGAGCCGGCCGATCGAGCCGGCGACGCAGCGGCAATAGTGGTCGAGCTCGGCGAAGGTCCGGTAACGCGTGCCGCGTACGTCCATCTCGCAACCCTCGACCAGTTCCACGAACGCCGGCAGCGGCACCGGCAGTCGCCGCGCCGCGTCGGCGAGCGCGACCAGCACCGGATCCTCGGGATGCCGTTCGGGAGCCTGCACGGCCGCCCGGGCGGCGGCCAGCGCGGCCAGCTTGTCGGCGGCCGGCAAGGAGCCGTCGCCGATGTCGTCGATCCGCCGCGCGAACGCGTACACGGCCGACAGCGCCCGGCGCTTCGCCGTGGGCAGCAGCCGGATGCCGTAGCTGAAGTTCTTCGCCTCGGTCCGGGTGATCCGCTCACACCGAGCGTAGGCCTGCTCGGGCGTCGGATGGTCCAGCGCCGGCCGGGGACGGCGGCCGTCCCGGACGCCGGCCAGCCGCAGCGTCTCGATGGCGGTGCGCAGCGTGGCCGGCCGGGGCGCCCGCTCGAGCGGATCGAAGCCTGCCTCGGCCAGCGCTGTCAGCGCCGCCCGCCCGCCGCCGACGTAGCCGGCGACCGCCAGCCGGGCCCATCCGCGCAGGCTGGCCACCAGCGGCCGGCCCGACTCGAGCAGCTCCGCGGCGCGCCCGGCCTCGGCGGCGACCAGCCGGCGCAGCGCCGGCGAGGCGGCGGTCGCCGCCAGTTCGGTCTCGTCCACCCGGAACGCCGCAAGGTCCCGCTGGGGCAGGTAGATGCGGCCGGCCCGGAAGTCCTCGCCGATGTCCTGCAGGTGCTCGACGATCTGCAGCGCGGTGCAGACGTCGTCGGACCACGCCATCCGATCCGGCGTGGCCTGGCCCGCGATCTGGAGCACCAGCCTGCCGACCGGGTTGGCGGACAGCGCGCAGTAACCGGCCAGGTCGTCGTAGCTCGGGTACCGGCTCAGCCGCTGGTCGAGCCGGTTCGCCGCCAGCAGGTCGCGCAGCGGCTGTATCGGAAGCCTGCACTCCTGCACGGTCGGCGCCAGCGCCGCGATGACCGGCAGGGTCGGTTGGGCTCCCGCATAGAGCTCGTCCAGGTCGGCCTCGACCGCGTCGAGGAGCTGCAGGCGGTCGCCCGGGGCCTCATCGCCGAGGTCGTCGACGTACCGTGCGTAGCCGTACAACGCCTTCAAGTGGCCACGTACCCGCCGCGGCAGCACTCGCAGCGCGACCGGGAAGTTCTCCCCGGCCTGCTGGGTGGCTACCTCGTCCGGGCGCCTACTCAGCGCGCCGGCCGCTGCCTGCGCGTCGTCGGGTGCGCCCGGCCGCGCCGGGGCAGGTATGTTCTCGGACCGCCAAAGATCCATCAGTATCGGGAATACTTGTCGGGGTCAACGATATTCCAGCCGGGAGGTTACACCCCGGGACAGTTGCGGTGATCAAGGGGCACGCCGGTACGTGCCCGAGCACCCCGCCGCGGCCGGGCTACGGCCTACCGGCCATCCTGATCCGACGCGGCGCCGATAGCGATCACCTCGTCCACATCGGCCCGGCGGGCGGCCAGCTCCCGCTTCTCCGCATCGACCTGGTCTGCGAGGTCCTCGTCGGCCCTCATCAGCCGGTCCAGGTCAATCCCGGCCATGTCCAGCACGCCCAGATCGGCGAACGCCTGCTGCACGCGAGGTCCCCACAGCCCGATGTCCTTCACGCACGGCACAATGCGGCTGAACAGCAGCGCCTGGTATGCCTGCATCAACGGCGAGGTGGCGACCGTCTGCTCGCAGTCGGCGCGGTCGTAGCCGAGCCGCTCCCAGATCTCCTGCCCGCGGAACCGGTCTCGCATCAGGTAGCACCCCTCGACCACGAACTCCTCCCGCTCGGCCAACTCGGCCGCGGTGAGCTGGGCGTAGTAGTCACGCAGCGCGATCCGTCCGAACGCGACGTGTCGGGCCTCGTCCTGCATCACGTAGGCGAGGATCTGCTTCGGTAGCGCCGCCGCCGTCATGTCCCGCAGCACCCCGAACGCGGCCAGCGCCAAGCCCTCGATGAGCACCTGCATGCCGAGGTAGGGCATGTCCCAGCGGGAGTCGCTGAGCGTGTCGTCCAGCAGCGACTTCAGGTGCGGGTTGATCGGGTAGACCAGCCCGACCTTCTCCTGCAGGAACCGCGCGTACGTCTCCGCGTGCCGGGCCTCGTCCATCGTCTGGGTGCAGGCGTAGAACTTCGAGTCCAGGTCGGGCACCGACTCGACGATCCGGGCCGAGCAGATCATCGCGCCCTGCTCGCCGTGCAGAAACTGGCTGAACTGCCAGGCGACCTGGTTCCGGCGCAGCTCGGCGACCGCCCGCGGGTCGTCCTTGACCCGTTCCCAGGTGCGGGAGCCAACCAGCGAGTTGTACTGCGGGGGCAGGCCGAGCGGGTCGTCCAGGTCGACGTCGAGATGCCAGTCGATGCGGTGCATGGCGTCCCACTGCTTGTCCTTGCCCTTCTGGTACAGCGACAGCAGTCGCTCCCGGCCGCCGTCGTACTCCCAGCTGAACCGGGCCGCGCCGGACGCCGCAACGTCCCAGGTGCGCATCTCGACCGGGATTACGTACCTGTCCGCGGTGCTCATCGGACCTCCCGCAATGCCTGGACAACTCCCGCGATCAAGGAGCTATCGGCGTTAGTTGATCTCCGATCACGACGATAACCCCCCGATCGGCGCCGCGGGCCTTCACCGGCATGCTCCCGTCTGTCACGATCCGCGGTGGCGGCGCACGCGTGCAGGGAGGCCTCTGATGGCGGAGGACGGCTTCGCGGTCACCGTGTACCGCGACGGCGGTCGCTGGCGGTGCGCGCTGCTGCCCCCAGCGGTCCTGCACGACCTGGACAGCTGCGTCGCAGCGTTGCGCCAGCAGTCCCACGAGGGCGGTCCGATCGCGCTGGTCGACGTCGATGACGAGTTCTTCGTCGCGCTCCGGCTGGCGCCGTCCGGGGAGGTGCGGGTGCTGCTGTCGGACGTGACCGCCGCGACGGACTGGGGGCTCGCTCGGCAGGCGGTCGAGCTGCTCGGGGAGGACGTGCCGGACGACGACGAGCTGGACGAGGTCTGGCCGGCCGGCGACCTGAAGATCTTCGCCGATTTGGGGTTGGATGAGCGGGACCTCGGCGTGATCCTCGACGATCTGGACCTGTACGCGGACGAGATGCTGAGCATGATCGCGCGTCGGATCGGGGTGGGCGAGGAGTACGCCCGGGTCATCGACGTGCGCACCGACTGAGTTTTGCCAAGCGGGAGGAAGGACGTGTCGTACTTCGCCGCCATGCTCGCACGCAGCGCCGCCGGCTGGACCGGTCAGGAGCTCGACCTGGACGGTGCAGAGGACGTCGATGCAGTGGCCGACCTCATCCGCGATCTCGGTGCCGGCACCGCGCTGCTGTTCGTCGAGGAGGACGACGAGTACGTGGCGATCGTCCGGGTGGACCGCGACTCGGACGAGCCGCGGGTGTTCATCTCCGACGGCCGAGCGGCCGACAGTTACCCGATCGTGGAGTTGCTGGCGGTGGCCGTCGAGGCGGCTCGGGACGAGGACGCCGACGCCGGCGAAGAGGACGAGGACGCGCCGCCCGGGCACGACTCCGAGCCGCTTGGCGACGCGGCCCTGCTCGCCGACCTCGGCACCCCCGCCCGCGACCTGCTCGCGCTGTGCGCGCACGAGGGCACCTTGCCCTCGGACGTGATCAGTGAGGTCTGCGAGCGAGCCGGCTGCCTGGACGAGCTCGAGGCGCTGCGCGGCCCGGCGTAGCCGGCGAGCCAGGTGAGCTCGGCCGAGGAGTGGATGCGGCGCGCGCTGGCGGCCGGGGCGCGCGCCGCTGGCTGGGGCGACGTGCCGGTCGGCGCGGTGGTCGTCGACGCCGCCGGCACCCTGCTCGCCGAGGCGGCCAACGAGCGGGAGCGGACCCGTGACCCGACCGCGCACGCGGAGATCCTCGCGCTGCGCCAAGCGGCAGCGGTCCGCGGCGGCTGGCGGCTGGACGGCTGCACGCTGGTGGTCACCCTGGAGCCGTGCACGATGTGCGCCGGCGCCCTGGTCCTCGCCCGGGTCGCCAGGCTCGTCTACGGCGCGGTCGACCCGAAGGCCGGCGCGGTCGGCTCGCTGTGGGACGTAGTGCGGGACCGCCGGCTGAACTCCCGGCCCGAGGTGGTCGGCGGGGTGCTGGCCGAGGAGTGCGGCGGCCTGGTCCGCGACTTCTTCCAGCGCCGTCGGGGCCCGGCCGACCTGCCGTGATCGTCCCGTACACTCGTCGGCGGTGGAGTCGCCTAGTGGCCGAGGGCGCACGCCTCGAAAGCGTGTGAGGCGCAAGCCTCCGTGGGTTCAAATCCCACCTCCACCGCCGGGTTTGGCTTTGCCTGCATCGCGGGCACGCTTCGCCACTGAACCCGTCGGATGCTGGCCGGGGGGGCCGAGCCCCCCCGAAACCCCCCGCGGTGCGGCGGCTCACCTAGCGACATGGCCGGTCCCCGAAACCCCCTGTGGGCGGCGGACACTCACCTTGCCGGCATGGCCGGGCCCGAAACCCCGAGCGGTGCCAACGCCACCCGCGG
>Ga0210378_10001103_pt1 | contig 14042 bp, 14 predicted proteins | sample PLM1_60_b1redo_FD_155465 | JGI IMG/M metagenome (GOLD analysis project Ga0210378, IMG submission 155465) | Groundwater sediment microbial communities from an aquifer in East River, Colorado, USA - PLM1_60_b1 redo | ecosystem: Environmental > Terrestrial > Soil > Riparian zone | place: USA: East...
TGGGCGTCAGCAGCTGTTTCCTTCGAGCACGCTCCCAATTCTCCTCCAAATCGGCCACGTGCGCCTGCCGCCACTCCTGCACGTGGCCGAGCGCACGCCGCGGTAGACTCCCCCAAAGAATGGCCCCATCTCGGATACCGATAGTCACCTCATGCTCGCCGTAGCTTGCATGGAAGTGGGGCGGGTTGTGATCGTTGTAGAACATGCCGATCACAATGCCGAGAAACCGGCTGATCTCCGGCACGCGATCACTTTACGTGATTCCAGTGCCATGGTGGGACCCGCCTAACACCGCGCTAAGCTGCGGCGCTCCGATTTGCCGGCGCCGTCAGCTTCAGCGCATTGTTGAACTCAGCCGCTACGCGGCGGAGGTCCCGGCCCGAACTTGATCTCCTCGCGCAGCGGCACTCATCGCTCATAGCTTCCTCGAGGTCGCATCCGGCGACAAGGAGGAAGACATGCAGCAAGCGGATTTCGAGAAGCTCCTGGCCGACACCCTGGCCGCCCACGGCCGCAGTCCCAGGACGCAGGAGACGTACACACTGATGCTCCGGCTCTTCGGCCGGTACTTGGACACGAGGCGCGTCGACAAGACCCTCGACGCCGTCGCCCCCGAAGAGGTCGAGGCCTACCAGCGCTACCTCGTGACGGAGCGCAAGGTCGGATTCTCGTCCTTCAACCAGTCCACCTGCGCCCTGCGGTTCTTCTACCAGACGTGTCTGGGCAAGACCGACTGGACGATCGCCCGCATGCCGTACCAGAAGAAGCGCCGCGCTCTCTCGGTGCCCTCGATTGCGAGGTCAAGACCCACAACGCGGCCATACAGGAAGACGAGGGCGCACAAGGCCTGGTTCTGTGTCGAAGCGCCGACGCGATCTCCCACGGCGTGATGCGAGAGGAAGCTCCGGATCTCATCCGGGCATGCGGATGGGGTCCCGGTGCTTGGGGGCGGGTTGGTCCTTTGCGCCGAGGGCCCGGTCGGGTTACCATCCGCCCGCCTTGGCCACCGTCGACGAACTCCTGGCCCTAGACCTGCGCGTCGGGACGATCGTTGCGGCGGAGGTGCTTCGGGGCGCGCGCACCCCCGCCTACGCCTTGAAGGTCGATTTCGGGGCCCTGGGTACGCGCGACTCCAGCGCCGAGATCGCCGATCTTTACGAGCCCGCCGACCTCGTCGGCCTCCAGGTCGTGGCCGTCGTCAACCTGCCGGCCCGCCGCGTCGCGGGCCTCGACTCCGCGGCGGTGGTGCTGGCCGTGGGCAACGGGAAGGGAGAGCGCGTCCTGGTGATCCCCGAGCGCCCGGTGCCCGATGGGGGCCGCGTCGGCTAAGAGCGTGGAGGGTGCGGTGCCGGCCGGCTTCCGGGTGCGCCGGGAGCTGATGGACGCGGAACGTCTCTCCCGCGCCCTCTCCCGCATCGCCCACCAGATCGTAGAGCGCCGCCGCGATGCCGAGGGGCTGGTCCTCGTCGGCGTGCGCACTCGGGGGGTCCCGCTGGCCCGCCGGCTGGCCCGGCTGGTGGCCGAGGCGGGGGCCCCGCCGCCTCCGGTGGGAGCGCTCGACATCACCCTCTACCGGGACGACCTCACGACCGTCGCGTCCCAACCCGTGTTGCGCAGGACCGAGATCCCCGTCTCCATCGACGGCCGCACGGTCGTGCTGGTGGACGACGTGCTCTACACCGGGCGCACGGTGCGGGCCGCGCTCGACGAGATCATCGACTTCGGACGTCCGGCGCGGATCAAGCTGGCGGCGCTGATCGACCGCGGCCATCGCGAGCTGCCCATCTGCCCGGACTACGTCGGGCAGACGATCACGACCACGCGCGACGAGTCCGTGCAGGTGCTCGTGAAGGAGGAGGACGGCCACGACCGCGTTCTCCTGCTCGAGAAGGAGCCGGCCCGCCGGCCCGCGAAAGGCAAGCCGAGGCGCCGGGCGTGAACGGCTATCCCCATCGCCACCTGTTGGGGATCGAAAGCCTGCAGCCGTCGGAGATCACGGCCATTCTCGACACCGCGGAGAGCCTGCGCGAGATCCTGGATCGCCCCATCAAGAAGGTCCCGGCCCTGCGCGGCAAGACCGTGGTGAACCTCTTTTACGAGCCCTCGACGCGGACCCGCGCGTCCTTCGAGGTGGCCGAGAAGGTGCTCTCCGCCGACAGCCTGTCGATCGCCGCCTCCACGTCCAGCGCGCAGAAGGGCGAGACGCTGCTCGACACCGCGAAGAACCTCGAGGCCATGAACCCCGACATGATCGTGCTCCGCCACTCGGCATCGGGGGCGCCCCATTTCCTGGCCCGGCACTGCCGCGCCGCCATCGTGAACGCGGGCGACGGGGCCCACGAGCACCCCACGCAGGCGCTCCTGGACGCCCTCACCCTGCGCCAGCGCAAGAAGCGCCTCGAGGGCCTGCGGGTGGCGATCGTAGGGGACCTGCTCCACAGCCGGGTGGCGCGATCGAACGTGTGGCTGCTCTCGAAGATGGGCGCGAAGGTCGTCCTGTGCGCTCCGCCCACGCTCGTGCCGCCGGGCATCGACGCCCTCGCCCCGGTGACCTACCGGATCGACGAAGCGGTGGAGGGCGCCGACGCGGTGATGATGCTTCGCATCCAGCACGAGCGCATGACGGGAGGCTACTATCCCTCGGACCGGGAGTACCACCTCCGCTTCGGCCTCACGGAGGCACGCGTGAAGCGCGCGAAGAAGGACGTGCTGATCCTCCACCCCGGACCCATGAACCGCGGCGTCGAGATCGCGAGCGAGGTGGCCGACGGCCCCTACTCGGTGATCCTCGACCAGGTGACCAACGGCGTGGCCGTGCGCATGGCGGTGCTGCTTCTCCTGCTCGGAGGGGGAGGGGAGTCGTGAGCCGCGTGCTGCTCAAGGGTGGGCGGGTGATCGATCCCGCCCAGCGGCTCGACGCCACCCGGGACGTGCTTCTCGAGGACGGCGTGGTGGCGCAGGTAGCAGCAAAGCTCTCCGCGCGCGGGGCGGACGTGATCTCGGCCAAAGGCCTCGTCGTGTGCCCCGGTTTCATCGACCTCCACGTCCACCTGCGCGAGCCGGGGCGCGAGGACAAGGAGACGATCGCGACCGGTACCCGGGCCGCCGCCGCCGGAGGCTTCACCGCGGTGTGCGCCATGCCCAACACCGACCCCGTCAACGACAACTCCGGGATCACCGGCTTCATCCTCCAGAAGGCCCGCAGCGAGGGCGTCGTGCGGGTCTATCCCATCGGCGCGATCACCCGCGGATCGCGGGGCGAGGAGCTGGCCGAGTACGGCGACCTCAAGGAGTCCGGCTGCGTCGCCGTTTCCGACGACGGCCGGCCGGTGGCCAGCGCTCGCGTCATGCGCCGTGCCCTCGAGTATGCGCGCGCCTTCGATCTGCCCGTCGTCGACCACTGCGAGGAGCCCGCGTTGTCCGAGCGCGCGGCCATGAACGAGGGACCAGTCGCCACCCTCCTCGGCCTGCGGGGCGCTCCCGCCGCCGCGGAGTCGATCGTGGTGGAGCGCGACATCCAGCTCGCCGAGCTGACGGGCGGCCGGCTGCACGTCGCCCACCTCAGTACGGCGGGGGCCGCGGACGCCGTGCGCCGCGGGAAGGCGCGCGGCGTGCGGGTGACGGCGGAGGCGACGCCGCACCACCTCGTCCTCACAGATCAAGTCGTGAAGGACTCCGACTACGACACTGCCACCAAGATGAACCCGCCCCTGCGTTCCGAGGCCGACCTCCGGGCGGTGCGGGAGGCGCTCCGCGACGGGACAATCGACGCCATTGCCACCGACCACGCCCCCCACACCGTCGACGACAAAAAGGTGGAGTACGACCAGGCCGCCTTTGGCGTCGTCGGCCTGGAGACGGCGGTCAGCCTCTGCCTCGACCGGCTCGTCGGTCCGGGGCTCCTCACGCTCCCTCAGCTCGTGGCGCTCCTCTCCTCCGGTCCCGCGCGCGCCCTCGGCCTGCCCGGCGGCACGCTGGCGACGGGTGCGCCGGCCGACGTGACCGTCCTCGACCTGGGCCGGCGGCGCAAGGTCGATCCGGCGCGGTTCGAGAGCAAGGGCCGCAACACGCCCTTCGCCGGCTGGACGCTCAAAGGGGCGCCGGTGATGACCATCGTCGCCGGCCAGGTCGTGTGGCAGGAACGGCGATAGATCCCGTCGGGGAGTACAACCGCCTCGTGGCGGCGGACGAGGCGGCGGCGCTGGAGCAGGCGGCTGCGCTCCGGGAGGCCTTCACCGCCGCCGGCATCACATTCGACGGGCATCCGATGCGCTCCTTCCTGCGGCCTCACTTCGTCCGCAGGCCCGAGTGGGAGCGCTTGCGGGACGACGCCCGCCGGCTCCTCGAGCTGGCGGCACGGATCGCCCGAGAGGCCTTCGACGGAGACGCGGGCCGGTTGTGCGCGTTCCTGGGTACGCCGGAGGCCGAGGCGCGGTGGGTGAGGATCGACCCCGGACCTCCCGACGTGGTCCTCTCCCGAGTCGATGCGTTCCTCGGTCCCGCCGGCCCCCGCTTCATCGAGGTCAACAGCGATGCTCCCGCCGGCTTCGGCTACGGCGACCGGATGGCGGAGCTGTTCGCGCGCCTCCCCGTCTTCCGCGCCTTCGCTCGCGCGCACGCGGTCGAGTACCAGCCCTCGATTCCCGCCCTCGTCGACGCGGTGCTGCGCTCCGCGCCCGCCCGCGCCCCGACGAGCCCGACGGTGGCCATCGTCGACTGGGCCGAGGTGAAGACGCGCGCCGACCAGCAGATCCTCCAGGAGGCCTTCGCGGCCCGCGGCGCGCGGTGCGTGCTCGTCGATCCGCGGGCCATGGAGCTGCGTGGAGGCCGTCTGATGGCCGGCTCCGACCCCGTGGACGTCGTGTATCGGCGCGCGGTGCTGTCGGAGGTGGTGGAGCGCGAGGATGAAGTGCGCGATTTCCTTCGTGCCTACGCCGAGGGCGCGGCCGTCTTCGTCAACTCCTTCCGCTGCCGGCTCTCCGAGGACAAGGCGTTCCTGGGTCTCCTCACGGACGAGGTCTTCGCCTCCCTGCTGACGCCGGACGATCGGGCGTTCGTGGCGCGCACCGTCCCCTGGACGCGCAAGCTGGAAGAGCGGAAGACGACACGAGACGGGCGGGAAGTGGACCTGCTGAGCTACGTGCGGGAGAACCGGGCCCGGCTGGTGCTCAAGCCCACCCACGCGTACGGCGGCCGCGACGTGCTGGTGGGGGACGAGACGGCGCCGGCGATCTGGGACGAAGCGGTCCAGGCCGGCTCCGGCAGGGCGTGGGTCGTGCAGGAGCGGGTGACCATCCCCGAGGAGCCGTTCCCGACGGTCGAGCGCGGGAAGCTGAGGTTCGAGGACCTCAAGCTCAACGTCAATCCCTTCTACGTCGCGGGCGGGGAAGCGGGGGCGGTCGCGCGCGCGTCGCGGCAGTCGGTCATCAACGTCAGCGCCGGCGGCGGCAGCGTGCCCACCTTCGTCGTCGATTCGGGAGCATAGAGCTCCTCGCTCGCTCGCTGCTCGCGGCCTCTTGCACCCGCCGGCAATCGCGCTAGACTGGGAACGGTCGCGCGCCATGAGTCACATCCTTATACGCAGGTACCTGGCCTTGCTGGCGGCCGGATACCTCCTGGCGGTCTCGTTCGGCCTGCCCGTCGCCGAGGCCCGTGACCTTCTCGACGCCAGCTTCGTTCCCGCGTCCTCCCCGCCGAACTTGGGCCGCACCCTCGTCGAGGCGCTTCGCCTCGGCAACCCCGACGACGACTTCAGCGACGCCATACCCGTGGGCGGGCTCGTCGTCTTCCCGTCCCCGGTCCCCGTTCTCGACGTCCCCCGCGAGGCGCCCGGCGCCCCCGTCGGCGAGCCCGAGGCGTTGCGGCCCCGGGTCCTCGGCACCCGCGGGGACTTCGAGCGCGGTCCCCCCACTCTCGCCTAGCCCGATCGGGTTCCTCCTGACGGCGCCGAGGGCCTGAAGGTCCTTCCTCCCCTTCGCGGCCCGGCCGTCCCGGCAGAGTGACTCACACGGGGGTGCAAGAGACATGCGGATCGTCTTGGCGGACCTCAAGGGTACCGAAGGGTTCGTGAACAAGGACACCATCGTCGGCGGCTACGGCGCACGGCTGAGGGCGTTCTCGACCGTGACCCGCCTCGCCTGCCTGTTGAAGAAGAGCCTCAACGACGTGCCCAGCGTCACCATGGCCTACCTGGCCGCGATCCTGGCCGGGGCCGGGCACGAGGTGAGCTTCACGCGCGGCGAGGTGCTCGACGGCGACGTGGCCGTCGTGCTCTCGTCGCTCGTCGACTACCGGAACGAGACGCGCTGGGCCGACGCGGCCCGAGCCCGGGGCCTCCAGGTCGGCTTCGTGGGCCTGACCGCCTCCAAGCTCCCCCAGCTCTTCGCCGCGCACTCGGACTTCCTCATCTGCGGGGAGCCGGAAGAGGCCGTGGGGCGCCTCGCGCGCGGAGAGCGGCTCCAGGGCATCTGCCCCAGCGCGGAGCTGCCCGACCTCTCCGCTCTTCCCTTCCCGCGCTGGGATCTGCTGGGCGTGACGGGCGACCGCCGCGCCTTTCGAGGCATGTTCACGCGTCCCATCGGCGGCTTCCCGGTCATGGCCAGCCGGAGCTGCCCCGAGTTCTGTACGTACTGCCCCCACCGCATCCTCACGCGCTATCGCGGCCGCTCGGTGGAGAACATCGCCGACGAGCTGGCCCACGTCTGCGACCGCTACGACCGTCCCTTCATCATCTTCCGGGACCCCTTGTTTACGCAGGACCGCGGGCGGGTCCTGGCCCTGTGCGACGAGATCCGCGCCCGCGGCCTCGCGCTGGAGTTCGAGTGCGAGACGCGCCTCGACCGCCTCGACCCCGAGCTTCTGGAGAAGATGCGCGCCGCCGGCCTGCAGACGATCGACTTCGGAGTGGAGTCCGTCTCCGCGGAGACGCTGAAGAAGGTCGGCCGGCGCCCGATCCCCGAGGCCCACCAGCGCGCGGTGATCGAGGCGTGCGGCCGGCTGGGCATCCGCACCGTCGGCTTCTACGTCCTCGGGTTCAACAGCGACACCTGGGAGTCGATCGCCGCCACCATCGAACACTCCATCTCCCTCGGCTCGACGCTGGCCCAGTTCAAGATGCTCACCCCCTATCCGGGCACGCCCTTGTACAAGCAGATGGAGACGCAGATCTTCGAGCGCGACTGGGAGAAGTTCGACGGCTTCACCGTCACCTTCCGGCATCCGAACTTGTCGGCGGGCGAGCTGCAGTTCCTCCTCGCCGCCGCCTACGCGCGCTTCTACTTCCGGCCGTCGTTCTTCGCCGACCTGGGTCACCTCGAGATGCGGTGGGTGCGCGACCTGGTGTCGCGTCTCGACGAGAAGGTGGCCGAGCTGCACTCGCGCCAGGAGATCGCCAAGATGTCGCGAGCGGTGGAATGCTGAGCGCGGTCTGCCGGTACGGGGCCCGCTTCGTGCCCGGCCTCGACGCTATCGTCGAGGAGTGCCGGAGGCGGGGGCAGCTCGTCGAGGGCCCCCGTCTCGCCGAGTTCGAGCAGGAGTTCGGCCGCCGACTGGGCGGCGGTCGTGCCGTCGCGACCTCCTACGGCCGGATGGCCGCGTACTACATCTTCCGCTCCCTCGATCTGCCCCCGGGCTCCGAGGTGATCTTCCCGGCCCTCACGTTCTGGGTGGTGCCCGAGATGGCGCGCCGGGCGGGGTTGAAGGTCGTCTTCGCCGACGTGGACCCGCGCACCTTCGACCTGGACGCGGGCGCGCTCGAGCGGGCGATCACGGCTCGCACGCGGGCGGTGGTCCCCACGCACATCTACGGCCTGCCCTGCGACATGGACGAGATCATGGCCATCGCCCGCCGCCGTGGGCTGCGGGTCGTGGAGGACTGCGCCCACGCGCTGGGTGCCACCTATCACGGCCGGCCGGCGGGCACCTTCGGCGATGCCGCGCTCTTCAGCTTCCAGGTCCTCAAGCCGCTCAACACCTTCGGCGGCGGGATGGCCTTCGCACGCGACCGGAGCCTGGGCGAGCGCCTGGCGGGGATGGCGGCCGCCGAGCCCTGGCCATCGGAACGGGCGGTGACGAAACGCATTCGGACGGGGCGGCTCGAGCGGCTCTTGATGCAGCCGCGCGCGTTCAGCCTCACCGGATATCCGTTGCTGCTCGCCGCTTCTCTCGTCCACGCCCGGCCCGACGTCTACATGTGGGAAAAGGTGCGGCCCCTGGATCCCTTCCCTCCGTCGTATCGCGCGCGCTACGCCAACGTGCAGGCCGCGCTGGGCCTGGCCGGCCTCGACCGGCTGGCCGAGTGGAACGAGAGCACCGGCGCCAACGCGCGGCTGCTGTCGCGCCGCCTGGCCGGCCTGCCCGGCGTCGTCACTCCGCCGGAGCCGACCGACCGCGTCCACGTCTACTACCAGTACTCGGCCTATGTCCCCGACCGGGAAGCGCTGGTGCGGCGGGCCCTGCGCCGGGGACTCGACCTCGAGTCGCACCACATGGACGTCTGCCCCGAGTGTCCCCTCTTCCGGGAGTCGAAGGCCGACGCGCCCGGAGCGCGGCGCACCGCGGAGTCGGTGCAGATCCCCATCCATTCCGGGCTGGATCCGGCGGCGCTGGAGCGTGTCGCCGACCGGGTGCGGCGGGCGCTCGGGACCGCGGCGGCGCCGCTGCCCCGCGCGGCCGGAGCGCAAGAATGAGCCTGGGCGGGTGGACAGGGCCACTCGGCTATCTGGCCGTCTTCATCGCCACCGTGATCGAGGGCGAGGTGGTCTTCGTGTCCGCGACCGTCCTCGTCGGTACCGGCCACCTGACGGCCGCCGGGGTGTACGTGGCCGCGGCCCTCGGCGGCTCGATCGGCGACCAGATCTACTTCTATGTCCTTCGCGGCCGGATGCACGGCCTCATCGACCTCTTCCCGCGCTTCGCCGAGCGCCGCGACCGCGTCGTCGAGAAGGTGCGGCGTCATGCCTCCGCCATGATCCTGGCCTGCCGCTTCCTGCCCGGCCTGCGCATCGCGATACCCGCCGCCTGCGCCTACGCCGGCGTTCCCCCGGTGCGCTTCACGGTCCTGAGCCTGCTGTCGAGCCTGGGATGGGCCGCGGCCGTGATGGGCTTCGTGGCCTGGCTGGGCCCGAGCTCACTCGAGGAGCTGGGCCTGAAGGCGTGGTGGACGCCCCTCATCCCCGCGTCGCTCGTGCTCGCGTTCGGCTATTGGCTGGGCAAGAAGACCACTGGCGACGAAGCGCAGGGCTAGGAGTCGGCCTCCACCAGCACCTTCAACGCTCCCGGGCGGGCCGCCTCCGCGAAAGCCGCGACCGCGTCGGGCAGCGGAAAGCGCGCGTGCACCAGAGGCGCCACGTCCACGCGCCGCTCCGCGAGGAGGGCCAGGGCGGGAGCGAACGGGCCGCAGCGCGAGCCCACCATCGTGATCTCGTCGACCACGAGACGCGAGACATCGAGGGACGCCCGCCCGCGATAGGTGCTCTTGAGGACGATCGTGCCCCGGGGGCGCACGGCGCGCCGGGCCAGCTCCAGGCCCTCGGCGTTGCCAGTGCACTCGACGGCCACGTCAGCCTGGCCCTCGGCCAGGTCGGCGGCGAGGGCGGTCGCGATGCCGCGGGCGCCTAGCAGCGCGAGCTTGGCTTGATGGCGGCCGATGACGCGCAGCGTGCACCCCGTGAGGGTGAGGGTCTGGGCCACCAGGTTGCCGAGCTTGCCGTCGCCGATCACGACGACGCGCTGGCCGGGACCGACCCGTACCTGCTCCTGGATCTCGAGCGCGGCCGCGAGCGGCTCGGTGAAGACGGCCGCGTCGTCGGGAACGCGTTCGGGCACCTCGTGCAGGTTCGCCAGCGGCAGCGTGAGGAACTCGGCGAAGGCGCCGTCACGGCCGCGGATGCCTAGGACGCGGCGCTGCTCGCAGTGCGTGCGCCGGCCGGCCGTGCACGCCGCGCAGGCGCCGCAGGACACGTTGATCTCGCCCACCACCCGGCGCCCGTGCCACTGCTTGGCACTCGGGGCGGCCTCGACCCGCCCCACGAACTCGTGGCCGGGGACGCCGGTGAACGGATGGTAGCCACGGACCAGCTCCAGGTCCGTGTTGCAGATGCCGGCCTTGAGGACGCGCACACGCGCCTCGCCCGGAGCCGGCTCCGGCCGCGGCACGTCGTCACGAAGCCGGAGCGTCTGCGCTTCGAGCCACAGCGCGCGCATGAGGCTCAGCGTTCCCCCGCCCTACCGCGCTTCGGCCAGCGCCTTCTTGCGAGCCGCCTCAAACTCGTCGCCCGGCTTCCAGCGGGGCATTTGCGGGGCGTTGCCGACCTTCAGGCCGAGATAGAACATCAGCTGGGCGTCTTCCACTGCGCCGGAGAGGTCCCAGTCGGGGCGCAACTCGTCTGAGGGCTGGTGGTAGTCGTTGGCCTCGAACTTCTCCTGCTGCTCCTTGCCCCACCCGGGCGGCTTGCCGATGACGTCGGTGCCGGCATCGAAGTAGGCCGCGGGAACGCCGACCTTGGCCAGGCTGAACTGGTCGGAGCGGTAGAAGAAGCCCCGGTCGGGGAACTGGTCGGGCACCACCACCCGGCCCTGCATCGCGGCCAGCTTGACGATCCAGTCGTCGAGCGTCGACTTTCCCATTCCGACCATCGTGAGGTCGCGCGTCCGGCCCCAGATGTTGACGCCGTCGATGTTGATGTCGGCCGCGAGGCGCCCGGCGGGAATGGGCGGGTGGGCCGCCAGGTACAGGGAGCCGAGCAGGCCCTGCTCCTCGGCGGCGACGGCCGCGAAGATGATCGAGCGCCGCGGCGGAGCGGGCAGGGCCTGCATGGCCCGGGCAATGGCCAGCATCGCGCCGACGCCGGAAGCGTTGTCGAGGGCGCCGTTGTAGATGTTGTCCTGGCCCGGCTTGGCCCCTTCCTTGATCCCGAGGTGGTCGTGGTGCGCCGTGTAGATCACCGCTTCCTTCGAGAGGACGGAATCGCGGCCCGGCAGCTGGCCGATCACGTTCCCCGTCAGCGATTTCTTCACCTCATTCTTCAGCGTGATGTCGGCGGTCACGCCGAGGGTCACGGGCCGGAAGTCCTGCTTCTCGGCCGCGGCGCGGAGAGCGTCGAGGTCCTGTCCCCCCAGCCGCGTGATCTTGCGCGCGCTGTCTTCCGTGACCCAGGCCTTGACCGGCACTTCCGGGCCGCCCTCGTGGGGCAGCGCGAACTGCTCGCCGCTCCAAGAGGTCTGCACCACCTGCCAGGGGTAGCCGGCGGACGGTGTGGTGTGGATGATGATCGCGCCCGCGGCGCCCATCTTCGCGGCCATCTCGTACTTGTAGGTCCAACGCCCGTAATAGAGCCGCGTCTTGCCCGCGAAGAGCTTCGGGTCGTCCGCGGGGTCGTTGTTCATCATGAGGAGGACCTTGCCCTTGAGGTCGGCCCCCTTGTAGTCGTCCCACTGGTACTCGGGGGCGACGATCCCGTAGCCGACGAAGACGATCTCGCCGTTGCGGGTGCTGGCCTCCGGGCCCTGGACGCCGGAGAAGGCCACGTAGTCGTCGCGGTAACGCAGGTCGAGCGATTGCCCACCTCGGCCGAACCGGGCCGCAGGCGGGGCCTGGCTCGTGATGCCGATGATGTCGAAGGGCTGGAACCAGCCCCCGCCGGGCGCGGCCGGCTGCAGGCCGAGCGCCTCCATCTGGGCCGCGATGTATTCCTCGGCGAGGCGGTCCCCCCGGCTGGCCGGCCCGCGTCCTTCGAGCAGGTCGCTGGCCAGGTAGCGAACGTGACCGCGGACGGCCTCGGGGCGGATCTGCCGCGCCGCGACCTTCTCGGCCGGGGTGAGGAGGGCGGGGGCCGCGGTCGGAGACGCCGCGCCGGCCGTGAGCACGAGAGCGATGAGCGCGGTGGCCGCAGACGGCGCGATCAAGAGTTTCATACGAGCAAGGATACCGCACGCGCCCGGGGCGGCCGGCGCAGGCCGCACGATCCTTCATGCTATCCTGCGTGCTTCTAGCGACCGGAGATGCTCGACGCCATCGAAGTTCCCCCCGTCCCGGACCTCGTGCGCGTGCCGGGAGGCCGCTTCCTGATGGGCTCGGAGATCGGCCGTCCCGACGAGCGGCCGGCGCATGCCGTCGAGGTCCGCTCTTTCTTCCTCGCGCGGACGCCGGTGACCCGCCGGCAATACGAGCCGTTCCTGCGGCGGAAGACCGTCGAGTCGCCGCCATGGTGGAGCCATCCCGCGTTTAGCGATCCCCGGCAGCCGGTGGTGGGCATCACGTGGGACGACACCGTCGCCTACGCTCGATGGTTGAGCGCGACGGCGGGCGGGGACTGGCGCCTGCCGACCGAGGCGGAGTGGGAGAGCGCGGCTCGCGGTGGCCTCGAATCCGCCGCGACGGCCTGGGGCGAGGAGCTGCCGGCGGACGAGCTGCCGACGGGACCGCTCGAGGCTCCGTGGAGGGCGGGCGAGGGAGCGCCGAACGGATACGGCCTGCTCGACATGGGCACGATCGTCCACGAGTGGTGCCTCGACTGGTACCGCGCCGACTACTACGCGGAGTCACCCGCGCGCGATCCGCGCGGGCCGTCCGAGGGCGAGCGCCGGGCCAGCCGTGGCGGCTCCTGGCGCCATCGCATCCGCTGGTCGCCGCCGGCCGCCAGGAGCAGCCTGCCGCCGTCCTTCCGATACGCGGACTACGGGTTTCGTGTGCTCCGGGAGGAGCCGTGAGCCGGGCCGGGGCCGGGACGTGACCCGGCCCGCCCTCTCCCTCGTCCTTCCCGCCTACAACGAGGACGCCAACATCGATCGGGCCGTGCGCGATGCCGCGGCGGCGGCGGGATCGCTGGTGGCCGACTACGAGGTCATAGTCGTGGACGACGGCAGCCGCGACGGCACCGCCGCCGTGCTCGAGTCTCTGTCCCCGGAGCTGGGGCCGCGGCTCGTCGTCGTGCGCCACCCCAGGAACCGCGGCTACGGCGCGGCCCTCCGTAGCGGGTTCGCGGCCACGCGCGGCGATCTTGTCTTCTACACCGACTCCGACAACCAGTTCGACCTCGCGGAGCTGCGCGATTTCCTGCCCTTGATGGGGGAGTGCGACGCCGCCCTCGGATACCGCGTCGATCGCAAGGACCCGTGGACGCGCCGCGCCGCCTCCGCCTTCTTCAATGGCCTGTCCTCGCTCGTCTTCAGGATGTCCGTGCGCGATTTGAACTGCTCGTTCAAGCTGTTCCGCGGGGACCTCCTCCGGAGCCTGCCCCTCGAGTCGGACGACTTCTTCATCGACACGGAGATGGTCGCGCGCATGCATCGTGCCGGGTGGCGTACCGTCCAGCGTGGGGTCCGCCACTTTCCCCGCACCGCCGGACGGTCCACCGTGAGGGCCAGCGACGTGCCGCGCACGCTCGCCGCCATCGCGCGCTTCTGGTTCCGCCTGCGCGCGCGCCCCGGCTCCCGCGTTACGGCATGAGGCCGGCGTGGCTGACCCTGCCCGCCGCCCGGCGCCTCGCCCTCGCCGCGGTGGTGGCGGTAGGCCTCGCGTACCAGGTGCAGCTCCCGGTTACGCTGCCGGCCCGCGGTCTCCTGTCCGCCGTGAGCCTCGACGGCTTCTTTCCCGGCGAAGGAAGCTACCGTTGGAGCCGCGGCCGCGGGCGCATCGTCTTCCGCGATCCCGGCCCATCGGTGAGAGCGCGGGTGGAGGTCGACCTCGCGGGGTGGCGGCCCCGGGGCCAGGAGCCGCCGCGCGTCGTCCTCGAAGCCGTGGGCGTGCAGGCCGAGGCGCGACCGTCGCGCCAGGGCCAGACGGTGACGCTTCCGGTCGTGACCGGAGGTTGGTGGCGCTCGGACCTCGAAGTCCTGCTGCAATCGGAGACGTTCCGGCCGGGGCCGCAGGACCCGCGTCTTCTCGGCGTGCGACTACAGGCGGCGCGACTGGTGCCGGAGGGACCGGTCCTGTGGCCTCGGCGGCCACCGCTGGGGGCGCCTCTCGTTGCCGCCGCCACCGTCCTCCTTTTCTTCGGAGCCCTCGTCCGTCTGGGCGCGGCTCCGCAGCGGGCCGGGTGGCA
>Ga0210378_10001104_pt1 | contig 14025 bp, 8 predicted proteins | sample PLM1_60_b1redo_FD_155465 | JGI IMG/M metagenome (GOLD analysis project Ga0210378, IMG submission 155465) | Groundwater sediment microbial communities from an aquifer in East River, Colorado, USA - PLM1_60_b1 redo | ecosystem: Environmental > Terrestrial > Soil > Riparian zone | place: USA: East...
GCGGGCCGGGAGGCGAGGTACCGCTTCGATCTGACCCGCGAGAGTCCGTTCCGGGTCACCGTCTACGCCCAGGGCGGGCGGACCTTTCTCGGGCTGCTCGTGCACCACATCGCCTTCGACGGCTGGTCGGCCGACGTGCTGCTCACCGAATTGCGCGCGTTCCACGACTACTTCTCCCGTGTCGCGGACGGCGTCGAGGCGACCCTGGACCTTCCCGAGCTGAGCATCCAGTACCGGGACTTCGCCGCGTGGCAGCGGCAGGCCATCAGCGGCGACCGGCTGGCCGGACTGCTCACGCACTGGCGGGACAGGCTGGACGGTCATCCTGGGGTGAACCTGGCCACCGACCGGCCGAGGCCGGCGCAGGTGGACTATCGCGGCGCGGTCGTCGACTTCGAGATCGACCGGCAGATCTCCCTGAGGCTGCGGACGCTGGCGCACGAGCTGGACGTCAGCCTCTTCAGCGTGCTCCTCGCCGGGTATTACGTCATGCTGCGGGAGTTCAGCAACCAGGACGACCTGATCGTGGGCGTGCCCGCGGCCAACCGGGGCCACAGCCAGACGCATGACCTCATCGGGTGCTTCGTGAACTCCCTCGCGCTCGACTTCCGGATCGAGCCCGGCGAAGCGTTTACGACGCTGATCCAGCAGGTCGGCGCCCGGGTCGTCGAAGCCCAGCAGCATCAGGATCTGCCGTTCGAGCGGCTGGTCAGCGAGCTGGGGCTGGCGAGCGACCTCAGCCGGCATCCGCTGTTCCAGGTGTGGTTCGACGTCCACTCGTTCGCGGAGGCCCGCGGCGACGGCGCGGGGGACCTGTTGAGCACCCTTGCCCTGCCGGGCCACACCACCGGCGGCGAGTCGGACGTCGTGGCGAAGTTCGACCTGAGCGCCGTGATCAGCGACCGCCAGGACGCGCTCGCCGGCACGTTCAACTACGCGGTGAGCCTGTTCGACCGGGAGACCATCGAGCGCCTCGTCGGTGCGTACCAGACGATCCTCGGCCGGTTCGCCGGGCTCGCCGCCGAGCGGGCCACAGTGGCGGCGCCCAGCGTCGGCGAGCTGCGGTGGCTGCCGGATCACGAGCGCGAGCGGATCCTCGCACTCGGGGCGGGCGGCGCGCGGGACTACCCGACCGACAGGACGACGGCGGACCTGTTCGCCGAGCAGGCCGGCAGGTCGCCCAGCGCGCCCGCCGTGGTCCTCGGCGAGACGGTGCTGACCTACCGGCAGCTCGACGACGCGTCGAACCGGCTGGCGCACCACCTGGTCGAGGCGTACGGCGTCGGGCCGGGCCACGCGGTCGCGCTGTGTCTGCACCGCGGCGTGGAGATGATCGTCGCGATCCTGGCGGTCTGGAAGGCCGGCGGCGCCTACGTGCCGATCGACCCTGGGCACCCGGACGAGCGGGTGCGCTACCTCGTCGCCGACAGCGCACCCGCGCTGGTCCTCTGTGGTCAGGAGCTCGAGGCCCGGCTGGCGCGGCTGACGGGCGGCGTGGAGGTCCTCGCCGTCGACAGCGCGCCGGTTCGTGCGGAGCTCGCGGCGTGTGCCGCAGCGCCGCTCGGGCCGCGTGCAACCAGCCGGGACCTCGCCTACGTCCTCTACACCTCGGGCACCACTGGTCCCCCGAAGGGCGTGATGATCGAGCACGGCGGGGTCGTGAACCTCGCGCGTGACCTGACCGCCCGCTACCGGATCGGCAGCGACGAGGTCATCCTCCAGCTCACCAACTACGTGTTCGACGCGTCTGTCGAACAGATCGTCCTGGCACTGCTGAACGGCGCGACGCTGCTCCAGGTGCCCGATCGGTTATGGCTCGAGGGCGCGGAGTTCAACGCCTACCTGAACGCGCACGGCGTCACGCACGTCCACGCCACGCCGACGTTCTATTCGCAGCTCGACCTGGGCACGGTGCCGACCCTGCGGCGGCTGGTCGCCGGCGGCGAGGCGCTGGACGCCGTGTGCCTCACCCACCTGCGGCGCGCGAACGACGTCGAGGTGATCAACGAGTACGGGCCGACGGAGACCACCGTCACGTCGGTGGTGAACGTCGTCCGAGGGAACGATCTGGCGATCGGCCGACCGCTCGACAACACGTCGGTCTTCGTGTTGGGCACGGACCTGCGGCTGCTGCCGGTCGGCGCCGTCGGCGAGCTGTTCATCGCCGGCGCGGGGCTGGCCCGCGGTTATCTGAACCAGCCCGAACTCACCGCCGAGCGGTTCATCCGCAACCCGTTCCAGACGGCGGCGGAGCGGGCGGACGCGGCGTACGGGCCGGAGGGCCGCAACGCCCGTCTGTACCGGACGGGTGACCTGGCGCGCTGGCGGCATGACGGCGTCCTCCAGTACGTGGGCCGCGCCGACTCCCAGGTCAAGCTTCGCGGCTATCGGATCGAGCTCGGGGAGATCGAGGCCGCGCTCGGCGCCGTCGCGGGCGTCACGCAGAGTGCGGTGCTGGTGAGGGACGGCGCGCGCCCGGACGGAACGCTGGCGGGCGAGGAGCACCTGGTCGGGTACTACGTCTCCGCCGCGCTGCTGGACCCGGAGGCGGTGGTCGATGCCCTTCGGCGGACGCTTCCGGACTACATGGTGCCGCGCTTCGTGGTCCCGCTGGCCGTCTTGCCGATGACCGGTACCGGCAAGCTCGACCGGCGGGCCCTGCCCGACCTCTCGGTCGAGCCGGTCGCGGCTCAGGCTGGTCCGCGGAACGGGTTCGAGGAGCAGATCCGCCTGGTGTGGGCCGATGTGCTGGGGCTCCCGGCCGCCGCGGTCGGCATCGACGATGACTTCTTCAGCCTCGGCGGCAACAGCATCCTCGCCGTGCGGCTCGTCAGCCGGATGAACGGCGTCTGCGCCGGACGGTTGCGGATCGCGGAGCTGTTCGTCTGGAAGACGATTCGTCGCCTGGTGCCGAGGCTGCTCCAGTCGAGCCGCACCTATCGCGGTGTCTCGGGCCTCAACCTGGGAGTGTCCGGCCCGCAGCTGTTCATGGTTCATCCGGCGCAGGCCGACAGCGAGGTCTACGTTCCGCTCGCGGACGCCCTGGCCGGTCAGTTTCGCTGCTTCGGCGTGGATGCCCAGTACCTACACGGCTCGCCGAAGATCACGTCGCTCCGCGACCTGGCGAGCTACTACCTGGGGCTGATCGACGAGGTTCGGGACGGCGGCGGCTACCACCTGCTGGGCTGGTCGCTGGGCGGGCAGATCTGCCTCGAGATCGCCGCGATCCTCGAGGAACGCGGCGTCGAGGACATCACGGTGTACCTCGTCGACACTGTGCTGCCGGACGCGCGGCTGCGGTCGCTGCTCGGCGAAGCGGAGAACCTGGTCGCGGAGAAGCAGAGCTACGTCGCGCGCGCCGAACGGGACGGCCTCGACGACGACTACATCGCCGGCGTGCTCGAGAACGTGGAGCTGGAGCGCGCCCTTGGCGCCGAGCCCCTTTCGGGCCAGCTGCGGCACTCGCGCGTCCTGTTGTTCAAAGCCCTGCTGCCGGACGTCGGGCCCGGCGCCCGGGACGAGTCGCCCGCGGGCGCGCATGTGCGGTCGTTGGCCTCGAACAATGTGGACCTGGCGCTAGCCGATGATTCTCGTTTTCGGGTTGTCGGCATGGCCGATGCCCACCACCACAACATCCTGGGACAGCGGCAGGCATTGGCCAAGGCCATCGCCGAGTTCGCAGCCAGCTGGGAGGCGCTGACATGGAACTGACCGCTGACATAGAACTGACCGCTGGCATGGAGCCCGCATGCCACGGCGCCGCCGCAGAGCCGCGCCTGGAGGCGTTCGACGCGCTCGAACTCGAGATGTGTGGCATCTGGGCTCAGCTGCTCGAGACACCCGCTGTGCGCAGGGACGACAACTTCTTCGACCTGGGCGGCACCTCGCGGAAAGCGGTGAGTCTCTGGCTGACGCTGCAACAGCGGTTCGGCGTTGAAATCCCGCTGGCGGCGTTGCTGAGCGCCTCAACCGTCTCGGCCATGGCGGAGCTCATCCGGACGGGTCCGCTGGAGTCCGAGCAAAGGTGCCTGGTGCCCATCAGATCCGCCGGGACGCGGGCGCCGCTGTTCTGCTTCCATTCGCTCACCGGCACCGTGACCAGGTTCGGCAGCCTGGCCGTGGCCATGCCCGCCGACCAGCCCGTGTACGCGCTCCAGTTGAGGGGCCTGGATCCACGCTTCGAGTTCCACCGGTCGATCCCCGAGATGGCCAGCGCGTACGTGCAGGAGATGCTGACCGTCCAGCAGGACGGCCCGTTTCTCCTGCTCGGCTACTCCATGGGCGGCACCATCGCCTACGAGGTCGCGCGGCAGCTGCGGGCACGCGGCGCGGAGATCGGGATGCTCGCGATGGTCGACACGGCGACGACCGTGGACGGAGAGTACGACCCGGTCGACTATGTGATCCCCCTTGTCATGGAGTACGGGCTGAAGCTCACCGCCGACGCGGCGAGCATCCTCGAACTGGATATGCCGGCGAGGATCGACGCTCTGCTTGGCCTCGCCAAGGACGCCGGCTCGATTCCGGCGTCCTACGGCGCCGACCAGCTTCGACGCATGATCGAGAGTTACGGCGTCAACAGCCGGGCGCTGCAGGACTACGTCATCGAAGACAGCGCTGAGCACATCGTGATGTTCCGGTCCGATGATCCTGGTGACCCGTCGAACGGCTGGAGCGCCTACGTCGAGGAGGTCACCGTAATCCCGATCCCGGGCGACCACTTCGACATGATGGAGCCGGCCGGCGCACGGCTGATCGCGGACGCGGTCACCGCGATCTGCTTCGCGGCACGGCCAGCGTAGTGCGGATGGCGAACACGCTTCCGGGTAGCGCCCGGCGTCACGGGGCGACCCTACTCGGCGGTAGGCCCCGCTCGGCGCGACACGACATCCCGCTGCGAGTCGAGGTGGAGAACGCCCCCGTAGGGGACGACCCAGGCGGGGGAGAGGTGGCCGACATCGGCGTTGACCACGATGGGGCCGGTGCCGAGGCCGCCCGCTCGGTCGAGCGCGGTCCACACGTACTCGGCCCACTCGTCGGCCGAGTACCGGACGTCCGGGCCGATCACCATGCCGGCGACCCCACCGAGGTCCATCTCGGCGGCGACGCGCGCGATCGTGTCCGAGGCGGGTTCCTCTGTTTCGGGAGCGATGTCCCACACCAGGACGACGCCCTCGGGTCGCAGGGAGAAATGTTGCATCACCTTCGTCAGCATGCCCAGCTCCACGCAGACCGTGGGGCCGGATGCCGTGCCGTCGCGCAACCACGTCCACCCGCCCGGCACGTTCCGGCCACGGATCGTCGCGTCCTCCTTGGGCCGCAGCCACGAGGGCAGCTCGTTGGTGCGGGAGGGGACCGGCCGATACGCGAGGTCGCCCGTCGTCATGACGGCTCGGCGAAAAGCCTCGACCGTCTCGGGGAACGGGCCGCCCGCCTCGCCGAAATCGGCCATGAACGTGACCCCGGAGAAGGAGGTCAGCTCAGCCTCGCTGAGGAGGTACTGATTGATCCAGGCGCTGTCGCAGTGCCCGATGAAGGGCTTCGGGTTGGCCTCGAAGACCGCTGCGTCCAGGTGCGCCAGCACATCTGCGCTGGTCTCGCCGCCGGCCGCGACCAGAATCGCGTCAACGTCAGGGTCGGCGTACGCGGTCATCAGATCGTCGGCCCGCTGCTCGGCGGTGCCCGCGGACGTGGTGTCGCCGCTCGGGTCCTTGGCGTACTCCCGCGCGAAGGCACCATAGCTCAGCCTGAATCCCAGGCCGGTCAGCGCGCGCTCGGCCCGCGCGGCCCGCTGGGGAGCGAAGAGCAGTGCTGGGGAGGCCGGGCTGACCACCCGGACATGACCGCCCTCCGGCAGCGGCACCGGCGCGCGAGCGGTCACGCCGCCGTCTCCGCCGCGCGCTGGGTGGACAATTCGCACTCGCCCGCCGCTTCGGTAATGTACGTCGCGGCGCGAGCGACGGTATTTCCCGCGGTCGCGTACTTCACATCGTCCCCCATTCGTCGGCACCGTGGCGCCCATCTCGGGGCGAAGCGCAGACCTGGGAACGGTCGTGCGGCCACATTTCGTATATCGCAATGTGCTGGCGCTCGAGAATGGGCCGACGGCGAATGCCGAGGCGGCCGCATGAGGCGCTGCGGAGCTAACTTAAGGTGTGCAGGCGAGCGCTGTCAATACGCGCCGATCGCGGCCGGAGAAATCCGATGATCGTTGCCTGCGGGCGGGTCCATGGCAAGGTCACTAATTCGCGCGAAGAAAGTCGGCGGGCGAATCGGGGTGACGGCAAGCCGCTATTCTCTGCCGACGTCCCTGCGCAAATTCGCTGCGCGGCGGCCGCGCCGACCAGGCGGCCGGGTCCTCAGTCCGGAGACGCGCTGCCCGTGCCCGCAGCACCTATTGCCGCCCGCTATACGAGTGAACAGTTGTGCGCTCCATCGGGGCCGTCCAGAAAAACTGCGTTACGGGGTCTGTGACATGTCGAATAAGCCGCGGTTAGGCGTCATCCACGCGCCGAATGGAGCCGCCAATCTGCGAGAAATCTACGTTTCCGCTACCGGGATCTGTGATGTCGTCCTCATCATGAGAAAGCCGCTCGCGGAAGCCTATCCCGAGCTCATCGGCGTGGCCGGGACGCTGTTCCACGACGTGGTGATCTGGGATGAGGACACCACCCTTGAGGGCTTGGGCCTCGCAGGGCTGACCACATTCCACGACGGCGAACTGGATCTCGTCGACCGGGAGTTGGCCGCCCTCGGGCTTCCGGGCCTGGGCTCGCACGACCAGCCGTGGGACAAGCTGTCGCAACGGCGCCGGCTGAACGCCGCTGGGGCATCCCGGCTGCCGATCGCCGCCGTGTCGTCGCCCGTGGAGTTCCGCGACGCCGTAGCGGCCGTGGGCCTTCCAGCCGTCCTCAAGCCCCGTCGAGGCGTGAGCGGCTCCGGGATCGCGTTCATCGAGACGGCCGAGGATGTCGCGCACCAGTTCGAACACCGAGCGGACTGGCGCGACCTGCTGCTCGAGAAGATGCTGGGTCGGGGCGCGCATCCCTCCGGAGTCGCGTGGCTGGGCGACTTCGTCTCGGTCGAGACGGAGAGCGTCGGCGCCGAGCGCCGCCACGTCGCGGTGTTCGACAAGGTGCCGGTCTCCGTCGTCCGGCGTAGCGGCACGGGCGGCGCCGACGCGGTTCGCGTCACGGGCGACCTCACCCCGTCGCGCCTGCCCTCACGCCACCTCGACGCCGTCCTGGACCACACCTCCCGCGCGCTCGACGCGCTCGGCGTCGCCTGGCGCTTCACCCATACCGAGCTGTGGGTCTCGGATTCCGACGTGCAGGTCATCGAGGTGAACGGCCGGGTCGGCGGCCACCTCAACCGGGTGCTGCGCCTGGTGGGCGGCCCGGACATGGTCAGATCGGCGCTGTTCTTGGCCTTGGGCCGGGAGCCGATCGCCCATCCCGAGCCGCAGCCGGGCTTCGCCGCGGGGCTGTTCCCCGTCTTCACCACCGGTGGCCCCCACGTGAACGCGCAGGTCTCCCGGGCTGACCTGCGCCGGCTGCCCGGCGTGGTGGGCGTCGACGAGGTGGCCGTCGCCGGCAAGCCGCGCGCCGACAACGGCTTTCGAGCCGCCAATGTCACGGTCAAGGCGGCCGACCCGGCCGAGTTGGACGAGCGAATACGGGCGGTTCACCGCGGCATCGGCCGGTTGTTCGCCGTGGACGGAGCGATCAGCGACCCATGGCGGTCACTGTCTCCGGCAGAGCCCGCCGCGTTGCCGGTCGCCGTCGATCGGCCTTCGCCGAGCGAGATCGTGCGATGACCGCCACCGACGTCGCGGAGGAGCGCGGCATGCTGGCGCCCCTACGGGGCAGGGACTTCCGCTACCAGTTCGGCGCGCAGACCATCTCGACCGTAGGCAGCACGTTGAGCCCGGTGGCGTTGACGATGGGGATTCTCGCGCTCACCGGCTCCGCTGAGATGCTCGGCGTCGTGCTGACGGCGTACACCGTCCCGCTCGTGATCTTCGTCCTTGCCGGAGGAGTGTGGGCCGACCGCGTCCCGCGCCGCCAGCTCATGGTGATTGCCGACGTCGTCCGCGCGTGCGCGCAGACCAGCGTCGGCATCCTGCTCCTCGTCGGCACCGCTCCCGTGTGGGTGATCGCAGCCCTGCAGTTCATCACCGGCACGGCGACGGCGTTCTATTACCCCGCGTCCACGGGGCTGACCACCTCCACCGTGCGCCCTGACCAGCTACAGAAGGCGAATGCCCTCCTGTCCCTGTCGATGAGCGTCGCCGGCACTGTCGGTCCGCTCTGCGCGAGCCTCCTTGTGCTGACCGCGGGCGCGGGCTGGGCGCTGATCATCGACGGGCTGTCGTTCGTCGGCAGCGCCTATCTGATGTCGCGGCTCTCGTCGGCGCGGCGGGAGAACAGCGGCGTAGAACGCCACTTCTTCAGAGAACTGGCGGAGGGCTTCGCCGAGGTGCGGCGCCGGACCTGGGTGTGGAGCAGCATCATCGCGTTCGCCGCCTCGAACCTCGCGATGGCCACCCTGTTCGTGGTCGGGCCGACCGTGCTCCTCGAACACAAGAACGGGATCCTGCAGTGGGGCGTGATCGTGGCCGTCATCGCCGTCGGCGAGGTGATTGGGGACGTGCTCGCGCTCCGGCTTCGCCCCAGGCGGATGCTGCTGGCCGCCCGCATGGTGGAGCTCGGGCAGATTCCCCTGCTGATCGCCCTCGCCGTGGTTGCCCCGATGCCGTGGCTGCTCGTGGGCGCGGTCCTGTGGGGCATCGCGATGACGTACCCCGACTCGCTGTGGTACACCGCGCTGCAGCAGCACCTGCCCGAGCAGGCGATCTCGCGCGTCGCCTCCTACGACTGGATGGGCTCCCTCATGCTCCGGCCGGTCGGCTATGCCGTGGCGGCGTTCATCGCCGCAGGTGACGGGTTGGTCTACGGGCTCGTCGGGGCGGCGCTGCTCGTCGCGGTCACGCGTGGCGTGGGCGTTCTTGAACCGGCCACCCGCAACCTTCGGCGGCTGGAGGTGGACGCATCGTGACCACGGCAGAGCCGAGCCTGCGCCCACCATCACCGGGGCTGGCAGGACTGCGGATGACGGTCGTCCGCCCGCAGGAGGTCGGAGATCTCGGCGCTGCCAGCGGCTGGGAGTTCGCGGGCGCCGCGCTCGCTCCGCACCGCCTGCGGTCGGCCGCGCGGGACAGGCGGTGGCAGACCTGGTGGGTAGTGGCTGAGCTGGACGGCGCGATCGCCGGCGTCATTCCGGTCTATCGGGTTCCTACCGCCGCGGCGAGCGAGCCGATCTACGACCCGCGGGTCGTCGCCGGGTCCATCGCTCCGGACGTGCCGGACGATGCCCGGGAGTGGCTCTACGTGGGTGGCTTCCGCGATCTCATCGCCGGTTCGACCGTGTCGAGCGCCCTCGATGCGGACGTGCGCGACGAGGTGCGGCGCCGGCTGGTCACCGAAGCCTTCGCGTACGGCCGAGGCGAAGGTCTGTACCCGTTCGCGATCTACGTGCGGAACGAGGAGATCGGCGCGTTCGATGGCGTCGTGGCAGGTGGCGCCCGATCGGCGCAGGTACGGGAAACGGCCGTGCTCGAGCTGCCCCGGGCCGGCTTCGAGGACTACGTGCAGGGCCTACGCAAGCGCGACCGCTACCGCGTCCGCCGCGAGCTGGCGGAGCTGGCGGAGATGAACGTCGCAGCGGTGGTCGAGGACGTGGCCGACCTCGTCGCGGAGGCCGCGCCGCTCGTCCTGTCGACCAAGCAGCGGTACGGCGTCGCGGATCATCCGGTGATGGTTGCGCTGCGGCTGCGGGAATGGGCCGCGGGCGGCGCCGACCACTGTGGTGGGTTCGCGTTGCGGGACGAGCACGGCGTCCTCAGCGGAGTCTCGTTCGCGGTGGTGCACGGCGCCACTGCCGAGCTGTACGAGCTGGGACTCGCCGAGGACGTCAGCCACAGACTCCACGCCTACGCCGAGCTGCTCGTATACGCGCCGGTGCGATTCGCGCTCCGACACGGTTGCACGAAGCTCGTGCTCGGCATGGATTCGATCGAACCCAAAGCACGGCGGGGGGCCCGCGTCGAGCTGGTGTGGGCAGTGACGGGATGACGGGCACGGTCGTGCCCAAGGACAACAGGGAAACAAAGGAGACGAAAGCATGAACACGACTTCTGTGGCGGACAGCGTGCGGGAGGCCTGGTGCGCGGCGCTCGGCATGGAGAGCGCGGCCGCTGAGGACAACTTCTTCGACCTGGGCGGGAATTCGCTGTCGGCGATCACGTTCATGGAGCTCATCGAGTCAAGCCTCAACATCGAATTTCCCATCCAGGTGCTCTTCGTGAGCAATGACCTCGCTGAGGTCACCGATGAGTGCGAGCGGCTGTGCTCGAGCGTCGCAAGCGCCGTCGGCCGGGCCTGAACAGGTGGCCGACGGCATGCCGCGACTACCCGCAGAGGCAGAGCCCGTAGACCTGCTGACTCTGGTCGAACGGACGATGCAGCGGTACCCCGACCTTGACGCGGTGGACCTGCCGGACAGCGCGACCACCTACCGCGAGCTGTGGGACAGCGCCCAGGCTGTCGCCCTGCTCATCGGTGGTGGACCGGGGCGGGTCGGCCTCCGAGTGCGCCGTGGATTGCATGCCTGCGTCGGTTATCTGGGCATCCTGCGCGCCGGCGGGGGCGTCGTGCCGCTCAACCCCGCGGCGCCGCTGTCGCGGAACCTCGCGATCGCCGAGCTTGCCGGGCTGGGCGCGATGATCGTCGACGGCTCGCTGGATGAGCAGGAGCGCGACGCGTGGCACGCTGCCGGCGTGCGGCTCGTGACAGTGCCCGACGGCGTCGCGCCCCGTGGCGTGGCCGAGGTTCCGCGCGTCGCTGACCCCGATCGGGAAGCGTACGTGCTCTTCACCTCCGGCTCGACGGGCACGCCCAAGGGTGTGCCGATCACCCATCGCAACGTCGTGTCCTACCTGCGGCACATCATCGACCGGTACGAGATCGGCCCCGGCGCCAGGCTGTCCCAGAACTTCGAACTGACCTTCGACGTTTCGGTGTTCGACCTCTTCGCGAGCTGGTGCAGTGGCGCGACGCTCGTCCTGCCCGGGCGAAACGAGTCGCTGCTCCCGGTGGAGTACGTGCGGCGGCGCCGGCTCACCCATTTCGCCGCGGTGCCGTCGGCCATCTCCCTGGCACGGCGGATGCGCATCCTGAAGCCGGGCGCAATGCCGCACCTGCAGTGGAGCATCTTCCTCGGCGAGCCGTTCACCCGCGAGCAGGCGTTGAGCTGGTCGGAGGCGGCGCCCTCGAGCGCGATCGAGAACCTCTACGGGCCGACGGAGCTGACGGTGGGGTGCACCGGGTACCGGCTGCCACCGGATCCGGCCCAGTACCCGGCCACCAGCAACAGCACGGTGCCGATCGGCAGGCCCTACCCGCACCTCGAACACCTCGTGGTGGGCGCTGATCTGCGGCCGGCCGAGGAGGGCGAACTGTGCGTCCGCGGCGCGCAGCGGTTCGCCGGCTACCTCGACCCTGCGGCCAACACTGGCCGGTTCTACGCCATCTCGGGCGACGAAGCGCTGGCGAGTGAGCCAGGCGACACCGTCACCGAGGAGCACTGGTACCGGACGGGTGACCGGGTCCGATGGGAGCATGGCGAGCTGGTGCACCTCGGACGGCTCGACAGGCAGACGAAGGTCAGGGGCTATCGGATCGAACTGGGCGAGGTCGAGGCCGCGATCCGCGCCGTTGGCGGCGTCGAGGACGCGGCGGTGGTGTTCGTGGCCGGCAAGGACGACGAGCTGGTCGGTTTCCACACCGGCGTCGAGCTGGCGGCGGGGGCGCTGACGGCGGCGCTCAAGGCAAGGCTCCCCGGCTACATGGTGCCCGCTCGACTGCGGTGGATGGAGAGCCTGCCCCTGAACGCCAACGCGAAGACCGACTACCTGCGGCTGGCGGAGCTCGCCAGGGCGGACCGGCCGCTGGCCGAGCCGGCGGCGGCGGTGTTATGACCCAGATCGGCGGCTTGACCGATCCCCGCGTCCGCGCGGTCTGCGAGCTCAACGTGGCCCTCGCGCGGGAGGGGTGCGGGCTGCACGAGTACGACGGCGCAGTGCAGGATCTGTCGCCGGACGGAGTGCGGCGCGGGCTGGCCGCGTTGGGTCGGGGCCCGGTCCAGGCCGACTCGCATGATGAGGCTCATCTGCGCGCGTTCGAGGAGGGCGCGCGGGTCGCCCTTGGTGAGCTGGAGCTGCACGGAGCGAATCCGCTGCTACACGTGTCCAATTTAGATCTGTCGTGCTATGACAAGGAGTACGCGCCTGTGGGGGAGCGGGTCGCGGCGCGGTGGCGGCATCTCGCGGCGTGGCCGGACGCTGTTGCGGGGTCGATCGCGTCGCTTGATGCGGTCCCGGCGCCGATCGCGCGCGCGACGATCGGCGCGGCGCGGGGTCTGGCGGCTGGTCTGCGAGCGGGTCGGTCGGCCGCGGAGGACACTGCGCTCGCGGCGCATGCGCGGCTGGTGAGCCACCTGGAGGTGGCGACGCGTCACGGCGATCCGTCGGTGGCGCTGGGGGCGTCGGCGTTGACACGGTTGCTGTCGACCGCCGAGGCGCTCGAGGTGGATCTCCAGACGCTGTCGCGTCGGGCAGACGCCGAGCGTGACCGGTTGCGGGCGATGCTCGAGGAGGCGTGCGGACGGATCGCTCCGGGTGTACCGATCGAGCGGACCGTCGAGGTGTTGCTCGCCGATCATCCGGACGCCGACGGGGTCATCGCCGAGGCGCAGGAGCTCACCGCGGAGGTGATCTCGTGGACGAACGAGCGCCGGCTCGTCCCGCACAACGACGGCGAGTGCCAGGTCGGGCGGGCGCCGGAGACGCGCCGATGGGCGATGGCGATGATGTGGTGCGCGGCCCCGTACGAGGCGGACGGCGTCTCGTGGTACCACGTCACTCCTCCCGACCCGCGGTGGCCGGCCGAGGAGCAGAAAGAGTGGCTGTCGGTCTTCAGCCGCACCAAGTTGGCCGCGATCACGGTCCACGAGGTGGCGCCCGGCCATTTCTCGCACGGGCGCGCGCTGCGGCACGTTTCGACCGATGTGCGTCGTGCGCTGATGTCGGAGGCGTTTATCGAGGGGTGGGCGCACTACGTCGAGGAGGTCGTCCTCGAGGAGGGGTTCCGAGCCGCCGACCCGCGCTTCGCTGCTGGAGTCGCCCTCGAGGCGTTGGTGCGCACCACCCGGCTGGCGTGCGCGATCGGCCTGCACACCGGCGAGATGACCGTCGAGGACGCCACCCGCCGATTCGCGGAGGACGCGTACCTGAAGGGCCCCGCCGCGCTCAGCGAGGCCCGCCGCGGCACCTTCGACCCCACCTACGGCCGCTACACCTGGGGCAAGTTCGCCCTGCTGGACCTGCGCGAGCGGGCGAAAGCCGCCTGGGGTGAAGACTTCACCCTGCTCCGCCTGCACACCGCGATGCTCGACCTCGGTTCCCCACCACTCGGGCTCCTCGACACGGCGATCACCCGCGGCTGACAGGCGGTTGAGGAACGCGTCTGCGACCAGGCCGTGCTGAAACTCCTGCGCGTGATGCTGCGCGCCGGGGTGATGCAGGCAGCCGCCATGCCCGGCGCCGCGTTTACGCGGCCACTTGGCCGACAGAGACCTTGGCCGGACGCGTCCCTCTATTTCGTCGGTAGGTTCAGGAAGGGGTAGTCCTCCTCTTCCGGCGGCGCGTACTGCCGCGGTGCGCCGTGCCGAATCATCCAGACCTGGAAGGAAAACTCTTCCTGGTCCATGAGGAACAGTTGCGCGATACCGGGCCTGTGCCACCCAAGGGAGCCGAAGCACCTGACAACCGCGTTGAGATCAGCATGATTGAGCACGCCCGCGTATACGCTGCATTCGGGGTACTTCGTCCCGCCCCACTGAGTGTCCGTATTGGTGGTCAGAGCCAGGCCGCCGCAGCCGAGCCAGTCGCGGTCTGGGCCGCGAGGC
>Ga0210378_10001105_pt1 | contig 14019 bp, 11 predicted proteins | sample PLM1_60_b1redo_FD_155465 | JGI IMG/M metagenome (GOLD analysis project Ga0210378, IMG submission 155465) | Groundwater sediment microbial communities from an aquifer in East River, Colorado, USA - PLM1_60_b1 redo | ecosystem: Environmental > Terrestrial > Soil > Riparian zone | place: USA: East...
GGCCTACAACCTGACGATCGAGCAGACCGGTGGCAGCGGCATCGTCGTCCCCGGCCGGGGGTTCCTGCTCAACAACGAGCTGACCGACTTCAGCTTCCAGCCGCCGCCGTCCGGCCTGCCCGACCCCAACCTGCCGGCTCCGGGCAAGCGGCCGCGCAGCAGCATGGCCCCGACCATCGTGCTGCAGGACGGGCGACCGCTGCTCGCGGTTGGCTCGCCCGGTGGGGCGACCATCATCACCACGGTGCTGCAGATCCTGCTCGACCGCCTCGACCTCGGCATGACCCTGCCGGACGCGATCGCGGCGCCGCGGGCCAGCCAGCGCAACGCCATGAGCACGCAGGCCGAGCCGGCGTTCCTCGACGCCTACGGGACCGCCCTGCTGGCGATGGGCCACTCCTTCGCCGCGACTCCCGAGATCGGTGCGGCGACCGGCCTGGAGTTCCTCGGCGGTGGGCGGATCATGGCGGTGGCCGAGCCGGTGCGCCGCGGCGGTGGCAGCGCGCTCGTGCTCAGGCCGGACAGGCCGAACGGATAGCCGGAACCGATAGCCGGGTGGGCGTCACATGGCGCGGTAGTCGCGTGGGCGCAACCGCGGGCCGAAGCGGGGACGGCGGTGGCCGGACGCCTCGATGTAGCGCACCGCGCGGTGCCGGTGCGGCGCGTACGGCGCGAGCACCTCGAGCATGCCGTCGTCGTCGAGCGGGCGGCCGAGCAGGGCATAGCCGACGACGGACGGGATGTGGAAGTCGCCGACGCTGACGGCGTCCGGGTCGCCCCAGGCCCGCTGGGCCACCTCGGCCGCGGTCCACACCCCGATGCCGGGCACCTTGCGCAGCAGCGCGCGGCCGTCCTCGCCGCGCAGCGCCACCGCGTTCTCCAGCCGGTGCGCGACCGTGGCCGCGGCCAGGATGGCCCGCCGCCGCTTGGAGTCGACGCCGGCGAGGTGCCACTGCCAGTCCGGGATGACCCGCACCTGCGCCGGGGTGGGTACCACCCGCATGCCGGCCGGCGCGAGGCCCGGCGGCACGTCGCCGTAGCGGCGGCACAGCTCGCGCCACGACCGGCGCGCCTCCATGCCGGTGACCTTCTGCTCGAGCACGGCCGGCAGCAGCGAGTCCCACACCCGCCCGGCGGCGCCGAGCCGCAGCCCTGGCAGCCGGCGGCGGGCCTGCTTGACGACGTCGTGGTGGGCGACGAACCCGCTGTCGTCGTCGGCGGCGCCGAGCAGGGCGGGCACGCCGTCGAGCATCCACCCGGCCCCCGGTCCCCAGGCGGTGGCCCGCACCTGCCCGCAGCTCAACCGGTGCAGCGCCAGCGTCGCCGGCCCGTCCGGCGTTGTCCCGGTGCGCCACACCGTGCCGTCCGCCGTGACCTGCAGCGTGGGATCGCCGCGGCCGCGGCGCAGCGGCGCCAGCAGCCCCCGGATGTCCAGCGGGAACGACGGGAGCCAGCAGCTCGTGCACCCGGCATCTGACACTCCGCGGTCCCTCCCAGCGCAGGGCGACGCCCCGCGGCGGCATCCTACGCCGGGCGCGGGGTGCACTACCGGCTAGCTGTATCGCCCACCCAGCCGGGCCTGAACGGCGCTGACCAGCTGCTTGACCTGCTCGGCGCTGTTCTTCGGGCAGATCATCGTCGCGTCCGCGGTGTGTATGACGATCATGTCCCGGAGACCGACCGCGGCGACCAGGTGCTCTGGCTGGTCGCTGACCACGATGTTGCCGGACGAGTCAACCAGCACGGCGGCCGCCTGTGTCGCGTTTCCCGCCTCGTCGCTGTCCAGCGTGGAGCCGAGCACCAACCACGAGCCGATGTCCAGCCAGTCGACCTCGAGCTCGACGACCAGCACCTGCGCGCCGCCGCGACCCTGTGCGGCCGGCTCCATCACCGCGTAGTCGATGCTGATCTTCGGCAGGGTCGGGTAGAGCGCGCCGAGCACCGCCGTCCGATCCGGCCCTGACCAGGCATCGGCGATCCGGGCCAGCCCGGCGTGCGACTCTGGCAGGTGCGCCTCCAGCTCGGCCAGCACCGTCTGCGCCCGCCAGACGAACATCCCGGTGTTCCAGCAGAACCGTCCACTGTCCACATAGGACCGCGCGGTGGCGGCGTCCGGCTTCTCCCGGAACGACGAGACGCGGTACCCGCCGGCGATCGGGAGCGGATCGCCGCGCTCGATGTAGCCCAACCCCGTGTGCGCCGTCGCTGCCACCACGCCCAGCGCGATCAGGGCGTCCTTGCACTCCTCGGCCAGCTCGAACGCGGCCAGCAGCCCCACGGCGAAGACCTCGACCGGTTCGACGAGCTGGTCTGCCGAGACGAACGCGGTGATCGCGTCCGGGTCGCGCCGGTGCAGGATCGCGGCGGGCAGCCCGACGGCGTTCGCGGTGTCCCGACCGCACGGCTCGCCGATCAGGTTGTCCAGCGGCAGGTCGGGCAGGTTGGCGAGCACCGCGTCCCGGTGGGCCTCGGCCGTGCAGACGAGGATCTGCTCGGCCGGCAGCACCGCGGCCAGCCGGTCGAAGGCCAGTCGCAGCAGGCTGCGGCCGCCGACCAGTTCGAGCAGCTGCTTGGGCCGGGCCGCCCGTGACATCGGCCAGAGCCGCGTCCCCGCACCACCCGCCATGATCACGCCGTACCGCATCTACTCTCGCTCCGGATGCCGCCTGCCCAGATACCCTCCCTCGCCTCGCCAGCCTACGGTCACGCGGACGGCGGGCCGTCCGCAACCCGCGATACGCCGGCTTATCGCGGTTCTCGACCCCCGCGAAAGCGCGATAAGCCCGCGTATCGCGGTCCTTGAGGGCCAGCGGCCGGGCCGGACGACGAGCCCGACATGCCGGGGCGGAACCACCTGACCGGGCGCGGCCGAGCCAATACCCTGGGTTGCGTACATCCGGCGACATCCAGGAGGGCCGCTCAGATGGACGCCCTCGCCCGAGCCGACGAGGCCCTCGCCAGAGCCAGGGGCCGAGCGCACGTCGTCACCCCGGAGGATGCGACCTCCCCGATGGACGCCGCGTCGACCGTGCAGATCCCACGCCGCCTGATCGCCGCGGTCGACCCGCGGCAGGACGCCGAGTCCACCATGATCGTCCCACCGATCGACGGCTGGGGACCGCGGCCCCAGCGCTAGAGGCCCAGCGCTAGGACGGAGCGGCAGGGACGCGGCCGGCGGCGGCGCGAGCGGTGCGCGTCAGGGGCGGGGCCGGCGGGCGGCGCGCACCGCCAGCCACAAGCGCGCGGCGAGGCCGAGGCGCAGCGTCAGGCGCAACGGGGTCAGCCATGGCCCGCGGTAGCGGCCGGCGAGGTAGCGGTAGGTGCTTCGGTGGTGCTCGGCGAGCATCCGCTCCGAGGCGCGCGCGGTTGCGTGGCCGCCGAGGTGGACCACCTCGGCGGTGGGCACGAACACGTTCTGCCAGCCGGCGCGGCCGAGGCGTTCGCCGAGGTCGACGTCCTCGAAGTACATGAAGTAGCGCTCGTCGAAGCCGCGGATGGTCTCGAACGCGGACCGGCGCACCAGCAGGCACGAGCCGGACAGCCACCCGGCCGGCCGCTCGACCAGGGACGCCGAGGACTGCCGGTAGCTGCGGGTCCACGGGTTGCCCGGCCAGAGCCTGCCGAGCAGTGCGTGCCCGATGCCGCGGCCGAGCGACGGCAGCAGCCGGGCGCTCGGGTAGACGGTGCCGTCCGGCTCGCGGATGAGCGGGCCGAGGGAGCCGGCGCGCGGCCACCGGTCCCCCGCGTCGAGCAGGGTGTCCAGCGAGCCGGGCGTCCACTCGATGTCCGGGTTGGCGACCACGACCCAGCCGAACTCGGGCGGCAACACCGCCACCGCGCGGTTGGCCGCCGTGCCGTAGCCGAGGTTGCCGCCGGTGTGCAGCAGCTCGACCCCCTCGCGCGAGGCCGCGGCCCGCTCCGGCGCGCCGTCCACCGAGCCGTTGTCGGCCAGGACCACCCGCGGAGAACGCTTGGTGGCCTCCGCGAGGGTGTCCAGGAAGGTGTCGAGCACTTCGCCGGGCGAGTAGGTCACGGTGACCACGGCGAGCTCGTCGCCATACGAAGCCGTCGAAGCCGTCACGGCGTCCGATCCTCTCAGCGGCGCCGGCGGTGCAGCACGGCGGCCCGCTGGTAGACCTCGCGGTGCACGGCCGCGCTGGCCGCCCAGGTGAAGTCCTTGGACCGCAGCTGCGCCGCGGTGGACAGCACCGACCGCCGCGCCGGGTCGTCGAGCAGCTCGGCCAGTGCCGCCGCGATGTCACCGGCGCCGACGCCGCAGTAGGCGACCGCGTCGCCGCCGACCTCGGGCAGCGACAGCCGCCGGGTGGTGAGCACGCACGCGCCGCACGCCATGGCCTCCAGCACCGGCAACCCGAAGCCCTCGCCGAGCGACGGGTACGCCACCAGCGCCGCGCCGCCGAGGAAGCCGGCGAGCCGCTCGAACGGCAGGTAGCCGGCGCGGATCACGCGCAGCCGGTGCGGCACGGCGTCCAGCGCGCGCTCGATCTGGGTGTCCCACCCCGGTTGGCCGGCCAGCACCAGCGCCGGCGGCTCGCGCCGGTCGCGGCACGCCCTGGCGAACCCGCGGATCAGCGCCGGCACGTTCTTGCGCGGCTCCAGTGCGCCGAGGAACGCCACGTACGGCGTGCGGCCGCCGAGCCGCAGCCGGGTGCGCACCGCCTGCACCTCCTCCGGCGACGGCAGATGGAACCGCTCGGTGTCCACCCCGTGGTGCGCGACGTGGATGCGCCTGCTGTCCGCGCTCGTGACCCTGATCAGTTCCGTCGCCGTGCTGCGGCTCGGCGTCACGCACAGTGTCGCGCGCCGCAGTGACGCGCGCGTCCACGCCCGGAAGAACCTCGCCTTGACCGACGAGTGCAGCGTCGAGTCGGTGAAGAACGTCGCATCGTGCAGCGTCACCACGCTGGCGACCGGGCCGGCCAGCGGCAACGTGTAGTGCGGCGAGTGCAGCACGTGCGCGCCGAGCCGTCTGGCCAGCATCGGCAGGGAGGTCTGCTCCCACGTCAGCCGGGCGGTACGGGTCGCCACCTGCTCCGCGGCCGCCACCACCTGCGCGTTCGGCGCCAGGGTGGTGTACAGCGCGGTGTCCCTTGGCTGGCACACCACCGCGAGCCGGGCACCGTCGGAGTCCAGCGCCGCCACCAGCGAGTCGACGTACCGGCCGACGCCGCCACGGTCTGCCGGCACCGCCGTGGCGTCGACGAGCACGCACGGTTCGGTGACGGTCACCGCGCCAGACTACGACCAGCCCGTGACCGCCCCGCCTGGTTCTGGTGAACACTGCGCTCGAAGGTGCAACCCACCCGACGAGCGCGCACCACGACTTCGGCCGCGGTGATCAGCTCCCGTTCCGGCGGGACATCGACCCCGCGGTGACCCGCCGCCGGTGCGCCTACCGGCGGGGTCAGCCCCGGCCGGCGGACTGGTAAAGGTCGAGGTGGATGCGCCACACCGCCTGCGCGGCGCGCTCCCACGTGAAGCGCCGCGCGCGGAGCTTGCCGGCGTCGACGCGGGCGGCGGTGCGGTCGGGGAAGTCGAGAACCGTGCGCAGACCGTTGGCAAGCGCGGCCGCGTCGTGCCGCTTGACGGTGACCCCGGTGCCACCGGCCACCTCCATGAGCGCGGGGGCGTCGGAGTGGACGACCGGCACGCCGGCCGCCATGGCCTCGAGCACGGGCAGCCCGAACCCCTCGGCCAGGCTCGGCGCCACCAGCACCTCGGCCCGGTGCAGCACAACCGCGAGCTCCTCGTCGCTGATCCAGCCGAGCGCCAGCACCCGCGCCCTGTCCAGCCCGGCATGGTCGGCGAGCCGCATGGGATGCACCGCCCCCCAGCCCTGCTGCCCGACGACGACGAGCGGCAGCGCCGGAGCGTGCGGCTTGGTCATGGCGTTCAGCAGGATGTCCAGCCCCTTGCGGGGTTCCAGCGTGCCGACGGTGAGCAGGTAGCGCGACGGCAGCCGCAGCCGCTCGGCGATCGCGGTGGCGCTCGCCGGATCGGGCGCGGCGCTCAGCGCCGGCGTAACACCCTCGCCCACGATGTGCACCCGGCCGGCCGGCTGGGTGTAGCGGCTCAGCTCGGCGGCCACCGCGCCGGTCGGCACCACCAGCGCGCTGGCCCGCCTCGCCGCGCGGGTGACGGCCCGCTGGTGCCACCGCACACCGCGCTCGGTCAGCGTGTGCGGGTGCGTCCACGGCACGGCGTCGTGCACGGTCACCACCATCGACCGCCCGCTGCGCGGCCGTGGCGGGGCCAGCGGTGTGGGGGCGTGCACCGAGTCGCCGCCCGGCCACAGTGGCACGCCGCGGTCCCACGCCGCGATCAGCGCGCGCCGCGACAGCGGCAGCACGCGAGGGCCGTCGACGCCGGGGATCACGGCGACGGACGGGTCCTGGTGACGCGTCACGACCGTCGTCACCCGCCAGCGCGGTGGCGCGGTCCTTGCCAGCGCGAGCGTCAGCTCCCTGGTGTAACGGCCGGTGCCGCCGGGCACCGTGGCGAGCAACTGCTCGGTGATCACGACGAGCCGCGGCACGGGGGTGGAGCCTACGGCTCTGTGAGTGGCAAATGGTGCTGGAACACCATTTACCACTCACGACTTATCCACAGCCCTAGGGTGGGTAGCCATGCCGAAGTCCACCGTCGTGGTGGTGACCTGGCGCGGCCGCGAGCTGGTCGGTGCCTGCCTCGACGCGCTCGCTGCGCAGACCGCGGCGCACGCCGTACTTGTGGTGGACAACGCCTCCGACGACGGCACCGCGGCCGTACTGGCCACGCGAGCCGCGGCGGCCACGCCGGCAGCCGGTGCAGCGCCAGCCGGGCGAGCCGCGGGGGACGCGACGGCCGCGGGGGACGCCGGCGGCCAAGGCTGCCTGCGGGTGCTGCGGCTGCGCCGCAACCGTGGGTACGCGGGCGGCCTGGCGGCGGCCCTGCCACATGTCGGCACGCCGTACGTCGCGTGGCTGAACGACGACGCCGAGCCGCGGCCGCGGTGGCTGGCCGAGTTGGAGGCCGTGCTGGACGCCGAGCCAACGGTCGCGGCGGCCGGCTCGGTGCTGGTGTCCGTCGATGGCATCGTGCAGTCCGCCGGCGTCCGGCTGACCGCGCTCGGCTACGGCCGCGACGCCACCGAAGAGCGGCCGGACGCCGTGTTCGGGTTCTGCGGCGGCGCGGCGCTGCTGCGCACTGATGCGTTGCGCGCCGCCGGCGGCGTCCCGGCGCCGTACTTCTGCTACTACGAGGACACCGACACGGCGTGGCGACTACGGCTGGCCGGGCACGACGTGCGCGCCGTACCCACCGCCAGGGTCCGGCACCGGCACGGCATGTCCAGCCGGCTCGGCTCGCCGGCGTTCCATCGGTGGAACGAGCGCAACCGCCTGCTCATGCTGCTGCGCTGCGCGCCGGCCACGGTCGCGGCGGGCGAGCTTGCCCGGTTCGCCGCCATCACCGCTGCGCTGCCATTGCGCGGTCGCCCCCGCGCTCGCCGCCGCGATCATCAGCGGCCTGCGCCGAACCACCGGGTGGTTCTGCGGCTGCGGGTGCTGGCCGCGGTCATCGCCCGCCTGCCGGCCAGCCTTGTTCAGCGTGCCGCCATCGGGCGGCGCGCCGTCGTCCCACGAAGCGACCTGTGGCAGCGCTGGGCCGGCCGCTGACGCGCCCGGTGGGTGGCCTCCAAGTACCGCCATTGCCACACGTACCGAAGTGCGTCCGCGTCGAATGGCGGTAGTTAAAGGCGCAACTTCGACGCAATGGTGGTACTTGGAGGCACCACACCAGGCCGCGTCACGCCGCCACATGACGGCGCACGGCGGTGACGAAGTCGCCGCTGGACGATGCCGGGCTGCTGCTCTGACCCTTCCCGCCGGCGCCGAGCGGGCGTGCGGCAAGCTAGCGCCGTGCCGTCGTCGCCCAACGTCGCGGTCGTCGTGGTCAACTACCGCAGGTCCGACGACACGATCACGTGCCTGCGCGCGCTGCGCGACGAGCTGGACTACCCCGCGGACGCGCTGCGGCTCGTCTGCGTCGACAACGCCTCCGGCGACGGCAGCGCCGAGCGCATCGCCGCGGCCGTACCCGAGGCCGCCCTCGTCACGGCCAAAACCAACCTGGGCTTCGCCGGCGGCTGCAACCTGGGCGTGCGGCACGCCACCGGCGAGATCGTCGGCTTCCTGAACAACGACGCCCGCCCCCACCCCCGGTGGGTCGCCGCCGCGGTCGACGCCCTCCAAGCGCACCCCAACACCGCTGCCGTCGCCAGCAAGGTCCTCGACTGGGACGGCGAGCGCATCGACTTCGCCGGCGGCGGGGTGTCCTGGTTCGGCATGGGCTACTCCCCGCACCGCGGCCAGCCGGACGGCCCGTGCTTCGACGAGCCGAGGGACGTGCTGTTCGGCACCGGCGCCGCCATGTTCGTGCGCACCGGCGTGTTCCGCGAGCTCGGCGGCTTCGACGAGCGGTTCTTCATGTTCTTCGAGGACGTCGACCTCGGCTGGCGCCTCAACCTGCGCGGCCACCGGGTGCGGTACGAGCCGGCGTCGGTCGCCTACCACCGCCACCACGCCTCCGTCGAGGGCGCCGGCGAGTTCCGCGAGCGGTACCTGCTCGAACGCAACTCCCTGATCACGCTGTACAAGAACGTCGAGGACGCGTCCGTGCACCGGGTGCTGGCCGCCGCGCTCGCGCTCACCGTGAGGCGCGGCACCGCGCTTGGCGGCGTGGACGGCGCGCAGTTCGAGATGACCAGGCGCGGCGACGGCGACGACCAGGCGACGATGACCGTGCCCAAGTCGGCCATGGCCGGCATGCTGGCCGTCGACAGGTTCGTCGAGCTGCTGCCCTCGCTCGCCGAAAGCCGGGCCACCGAGCAGGCCGCCAGGGTCCGATCCGACGCCTCGCTGCGGCCGCTGCTGCACGACCCCGACGAGCCGCTGCTCGACGTGCCGCAGTTCCTCGCCGCGCACCGGGTGCTGGCCGACGCCTTCGGCATCAGCGAGGCGCTGGCCAGGCCGCACCGGGTGCTGATCGTCACCGGGGACGCGCTGAGCGAGCGGATGGCCGGGCCGGCGATCAGGGCGTGGAACATCGCCGGCGCGCTGGCCGCCGAGCAGGACGTGCGGCTGGTGTCCACCAACTCCTGCCGGTTCGGCGAGCCGCCGCCGTTCCCGGTGCTCGCCGTCCGGCCGCGCGACCTGCGCGAGCACGTCGAATGGGCGCAGGTCGTCATCCTGCAGGGCTGGGCGCTGGAGCAGATGCCGGCGCTGAGGACCGACCAAAGCACCGTCGTGGTGTGCGACCTGTACGACCCCATGCACTTCGAGGTGCTCGCCCAGGGTCGCGACCTCGACCAGGCCACCAGGCGCGACGCGGTCGCCGCCACCGTGCGGATGCTGTCGCGCCAGCTCGAACGCGGGGACTTCTTCCTGTGCGCGTCCGAGCGGCAGCGCCACCTGTGGCTGGGGCACCTCGCCGCGCTCGGCCGGTTCACCCCGGCGCTGTACGACGCCGACCCGTCGGCCCGCTCGCTGCTGTCCGTCGTGCCGTTCGGCCTGCCCGACCGGCCGCCGCGCCGCACCGGTCCGGGGCCGCGCGGCCACGTCGAGGGCATCGGCGACCGCGACAAGCTCGTGCTGTGGGCCGGCGGCGTCTACAGCTGGTTCGACCCGCTCACGCTGGTCCGGGCCGTCCAGGCGCTTGGCGAGCGGCACGACGACGTGCGGCTGCTGTTCCTCGGCATGCGCCATCCCAACCCGGACATCCCCGAGATGGGCATGGCGCACGACCTGCGCGCGCTGTCCGACCGGCTCGGGCTGACCGACAAGCACGTGTTCTTCAACGAGACCTGGGTGCCCTACGACGCACGGCAGAACTGGCTGCTGGACGCCGACTGCGGCGTCACCACCCACTTCGAGCACGTCGAGACGACCTTCGCGTTCCGCACCAGGGTGCTGGACTACCTGTGGGCCGGCCTGCCCATCGTCACCACCGACGGGGACTCCTTCGCCGAGCTGGTCCGCGCCGAGAACCTCGGCGTCGTCGTGCCGGCCGGTGACGCGCAGGCGCTGGCGCTGGCCCTGGAGCGGGTGCTCTACGACCAGGCGTTCGCGGACGCCTGCCGGGCCCGGATCGCCTCGGTGCGCGAGCGGTTCACCTGGCCGGCCGTGCTCGCCCCGCTCGTCGAGTTCTGCCGCGACCCCCGCCAGGCCGCCGACCGCCTGCCGTCCGCGCTCGACACCGGGCTCGACACCGGGCGGCCGCGGCTGCCGGTGGCCCAACGCCTGCGCGCCGACGCCGAGCTGGCCCGCTCCTACTTCGCCGACGGCGGCCTCGGCGAGGTGGCCCGCCGCGCCACCGGCCGCATCGCCCGCCTTGCCCGCGAGCACCGCCGTTGAGCCCGCGGCACCCGCTGCGGGTGGTGCTGGACGGCACGCCGCTGCTCGGGCAGCGCACCGGGGTCGGGCGCTACACCGCCGCGCTGCTTGACGAGCTGGCCGGGCTCGCCGCCGGTGCCGGGCTGGACGTCGGCGTCGCCGCGTTCTCCCTGCGCGGCCGCCGCGCGCTGCGTTCGCGGCTGCCGGCCGGGGTGCGGGCCCGCGGGCTGCCGGTGCCGGCGCGGGCCCTGCGGGCCGCGTGGAGCAGGGTGCCGCTGCCGCCCGTCGAGCTGCTCGTCGGGTTCGCCGAGGTCGTGCACGCCACCAACTTCGTGCTGCCGCCCGCGATACGCGCCGCCGGCGTCGTCACCGTGCACGACCTCGCGTTCCTGGACCGCCCCGACCAGCTCGCACCCGCCGAACGCGGGCTGCCGGCGCTGGTCAGGGACGCGGTGCGGCGGGCAGCCATCGTGTGCACCCCGACCACCGCGGTGGCGCGGCAGGTCGTGCAGCGGCTCGGCGTGCGCGACGACCGCATCGTCGTCACCCCACTCGGCGTCGACCCGGCGTGGTTCGTCGCCGCCGCGCCGAGCCGCGAGGTCCGGCGCCGCCTCCAGCTGCCGAGCCACTACCTGCTCTTCGTCGGCACCGCGCAACCCCGTAAGGGCCTCGACGTCCTGCTCGAGGCCCACACGGCCGCGGTGGCGGCTCCGCCGCTGGTGCTCGCCGGCGCGGCCGGCTGGGGCCCCGAGGTCCGGGCTGGCGACGCCAGGCGGGTGCTGCGCACCGGCTACCTGTCCGAGGTCGACCTGCGCCGCGTCGTCGCCGGCGCCACCGCCCTCGTCCTGCCCTCCCGCGACGAGGGCTTCGGCCTGCCGCTGCTGGAGGCTCTCGCCTGCGGCATCCCCGTGATCACCACCGACGCCCCGGCCCTCGTCGAGGTCGCCGGCGGCCAGGCCACCCACGTCCCGGTCGGCGACGTCGACGCCCTGGCCGACGCTCTGTCCACTGTGGACGATGCGGACCACGATCCTGGGACGGCGGCGGCCCGCCGCGCGCACGCCTCGGAGTTCACCTGGCGCAGCTGCGCCGAGTCCACAGTGGACGCCTACCGCCTTGCCGCCGCCGGCTGATCTCAGCGGCGCGATGTCACGTCGTCGCCGAGGGGGAGGTCGCCGAAGGGGACGGCGGCGAATGCGGCGGCGAGCGCCGCGCGCCACGGTCGCAGCGGCGTGAGGCCGGCGCGGGCCCAGGAGGCCGGCGACAGCACGGAGTAGGCCGGTCGCGGCGCCGGCCGGGGGAACTCGGCCGACGAGCACGGCCGTACCCGCCCTGGATCGGCGCCAAGCTCCTCGAAGACCGCGCGGGCGAGCTCATACCAGGTCGCGACGCCGCCGTTGGTGCAGTGCAGGACACCGGGCGGCACCCGGTCCACCGCGCAGGCCAGCTCCACCAGGCCGCGAGCCAGGTCAGACGACCAGGTGGGCGAGCCGCGCTGGTCGTCCACGACGGACACCGTGTCGCGGCTGCGTTCCAACGCAACCATGGTGCGGACGAAGTTGCTGCCGGTCGCGCCGTACACCCACGCCGTGCGTACCACGTACCCGACGCCGCTGGCGGAGAGCACCGCCCGCTCGCCGGCGAGCTTGGTGCGGCCGTACACGGTGCGCGGCCCGGTCGGGTCGTGAACGCCGTACGGGGTCGAGGCGTCGCCGGCGAACACGTAGTCGGTGGATACGTGGATCAACGGCACCCGGTACGCGGAGCACGCCGCGGCCAGCAGGCCGGGACCCACCGCGTTCACCGCGTACGCCGTGTCCACATCGGACTCGGCGGCGTCCACGGCGGTGTAGGCCGCGGCATTCACCACGACCACCCCGTCATGATCGTCCACAAAGGACCGGACGGCGTCGGCGACCCGCTGCCCGTCGGTGATGTCCAGCTCCTCGCGGCGCAGGCCGCGGACGGCCGACACCGCACCGGCGCGGGACGCCGCCGCCACCAGGTCGGTGCCGAGCTGCCCGCGCGCGCCGGTCACCAGGAGCGCGGTCACCCCAGCGCCGCTGCCGCCCTCAGCGGCTCCCACCAGGCGCGGTTGTCGCGGTACCACCGGATGGTCGCGGCAAGCCCGTCGTCGAAGGGCACCCGCGGCCGGTAGCCCAGCTCGTCCGCGATCTTGGAGATGTCCAGCGAGTACCTGCGGTCGTGGCCCTTGCGGTCGATCACCATCTCGACCGAGGACCAGTCCGCGCCCATGGCGGCCAGCAGCCGCGCGGTCAGCTCGCGGTTGGTCAGCTCGGTGCCGCCGCCGATGTTGTAGACCTCGCCGGGCCGGCCGTGCTCGGCGACGAGCTGGATGCCGCGGCAGTGGTCCTCCACGTGCAGCCAGTCGCGCACGTTCAGGCCGTCGCCGTAGAGCGGCACCTTCAGGCCGTCCATCAGGTTGGTGACAAAAAGCGGGATGACCTTCTCGGGGAACTGGTACGGGCCGTAGTTGTTCGAGCACCTTGTGACGCACACCGGCAGCCCGTGGGTCCGGAAGTACGCCCTGGCCAGCAGGTCCGAGCCGGCCTTGGCCGCCGAGTACGGCGAGTTGGGTTGCAGCGGGTGCTCCTCCGGCCACGAGCCGTGCTCGATCGAGCCGTACACCTCGTCGGTCGACACGTGCACGAAGCGCCGCACCCCGGCCTCCAGCGCGGCCTGCAGCAGCACCTGGGTGCCGAGCACGTTGGTGAGCACGAAGTCGGCGGCGCCGGTGATCGAGCGGTCGACGTGCGACTCGGCCGCGAAGTGAACCACCACGTCTATGCCAACCATCAGCTCGCTGACCAGCATGGGGTCGCAGATGTCACCCCTGACGAACCGGTAGCGCGGGTCGCCGGCCACCGCAACGAGGTTGGCCTCGTCGCCGGCGTAGGTGAGCTTGTCCAGCACCACCACGTCCGCCACCTCGAAGGCCGGGTACGCGCCGCCGAGCAACTGCCGGACGTAGTTCGAACCGATGAAGCCCGCACCCCCGGTGACCAGAACACGCATGCGCGCAGTCTGCCACCGTGCTGCCACTGTGCTGCCACCGCGCTGGCAACCTCCGGCCCTGTCCGAACGTCACCCGGAGGAGCAGGCAGCGACACCAGGCCGCGCACCGCGGCCGCCGTTAGCCTGGCACCCAGGGCCGCATCGTCGCCGGACCAGCCGGCCGAAACGCAGTTGGAGGACCCGTGGACGACCGGCCACCGAGCCAGCCAGGCCGGCGGCCGCCCTACCAGCGCGGCGTGCCACCCCAGCAACCGCAGCAACCCCAGCAACCCCAGCAACCGCATGATGGCTTCCTGCGCGCCCGTGACGTCCGCGAGCTGCGCCAGTCGTTGCACGACCAGCCGCCGGGGCCGACAACCCGGCTGCCGCGCCCGGCAGCGCCACCGCCGTATCAGCCACCACCGCCGTACCAGCCACCACCGCCGGACCAGCCACCGCCGCCGTACCAGCCACCGCCGCCGTACCAGCCGCCGCCGCCGCCGTACCAGCCGCCGCCAGGCCGAGCCAGCCCACCGCCGCCCACCGCCGACGGCGCCCGCCGGCGGGCGATCAGGATCGGCAAGGCCGCCGTCGCCACCGTCGCCGTGCTGGT
>Ga0210378_10001107_pt1 | contig 14015 bp, 8 predicted proteins | sample PLM1_60_b1redo_FD_155465 | JGI IMG/M metagenome (GOLD analysis project Ga0210378, IMG submission 155465) | Groundwater sediment microbial communities from an aquifer in East River, Colorado, USA - PLM1_60_b1 redo | ecosystem: Environmental > Terrestrial > Soil > Riparian zone | place: USA: East...
CGTCTTGCCGTCGCCCTCCTTCACGAGCAGGACGTTCTGGCACTCGTTCGCGTCCGCCTTCTTCAGCGTGCACTTCGCGCACGCGATCTTTCCTTCGAGCGTGACCTCGTCGGCCGCCACCAGCATCGCCGCGAGCCCGACCGCCAACGCCACCACCGCCGCCGTCCGTGCCATGAACCGCATCAGCCGTACCTCCCTTGATCAGAGTAAACAGCATGCCACGGTACTCGGCCAGCCCAAAGTGGCGTACAGTCATTCCAGCACGAAGCGCGTTTTCCGAGCCGAGGGTTTCCTTTGACGCCGAGCCGCGATTCATTCGCGGCGAGGCGCTTCACGACTTGGTGCCCGAGGCGAGGACGCCAATCGAAGAGGAGGCGTCCCATGCGGTTCAAGCGAACTGTGTGTGGTGGCGTTCTGGCGGCGGCCGCCCTGGTGGCGGTCCCCTCCCGGGCCCAGACGGTGGGCGGGAGCATCCAGGGGACGATCACCGACTCCAGCGGGCAACCCATCCCGGCGGCGCAAGTCGTCGTGCGCAACCTCGGCACCGGCGACACCCGGGAGCTGCGCACCGAGCCGAACGGGCGTTACCACGCCCCGCTGCTTCCCCCGGGGGAGTATGAGGTCAAGGCGTCGCACACGGGGTTCCAGACCGTCGATCGCCGGGGCATCCGGCTCGCCGTCGGCCAGGACGCCGTCGTGAACATCAGCCTCGAGGTCGGCCGGATGGCCGAAGAGCTGGTGGTGGACGCCGACGTCTCGCGCGTCAACCTGACCTCGGGGGCGGTGAGCGGCCTGGTGGGGGAGCAGGAGATCCGCGACCTCCCGCTCAACGGCCGCTCCTTCCAGCAGCTGGCGCTGCTCCAGACGGGAGTACAGGCGGCGCTAACTGCCGGCAACGACGTGGTGGGAGGCCGGACGCCCAAGATCTCCATCAACGGGGCCCGGCCCGAGCACAACAACTTCCTGCTCGACGGCACCGACATCAACAACGTCTACAACAAGACGCCAGGCTCGGCGGCGGGGGTCCTCCTCGGGGTGGACGCCGTCCGCGAGTTCCAGGTCCTGACCAACGCCTACTCGGCGGAGTTCGGCCGCTCCGCGGGAGGCGTCATCAATGCCGTCACGCGCTCCGGAACCAACGATTTCCACGGCTCGGCCTTCGAGTTCCACCGCAACTCGGCCCTCGACGCGCGGAACTTCTTCGACCCGCCCAGCCAGCCCAAGCCCGACTTCACCCGTCATCAGTTCGGCGCGGTCCTGGGGGGCCCGATAAGGAAGGACAAGACGTTCTTCTTCGCCGCCTACGAGGGGCTGGTCGAGCGGCTGGGCGTCACCGGCGTCACCACCGTGCCCGACGACAACGCGCGGCGCGGCATCCTGCCCGGCGGCCGCACGATCACGCTGCACCCCGCGGTCCCCGCCTATGTCGAGCTGTTCCCCCGCGCCAACGGGCGATCGCTCGGAGGCGGGGCCGCCGAGTACCTCTTCTCGGACACGCAGCCCACCGACGAGCACTTCTTCCAGGCCCGCATCGATCACCGCCTCTCGCCCCGGGACACGCTCTTCCTGCGGGTCACGCACGACCGGGGCGACGTGAATCGCATCCCGGCCAACAAGCCCCCGATCTCGAACATCGAGGAGGGGACGCGGAATACCTACGTCACGCTGGAGCAGCAGCACACGTTCTCGCCCTCGCTGCTCAACCTCTTGCGGGTGGGCCTGAACCGGTCGGTGTCTCTGGCGGACAACGTGCGCACCGTCGACATCCCCGCGTCGATGTCCTGGCTGCCCGGGGAGCCCTTCGGCTACTTCACCATCGGGGGACTGGTCACGGAGATGGCCGGCGACTTCCGCCTGCCGCGCGACGACTACCTGAGCAACTGGCAGCTCGGCAACACGCTCGTGTGGACCCGCGGACGCCACTCCGCCCGCTTCGGCTTCCAGACGCAGTACCTCCGGTTCGACCAGAACACGACGAGCCAGAAGGGCGGGATCGTGACGTTCACCAACCTGGAGAACTTCCTCCTCGGCCGGCCCAGCAACGTGGACTTCGCCGTGCCGGGGCTGATCGACCCCCAGCGCAAGTATCGCCAGTGGCTGTTCGGAGTCTTCGTGCAGGACGACATCCGCCTCGGCGCGCACCTGATGGCCAACGTGGGGCTGCGGTACGAGGTGGTCACCGTTCCCACCGAGGCCGACGGCAAGATCTCGAACCTGCGCAGCGTCACCGACCGTGCGCTGACCGTGGGCGACCCGTGGCACGAGAACCCCTCGCTCAAGAACCTGGCGCCGCGGCTGGGGATCGTCTGGGACCCCTTCGGCAGCGGCAAGACCGCGGTGCGGGCGGGCTTCGGGCTCTTCCACGACGAGATCCTGCCCAAGTACTACTTCTTCTCGGGCAGCCTGAACCCGCCGTTCACCACCCGCACCACGCTCGCCAACCCGCCCTTCCCGAACGTGGTTGCCAACTTCAATCCGAACGCGTTCATCAGGGCCCAGCTCCAGACGACCAACTTCGAGCTCGACACGCCGTACATCATGCAGTTCAACCTCGGCGTCCAGCGCTCGCTGGGAGACTGGGACGTCTCGCTGGGATATGTGGGCTCGCGCGGGAAGAACCTGATCCGGCTCGGCGACGCCAACCTCGCCCCCGAGACGATGGTCGACGGCCGGAAGGTCTACCAGCCTCAGCTCGGCCGGCGCAATCCGAGCTTCACCGGCGTTTGGCAACGCATGACCGACGCGGAGTCCTTCTACAACTCCGCCCAGGTCAGCCTCCAGAAGCGCTTCTCCCACGGCTGGCGCGCGCAGGTGTCCTACACGTTCTCCCGGGCCGTGGACAACGCGAGCGGCATCAACTCCCAGGACTTCAGCAGCGTCGTGCAGTACAACCTGGACTGGTACGACCTGGACCGCGACCGCGGCCTCGCCCCCTTCCACGCCAAGCACAACCTGACGTTCAACTGGACCTGGGACCTGCCGATGGCCCGATCGGCGAGCGGCCTCACCGCGGCGCTCTTGAAGGGCTGGCAACTCAACAACATCACGACCGTGCGCACGGGCCATCCGTTCACGGTGCAGATGGATTTCAACCGCTCGGGCAACCTCAATACCGTGAGCTTCTCGCGCCACGAGCGGCCGGACGTGAAGCCGGGCTGCTCGAACAACCCGATTCTGGGCGGCCCCGACCGCTACTGGGACGTCAACTGCTTCCAACTTCCGCCGGTCAATCAGCGGGGAGACCTGGGCCGCAACACGCTGATGGGGCCGGGCCTGGTGGCGGTGGACGTCTCGCTCGCGAAGAGCTTCGAGCTGGGCGGGCGCCGCTCGCTCCAGTTCCGGGCCGAGGCGTTCAACCTGCCCAACCACCCGAACTTCGCGGTCCCCTCGGGGCGTACCGCCTTCACCGGCGCCGCCGCCGACGGCTCACCGATCCTCGCCCCCACCTGGGGACGCATCACGTCGACGGTGACGACGTCGCGGCAGATCCAGCTCGGCCTGAAGTTGAGCTTCTAGCCGGAATGCGGCGCGCTCCGCTACGCGTTGGCGTCATCGAGCGCCTCGCGCCGGAGTGAATCCGGCGCGAGGCGACAGAGGAAACGCTCCGCTGCGCGCGCCGGACGCCGGGGTGGACCGAGAGTTCGCTCCGCTGCGCGCGCCGGACACTCCGTGCCGGGAGAGTCGTTCGGGAGTGTGCTAGAAGTGAGGATATGAACCGAAAGCAAGAAGGGCGGCGTCAGTTCTTGAAATCGTCCATCAGCACCGCGGCGGGGGTCGCCTGGATGTCGGCGCGGTCCGACCTCCGCGCCCAGGAGAAAGAACAGCCGCCGAAAGCGTCGCGCATCCGGTTCGCGGCCATCGGCCTGAACCACGGGCACATCAACGGCCAGACCGACTCGGTGATCCGTGGAGGCGGCGAGCTGGTTTCGTTCTTCGCGAAGGAGCCGGACCTCGCGGCCGCTTTCTCCAAGCGCTATCCCCAGGCGAAGCTGGCCCGCAGCGAACGCGAGATCCTCGAGGACCCGTCCCTCCACCTCGTGGTCAGCGCCTCGATCCCGAACGAGCGTGCCCCGCTCGGCATCGAAGTGATGCGCCACGGGAAGGATTTCATGGTCGACAAGCCGGGGATGACGACCCTCGAGCAGCTTGCCGACGTGCGCCGCGTGCAGGCGGAGACGAAGCGCATCTACTCGATCCTCTACAGCGAGCGGCTGGAGAACCGCGCGACCGTCAAGGCGGGTGAGCTGGTCAAGGCGGGCGCGATCGGCAAGGTCATCCAGACGGTCGGGCTGGGGCCGCACCGCATGAACCCGAAGACGCGGCCGGCCTGGTTCTTCGAGCGGGAGCGCTACGGCGGCATCCTGTGCGACATCGCGTCGCATCAGTTCGATCAGTTCCTGTTCTTCACCGGATCCAACGCGGCCGACGTCATCGCCGCGCAGGTGGCCAACGTCCGCCACCCGGAGTATCCAGGGCTGGAGGACTTCGGCGACGTGATGCTGCGCGGAAGCGGGGGCCGCGGATACATCCGCGTGGACTGGTTCACCCCGGACGGTTTGAGCACCTGGGGAGACGGCCGGCTCACGATCCTGGGCACGGACGGCTTCATCGAGATCCGGAAGAACGTGGACATCGGCGGCCGGGCGGGAGGCAATCACCTGTTCGTGGTGGACCAGAAGGATACCCGCTACGTCGATTGCACGGGCGTGCCTCTGCCCTACGGCGAGCACCTCGTCGACGATGTGCTCAACCGGACCGAGACGGCGATGCCGCAGGAGCACTGTTTCCTGGCCATGGAGCTGGCGCTCCGTGCGCAGAAAAGCGCGCAGCGGACCGGGGTCGTTTGACAAGGTAGCTTCCAGAAGCTACCTTCAGGCATGCGTGCCGTGGGTCTCAAGACGCTCAAGAACAAGCTCAGCGAATACGTCCGTCTCGCCGCCGGCGGAGAAACGGTCCTGGTCACTGACCGCGACCGCGTGGTCGCCGAGCTCATACCGCCGCGGGGCGGACGCGCTCTGGACCTGTCGGACAGCCTCTTGGCGGAGGCGGTCCGCCGCGGGTGGATGACCCCCCCCTTGAGCCCGTCCGCGGAGCCACCACCATCCCTGCCGGTGGCGCCGCTCCGCGAGATACTGAACGAGTTGGCCGGCGATCACGCCGACCGTTGATCTACCTCGCGACAGTCGAATTCCTCCGTGGCCGAGGACAGGATGTAACCTTGGCCTGTTACGACGAGCGCCTGGCGGCCGCGGCATCAAAGCTGGGAGTAGCGATCGAAGACGTGTGAGCGCCGGCTTCTGCGGGGCTCCCCCCAGCTAACGTTGGACGCAGCTCAAGCAGCCAGCAGCAGCCGGTGGACGCGGTCGTCGCCGGCGATCTCGGGGTGGAACGTCGCCCCCAGGACGCGTCCCTGGCGCACGAGGACGGGCTCGCGGTCCAGCCGCGCCAGCACCTCGACGCGCGGCCCGAGCGCGGTGAATCGCGGGGCGCGGATGAAGACGCCCAGGAGAGCGTCATCGAGGCCGGGCGCCTCCAGCCTTGCCTCGAACGACTCCACCTGCCGGCCGTAGCCGTTCCGGGCCACATCGGCGTCGAGCAGGCCCAGGCTGGGCTGCGTGGGGCTCACGCTCCGGGCCAGCAGGATCGCGCCGGCGCACGTGCCGAGAATGGCGCCCCCACCCGCGTGGAAGGCGCGCAACGCCTCGAACCACGGCTCGTCGGCCATGAGCCGCAGGAGCGCCGTGCTCTCGCCCCCGGGCAGTATGAGGGCGCGCAGGCCGTCCAGCTCGGCGATGCGGCGGACCTCCCGCACCGACGCGCCCAGGCGGCGCAGGACCGCGGCGTGCACGGCAAAATCGCCCTGGAGGGCGAGGACTCCCGTCGTCACCAGCCGCGCGCCTGCAGCCGTTCGGTGGGGGAGAGGGCGGCCGCGGCGAGGCCGCGCATCGGCTCACCGAGCCCCCGTGACGCCTCGGCCACCGCCCGCGCGTCCTGGTAGTGCGTGGTGGCCTTGACGATGGCGCGGGCGCGGGAAGCCGGGTCGGACGACTTGAAGATCCCCGAGCCCACGAACACGGCCTCGGCCCCGAGCGACATCATGAGCGCCGCGTCGGCGGGCGTGGCGATCCCGCCGGCGGCGAAGTTGGGCACCGGCAGCCGGCCCGAGGACGCCACCACGCGCACCAGCTCGTACGGCGCGCCCAGCGTCTTCGCCTCGTGCATCAGCTCCTCCGATCCCAGGGTTGCGAGCCGGCGGATCGCGGACGTAACCGCGCGCATGTGCCTCACGGCCTCGACGATGTCGCCCGTGCCGGCTTCGCCCTTCGTGCGCAGGAGAGCGGCGCCCTCGCCGATGCGGCGCAGGGCCTCGCCCAGGTCGCGGCAACCGCACACGAAGGGCACCGTGAAGGCGTGCTTGTCGACGTGGTGCTCCTCGTCGGCAGGGGTGAGCACCTCGCTCTCGTCGATGAAGTCGACCGCAAGCGCCTCGAGGACCCGCGCCTCCGCGAAGTGTCCGATGCGGCACTTGGCCATGACCGGGATCGTGACCGCGTCCATGATCGCGGCCACCACCGCCGGGTCGGCCATGCGCGCCACGCCGCCCTCGCGGCGGATGTCGGCGGGGACGCGCTCCAGGGCCATCACCGCCACCGCGCCCGCGTCCTCCGCGATGCGCGCCTGGGCGGCGTCGGTCACGTCCATGATCACGCCGCCCTTGAGCATCTCCGCCAGGCCCGTCTTGATACGCAGCGTGCCCGTCGCCCCTTCGGTCATGAGCTCCCCCTTTCCTCCGCTTCCGCGCGGGCGGCGGCGAGGATTGCCTCCGCCGAGCGGTCGATGTCGGCCTCCGCCGTCGACCAGTTGGAGACGGAGATGCGCATCGCGTCCATCTCGTGCCAGCGGGTGCCGGCCATCCAGCAGGTGCCCTCGCGCTGGACGCGGGCGACCACGGCCTTCGTGAATGCGTCCGCGTCCACGCCGCCCGGCTCGAAGCGCACGAGCACCTGGTTGAGGACGACCTCGTTGAGGATGCGGACGCCGGGAGCGGCGGCGAGCCGGTCCGCCATCCGCCTCGCCAGCCGGCAGCAGCGCTCGACGAGGTCGGTGACGCCGGTCTTCCCGAGGCTCTTGAGCGCCGCGTAGACCGCGAAGCCCCGAGCGCGCCGGGAGAACTCCGGCGTCCAGTCCTGCGGATCGCGCTCGGCGCCGCTGGATTGGATGAGGTACGCCGCCCGGCCGGTCATGGCCGTCTTGTGCGCGACGGGATCGCGCACGATCACGAGCCCGCAATCGTAGGGGACGTTCAGCCACTTGTGGCCGTCCGTGGCCCACGAGTCCGCCCGCTCGACGCCCCGGACGTGGTGACGGAGCTGCGCGCTGGCGGCCGCCCACAGGCCGAAGGCGCCGTCCACGTGCACCCATCCGCCGCGCTCGTGGGTGATGTCGGCGATCTCGCCCACGGGGTCGAACGCGCCGGTATTGACGTTGCCGGCCTGGGCGCAGACGAGGGTCGGCCCATCGAGGCGGGCGAGCGCGCGGCGCAACTCGTCGGGCCGTAGCCGGCCCTGGCTGTCGGTGGCGACGCGGACCGCGCGGCGGCTGCCGAGGCCGAGCATCCGGAGCGCCGTGAGGATCGTGACGTGCGCCTCCTCGCCGATGACCACGTTGACGGGCGGTGCGCCAATGAGCCCGTCCTCTTCGACCTGCCAGCCCGCCCGCTCGAGGACCGCGTGACGGCCCGCCGCGAGCCCGGTGAAGTTCGCCATCTGGGCGCCGGTGACGAAACCGACGCTGGCCGACGGGGGCAGGCCGAACAGCTCGAGCAGCCACGCGGCCGCGACCTCCTCGACGACCGCCGCCGCGGGTCCGCAGGCGTAGAGTCCCGCGTTCTGGTCCCAGGCCGCGGCCAGCCAGTCGGCGGCGAGCGCCGCGGGCAGGCTCCCGCCGATCACGAAGCCGAAGTAGCGCGGCCCCGCGCTGGCGATGAGCCCCGGCTCGGACGCCTCGGCCAGGTGCTCGATGACGGCGGTGGGCTCGGCCCCCGCCGTGGGCAGCGTTCCCCCGAGGGCCCGCCGAAGGGAGGCCAAGTCCGCGCGGGCCCCGACCGGACGATGGGGAAGCGAGCGAAGGAAGTCGCGGGCAAGATCGGCGATCCGCCCCAGCAACTGGTCTTCGCTCACGCCGACGCGCCCTCAATGTATCGATACAATTGTGTAAATGTCATCATTACGAACGCGACAATATACTTGACTTGTCGCGTTCGTCAAGAGGAACATTGTCACCATGACAATATGGGCGCCGGACATCCGCCAGCGCAAGGGGCCACGATACCTCGCGATCGCCGAGGCGTTGGCGGACGACGCCGGCGCCGGCCGGCTGCGCCCGGGCACGCGGCTGCCGACCCATCGCGATCTCGCCGACCGCCTGGGCCTGACGGTGGGCACGGTGACGCGCGCCTACGCGGAGGCCGCGCGGCGCCACCTCGTTTCGGGGGAGGTGGGGCGGGGGACGTTCGTGCGCGGGCCCGCGGCGCGGTTCGCGGCGCCGAAGAGCGCCGATCGCGCCGAGCCCGGCCTGGTGGACCTCAGCGCCAATCACCCGCCGACCGGCCCCGGCGACGGCGAAGCGGTCGCGCTGGCCCGGACCCTCGCCTCCTTGTCGCGGCGGAAGGGCCTGGCGCTACTGCTCGACTACCCGCCCCCGGGCGGGGCCCGAGAGCATCGGGCGGCGGGGGCGGAATGGGTACGGCGCTCCGGGCTCGAGGCCGGTGCGGACCGCGTCCTCGTCTCGAGCGGCAACCAGCACGGGATGACGGCGGTCTTTGCGGCCCTCCTGGGCCCCGGAGACCTCGTCCTCACCGAGGCGCTCGCGTATCCGGGGATGAAGAACCTGGCCGGGCTGCTCTCGCTCCGCCTGCAGGGCGTCGCGCTCGATGAGGAGGGGATGCGCCCCGACGCGCTGGCGGCCGCATGCCGCGCGCGGCCTCCGAAAGCGATCTACTGCGTCCCGACCCTGCAGAACCCGACCGCGTCGGTCATGTCCGAAGAGCGCCGCCGGGAGATCGCGGCCATCGCCCGCGAGCACGGCGTCCTGATCGTCGAGGACGACGTCCACGGCCGGCTCCTCGAACGGGCGCCGCGCCCGCTGTCGGCCTTCGCTCCGGAGCGGGCGGTGTACCTGACCGGCACCTCGAAGGTCCTGGCGCCCGGCCTGCGCGTCGGCTTCATCGCCGCGCCCGAGGACATGGTGGGGCGGATCGCCGCGGCCATCCGGGGCACGACGTGGATGGCGGCGCCGCTCATGGCCGAGATCGCCGCGACCTGGATCGCGGACGGCACCGCGGAGGCGATTCTCAAGCGGAAGAGGAAGGAAGCGGTGGCGCGGCAACGACTGGCGGCCAAGGTGATCGGCAGGCTCCTGGCCGGAAGCCACCGGAGCGCGTACCACCTCTGGCTGAGCCTGCCCCGGCCGTGGCGCAGCGAGGCGTTTGCCGAAGTGGCCAGGCGGCGCGGGGTGGCGGTGACGCCGGCGTCGGCCTTCGCGACCGGACGGGCGGGTGTGCCGGACGCCGTCCGCGTCTGCCTGGGCGCCGCCCGCGACCACGGCGAGCTCGAGCGCGGGCTGCGCGCGCTCGCCGAACTGCTCGCGACCTCCCCCGAGCCGGCGCCGCTCCCTTCGGGACCCTAGAGCTCGCGGGGGCATATACTCGGGCCCGCGAGGACGGCCACGTGGCCGCGCCGCCGAAAGCACGCGCATGGCACCTCCCGCCGTCGCGACAGGTTCCGGTCCGAACGCTGCGGCGTCCGCGGACACTTCGGTGGGTCTGGCTTGCCTGGCCGCGGGCCTGCTCGTCGCACAGCAGGTGGCGGCCAAGGCGACACGCGACGCGCTCTTCCTCTCGAACTTCCACGTCACCATGCTGCCGATTGCCGCGGGGCTGACCGCGGCGGCGTCCCTGGCGGGGGTACTGGCATTCTCCCGCGGCATGGCCCGGTCCTCGCCGCACGTGATGATGCGCTGGACGCTCGGGGCGAGCGCGATACTCCTGGTTGCGGAGTGGTGGCTTGCGCTCGCCGCTCCGCCGCTCGCCGCCGTTGCCGTCTACCTGCACACCGGCGTCTTCGGAGCGACCCTCGTCTCCGGCTTCTGGTCGGTGATCAACGAGCGCTTCGATCCGTACACGGCCCGGCAGGTCGTGGGCCGTATCGGTACGGGCGCCTCGCTGGGCGGCGTGGGAGGCGGGCTGCTCGCGTGGCGAGCGGCCACGCTGGTCGGCGTGCCCGCCATGCTGCTGGTCATGGCGGTCCTCACGCTGGGATGCCTGGTCGTGCTGTGGATCGTCCACCACAACGACCGGCTGCGCCTGCGGCCGGTTCCGGTCGCGGCCGTAGCGCCCGGCCCCGCCTACGCCCTCGGCCTCATCCGCCGTCACGCATACCTCAGGAATGTCGCCGTGCTGGTGGGACTCTGCGCGGTCACGGAAGCCATGCTGGACTACGTCCTCAGCGCCGCGGTGACGACCCGGTTCACCCGGGGCGGCCCGTTGATGTCGTTCTTCGCGCTCTACCACACGACGATCGGCGTCCTCGCGCTCGCCGTGCAAGCGACGGTGGCCCGCCGCTTGCTGGAGAGGCTCGGGCTGGGAGGCACGCTGGCGATACAACCGGCGGTGATCGCCCTCGGGAGCGCGCTCGCGGCCGTGACGCCCGGCCTATGGCCGAGGGTGGCGCTGCGGGGCGCCCACGCGGTGTTGCGCAATTCTCTCTTCCGTTCGGCGTACGAGCTCCTGTACACGCCACTGGCGCCGGAACGTAAACGGCCGACGAAGGCCCTCCTCGACGTGGGGGCGGACCGCCTGGGCACGATCGCGGGCAGCGTCGTGGTGATGGTGGTCCTGCTGCTCCTGCCGACCGTCGGTGCCACGCGGACGCTGCTGGTGCTGGCCAGCGGGCTCGCGGTCGCCACCCTGATGCTCACCCGCCACCTGCAGAAGGGATACGTGAGCGCGCTCGCCGAGAGCCTGAGCGCGGGCACGGTGCATCTGGATCCGGTCGATGTCGTGGATCAGACGACCCGAGCCGCGGTGGCCGGCGCCGATGCGGCGGCCCGATCCGGGGCCGCCGCACCGAGCACGCCTCCCGAGCCGCCGACTCCGGACGCGGGCGCCGACTCCCTGTTGGACGCCGCCGCGGATCTGCGCTCGCGCGACCCCGTCCGCGTCCGCAGTGTGCTCGCCCGGGAGACGCCCGTGTCGCTGGAGCTGGTCTCCCTCATCGTGCCCCTGCTGGCCCACGACGAGCTGTTCACGGATGCGGTGGCGGCCCTGCGGCGAGTGGCGGGGCGATGCACGGGCCAGCTCCTCGACGTGCTGCTCGATCAGGACCAGGATCCCGTCGTGCGCCGGCGCGTGCCGCGAGTGCTGAAGGCCGCGCCGAGCCAGCGCGTCGTCGACGGCCTCCTCACCGCCCTCCGCGACGAGCGGTTCGATGTGCGTTATCGGTCGGCTCAGGCCCTGGTCCGTCTGTGTGAGCGGGACCGGTCCCTGGTGATCCCGGCCTCCGACGGCTTCTCGGCGGCGCAGCGCGAGCTCACGCTCGCGCGGTCATCGCCGCGCGGCCTCGAGCACGTCTTCGGCCTGCTTTCGTTGAGCCTGCCCGGAGAGCCGCTGTCGGTTGCCCTTCGGGCCTGGCACACCAGTGACCGCTCGCTGCGCGGGACCGCGATGGAGTACCTGGAGAACGTGCTGCCGGCCGCCGTGTGGGCCTCCCTCTGGCCCTGGCTCGGCGCGCGCCCGGCCGCGACCGGGCGTACGCTCGACGACATCCGGGACGACCTGCTGCGGTCCACGGCATCGATCCAAGCGCATCGCCGGTCCAAGCGGACGGCGACTCGAGAGCGAGGATGACCGAGCTCGAGGCCGGCGACTTCACCGGCACCGACCGTTTCGTCGTCCAGGGACGTCTGGGCGCGGGGGGCTACGGGGTCGTGTACCGCGCGCTCGACCGCGAGCGGAACATCCCCGTCGCCCTCAAGACGCTGCGCCAGCTCGCCGCCAAGTCCCTCGTCCGGTTCAAGCAGGAGTTCCGCGCGCTGGCCGACGTCTCCCACCCCAACCTGGTCACCCTCTACGAGCTCTCGTCGCACGAGGACCAGTGGTTCTTCACGATGGAGCTCGTGGACGGCGTCAATTTCCTCTGGTACGTGCGGGGAGAGACCTACCCGGCCGAGTCGGGGCCGACGAGCGCGGTGTCGGGCCTGACCGGCTCCAATCTCCAGGCCTTCTTCGATCGGCTACCGGAAGCGGCCAGCGCCGTCAGGGCGCCGGTGGCGGGCGCTCTGAACATGGACCGTCTTCGTCACGCGCTTCCGCAGCTGGCGGAGGGCGTGCTGGCCCTCCACGAGGCCGGCAAGCTGCATCGGGACATCAAGCCTTCCAACGTGCTCGTCACGCGCGAGGGACGCGTGGTGCTCCTCGACTTCGGCCTGGTGGCCGAGATCGCCCCCGGGCAGTCTCACACCGTGGACGCGGTGGGCACGCCGGCGTACATGTCGCCCGAGCAGGTCGCGGGCCTTCCGTTGACGAGGGCGAGCGACTGGTACAACGTCGGATCCATGCTCTACCACGTGCTCACCGGGCAGCTCCCGTTCACGGGCTCCGTCCTGGACGTCATGCGCCGCAAGCAGGAGTCGGAGCCGCCGCCACCGCGCGACGTCTCGCCGGATGTGCCGCGCGATCTCGACACCCTGTGCCGGGGCCTGCTGCGCCGCGATCCCGAGAAGCGCCCGTCGGGGATGGACATCCTGCGGGCCCTGAAGGAGGTGAGGGTGGCGAGCCCCGCCGCCGCTCCCGTCGCACCGACCGTTGTGGCCGGCTCGGCGCCGTTCGTGGGTCGGGAGCCTCAGCTCGAGGCGCTGCGGGACGCCTACCGAAGGCTGAAGGCGGGCCGCGCGCTCACGGTGGCCGTCCATGGCGGCTCGGGAATGGGGAAGAGTGCCCTCGTGCGTCGGTTCCTCGAGGAGCTGAAGAGCGAGGACCCGGAAGCGGTGGTGCTGGCGGGCCGATGCTACGAGAGGGAGTCGGTCCCCTACAAGGCGCTCGACGCGGTCGTCGATGCGCTGAGCCGCTACCTGCGGCGGCTGCCGTCCGCGCAAGCGGAGGCGTTCCTGCCCCACGACATCCTGGCCCTGGCCCGGGTGTTCCCGGTGCTGCGCCAGGTGGGCGCGGTGACCCGGGCGCGACGAGCCGTACTCGAGATCCCCGATTCCCTCGAGCTGCGACGGCGCGCGGTTACGGCGCTGCGCGACCTGCTCGTGCGTCTGGCCGATCGCCGGCCGCTCGTGCTGTACATCGACGATCTGCAATGGGGGGACGTCGACAGCGCGGCCCTCCTGGAGGATTTGCTGCGCCCGCCCGATCCTCCCGTGCTCCTCCTGATCGGTTGCTACAGGAGCGAGGAAGCGAAGACCAGCCCGCTGCTCAAGACGATCCTGCCGAAGCGCCTGGCCGTGGATCAGTCTCTCGAGATGCGGGACATCGTGCTCGGGGAGCTGTCGGCCACGGAGGCCAACGAGCTGGCGCGGGTGCTCGTCAAGGGGGAGCCGGTGGAAAGGGAGTCGCGGGCCGGGGTGATCGCGCGCGAGTCGGGGGGCAACCCATACTTCATCGAGGAGCTGGTGCGGTTTTCCCAGACCGACGCCGAGGCCGGGGTCACGGACGTGACGTTCGACCACGTCATCGAGACGCGCGTCTCCCGGCTTCCGGAGGTCGCGCGGCGGCTCCTCGACGTGGTGGCCGTGTCGGGAGTCCCGCTCGAGGTGGGCGCAGCGTACCGGGCGGCGGACCTCGAGAAGGAAGGCGAGAGCGTCCTGGCGGTGCTCCGCGCGGCCCACCTCGTGCGGACGCGCAGCACTCTCGGCCGGAACGAGATCGAGACCTACCACGACCGCATCCGCGACGCCGTGGTGGCTCGTCTCCCGGCGGAGTCCCTCAAGGAGTGCCACCACCGGCTGACCTC
>Ga0210378_10001108_pt1 | contig 14007 bp, 14 predicted proteins | sample PLM1_60_b1redo_FD_155465 | JGI IMG/M metagenome (GOLD analysis project Ga0210378, IMG submission 155465) | Groundwater sediment microbial communities from an aquifer in East River, Colorado, USA - PLM1_60_b1 redo | ecosystem: Environmental > Terrestrial > Soil > Riparian zone | place: USA: East...
CGAGGTGCTGGTCTGCCTCGGAGCGACCGCGGTGAAGGCCGTGATGGGCCCGAAGTACCGGGTGATGAAGGACCACGGCCGTTTCGTCGAGTCAGAGCTCGGCCTGCTGACCACCGCAACCCTGCATCCGTCCGCGGTCCTGCGCGCTACCGACGAGGATCGCGAGGACGCGATGCGGCTGGTGGTCGGCGACCTGCGGAAGGTGCGCCAGCGCCTCGACGGCCCCTGATCGCTGGAAGGTGAATACTGCCGCCGTGGCCGACAAAGGAAACCAGCTCCACCCGGCAGAGCATCGCGCCTACCGCGAGCTGTTTGTGTCGGCGCGACAGCTCGTCGGCCGCTGGGAGCGTCTGATCTCCGCACTGCGGGGCACGCCCTACGCCGAAGTTCTGGAGCGTGGCCGCGATCGAGTCGAAAGCCTCCTGACCGCGCTTGGTCCGCGGACCGCCGCCTACGGGCTGCACGGCGGGCCGGCGTCACAGGGCCTCGGCGCCCGGATCGCCGACGTCCGCGGAGCGATCACGGACCGCTGGGTGGACACCGGGATGGTGATGCGGCTTGCCGTCCTGGACATCGAGCACGTCGCGACCTTGCTCGGTCAGCTCACCGAGCTTGCCCGGGCTCGAGAGGACGACGAGCTCGCCGCCTTCTGCCGGCAGTGGCAACGGACCGTCACCCCCGACGTGAAGGCAACGCGAACGACCGCGATCGCCCTGGGCGCCTCGCCGGATCGGACGGCTGCGCCGCTCGATCAGTCGATCCTCGGCCGGACCGCCCACCGGGTTGGCTGGGCGCTGGGAGCGGTGGGAGAGACGGTCGACCGATTCACCCCGGCGAGACTGGGTGGGACCCGCGAAGCGGAGCAAACCGAGGGCCAAGCGGAGCAACCTGTGGGCCAAGCTCGCGAAGCCTAGGAGAGCTCCGGCGTCCCCTCCACCGGGGTCGAGGCCTCGGCGTGGAGGCGGCGCGGGATCCGGCCGGCAAGCCGCGCCGCGTAGCCGGCCTCGACCGCGGCGCGCATCGCCGTCGCCATCCCGGCAGGGTCCTCCGCCCGGGAAACCGAGCTCGCCAGCAGCACCCCGTCGCAGCCCAGCTCCATCGCCAGCGCAGCGTCAGAGGCGGTGCCGATCCCGGCGTCGAGGATCACCGGCACCCCGGAGCGCTCGGCGATGATCTGCACGTTGTAGGGGTTGCGGATTCCCATCCCGGAGCCGATCGGCGAACCGAGCGGCATCACGGCGGCGCAGCCGACCTCCTCGAGCCGGCGGGCGAGGATCGGGTCGTCGTTGGTGTAGGGCAGCACCGTGAACCCTTCGTCGACCAGGGTCTCGGCCGCCGCCACCAGCTCGACCGCATCGGGAAACAGAGTCCGGTCGTCGCCGATCACCTCGAGCTTCACCCAGTCGGTCTCGAAGGCCTCACGGGCGAGGCGGGCGGTGCGGACGGCGTCGCGGGCCGTGTAGCAGCCCGCCGTATTGGGAAGGGCGAACAGCCCCAGGCGGCGGATCAGATCAAGCACAGACCCCTCCATCTCGGTGTCCACCCGCCGGAGGGCGACCGTGACGATCTCGGTTCCCGAGGCGATCAGGGCCTGCTCCATCTGCTCCAGCGAGCGGAAGCCGCCGCTGCCGACGATCAGGCGAGAGCCCCAGCTGCGCCCGCCCAGCTCGAATACATCCGCGGCGCCACCCTGGATCGCCGCCAGCACCTCGACGCTCTGGCCTTCGGCGAGAGTGGTTGCGCCCCACTCGCTCCGGGGAACCACGTCGCCGTCGACGGCGACCGCGACGCCGCGACCCTCGGGGGCCGCCCCGGAGAGCTCGATCGCGGCGGCGACCGTGGCTCCGTCAGGGAGCTCCACCGGGTGCCCGTTGAGCTCAACGGTCATCGGACCGCCTCCGCTACCATCGGCTTGGAGCTGAAGCGCAGCGGTGAGAAGGGATCGAGATCGTGGGGGGGCTTCTGGCCCCCGAGAAGCGCGGCGACCGAATCGGCGGTCACCGGGGCCTGGAGGATCCCGTTTCGGAAGTGGCCGGTGGCGGCGATCAGCCCCTCGGCGGCGCGGCCGATCAGGGGGGCGTTGTCGGGGGTCCCGGGGCGGATCCCGGCGCTTGTCTCGGCAAGCTCCAGCTCGGCGATCTCGGGCAGCAACCGGTAGGCCTCGCGGAGGAGTTCGTGGACTCCTCCCGCCGTCACCGTCGCATCGAAGCCGGCCTCCTCGACCGTGGCACCGACGATCAGGCGCCCGTCCCCGCGAGGAACGACGTAAACGCGCTCTCCGGCGACGATCCCCGCGCAGACGGGCTCATCGGGAGCGCCCCTGAGGGTGAGGATCTCCCCCTTCACCGGTCGCACGGGCAACGGCGCCTCGACCGGAAGCCAGTCGGCGGCCGACCACGCTCCGGAGGCGATCACCACGATCGGGGCGACAAGCTGGCGCCCGTCGGCGGTTGTCAGGTGCCAGGACCCGGAATCCCGCTCCGCCGCGACCACCTCGGCGCCCGCCTCGACCGGGACCCCGCGCCGCTCGAGGGCGGCGAGCAAGGCCCCGGCCAGCCTGCGGGGATCGACGGCGGCCTCATGGCGCGCGTGAACGCCGCCACGGACGGCTGTCGCCAGGCCCGGCTCCACCCGGCGGCAGTCGCTGCCGCGCAGCCACTCGGACTCGAGCCCGAGGCGCCGGTGGAGGTCGTGCCTGCGGCGAAGCGCGTCGGCCTCGTCCCGGTCGAGCGCGACGTGGAGCGCGCCGCATTCGGCGTAGCCGACCTCGTCGCCGGCATCAGCCTCCAGCTCGCTCGCGAAATCCGGCCAACGGCGCAGAGAATCGAGGTTGAGGGAGAGCAACGTCTCCTCCCCCCAGGAAGCCTCGCCGACCGGTGCCAGCATCCCGGCGGCGACCCCAGTAGCGCCAGCCGCCGGGTGGTCGCGCTCGAGCACGCAGACGCGGGCGCCTGCCCGGGCAGCCCGCCAGGCGCAGGCGAGGCCGATCACGCCGGCTCCGACGATCAGGGCGTCATATGAGTTCTCGTTCTGTGCTGTCATCGCCGTTATGCGAGGGTGCTCCGATGATTCGAGGGTGCTCCGATAGGAGCAACCCGTTTCATCCGGGAGGAGCAACCCGTTTCACGTGGACGGCTGATGCGCTCCAACCTCCCTGCGCCGGCATTACCCGGATCAGGTTCCGACGGTCGGCGGCGCTTCAGCCGCCCTCTCAGCCCTGGTGGGCTCCCGTATCTCCACTCATCGTACCCGTGACGCACGTGATCTAGGCTTGGCCGCGGTGAGCGCGCAATCTCGACCGACGCGTCCCGCGCCTTCGGAGGGGATCGGCCCGCTGCGGCACCAGCGGCTCGAGTGGGCGCGCCTCTATTTCGTCTGCGATGCCCGTCCGCTTGGCGAGCACCCCGAGCCGCTGCTGCGGGCGGCCCTCACCGGAGGGGCGGGGATGATCGAGCTGCGCGATCGGGAGAGCCCGAGGAACGTGGTCGAGCGCTCCGGCCAGACCTTTCGGCGCCTTGCCGACACCTACGGCGCACTCTTCATCGTCAACGACGATCCGCACCTCGCCGCGGAGCTGCTCGCCGACGGCGTCCACCTGGGCCAGGATGACATCAGCCCGGCCGAGGCCCGCCAGATCCTCGGCCCCGAGGCGATCATCGGTCTCTCCACCCACTCGCGCGAACAGATAGATGCGGCGGGCGAGCAGCCAGTCGACTACATCAGCGTCGGGCCGATCTGGGAGACGCCAACCAAGGAGGGGCGCCCGGCGACCGGCCTCGACCTGGTGAGGGAGGCCGCCAGGGTCGCGACCGTGCCCTGGTTCGCGATCGGTGGGATCGACACCGAAAACGTCACTGAGGTGGTGGAGGCGGGAGCGCGCCGAATCTGCGTGGTGCGGGCGATCAAGGAAGCCGCCGACCCGGCGGCGGCCGCGCGGGCACTGGTCGACGCGCTGGAAGCGGCGAAGTAGAGCGCTGATCATGGGAAGCCGCGAGCGCAAGCGCGAAGAGCGCCGGAAGCGAAAGCGCCGCGCCGCGGGGCGGGCCCCGGAAACGGTCAGCGAGCCTGCCAACGGCGGCGGCCCCACCGGTGGCGTTGCCGAGAGCTTCGAGGAGCGGATGGCGCGGCGCTCGGAGGAGCGCAACACGGAGGCGAGGGCGCAGCTGAAACCGCTTGCGGAGGGCGAGCGCCCGGCTGCGGTGACGGCGGGCGCGATCGTCTCGGCGCTGCTGGCAATCGTTTTCACCGTCTCGGCGGTGCTCGCGGCAGCCGGGGTGGAGGTCGGCGGCCGCGACCCGGAGCCGGTGCCCATCACCTTCTTCGCCGCGGTCCTCTGGCTGATGGCTTGGGGGATGTACCGCGCCCGCTACTGGGCGGTGCTCGGCTTCCAGATGGTCCTCGTCCTTACGATGCTCGCCAGCGCCCTCGGGCTCGTCCAGGTCGCCACCATCCTCCAGGCGCTCGCCACCACCGCGCTCCTGCTCGGCTCGGGGGCGCTCTTCTACTTCCTGATCCGGGCAATGGCCAGGATCCAGATGCCCGAACCCCCCGGCCGATAGAGTCGCGCGGGATGGCGGCTTACGACGTGATCGTGATCGGGGGCGGTCCCGGTGGCTATGTGGCAGCCATCCGCGCCGCCCAGCTCGGTCAGAAGACGGCCGTGGTCGAGCGCGACAAGGCAGGCGGCCGCTGCCTCAACTACGCCTGCATCCCGGCCAAGACGGTCCTCCACACGGCCGAGGTCTTCGCCCAGATGCAGGAGGAGGGCTCCGACCTGGGGGTCAAGGCGAGCGGCGTGGCGATCGACTGGCCCGCCGTCCAGACCCGCCGCGCCAGGGTCTCGAAGACGCTCGAGGAGGGCGTCGAGTTCCTCTGGAACAAGAACAAGGTCGACTTCCTCAAGGGAGAGGCATCGCTGGCCGGCGGTGGCAAGGTCAAGGTCGGCTCCGACGAGCACGAGGCGAAGGCGATCGTGCTCGCCACCGGCTCGGTCGCGCTTTCGATTCCCGGAATCGACTTCTCCGAGCGGGTGATCGACACCTGGGAGGCCTGGTCGCTCGAGAAGATGCCCAAGACCCTGGTCGTCGCCGGTGCCGGCGCCTCGGGAGCCGAGATCGCCTCCGGCTACGCCCGCATGGGGGTGGAAGTGACGCTGGTCGAGATGCTCGATCAGCTGCTGCCGCTGGAAGACAAGGACATGGCGCGGGTGGTCGAGCGCCAGTTCAAGAAGGACGGCATGGAGCTGTTGCTCGGCACCAAGGTCGAAGGCGTCACCGAGCAGAAGACGGGGGTCAAGGTGAAGGCGGGCGACAAGGAGATCAAGGCCGACTACCTGGCGATTGCGGGTGGGCGCCGCCCCGACACCGATCCCCTCAACCTCGATGCCGCAGGCGTGGAGACTGGCGAGCGCGGTCTGATCGAGGTCGACGAGTACCAACGGACCTCCGCCGAGGGCATCTATGCGGTCGGCGACCTCGTCCGCGGGCCGGCCCTGGCGCACAAAGCGATGGAAGAGGGGGTGGTCGCGGTCGAGACGGCGGCCGGCGCGCCGACCCAACCCGTCAAGGTCGAGCTGGTGCCAGGTGCCACCTTCTGCCACCCGCAGGTGGCGAGCGTCGGCATGACCGAGGAGCAGGCGAAGGAGACGGGCCGCCAAGTCAAGGTAGGCAAGTTCAAGCTGGGCGGCGCCGGGGCGTCCGTCGTCTACGACGACCGAGCGGGTCTGGTGAAGATCGTCGGGGATCCGGAGTACGGCGAGATCCTGGGAGCCCACATCGTCGGGAACATCGCCTGCGACATGATCAGCGAGTTCGTCGACGTGATTGAGCTGGAGGGTGGCTATCCGGAGCTGGCCCGGATCGTCCATCCCCACCCGACCATGTCCGAGGCGGTCCTCGACGCCGCGCGGGCGGTGGACGGCTGGGCGATCCACGGCTGATGCGAGGGCGCACGGCAGCGTGACGCGCGGGCGCGCTATTCCGTTTCCCACCGCGCTCCTAGCCGAGCACCTCAGATCGGGAGCCGACAAGGAGGCGGTCGATCTGAGCGACGAGGAGGTCCGGTCGCTGACCAAGCGGTTCACGCTTGGAAACCCGTTTTACGCCCTGGCGATAGCCGTCTCATTCATCAGCCCGGCTGCGGTCCTGGTGATCATCGCGCTGCTCGCCGTCTACTACGCCGTAGCCGGCGTCAGGAGCCCGATCACCGGTGACTGAACCGGAGCAGCCGCGGGCGGTCTTCTACTACGACTTCAGCTCGCCCTACTCGTATCTGGCGGCCGAGCGCATCAGTGGAGTGTTCGCGGAGGTCGGCGCGGAACAGCCCGAGTGGCAGCCGATCTCCTTCGGCCATGTGCTGCAGGCGACCGGGAGGACACCGTGGTCCATGCAACCCGAGGGCCCGAATCCGGATGATCTGGAGGAGATTCGGCGCCGGGCCGCGGCGAGGGGAATGCCCGAAATCCGTTACGCCGAGGGATGGCCCCGAGAGAGCTACAGCCTGATCCCGATCCGGGCCGCCGTCTATGCGAAGGAGTCGGGCCGGGTCGTCTCCTTCAGCCTCGCCGCATTCCGGCAGGCCTTCGCGGCGGGAAGACGCCTGGACGAGGTCGACAACGTGCTCCTGGCCGCCGCCGCATGCGAGCTCCACCCCAATGCGGTCCTCAAGGGGATCGAGACGAAGTCGGTGAAGGAGACGCTGAAGCGGGCTACCGACGAGGCGATCGAGCTGGGGGTCGAGGGCATCCCCACAGTCTCGGCGGGCGGGCAGCTCTTCTGGGGCGACGACCGCCTTGAGGAGGCGGCGAACGCCGCCTCCGTAGCTTGATGGAGGCCGCGCAGGCGGCGTCCGTACATTGATCGAGGCAGCAGAGGCCGGATCGGCCTGGCCCCCAGGTGGGGGGGAATCTCCCTGAGCGGGAGCCTGCCCCGGAGTAGGCTGACGCAGGTGGCGCAGAGCAAGACGGCCGACGGACAAAAAAAGCAGCAGGGCGCCAAGCGGGGTGCCTCCAAAAGCGCTGAGGCGAGCGCGGACGGCGTGGCGTCGGCCGGCAAGAAGCTGAAGCTCCCCGCGAAGAAGACCTGCGTCGAGCTGCTGACGACGATGGCCCTGATCAGGCGCTTCGAGGAGGAGGCGGGCCGCCAGTACCAGCGGGCGAAGGCCGGCGGCTTCCTCCACCTGGCGATCGGCGAGGAGGCGACGATCGTCGGCACCACCTCGGTGATGGAGGAGAGCGACTATCTGATCGGCACCTACCGGACCCACGGTCACGCGATCGCCCGAGGCACGGACCCGAAGCGGGTGATGGCGGAGCTCTTCGGCCGCGTCGACGGGACCTCGGGCGGGCGAGGCGGCTCGATGCACATCTTCAACGCCGAACATCGCTTCATGGGCGGCTACGGGATCGTCGGCGGCAACCTGCCGCTCGCCGCCGGCCTCGCACTCGCCTCCGACTACTCCGGTACCGATGACGTCACTGTCTGCATGTTCGGCGACGGGGCCTCGAATACCGGGAACTTCGGCGAGACGATGAACCTGGCGGCACTCTGGTCCCTGCCGGTCGTCTTCCTGGTCGAAAACAACCTCTATGGCATGGGCACGTCGGTCGAACGCCACTCGGCGGTCACCGATCTCTCGCGCAAGGCCGAGGGATTCGGGGTCTCCGGCGTCCGGGTCGACGGAATGGACGTGCTCGCGGTTCGCGAGACGGTCGCCGAGCACATCCGGCTTGCGCGTGAGGAGCGGACCCCGACCCTGGTCGAGGCCTTCACCTACCGCTTCCGCGGGCACTCCGCCGCCGACCCCGAGGTCTACCGCGAGAAGGAAGAGGTCGAGGAGTGGCAGCGGAAGGACCCGGTGGAGACCTTCGCGGCGCGGCTTGTCGACGAGAAGGTGATCTCCGAGGCGGAGGTCGAGAAGATCCGCGAGCAGGCCGAGGCCGAGGTGCTGGCGGCGGTCGAGTTCGCCGACGCCTCTCCAGAGCCACCACTCGAATCGCTCTACGACCACCTCTACGTGGTCGGCGAGCAGGTGCCCGGCTGGTACGCGGTGGACGAGCGCTCCCCCGACCCCCACCCCGGTGAGGAGGAGCGCCAGGCGGGCAAGCGTGCCCAAGAGCTGGCCGAGCGCGGCGCTGCTTACGCCGCTCCCGGCCCCGCGCCCAAGCGGGTCGGCGGCGAGCCGAACGAGGGCGAGGCGCTCGATCAGGAGGAGGGCGGCTGATGGCGACGGTACGGATGCGGGAGGCGCTGCGCGACGCCATGGCTGAGGAGATGCGCAACGACGAGGCCGTCTTCGTGATGGGGGAGGACGTCGGCGTCTTCCAGGGGGCATTCAAGGTGACCGAGGGCCTGCTCGACGAGTTCGGGGAGAAGCGGGTGCGCGACACCCCGATCTCGGAGAACACGATCGTCGGCACCGGCGTCGGCGCGGCGATGGCCGGTCTTCGGCCGATCGTTGAGCTGATGACGGTCAACTTCTCGCTGCTGGCAATGGACCAGATCGTCAACCACGCGGCCGCGATCCCCTACATGTTCGGCGGGCAGGTGCGGTTGCCGCTGGTGATTCGGATGCCCGGCGGCGGTGGCCACCAGCTCGGTCCGACCCACTCCCACAGCCTCGAGGCGATGTACCTGCAGATCCCGGGCCTGCTCGTCGCCTGCCCGTCGACGCCGGCGGACGCCAAGGGACTGCTGAAGGCGGCGATCCGCGATGACAACCCGGTGATCTTCATCGAGCACGAGAGCCTCTACGGCTCCCGTGGGGAGGTTCCCGAGAACGGCGAGATCCTCGAGTTCGGCAAGGCGGCGGTGCGCCGTGAGGGATCAGACGTCACGATCGTCGGAATCCTGCGGATGGCGGAGACCGCGGAGGAGGCGGCGAAGACGCTCGCCCACGAGCACGGTGCCGAGGCCGAGGTGATCGACCCCCGGACTCTGCGGCCGCTCGACCTGGACACGATCCTCGAGTCGGTGCGGAAGACCAATCGGGCGGTGATCGTCGAGGAGGGTTGGCCGCATGGCGGCGTGGGAGCAAACCTGGCGGCGCTGATTCAAGAGCAGGCCTTTGACAACCTCGACGCCCCGGTGCAGCGGGTGACCGGGGCCGACGTCCACATGCCCTACTCCAAGCGCCTCGAGCAGGCGGCGATCCCCCATGCCGAGCACGTGGTCAGCGCGGCCCTCGCGACCCTCGAGGGGAGCCTTTGATGGCGGATGTCGTGATGCCCCGCCTCTCCGACTCGATGGAGGAGGGGACGATCCTCAAGTGGCTGAAGTCGGTCGGCGACGAGGTCTCGGTTGGGGACGAGCTGGTCGAGATCGAGACCGACAAGGCGAACATGGTCTACGAGGCCGACAGCGCCGGGACGCTGGTCGAGATCGTCGCCCAGGAGGGGGACACGCTCCCGATCGGCGAGCCGATCGCGCGGGTGGGGGACGCCAGCGAGGTTGGAGGGGACGGCGCAGGGACGAGGGAGGCGGGGGGCACCGCCTCAGCGCGCGGGGCCGGCGACGAATCCGACGGTGGGGCCCCGGCCGCAGCTGAGCCGGCCATCGAACGGCGGGAGCGCGCTGAGTCGGCGCCCCCCACCTCCCCGGTGGCCGCGGCGACTCCGTCCGGGGCGCCGTCCACCTCGCAGGCCGAGGGCGATGGGAGGGTGAAGGCGTCGCCGATCGCACGGCGGATCGCGCGCGAGAAGGGGCTCGATCTCCAGACGCTGAGCGGCTCGGGGCCGGGAGGGCGGATCGTCAAGGCGGATGTCGAGCGGGCGGCCGAGACCGGCGCAGCCGCGGCAACCCAGGCCGGAGCCCCATCCGCCCCGGCTCCACCCGCCGGGGCGCCGCCGCCCGCGGCGCCGGCGGGCCCCACTCCCGGCGTGCGGGAGAAGCCCGAGACCGCAAAGGGGAAGGTCGAGGTGGTCGAGCCGACCAAGGTCCAACAGACGATCGCCCGGCGGATGGCGGAGTCGAAGGCAACCGCGCCGCACTTCTACCTGCAGGCCGAGGTCGACATGAGCGCGGCATTCGAAGGACGCAAGCGCCTGAAGGAGATGGCCGCGGAGGGGGAGGTCGTGCCCACCTTCAACGACATGGTGGTCAAGGCCTGCGCCCTCGGGCTCCGCGAGCACCCGCGGGCGAACGGGGCCTATCGGGACGGACACTTCGAGTTCTACTCCCGCGTCAACGTCGGCGTTGCCGTCGCCGCTCCCGATGCGCTGATCGTTCCCACGGTATTCGACGCCGATCTCAAGGGACTGCGCCAGATCTCGACAGAGACCAAGGCGCTCGCCTCCCGCGTCCGCGATGGGTCGATCACCCCGCCCGAGCTATCCGGCGCAACGTTCACGGTCTCGAACCTGGGCATGTACGGGATCTCCAACTTCCAAGCCGTGATCAACACGCCGCAGGCCGGGATCCTTTCGGTCGGCGAGCTGAAGGCGAAGCCGGTGGTCGCCGACGATGGATCGATCGAGGCCCGCCAAATGATGGGGGTCACCCTCGCTTGCGACCACCGAATTCTCTACGGCGCCGACGGAGCCGTCTTCCTCAGGCGCGTCCGAGCGCTGCTAGAGGAACCGATCGCACTCGCCCTCTGACTCCGGTCATGGACGCACCCACCGGCAAGCGGGCGATCGAGGTCCCGGTCGACTCATTGCCGCCGGTCGACGAGCACGGCGTCGAGATCGCCGCCGACCCCGATCAAGTCTGGGAGGCGCTGTCGGCGACCCTGCCGCGGACCCTCAACTCTCGGCGGTCGGCCCGGTTCTCCAAGCTGCTCGGCGATGCCTTCACCGAGGCCCGCGGTGAACCCACCGTGATCGGCTCGACCGTGCCCGGCTTCATCGTCTCGCGCTCGATCAGGCCCTCGGTCCTCGCTCTCCTCGGACAGCATCGCTTCTCCCGCTACGCGCTCGTCTTCCGGATCGACGAACTCGGCACCGGGCGCTCGCGGCTTCGCGCCGAAACCAGGGCGGAGTTCCCTGGGGCGAAGGGACGCGTTTATCGCGCCCTTGTGATCGGCAGCCGCGCCCACTTCCTGGTCGTGCGCCGGATCCTCTCGGCAGTGCGCCGCCGGGCCGAGGGGACGCGGGCGACGGTGAGCCGCACCCAGATCCGCGAGTGGGTGACCGACTACGAGCGGGCCTGGCGAACGGATGGGAGCGGCCCGCTCTCCGGGCTCTTCAGCGAGGATGCCACCTACTCCACCTCCCCGTTCGAGGAGCCGCACCGCGGCCTCGCGGCGATCGCCTCGATGTGGGAGCGGGAGCGCCTCGGCCCCGACGAATCGTTCGCGATGAACAGCGAGGTGGTCGCCGTCGAAGCGGACACCGCCGTGGTCAGGGTCGAGGTCCGCTACGGGCCCCCGAAGGAGAAGCTGTACCGCGACCTCTGGATCGTGCGCCTCGACGCCGACGGGCGCTGCATCCATTACGAGGGGTGGCCATTCTGGCCACCGGGAACCGAGGGAGCTCCCGCCGCCGGCGCCGATACCTGAGGGATACTGCCGAACGTGGGAGAGGGAGACCTCGAACTGGTTCGGCGCATCTACGGGTTCGACTGGGTCGGCGTCGGCAGTCGTCGCGCTGGCTTCGGTGAGCTTGCCGGCCTGGTCTCCTCCGGGTTCCAATCGCGCCTCTCGCCCGAGCTCGGCGAGCGGCTGGTCGAAGGAGTCGAGGGCCTCGCTGAGTTCAGCCAGGCGCTGGAAGAGGACTTCAGCGAGTTCCGCTACGAGGCCGACGAGTTCGTCCAAGCAGCCGGCGGCAGGGTGGTCGTGCTCGGCACGATCCGCGCGACAGGGCGCCTCAGCCGGATGCCGCTGGGCGGCGAGTTCGGCCACGTCTGGACGATCGAGGACGGCAAGGCGGCCGGCATCTCGGCTTACCGAGACCACGACAGCGCCAGGCGCGAGGCGGGCCTCCCCTGACCCTCACCCCGCAGCCCGGCGGCTGGTAAACGATGAGTTACCGGGACCGCAAGCGCACCCAGGGACTTCTCCTAGCCGCCGTCGGCACCATTGCCGTCGCGATCGCAATCGTCTGCTACGCGACTGGGATCTCCCATGACACCGAGCTGAGCACGGTCGATAGCCGCTTCTCTATCCGGGGGGATCAGGAGCCGCGCGACGACATCGTCCTGGTGCTGATCGACGACGTCACCTCCAACGAACTCAACATCCGCTTTCCCTATCCCCGCTCCTTGCACGGCGACGTGATCGACGAGATCGACGCCGCCGGGGCGAAGGCGATCGCGTACGACGTCGAGTTCCGAGAGCGGACCGAGCTGAAGGAGGACAACGCCCTGGTCACCTCGGTCGCCCGAGCGGGACCGGACCGCGTGGTTCTCGCCGACTCGCAACCCAACGCGCTGGGTGAGAGCGGGGTTTTCGGCGGCCAGCGGATCCTGGACCAGATCGGCGCTCGGGCGGGCAACACCCAGATCGGCGAGGACTCCGACGGCGTCCGCCGCCGCCTGCCGCTGTCGGTCGGCGGCATGAAGACGTTTCCGGTCGTCACCGCCGAGACCGTCACGGGCGAGCAGATCGATGAGGCCGATCTCGGCGGGGACCGCGCCTGGATCGATTTCGCCGGTCCAGCCGGAACCTATCCGTCGCAGTCGTTCTCGCATGTGCTCAACGGCGATGTCGATCCGGCGTTCTTCAAGGACAAGATCGTGGTCGTCGGCGCCTCCGATCCGAGCCTCAAGGACATCACGAAGACCTCGACCGCCGGCGGGGACGCTCCGATGTCGGGCCCCGAGATGGAGGCAAACGGGATCGCAACGGCGCTCGACGGCTTTCCCCTGCAGTCGGTGCCTCTCGGCGTCGACCTGGTCCTGATCACCCTGATGGGGCTGGTCGCGCCGGCCGCCTGCTACCGCCTGCCCACCCTGCGGGCGCTGGCACTGGCCCTCGGCGCTGGAGCCCTCTATCTGGTCGCGGCTCAACTCGCCTTCAACGGCGGCCACATCTGGCCGATCTTCTACCCGATGTTGGCCTTGACAATCGGCATCGTCGGTTCATTGGGGGTCAACTACCTGCTCGAAGCATTCGAGCGCCAGCGTGTTCGCGACACCTTCGCCCGCTTCGTCCCCGAGGAGGTGGTTGGCGAGGTTCTCTCCCGCACCGACGACGACCTGCGGCTGGGTGGCCGGCGCCTGGTGGTGACGGTCCTCTTCAGCGACATCCGCGGCTTCACCACATTTTCCGAGACCCGCCAGCCCGAGGAGGTGCTGGCGATCCTCAACCGCTACCACGAGGAGATGACCGAGGCGGTGATGGGCCATGGCGGCACCCTGATCTCCTTCATCGGCGACGGGATCATGGCCGTCTTCGGCGCCCCGATCGAGCAGCCGGACCACGCGGATCGTGGCCTGGCAGCGGCGCTGGAGATGCTCTCCTTACGGCTTCCTCGTTTCAACGATTGGATGCGCGAGCGCGGCGTCGAGGAAGATTTCCGGATCGGGATCGGCCTCAACAGCGGCCCGGTGATGGCGGGAAACATCGGCTCCCGGCAGCGCCTCGACTACACCGCGATCGGCGACACCACCAACACCGCCGCCCGACTGGAAGGGATGACCAAGGGAACGCCGTACGAGCTCTTCCTCTCCGACGGGACTCGGGAGATGCTCACCGATCACGTCGAGCTCGCCTTCGTCGATTCGATGCCCGTCCGCGGGAGGACCGAGGAGATCAAGGTCTGGGCTCCCGCGACGGCCGACCTGGCGAAGTAGGAACGCTCAGGCGAGAATGCTCGCGGGGACGTTCTCGAGCGCCTCGCGCGCGGCTGCCCGCCCCGCCTCCCGCGACTGATCGAGTTGGTGGAACTCGAGCAGGCCGACGCCCTCGCTGCGCGGGGTGATCGTCCAGTCGGCGTGGCGGCGGGCGGTCTCCGATGTGTTCGAGCTGCCGAGCAGCAACACCCGGGCCAGGGTCTCGCCCAGGCTCGGGGTGCGCAGCTCCGGCTCGGCCTGACCATCCGCCGACGACGGCTGCCGAGACGCTCCCGGGGGC
>Ga0210378_10001109_pt1 | contig 14006 bp, 16 predicted proteins | sample PLM1_60_b1redo_FD_155465 | JGI IMG/M metagenome (GOLD analysis project Ga0210378, IMG submission 155465) | Groundwater sediment microbial communities from an aquifer in East River, Colorado, USA - PLM1_60_b1 redo | ecosystem: Environmental > Terrestrial > Soil > Riparian zone | place: USA: East...
GTCGGCGCAGCTGACCGGCAGCCACCAGCCCGGGGCGCGTCGGCGCCGGGCGGGCCGGATGGCCCGGGTGCTCGGGTCTGCCGACCCTGCAAAGGGCGCTCTGAGCGGAACATCCTCGGTGTAAGCGGAGGGATCGCCTGAGGAGCTGGAAATGACACATCAGACCGTGCGAGACGTGATGACCCACGACGTGGTGACGGTCGAGGAAGCGACGTCGTACAAGACCGTGGCCGACCTGCTGGCGGACCGGCAGATCAGTGCCGTTCCCGTCCTCGACGCGGACGGGCGGGTCGCCGGTGTGGCGTCCGAGGCCGACCTGCTCCAGAAGGTCGAGTGGAAGGGCGACACCGGTGTCGACACCATCTTCGATCGGCTTCGGCACCGGGACGAGCGGGCCAAGGCCGCGGGCAGTACCGCCGGCGAAGTGATGACCAGCCCAGCGGTGACGATCGCGCCTGAGGCATCCGTTACCGCGGCCGCCCGGCTCATGGACCGGGCGAAGGTGAAGCGACTGCCCGTGGTGGATTCCAGCGGTCAGCTGGTCGGCATCGTGAGCCGCCGCGACCTGCTGCGGGTCTTCCTCCAGGCGGACGACGTGATCCGGGCCGAGGTCATTGACGACGTGTTCCACCGCATCCTGTGGACCGAGCCGCCGTACGTCTCCGTCGAGGTCGAGGACGGCATCGTCACCCTCGCCGGCGAGCTGGAGCAGCGCAGCCTGGTCGACATCGCCGTCCGGCTCACGGCGGCCGTGGGCGGGGTGGTCAGTGTCGTGAACGACCTCAGCTACCGGCTCGACGACCGCCGCCTCGACGTGCGGAACCCCTTGCTGTGACGCGCGATGTAGCAGTGGAGAACGCGATCGAGGTCAGCGGACTGGTAGTCGATCGTGGTGGGCGGCGAGTGCTCCACGAACTCGAGTTCGCCGTGCCGCGCGGCAGTGTGACGGGCCTGCTCGGTCCGAACGGCAGCGGCAAGACGACGCTGATGAGGTGCGTTGTCGGTGTCCAGAAGGTACTCGCCGGTGGGGTGACGGTGCTGGGTGAGCCCGCTGGCGCGGCGGGGCTGCGGCGCAGGGTCGGCTACGTGACCCAGGCGCCCAGCGTGTACGCCGATCTGACCGTGCACGAGAACGCCCGCTACTTCGCCGCCCTGTACGGGATCTCCCACACGGCCGCAGACCGGACTCTGGCCGACGTGGGTCTGCGGGAGTTCGCCGGACAGCTCGTGTCCACGCTGTCCGGCGGCGAGCGTGCACGGACGTCGCTGGCGTGTGCGCTGCTGAGCCGGCCGGAGGTGCTGGTCCTCGACGAGCCGACCGTGGGACAGGATCCTGTGGTGCGCCACGAGCTGTGGCAACGGTTCCACGCCCTCGCCGACGCCGGCACCACGCTACTGGTGTCCAGCCACGTCATGGACGAGGCCGGGCGCTGCGATCGGCTGCTGCTCATCCGCGAGGGCGAGCTGATCGCCGATGGCACGCCGGCCGGGATACGCAGAGATGCCGGCACGGACGATCTGGAGCAAGCGTTCCTGCGGCTGGTACTCGCGCGCGAGGTGCGCGAGCCACGGCCGGGGAGGTGACCTGGCCATGTCCGCTCGGATAACCTTCGCCACCGCGGCGCGGATCCTGCGTCAGCTGCGGCACGACCGTCGCACCATCGCGCTGATCCTCGCGGTGCCGACGCTGCTGCTCACCCTGTTGCGGTACATGTTCGACGCGCAGCCGGCCCTGTTCGACCGGGTCGCGCTGGTCATGCTGGGCGTGTTCCCGTTCACCATGATGTTCCTGCTGACGAGCGTCGCGATGCTGCGCGAGCGCACTACCGGCACGCTGGAGCGACTGCTCACCACGCCGGTGAGCAAGCTCGACATTCTGCTCGGGTACGGCATCGCGTTCGCCGCCGCGGCGACGGTACAAGCGGTGGTGGCCAGCACGCTGGCCTACTGGCTGCTGGGCTTGGACACCGTCGGCAGTGCATGGCTGGTGGTGCTGATCGCGATCGGCAACGCCGTACTCGGCATGGCGCTCGGCCTCCTGGTCAGCGCCTTCGCCCGCAGCGAGTTCCAGGCGGTGCAGTTCATGCCCGCAGTGGTGCTACCGCAAGTCCTGCTGTGCGGGCTGTTCGTCCCGCGCGAGCAGATGGTGGGCTGGCTGCAGGCAATCAGCGACGTGCTGCCGATGTCCTACGCGGTCGAGGCGCTGACCGAGGTGGGGACGCACGCCGACCCCACCGCGACGATCTGGCGCGACCTGGCGATCATTGTCGCGGCGGCGGTGATCGCGCTGGTGCTGGGCGCGGCCACGCTGCGGCGACGCTCCCCATGATCACGAACCATCACTCACCTCGCGAGGTGGGACATGTCCACACGACCCGGCCTTGACCAGCGCGGCCTCGACACCGGAAAGAAGGCGCGGCTGCACCGGATCCTGCACGAGCACGGCCTCCAGGACTTCTTCGCCAACCCCGGATGCGAGCGATCCCCGGGCGGTACGGGCAGGCAGGTTAGGAGACCACGATGGACTACCTGGGCTGCGCCGACACCGACCGGATCGTCCGCACGCTTTCGACGGGGGCCACGTCACCGGAGTGGAACGGTTTGCGATTACCGGGCGAAGGTGGGCCGGAACTAGGGCGCCGGCGCGTCCACAAACGCGCTTCGATCCTCGACGTAGACCGCGATCTGTTCCAGCGCGGACCGGTGCTTGCGGCCGTGGTGCCCGCAGAGGAGCAGCTCGCCGCCGCCACTGAGCACAGCCAGGACACGGGCCGGGGCGCTACACCGGTCACAGCGGTCGGCGGCGTCCAGCAGGCTGCCGGCGGTGGAAACGAGAGAGGCGGTCATGGTGTCCTCCCGGACGTGTAGACGGGGTTGGCGGAGTTGACGGGGGTTGGCGGGAATCAGACGGCATCCGCGAGAGACAGCGCCCAGCGCATCCGCTCGGCTGCGGTCTCGGGGTGCTCGCCGTACTCGGCTGCCAGCGCGGACGCGCAGCCGCGGACGCCGCGGTGGGCTCGGAGGCTGGCCCGGATCGCAGCGCGTATCTGGGGCGACGTCGGGCTGTCGGAAGGCTGCAGCGGGCTGCTGAAGAGCGCCTCTGCGCGGCTGGCCAGTCTCACCGTGATCACCTCTCCGGATCAGGTTGCTGTGTGCGTGGTCACAGCCTGCTCGCGATCTGGACACGGGCCCACCGGCCTAGTACCCGAGTTCGCCGGGACTCAATACCCCCTCGGATAGGACCTTGAGCGGGCTAGTTGGCCGGGCACGAATGTCCAAGGACCCCGTCGACGAGAGCCTTCCGCCTCTGCCCGCCGCGCCCTTGCCCAGCGACCGTGGGGACCCACCCGAAGGAGGACCTGATGGCCGCGCTCAGGGATGCACCCAGGCTGGGCGGATCATGGGCACTGAGACTGACGGCGGGCAGTCGCCGACCCTGTATGCCGCCGACCGTGACTCGTACCTGATCCAAGGGTGGAAGGTGAGTGACTCTGAGATCCTTGCCAAACTGGACATCCCGGAGGAGGCGACAGCGGTGGAGATCTACGCCCGCCTCATGCCTCATCTCGCCAAGGATGGCCTCAGTGGGATCGTAACAAGCTGGGTCCCGCCGATTGTCCATATCAAGGAGAATGGCAACCTCATTGTCCAAGCCGCCCGTGTCACTGATTCAAAGGCTTTGGCAGAAATGGCCATCCCTGATCACAAGGATGTTGTGGAGGTCTCAAAGGCGGCCATTAGGGCCTTGCTAAGGGAGGAGCATGAAGCTGCTGACGACTGAAGAGTGGAACGACCTGTTCACCAGCACCAAGCGAGAGGCTCTCCACTTGGAGATGCGCGACTGGTACGCGGTGGACGATGAAAAGGAGCGCTTCAGCCGGTTCCTGGCCAGTGACCATAGAGACCATGACGCAGAGGCGGAAGAGCGCCGACCTTGGCTGGAGGCTGTCCACCGGGCCATAGAGATGGGAGTTTCCATCCGTCGGGCAAGGATCGTGTCCGAGCCTGTTACGGACTATACCCGATTCTTGTACGAAGGTACTGACCGCAATATTGAGGCCGGGGAGGATGTCCGATGGCTTCCACGTATGCGTGCGTCTGCGATAGCTCTACCTGGCAATGACTTCTGGCTCTTCGATGAGAAGACGGTCTTGATCAATCATTTCACCGGAGATGGCAACTCGGCCGGACAGGAACTATCCACAGATCCGGCGCTGGCCAGACTCTGTAAGACGGCTTTCGAGGCCGTGTGGAAGGTCGCCATTCCTCACGGTGAGTACAAGCCTATTTGAGCGTGCTCGTTGACCACCCCAGCTCAACAGGCCAGGCAAGCCCTTGGAGCCCGCCTCAAGGATCTCCGCAAGGATGCAGGTCTTACGGGGCGTGCTCTCGCTCATGCTGCGGGATGGCATGAGGCCAAGGTCTCGAAGATCGAGCACGGGAGGCAGAATCCCACCGAGGCCGACCTACGAGCCTGGTGTCTGCACTGCAAGTACCCTGATCAACTCCCGGATCTTATTGCCACGGTGCGCCATATCGAAGCCATGTATCTTGAGTGGCGTCGGGAGATGCGTACTGGCCAGAAGCGTCTTCAGGAGTCCTTTGTTCCTTTGTGGGAACGTACTCAGCTTTTTCGGGTCTATGAGCCTGGCCTGATCCCCGGTATCTTTCAGACCGCCGAGTATGCAACGGCCATCATCAGCCACAACATCGAACGCTTCAAGACTCCCAATGATCTAGAGGAGGCTGTGGCTGCTCGCATGGAGCGCCAGAGAGTTCTCTACACCGGAGATCGGCGTTTCTTGATTGTTCTAGAAGAGCAGGCACTGAGAACGCGGGCGGGGGATGCTCAGACCATGATTGGCCAGTTGGATCGGCTTCTTGCCGTGATGAGTCTCCAACGCGTGAGCCTCGGGATCATTCCGTCAATGGGCGATCGGAAGGCGTGGACTTCCGAGGGCTTCTGGATCTACGACGAAGGGAGGGTCATCGTGGAGACGCGATCCGCAGTGCTGACCATCAGCCAGCCCAGAGAGATAGCCGTCTACGCCGACGTGTTCGGCCGGATGCAGCAATCGGCCCTGTACGGTGACAAGGCTCGCGCCGTGATCGCCGACGTGCTGGCGCAGACGACAGCTTTGACAGGGCGCGGCATGCAGCCACCAAGATAGAACCGTGCAAGGCGGCGTCACCGCCAGGGCCGTCCCGGTCGAGATCACCACAGGTCGACGCCGTGAGCGCGGCAGGCCACGACCGCGAGCACCGCTAGGGACGTATCCGGTCACGAGACGTGCGTCGAGGTCGGCAAGCTACGGGAGGGTGACGCTGGTGGAGCTACTGACGGGTGAGGCCTTCTACGAGCTGTTCCGCACCTTCGAGCGGACGGCGTTTCACCTGGAGCTGAAGGACTCCTACCACACCCCCGAGGAGGCCGGGCCGTTCAACCTGTTCCTCACCGGCGCGCAGGATGAATTCGTCTGGCATCAGCCATGGCTGAAACTCGTACGTCAGGCGCGCCAGGCGGGAAAGAGCATGACCCGGGTCCGCGTCGTGACAGTTCCCCACTCCGACTACGCCCGGTGGGGTCTGGCCGTCGCGCCGATGAACATCGAGGCGGGCGAGGACGTGCGGTGGCTGCCCCGCCACCTCACCGAGGGAATCGACTTCCCCATCGACGACTACTGGTTGTTCGACGACAGCCGGGTGGTACTCACGGTCTTCGAAGGCGACGGTCGTTTCCTGGGCGGAAGGGACGTCGAGGATCCGGCGATCATCCACCAGTGCCGGCGGGTGCATGACGAGGTGTGGGCGCTCGCCATCCCACATAGCGAATACGCCTCCAGTGGGTACGTTTCGATGTAAGCGGTGTTGTCCGGGCGCCAGCCGCGCGTCGAGATGATGGCCGCGCCCCCGGAACGCGATCACCTGATCACGGCCAACGCGCACCCGTCCACCCGGCCAGTCCGCCGGGGTCACCCGAAACGGGTGAGCGCCCCAAGGCCTTCGGCGGGAGCGGCCGGCATCCCGGGCGCCAGGACGCGGACAGTCGCGTCGGTGCAGAGCGCGACACGGACCGCGACGTCAGCCAGGCGCCCAGGCCGGATCGGCACGCCAGCAGCGGCCGGCTCATCCGGCCGGCCGTATACCTGGGCCGCGCCCGGGCCGAACCACGCGAGCCGATCGTCAGCCTGGTCGGCCGTCACGAGCAGGGTCGCGACCTGCCCGGTGGCGAGCGCGGCGAGCGTCGCGGCGGCGCCCTGCACCGCGCGTCCAGCCGGCCCGGACTCTTCGGCGAACCGGTCGAGCAGCAACGAGGTCTCCCGCGCACTGTGTTCACGGGCCGCTCTCGCGATCAGGGCATCGCGCTCTGGCCGCGAGCCGTCGGGGCTGCGCCCGCCGGGGAGGTGGCGGATCGTGACCGCGCGTCGGACGGCGAGCGGCAGCTGGTCCTCGAGCAGCTGGACCGCCCGGACGTCTCCGATCACCAGCAGCAACGTGGCCCCGGAGGCGCCCAGCGCGCGCGCCGCCACTGTGGCGACGCGTGCTGCGTTGTGCCGCCAGGAGTCCTCGGCGCGGCGTTGGTACCGGGGCTGCGACCAGCCGCCGGGGGCGTTGCGCTCGATCTCGTCGTCCGGCCCCTGGACGACGACGCTGTGCGAGACGATGCCTCCGTCCAGGGAGGTGACGATCTCCGCACCGGTGCGGTCCGTGACCGCCAGCACGTGGGCCGGGTGGTTCTGGCGGAAGGCCAGTAGCGGTAGCAGGTGCGCCGGCGCTGCGAACCTGGCCATGTCCGGTCCGGTGAAGCCGCGCAGGGGCACGGCGAGGAGGAGGTTTCCGCTGGAGGCGAAGAGTCCGAGCCCGACCGAGCTGGGCGTGGCCGGCACGAGGTGCCAGGTCAGCCTCGCGACAGTGGCGGGGTCGGCGCTCTCGTGGGTGAGCCGCTCAATGACAGCCTGCCAACGGAGCGGCAGGTCGAGTTCCGGTTCTGATCGGGTGGCAGGATCGAGTCCGATATAGACGCTCGCGATTGGCTCGGTCCGGCGCGCGACGCGACGCAGCACGTCGTCACCCATTCCGACCGCCACAGCGTTGACAGCCATGGTCCCTCTCCTCCCGAGCGAGCGGGGCTTGGCATGCCAAGGCTCTCTCCGCGGCCGCTGTTACCTCTGCTAGGCCCTGAGCGGGCCGTAGTTTCGGGCACTTCCAGTCGACTCCGCGAGGGGCCTCCGGGGCAGGGACGGAGGTCAGGGTGTGCGGGGTCTTTCGACCTTTCGCCGGCCGTCGACCGCGAACCGTCGACCCACCGAGCCGACGGCCGCGGGACCACGGTCCCGCCAGGCCGGGACCAATGCCTCCTCTCCCTCTCACGCGTGGGCGGGAGGCTGACACCATGACTGCGACGCCCGTTCTGGAGTTCCTCGGCGGCACCGGCACCGTCACCGGCAGCAAGTTCCTGGTGCGCTACGGGGATTCGAGCGTGCTGGTCGACTGCGGCCTCTACCAGGGCCTGAAGGAGCTGCGCCAGCGCAACTGGCAGCAGCTACCGTTCAACCCGAACAGGCTGGACGCGGTGGTGCTGACGCACGCTCACCTTGACCACTGCGGGTGGCTTCCAGCGTTGGTCAAGGCGGGATTCGCAGGCCCGATCGTGTGCACCGAAGGCACGGCGGCGCTCGCGGAGATCGTGCTCCGGGACGCCGCGCACCTGCAGGAAGAGGACGCGCTCTACGCAGCGCGGACCGGCTTCTCCCGGCACGCCCCGCCTCGCCCGCTCTACGACGCCGCTGATGCCGAGAAGGCGATCGCGCTCCTGGAACCGATCGACTTCGGCGAGTGGGTCACGGTCGCGCCCCACATCGAGCTGGAACTCCGCTTCGCAGGTCATATCCTCGGCGCGTCGAGCGCCCACCTGCGCGTCGGCGGCCACGGTGTGCTCTTCTACGGCGACCTCGGCCGGGGTAATCACCCGCTGCTGCGACCGCCCCAGCCACCGCCCGCAGTCGAGACCGTCGTGATCGAGTCGACCTACGGCGACCGCATGCACCCGCTGCCGGATCCCGAATCGCTCGCCGGGCCGATCCGCCGCACGGCCAACCGGGGTGGCGTGATCATCATCCCGTCGTTCGCCGTGGACCGCACCGAGGTCGTGCTCTACCGGTTGCGCGAGTTGATGCGCAGCGGCGCCGTGCCGGCCTTGCCGGTCTTCGTCGACAGCCCGATGGCGCTAGCGGCGCTCCGTGTCTACCGTAACGCGATCGCCGCCGGCAGCCCGGAGCTGCGGCCGGACCTGGAGCGTGACGGCGACCCATTCGACACGGGCCACCTCCGCGAGGTCACTTCGGTCGAGGGGTCGATGCGGCTCAACTCGCCGCACTCTCCGTGCATCATCGTCGCCGCGTCCGGGATGGCGACGGGCGGCCGCGTGGTCCACCACCTCAAGCACCTGCTTCCCGATCCCCGGAACACGGTCGTTCTGGTCGGTTTCCAGGCGGCCGGCACCCGCGGTCGGGACCTGGCCGAGGGTGCCCGGCAGCTCAAGATCCACGGGCGGTATGTGCCGGTGCGGGCCGACATCGCGGTCGTGGACGAGTTCTCCGTCCACGCCGACGCGTACGAGCTGATGCACTGGCTCGCGCAGCTGCCGAGCCCGCCAAAGACTTGCTACGTCGTGCATGGCGAGCCGTCCGGATCGCAGGCGCTCGCTGACCGGCTCCACGACCAACTCGGCTGGTGCGCGGTGGTGCCGAAGCACCTCGAGCGCGTCCGGCTCGACTAGCACCTGACCGGGACGCGAGACCGCGGCCCCGGCTACCGAAGGGAGTGCGCCATGATGCAGGCGAAGCAGTGGAACGTCGAGATCCGCATTCCCCACGAGCACGTGCGCGTGCACCCCTGAGGAGGGTTCTGATGAAGGCAGAAGTCGGAGACCGGCTCATCATGGAGAGCGCCCACGTCGGCGAAGCCCGCCGGATCGGCGTGGTCCTGGAGCTCCGGCATCCAGATGGCACGCCGCCGTACCTGGTGCGCTGGCTCGACAACGGGCACGAGGCACTGGTCTTCCCCGGCCCAGAGTCCCGGATCGAACCGCCTACCGATGAGCACGCGGGCGGGTAGCTGGTCAGGCATCTCTCTCGCCAATTGACATGGCAGCGGTCGCGGTCTCGCGGACCACCACCACGGGGCAAGGGGCGTGGTGCAGCACGGCCTGGCTGACAGAGCCGAGCAGCAGCCCGGCGAAGCCACCGCGGCCACGCGACCCCACGATCACGAGTTCGGCACCGGCTGCGGCGTCGATCAGGACCTTGGCCGGGGCGCCGTGCAGCACGACGCGGTCAACGTCGACCCCGGGGTACTTCTCTTGCCAGCTCGTGAGGATCTCGGCGAGCAACCGCTCCTCGTCGGCCTGGACGGCATCGATGTCGTAGACGGCGGGCAGCCCCTCGGCAGCGCCGGACGGCACGGTCCAGGCATGCACAGCCGTGAGGCGGACGCCGCGGCGAGCTGCCTCCTCGAACGCGAACTCCAGGGCGGGCTCAGAGCCGCGCGGCCCGTCGATCCCCACGACGACTCCCTGACCGGTAGCCGGCTCCGGATGACGCACCACGGCGACCGGGCAGGGCGCGTGCGCCGACACCTGCACCGCGACGGACCCGAGTTGCAGTCCGACGAAACCGCCGTGGCCACGGTGCCCGACGGCGATCATCGCTGCTTCGTGGCCCATCCTGATCAGCGACGACGCGACGCGACCCAGCGTCAGCGACGTGGTGACGTCCAGCTCGGGAAAGAGCGCGTTCACGTGCTGCAGCGCCTCGGTAAGGAGCGCGCCGACGCGTTGCCAGTCGCCGGTATCGATGGGACCGGTGATTGAAGGGACGCTGGTGACCGGCCACAGGAACACGTGCGTGAGGTGCAGCGGGCGATTCCGCAGCACCGCTTCCCGCGCGGCCCATTCCAGGGCGGCGCGGCTCTCCGGTGACCCGTCGACGCCGACGAGGACGGGCCGCCGACCGGGTACGGATGGGTTCTCGGGCATGACGTTGCCTCTCAGCCGGCGGGTGGTGCGGGCATCGCTCGGCGGGTACGGGTGGCCCGTCGGCGCGGCAACGGATGCGACAGCGCGCGCAGCAGGTCCGGGACGGTAATAACCCCGACGACGGTCCCGCCGTCGGTGACCAGGGCCGCCCCGATCGGCGAGCGGAGCAGGTGTTCGGCGACCGTGCCGAGAGCTGCCGTGACCGGGATCCGGACGCACCGGCGCGGGAGGCACGACGCCACGGTCGCCTCGGCGTCGCCGGCCGCGTCGTACAGCAGCGCGCGCAACGCGGCCCGGTGCAGGCCGTACTCATCCACCAGCCCGGCCGGCGCACCGTTGCGGAACACCAGTGCGATGCCGTGGTCGCTACGGCGGACCAGCGCGAACGTCATCACCGCGAGCTCGGCAGCGTCGACGGTGACTACCGAGGTGCGCATCATGTCTCCCGCCGTCGGCTCGCCAAGCAGCTGGTCAGGCGGGGCCGCAGTGGTGTGCGGGGCAGTGGTCACGGCAGCCATCTCCTCGCCGCGGGGTCGCTGATCCGGGTCGTTGCCTTGAGCATGCCGCTGCGAGGCAGGGTGAGCGCAGGGCCGGAGGTCCCCCGCACTACGGCCGACGGTCCCTGGCCGCAGGCCAGCGGAGCCGCCACGCTCAGGCCATGACCTGATCGACTTGGGGGAACGCCATGGGCCGCAGCCGGCTCTACCGCGACGGGATGCTCGTCGCTGAAGATTTCGCTCTCGAGGACGTGGGGTCGCACGTCGGCGCGACCGGCGTGACCGTGTGGCTGGATCTCTGCGCGCCCACGCCGGAGGAACTCGCCGCTCTCGGGGAGAAGCTCGGGCTGCACGAACTCGCCGTTGAGGGAGCAGCGTCAGAACACCAACGCCCCAAGCTCGACCGGTACGACGGGCACCTCTTCGTCAACGTCTACGCCGTCCGGCTCGACCCGACCGAGGGCCAGCTGGAGACCTCGGAGATCGCCGCGTTCGTCGCCGGCAACGTGCTCATCACCGTGCGGAAGAACGAGTTCGACATCGACGCCGTCCTCGCCCGGTGGGACGGGTCACCGGACCTTGCGAAGTACGGCGTGGGTTTTCTCCTGCACGGCCTGCTGGACTACGTCGTCGATGGGCACTTCGCCGCGGTCCAGGTGCTCGACGACGCGCTCGAGTCACTGGAGGACACGCTCTTCGCCGACACGCCTGGCCCGGACACGATCCAGCGGCGGTCGTTCGCCCTGCGTAAGAGCCTGGTCCTGCTGCGGCGCGTGGTGCTGCCGATGCGCGAGGTCGTCAACGCGCTGATGCGGCGTGACCTGGGTGTGGTCGAACCGCCGATGGTCCCCTACTACCAGGACGTGTACGACCACGTGCTGCGCGCCACCGAGTGGACCGAGTCGCTGCGCGATCTCGTCACGACGATCCTGGAGACCCGCCTGACGATCCAGGGCAACCGGATGAACAGCATCATGAAGAAGGTCACCAGCTGGGCGGCGATCATCGCGGTGCCGACCGCCATCACCGGCTTCTACGGCCAGAACGTGCCGTATCCGGGCTACGCCCAGGCCGCCGGCTTCTACACCTCGACCGCAGTGACCGTGGTGCTCTCCCTCACCCTGTACGCGCTGTTCCGCCGCCGCGACTGGATCTGAAGGTCCCGAGCGCACGGGACCGGTGGCCCTGCCCGCGCCCGGCGCCGACCACAAGGCTTGAACTGACAGCGTCACCGAACTGGAGGAGCCCACGATGAAGGCGTTGGTGTATCACGGCCCGGGCGAGAAGTCCTGGGAGGACATGCCCGACCCGCAACTGCGTGACGCGCGGGACGCGATCGTGCAGGTGGACGCCGTCACAATCTGCGGCACCGACCTGCACATTCTCAAGGGCGACGTGCCTACGGTCGAGCCCGGCCGGATCCTGGGTCACGAGGCGGTCGGACGCGTCGTCGAGACTGGCGCCGGCGTGGACGGCCCCACCCCGGGCGACCGGGTCGTCGTCTCCTGCATCTCCGGCTGTGGCCGGTGCCGCTACTGCCGCCACGGCTCCTACGGGCAGTGCCTGCATGGCGGCGGGTGGGTGCTCGGGCACCGGATCGACGGCGTCCAGGCGGAGTACGTGCGAGTGCCGTACGCGGACGGATCGCTGCACCGGTTGCCCGAGTCGGTGCCGGACCAGAGCGCTGTGCTCCTCGCCGACATCCTCCCGACCTCCTACGAGGTGGGCGTGCTCAACGGGCGGGTGACCCCGGGCGACACGGTGGTGATCGTCGGCGCCGGCCCGATCGGCCTGGCCGCGGTGCTCACCGCCCGGCTCTACTCGCCCGCCCGGATCATCGTCATCGACCCCGCCGCCCCGCGTCGCGACGCGGCCAAGCAGCTCGGTGCTGACGTCACGCTCAGCCCCAACGAGCAGCCCGACGTCTTCGTCAACGAGACGACGGACGGGCTCGGCGCCGACGTCGTCATGGAGGCTGTCGGGGTGCCGGAGACGTTCGAACTCTGCGCGCGGATGGTGCGCCCGGGTGGGCACCTCGCCAACATCGGCGTGCACGGCGCGCCGGCGACGCTGCACCTGGAGGACCTCTGGATCCGGAATCTGACGATCACGACTGGCCTGGTCGACACCTTCTCCACCCCCACACTGCTGGCGATGCTTACCCACGGCCAGCTCGACCCCGCCCCGCTGGTCACCCACCAGTTCCCCCTGCACGACATGCTGGCGGCCTACGACGTGTTCTCCCGTGCGGCGGAGACGGGCGCCCTCAAAGTGCTCCTCACCCGGTCATGACGCACGTCACCAGCCAGGTGCGCGCACCGCTGCTCGACGGCCGGGTCGTCACGATCCGGCCCGTCGACCGGCGGGATGAAGCGGTCCTGCGCACCTTGCACGCCGACCTCAGCGACAGCAGCAGGTACCTGCGGTTCTTCACTGTCGGGCGAAGCAGCGCCGACCGCTTCGTGCACCAGCTCGTCACCTCCCTCGACCAGCCGGGACACGGTGCGCTCGTGGTCGAGCTCGACGGCAAAGCGATCGCGGTCGCCAGCTACGCCGCGCTCGCCGACCCGACCGTCGCCGACGTGGCGTTCGCCGTCGCTGACCCGCACCAGTCCCACGGCGTCGGGACGCTGCTCTTTGAACACCTGGTCTCGCTCGCGCGCTCGCGCGGCGTCCGGTGGTTCACCGCGACGGTGCTGCCCGGCAACGCCCGGATGCTCCGGCTCTTCGCCGACACCGGACTTCCCGTGCGTACCCGGCACGACAATGGCGAGGTACTCGCCGACATCCGGTTGGACGTGGACGACTCCTATCTGGACGCGGTCGCCGAACGGGAAATCGTCGCAGATGTAGCAAGCCTGCGCCGCCTACTACGCCCCGCATCCGTTGCGGTGATCGGCGCGAGCCGTCGCCCCGACGCAGTTGGCAACGCGGTTCTGCGCAACCTCCTCGCCAGCGGCTTCGACGGCGCCGTCTACCCGGTCAACCCACACGCCACCACCGTGCTGGGGCTCACCACGTACGCGTCCGTCTCAGATCTCCCCGAAGTGCCTGATCTGGCCGTCGTGTGCGTGCCGGCGCGGCGGGTACCGGAGGTCGCCGAGGAGTGCGGGCAGCGGGGGATCCGGGCGTTGGCGGTGCTCTCCGCCGGCATCACGGGGGAGCACGCACTGGAGCAGCGGCTTCGCGCGGCGGCCCGCACCCACGGCATGCGGATGGTCGGGCCGAACTGCCTCGGCCTCGCCACCCGCGCTGGCGACTACACCCTCGACGTGACCTTCGGCCGCGCGCTGCCGCCGCCGGGACCGGTCGGGTTCGTGACTCAGTCCGGCGGCGTCGGGATCGCGCTACTGGAACAGCTCGCCCGGATAGGCCTGGGCGTGTCCACGTTCGTCTCCACCGGCGACAAGTACGACGTGAGCAGCAACGACCTGCTGATGTGGTGGGAGCGGGACCAGGCCACTCTGCTCGCG
>Ga0210378_10001110_pt1 | contig 14001 bp, 10 predicted proteins | sample PLM1_60_b1redo_FD_155465 | JGI IMG/M metagenome (GOLD analysis project Ga0210378, IMG submission 155465) | Groundwater sediment microbial communities from an aquifer in East River, Colorado, USA - PLM1_60_b1 redo | ecosystem: Environmental > Terrestrial > Soil > Riparian zone | place: USA: East...
GGGGTGTAGTCCGAACCATTTCGGGAAGGAGCGGACGAGTTGCCTGTGGCCTTCGAGTTCGATGGCGCGGCTGCTGAGCGCCGCGGCCAGACCCAGGTCTCCCATCCACACAGCGGTCATCGTCTTCGGATCGCTGCTCACGGTGATGTCGACGCCGAACCCGGGGTCGCTCAGACACAAATCCGCCTCGGGAAGCACGAGCCAGAAGTTGCGCAGCTTCTCGGGGGCCCCGCGGAAGCGGAAATGGATCGCGGTGCGGCCTGGGGGCAGCTCGTCGGTCTTGACGGTGGTTCGCACCCACCACATGAGCAACCCGGTATCGGGTGTCTCCTCGAAGATCGGGCGTCTCAGCCAGCGCTCACTCCAGACGCCCAATTGAGCGAAGACCGGCCCGAGCTCCTCTCCGGCGGGAGTCAGGTGATACTCGCTGCCCTTGCCCACCGAGCGCTGTCGGCGCTCGATGATTCCTGCACGTTCGAGCTGGCGTAGGCGCTTGCTGAGCAGCGAGGAAGACATCAGGGGGACTCCTCGCTGGATGTCGTTGAAGCGGCGGCTGCCGGTGAGCGCAAGCTCGCGGAGCACGAGCGGCGTCCAGCGCTCGGTGAGCACCTCGGCCGCCTGAGCGATGGCGCAGAATTGGCCGTAGCCCCGCATGGCCGAAGTCTGCACATGTCCCTCGGCGGCGTGCAACTGCAGATTTTGCAGTTGAACGCGAGCTCCGGGCGCGATGAAGTTGCCTCCAACGAGACCTCGGCAGGGGGTCGAGGCCAGGCGAAGGGAGGGGTCATGTACGTGTTCACGATTCACTCGGTATCCGACCCAGAGGCGTTCTGGGGCGGGAAGCTGGACCTGCCGGAGGGAACCGAGCTCCCGATCGTTGTGCCGAGCTCTGACGGCACTCGGGGCGTGTGCGTCTTCAAGTCCGATTCCGTCAACACGGTGAGGAACACGGTCGACGGCCAGACCAGCGGGATCAGCAAGAACGAGTTCTACGCGATCAACGAGGGCGGCGCGCTGGGGCTGCCTACCTAGGACTCATCCCTCACCGCACCGTGCCGAAGGCCCTCACTTGAGGGCCTTCGGCGCTGGCGACGGCCGCGTTCAGGAATCCGGTCCGTCGTATAGGACGACCTCACCCGAAGCGATCGCGATCACGACGCTCCCGTCGGCCACGACCGGCTCCGAGGCCATCCGTCCCGTCAGCATGGTCTTAAACAACACTTCCCCGGACGTGGCGTCCAGCGCAAACAGGCACGGGTCACCCGGGTCCGGCGCGGTGCCGACGTACAGCACCCCGTTGGCCAGGACCGGAGGCCCCCCGATCGGATCGCCCAGGACGGCCTGCCAGGCGGGGGGTGGGAACTCCTCGGTCTGATCGAAGGCGTAGATGTTCCCCTTGGAGTCGCTCACGAAGACCCACGGCAGCGACAGGTTCGGATCGCTGATGGTGGGAGAACCGACGATGGCCCCTCCGGCGGCGAACTGGCTCAGCACGGCACCGGTGGCCGGATCGACCGAGTACAGCACGCCGTCCTCGTCGCCCACCAGGATGTTCGGGACGCCGACGATGGCCGGATTCCCGATCGACGGCGAACCGAGCTTGCTCTTGGAGATGGCGCTCGTCCACAGGACGGTGCCCTCGGCGGCGTCGACCTTCGACAGCGTGTTTCCGGCGGCGAAGATCACCCGCTCTTCGGGCTGATCGAACATGACGGCGCCGGCCTTCGAGATGTCCCCGCCCTCCATCACCGTGGCCCACAGCTTGTTCCCGTCGGAGTCGAACGCGGAAAGAGTGTTGCCGGCGCCGACCAGCACCTTGTCATCGGTCGAGTCGAAGCCCTCGATCACCAGCGGGGAGGTGGGCTCCGAGCCCAGGGCCGTCTGCCACAGGAGCTTCCCGTCCGTCGTGCTCAGCGCGTACAGGTTCCCGTCGGTGGCCCCGAAGATCACCCGGTCGTCTGTCTGGTCGACCCCCCGGATGACGCCCGGGGTGGTGTGTACCGGCGCGGCCGTGAAGTTGATGACGATGGCTCCGGTGGCCGGGTCCAGGCCATACAGTCCCTCCGACCCCCCAACGAAGACCAGTCCGTCCGCGTAGATGGGAGACCCCTGGCCGGTGGTTCCCACCTTGGTGGTCCAGGCCGAGGCCAGCAGGTCCACGTCCCCCCGGTCGATGACGTTCTCGTACGGGTTGTAGCAGGACCGTCCCTCCTCGAAGCAGGACAGGAGCCAGTCGGTTCGGACGGTGAACGTTGCTCGCGCCAACAGCCGGCTGGTCAGGCCCTTGGCGGTGATCGCGTGATTGCCCGGAAGGGCTGTGGCCGGGACGGCGAGGGTCCTGGCCACCGTCCCTGCGCGTGTTGCCCGGGCCGAGCCCACTCTCGTCCGGTCGAAGTAGAAGGCGACCAACTCGCGTGCCTGGAACCCGGATCCGCTGGCGTCGACCAGGGCCGTGGGAGGCCCCACCGTCGGCGTGAGCGTGAGCGTCGCCGCGATTGCCGCCCGGGAGGCCGAGACGGCAACGGTGAGCAGCACCAGACTTGCGGCTCCGGTCACCAGTGATCGAACCACGTGTCCTTTCATCGTCCGTGCCCCTTTCGTCACTAATCCCGCATCTCGCAGGGGGTGGGTCACCAGGAAGACCGTCCAACGAGCCATGGGCTCCTCCTTTCCTAGCCGGTTGCCCGGCGCATCTCACGGCGCATTGGAAACCACCACATCCCGCTCCGGTCGATCGGCAGGTGACCGTGACAGTTGGGAGAGGCGCCATAGCCTCAGCCCGAGCGTCACGATGACCAAATAGGAGAGCAACAGCCCCAGCACGAGGAGTACGAAGGCGATGTCCAGCTGGAACCCGAACCCGAGGGCAAGGGCGGTGACGATCGAGACGGCGCTCACCACAGACACCCACGCCAGCCAGCGGGGGAAGGTTCCCTCCAGCAGCATCGCCGCCGCGTAGAGGACCCCGAATAGGGAAAGGGCCGCCCAGGATACGGGAAGATTCCCCCGCTGACGTCGTTCAGTGCGTCGAACGTGGCCACGTACCCGGCCTTGAGGCTCAGGGGCGCATCCGCCCAGGCATGGGCCACATCGGTGAGGGCTCCGACCACCATGGTGGCGATAGCGCCAGCCCCCGCCGAGACGGCGAACAGGGCAAGCCCGGCCCGGGCCCATCCTCTGGCCCGCTCTCGGGAGAACGTTTGGGACACCACCGCCACCGCCACCAGCAGCAGCAGGAACGCCGCCATGTCCAAGAGTCGCGAGGAGGCCAGCAAGCGGCTGCCGGCCACCTTCCGGATGGCCTCCTGCGAGTCATCTGACATTCCCGGACCGATCGCCGTCTGGACGAGGGCGGCGATCACGCCCACCACCGCCGCAACGGCGCCCCCTTGGAGGAGAGCCCGGTTGAGCGCTCTTCCTTCTCCGTTCGTCACCATCACCTCCCGATCCAGAGCGCCGAACCCGGCGCTGATGCGTGGAATGCTGCGGGGGAGGGTTTGGGTAGCCTTAAACTGGCTCAAGGGCCGCGTGAAGTTCGGCGTCTTTCCTCGGCTGAGGGGCAGATTCAGATGATCGGCATGAGTGCCGGTTCAGCGAGGAGGATCAACTGGGCCGTCTGGTCGCTCTTCGGGCTGGCCCTCGCGCTCTTCGTCGGCTTCCTCGTTCTGTCACAGGCTCGGTCCTCAGATCGAGGACCGAGGGTTGATGCATTCGACCGTCTGGTGTTCGCCCTGTTCCTGGCTTGGGCCATGGTTGGTGCTCTGGTGGCTACCCGGCGGCCGTCGAACCCGGTCGGGTGGCTGCTCCTTGGCCAGGGCCTCCTGTTCGAACTCACGGCGTTCAGCCTGGGCTACGCGAAGTACGGGCTCTTCGCCAGGCCGGGGTCCCTGCCAGCGGCGACCGAGATGGCCTGGGTAGGCCAGTGGATCTGGATCCCGGAGTTCTTCGCCCTACCCGCCCTGTTCTTCCTGCTCTTTCCAAATGGCCGGTTGAGATCGGACCGCTGGCGGGTGGTTGTCTGGCTGATCGGAGCGGTCAGCGTTGCCGGGTTCGTCTCCGCTGCGCTCGCCCCGGGCAGCTTCGGTGGATCGTTTTCTTCCGTCCAGAACCCGTTCGGGATCGCCGGGGTCAGATCGACCCTTCGTCTGGTGGGCGCAGTTGCGACCGGCATCGGAGGACCGGTCTTCATCTCGGCGCTGGCCTCGTTCATCCTCCGCTTCCGGGGTTCTCGTGGCGCTGAGCGCGAGCAGCTCAAGTGGCTGGTCTACGCCGCCGTCCTTCTCCTGGTTTGCTTCGGGGTCGGCGACCTGCTTCAGGCCCTCGGCGTCCCCGGCTCGGTCACCAGCAAGTTCTGGACCCTCCCGGTCGCGCTCATCCCGATCGCAGCGGGGATCGCCATTCTCGGATATCGCCTATACGACATCGACACCCTGATCAGCAAGAGCGTGGTGTTCGGTGGTCTGGCGGCCTTCACCACGGTGGTCTACGTTGCTTTTGTGGCGGGGATCGGCGCCGCCGTGGGCCGTAGCACCGGGTCGAACGTAGGTCTCGCCATCGCCGCCACTGCCGTGGTGGCCGTAGCCTTTCAGCCGGTCCGAGAGCGGATGCATCACCTGGTGAGGCGCCTGGTGTTCGGCAAGCCCACGGTGGCGGAACGCCAGGCAGGCGTGGCTATCCGGTGCCTCGGCGCCTTCCGCGTGTTTCGGGACGGGGAACCGGTCTCGGCCAACGTCTGGCAATCGAAGAAGGCGCGGACGCTGCTGAAGATCCTTGTGGCTCGACGCGGGCGGTCGACCACCAGGGACTTCCTCATGGAGGCGTTGTGGCCGGAGGAGAACCCAGAGAGGCTCGCCAACCGGTTGTCGGTCGCTCTGGCCACCGTGCGGGCCGTCCTCGATCCAGAGAAGCGGCGACAGCCCGACCACTTCCTGGAAGGCGACAAGGATGCCGTGAGGCTGAACCTGGCCAACCTGCCCGTCGACGTGGAGGCGTTCATGGCCCTCGCCGAGCGGGGCCTGGCTCTGGACCAGGAGGGGAGGGATGAGGAGGCGCAGACCCTCACCCGACAGGCCGAAACAGCCTACGCCGGTGACTTCCTCGAGGAAGACCTCTACGAGGACTGGGCGGCCCCACTCCGGGAAGAAGCGCGGTTGACCTACATCTCGGTGGCCAGGGCTTTGGCTCGAAGGGCGGCAGCGACGGCCGACCTTGACTCAGCGGCCCGATACAACCTTCGGATTCTCGAGAAGGATAGCTGGGACGAAGGCGCCCACCTCGGATTGGTCGAAGCACTGGAGCGGGCCGGACGCCACGGTGAAGCGAGACGGCGGTACCGAGCCTATGTCTCGCGGATGGACGAGATCGAGGTTCCGGTGCAGCCCTTCCCGCAGTGGTTCGAAACCACCGCCCACTCATGACATTGCAGCTCAGCGCCCATTTGCGAGTAGCGATCGCGAGACCGGCGTAGCTCCCAAGATCGCCATCAGTCGCGGTCCGGCCAACTGGCGACGTCGACCTCGTTGCCTTCGGCGTCGGCCAGGGTCCACCACCCCGGCGCGTTCTCGTCGCTGACCACATGGCCACCGGCGGCAAGCGCCGCCGCCACGCGAGCCTCCGCCTGGTCGTGGGGCACATAGACATCGATGTGGATCCTGTTGCGCTGCGGGCGCGGCGCGTCCATCTGTTGGAACCACAAGGGCGGCCCCTGGAAGTGGGGGTCGATCAGATCCTCGTCGTCCACCTCCCGGTAGCCGAGCACGGCGCGCCAGAACGGCAAGACATCGGGAATGACGAGTGCGTCGATCGCGACTTGAACGATCTGCAGCCCGGTTAGATCCACGGGAACGCCGAGTTCGCGCGCCGCCTCCGAGATCTGCCGGGCCAGTACGACCTCGCGTTCGCTCAGCCCACCGACGCCTTCCGTTCTCAGTCGCACCGTCACGCCGTCCGGCCGGAGATCGACATCGGGGGTATGGTTCGCGTCCTCGGCCAGCCTGCCGATCGCGTTCACCAACGCGACGCCCGCCGCAAACGACCCGGTGCGGAAGCGCGTGGACGCGTCGTCCCTCACAACCCGCCAGGCGGCCTCATGGAATCGCTGCGGTGTGACCGTTTCGCTCATTCGTCCCTCCTCGCGATGTGGTTGTGCGGTCCCGCGCGGGGAGCCTACTCTCCTCGCTGCCGCCGGGAGCCTGATGCGGCCGGAAGGTGACGTCGCTTCCGGCGCGAACCGGGTGCGCAACAGGCGCCGTCCTCGGGCAAGAGCCCACGTCAGGGGAGTTGACGAAATCCTCCTCCTCCCACTACTAACCACGCACCAGCCGGCCAACCAGCCAAACTCACCGACCATGGTTCGTTGCGGAGGTGTGACGTGACGAAGTCTCGGCTCAACCTCACGCGGACGCAGATCCTCGCGTTCCGTCGGCACGTCGGCGCGCTCGACCAGCGGCTCCCAAGCGGACGGCGCTCGCTGCGGCGTGCGGCGTGGGCGGGCCTGCAGGACAGCATGCCCCGAGCCGCGCTCCTCTCGATCCATGCGCGCGTCGAGGGGACCGAACCGTCCACCTGGGAGGACCCATCGCTCGTCCAGCTCTGGGGCCCGCGCTACAGCGCGTACGTCGTCGCGGCACGCGACGTCTCGGTCTTCTCGCTCGGGAGGCTGCCGGACGATGCCAAAGGCCGCCGTGTCGCAGAGGACCAAGCCGCCCGCCTGTACGCCCTCCTCGGCGGGATGACGATGAACTACGGCGAGGCGGGGCGCGCGCTCCGCGAACACCCCAACCGGCTGAGGTACGCCGCACCGACCGGGACGGTCCTGATCCGTTGGGACGGCGCGCGGCAGCCCACCATCTGGACCGTCCCGCCACCCGGGGTCGACCCGAGCGAGGCTCGACTCGAGCTCGCGCGCCGGTATCTGCACGTCTTCGGCCCCGCCACGCCCGCGGCGTTCGCCGGGTGGGCGGGGATCTCCGCGCGGGGTGGCGTCGCGGCGTTCGACGCGCTCCGCAGGTCGCTGACCCCGGCGCGAACACCGGTCGGCGACGCGTGGATCCTCACCTCCGACGAGGCGACGTTCCGCGGCGCCCCGGGACCCACGGCCTCCGCACGGCTCCTCCCGAGCGGCGACGCCTACTTCCTCCTCCAGGGAGACGATCGCGAACTGCTGGTCCCTGACGCCGACCGTCGTCGCGCGCTCTGGACCCCGCGCGTTTGGCCGGGCGGCGTCCTGGTCAAGGGCGAGGTCGTCGGGACGTGGCGACGCGCCGAGGCGACGGTGACCGTCCAAGCCTGGCGCCGTCTCTCGCGCGCGGCACGCGACGCGGTCGAGGCGGAAGCGGAGTCCTTGCCGCTGCCCGGTCTCGGGGGGCGGATCGTCGTCCGCTGGGACGACTGACGCGACTGGCTCGTCGGGACACCACGTACGGGACACTTTGGTGGCGGCTGGAGTCGACCCGCCGACGTCGACGCCGGACTGCTCCTGGTCGACCGGCTGCATGTCGGTCACGGCGTTCGTGCCCCTAGAGGTCGAGTGGTGGCACCAGTGCCGATCGTCGGGCGAGCACCCTTCCCCCTGCTCGCCGCGATGGCACTATAGGGAGTGGAGGGAGCCGTGAGAGCTCGAACCGCGAGCGTGCTGCCGTGGTCGATCCTCGCCGTGGCCGTCCTGCTCATGGCGGCGGGAGGATGGCTCGCCGCACTCAACGTGGGGACGCCGATCCCCGATGAGCTCGGCGATGTCACTCCGGGGAGCTACGCTGTCTCGCTGCTCGCCGGGCTCCCGTTCCCGGTCGTGGGGTCCCTGATCATCGCTCGCCGGCCGGGCAACCGGATCGGCGTCCTCTTCCTCGCCATCGGCCTGGGGGGAGGGATCAGCAGTGTTGCGACCCAGTATGCGATCCACGCCCTCCTCGCGGATCCCGGATCGCTGCCCGCCGGGGCGTGGGCGGCCTGGCTCCACCTCGCGGGGATCGCCCTCGTGATCCCGGTCCTCGTCTTCCTTCCATTGTGGTTCCCCGACGGCAGGCCGCCGTCGCGCCGGTGGCAGCCCGTGGCGTGGCTCGGGACCATCGCGATGGTCATGATCCTGCTCCGGTCCTTCGCGCCCGGCCCGATCAAGGGCTTCGGCGTGGAGAACCCCGTCGGCACCACGTGGTTCCGCGGCTTCACCGACGTCGCCGGTTGGCCCCTGCTGCTCGCAACGGTCGGCTCGGTCGCGGCCGTCGTGGTCCGATTCCGGCGGTCGACGGGCGACGAGCGTCAGCAGATGAAGTGGTTCACGTTCGCGGCCGCGATCTTGTTCACCATCTTCTGGCTGACCGACAGCGTCTTGGGAGAGCCCAGCCTCAGCCTTCTCCGGCAAGTCGTCACCGCCCTGGCGGTCGCGGCGCTGCCCGTCGCGACCGGGATCGCCGTGTTGCGGTACCGCCTCTACGACATCGACGTCGTCATCCGCAAGACGGTCGTCGTCGGGGTGATGGCGGCGTTCATCTCGGCGGTGTACGCGGCGTTGGTGGTCGGCGTCGGCGCGCTCGCCGGCAGCGGCGGGAACGCCGTGCTCTCCGCCGCCGCCGCCGCGATCGTGGCGTTGGTGTTCCAGCCCGTCCGCCTGCGCGCGCGACGGCTCGCCGACCGCGTCGTCTACGGTCGGCGAGCGACGCCATACGAGGTCCTGTCGGAGTTCTCCGAGCGCATGGGCGAGACCTACGCGAGCGAAGACGTCCTGCCGAAGATGGCGCGGATGCTCGCGGAGGCGACGGGGGCCACAAGGGCCGAGGTGTGGCTGCGATCAGGCTCGGAGCTCCGGCGAGCGTCGTCGTACCCCGCCGGCGGTCCGTCTGTGACCGTGCGCGTCCCGGCAGGCGAGCTTCCCCCATTCGACGACGCGAGCGTCGCGGTCGCCGTCCGGCACCAGGGCGAGCTCCTCGGCGCGCTCGTGGTGACGAAGCCGCCATCCGATCCCATCACGCCGGCCGAGGAGGCCCTGGTGGCCGACCTCGCGGCGCAGGCCGGGCTGGTCCTGCGGAACGCCGCGCTGATCGAGGACCTGCGCCGCTCGCGCCAACGCATCGTGGCGGCGCAGGACGAGGAGCGACGCCGGCTGGAACGGAATCTGCACGACGGCGCCCAGCAGCAGCTCGTTGCGCTCGCCGTGAAGCTCCGGCTCGTGGAAGCGCTGATCCCCAAGGACCCGGAGACCGCGGTCCAGATGACTCGGGACGTGAGCTCGAACGCCGTCGACGCACTCGACACCCTCCGCGATCTCGCGCGCGGCATCTACCCGCCCCTCCTCGCGGACCGGGGCCTGGCTGCGGCACTCGAGGCGCAAGCCCGCAAGGCGGCCGTACCGGTCACCATCGACGCCGACGGCGTCGGCCGATACCCGCAAGACGTCGAGGCGGCGGTGTACTTCTCGTGCCTCGAGGGCCTGCAGAATGTAGCGAAGTACGCGGAGGCCTCCTCGGCGACGCTCCGCCTGTCGTCCGACGACGGGCTCGTGTTCGAGATCCGCGACGACGGTCGTGGGTTCGATGCGTCAACCACCTCGCTCGGGACCGGGCTCCAGGGCATCGTCGACCGCGTCGCCGCGATCGGCGGCACCCTCGACGTGCGCTCGTCGCCCGGCCGAGGAACCACGATCACCGGGCGGATCCCCATCGAACCGCTCGACTAGCAGCGGGCCCTCCCCTCCGAGGGGACGGTGAACTGAAGGCTTGTCCGGTTCTCCGGCGGGCGGTCGGCAGACCTGCCTGGTGGCTGAGGAGAATCAAGGATCGTCGCCTGGGCCTCTTCGCGGCCTTCCGGATACGATCCCTGCGGAGGCCAGCATGGGGGAACTGCCCACCGGGATCGTCACCTTCCTGTTCACGGACATCGAAGGATCCACACGCCTCCTCCAGCGTCTCGGGGAGGGGTACCGGTCGCTCCAGGACGACCACTTCGCACTCATGCGGAAGGCCATCGCAAGCGGCGACGGGGTCGAGATCCGCACTCAGGGCGACTCGTTCTTCGTGGTCTTCCGCAGCCCGTCGAAGGCCGTGCGGGCGGTCGTGTCGGTGCAGCGGGCCCTTGCCGCACATCTCTGGGGGCACGGCGAGCCCCTGCGCGTCCGGATGGGCCTGCACACGGGGGAGGGGATCCTGGGTGGGGATGACTATCTGGGCATCGACGTCAACCGGGCGGCTCGCATTGCCGCCGCCGCCCACGGTGGCCAGGTCCTCCTCTCGGAAGCCACGCGGACCCTGGTGCAGGGCGACCTCCCGGACGGCGTGGAGCTGGTGTTCGTCGGAGAGCATCGGTTGAAGGACCTCGAGCGACCCGAACTCCTCAACCAGATCGCGATCGCAGGACTGCAGACGGAGTTCCCTCCGATCCGTTCGCTCGAGCCACCGACGAACCTCCCCGGGGAGCTCACTTCCTTCATCGGTCGCGATCGCGAGTTGCACGCTATCGAAGCTCTCTTCGACCGAGCCAGATTGATCACCCTCACCGGACCCGGTGGGTCGGGCAAGACCCGACTAGGCCTGCGGGTGGCCGCCTCGATGCTGGATCGGTTCCCGGACGGTGTGCACTTCGTGGAGCTCGCGCCGGTCACCGATCCGGCGCTCGTCCCGAGCCTGATCGCGTCGTCGATCGGAATACGGGAGGAGGGACCCCGGCCCATGGAGCAGACCCTTCAGGCCGAGCTGCGGGGGCGGGCCGCGATGCTCGTCCTCGACAACTTCGAGCAGGTCATCGAGGCAGCCCCGGTGATCACGTCCCTCCTGGAGGCCGCTCCGCGCCTCCGCGTGCTGGTGACGAGCCGTGGCCCGCTGAAGCTCCAGGGGGAGCAGGAGTTCCCGGTCCCGCCGCTCGACCTGCCGGATCCGACCCGGCTCCCGGCGCCGGAAGACCTCGCCGCCTACGAAGCCGTGGCGCTATTCGTGGACCGGGCGATGGCGGTGGATCCGGGGTTCAGGGTGACCGAGCACAACGCCCGGGCCATCGTGGAGATCTGCACGCGGCTCGACGGGCTGCCTCTGGCCATCGAGCTGGCCGCCTCGAGGTTGCGGCTGCTATCACCCGAATTGATGCTCGAACGGCTCGACCGTTCCCTGCCGCTCCTGGCCGGCGGATCGCGGGACCTTCCCGCCCGGCAGCGGACACTTCGCAACACCATCGCGTGGAGTCACGACTTGCTCTCGGACGCGGTGGCCAGCCTGTTCCGCCGCCTAGGCGTGTTCGCGGGCGGGTTCACCGTGGAGGCTGCCCGATCCGTCTGCGACCCGCAGGAAGACCTCGGGGTGGACACGCTGGAGGGGCTGGAGGCGCTGCTCGACAATGCGCTGATCCGTCGAAGGGACGGGAACCGCGGAGAGGTCCGCTTCGACATGCTGCAGACGATCCGCGAGTTCGGATTGGAGCGGCTCGGGGAGGACGTGGTCGCGAAATCGATCGCCCGGCGCCACGCGGAGTACTTCCTCGCCGTTGCGGAGAAGGCCGAACCGGAGCTGCGGGCAGGAGACTCTGAGCGGTACCTGGACCTGCTCGAGCTCGAGCACGACAACCTGGGGGCCGCGCTCGCGTGGGCCATCGCGCATGAGGAGGGTGCGGTCGGCCTGCGGCTCATCGCCGCCCTCTGGCGCTTCTGGCACCTCCATGGGCACCTCACCGCCGGGCGCAGGTGGGCGGACATCATCGTGGGCATGCCGAGCGCGGCGGGTCGCACCGCCACCAGGGCGAGGGGCTTGTGGGCGGCCGCCGGGTTGGCCTATTGGCAGACCGACCCGCCAGCCGTTCGCACCGCCACCGAGGAGGCGCTGGCCATCGCCCGGGAGCTCGGGGACCCGGAGATCCTTGCCGAGGCCACGTACCACGCTGCGTTCTGGTATCCGTTCGAGGGCGACCTCTCGACGACGTCCGCGGTCCTGCGGGAGGCCCAGGAACGGTTCGAGCAGGTCGGCAATCGGCGTGGGATCGCCGATTGCCTGTTTGCCATGTCGGTGATGGACCGCCTGAGCGGTGACCTTCCCTCCGCCCGCGCCAAGGCCGAGGAGGGCCTTCGGATCCACCGGGAGCTGGGGGACATGTTCGGGACCACGGGCTCGCTCTTCGCCCTGGGCAGGACCGCCGAGGAGATGGGGGATCTCGCGACAGCGCGTTCGCTGATCCTGGAGAGCCTGGAACTTTCGAACCGGATGGGGGACCGGACGAGCATCGCCATCGCGCTGGACCTCCTGGCCGGACACGAGAACGCTCGCGGGGCCCATCTCGCGGCCATGCGGCTCGCCGGGGCCTCGGCCGCACTGAAGGACGCCGTCGGAGGTGAAGCTCCGCCCGCCATGATCCGCCTCCCGGACCCCAGAGAGGTGGCCGGGCGATACCTGGGGACGGACGAGCTCAGGGCGGCCTGGGAGGAGGGCGGGGCCATGAGCCTGGATCAGGTCATCCGGTACGCGAGACAGGATGGCGGGTAGCCCGGCTACGAGTGAGCTTTCCTCAGGGCCATTCGGGAGCCTCGCCCACCACCGCATTGTGTACGCTAGCCCGACGCTTACACGGAGGAAACGTGTTCTCGGGGCTCACGGAGTGGGGCGGTAAGACCTATGGAGTTCAGGGTCATCGGGGTCCCAACGCCTCAACGTGCACGAGCCAATAGGGATCCCGGAGCCGATCCACATCCACGACAAGTAGGGGTCCCCGACCTACCCGGCCGGAGGGGGAGGCTCCCCAACCTCACTAGAGCTCTCCAGGTCCCCATCTAAAGGCTCCGTTTGTTCTGGGTCCCTCACGCGATGTACGGTCGGTCTCTCGACAAGGCCGGTTCGGAAGGAGGGTGTTACCGCGATGGCGAAGGCGAAGGGACATCACCAACACGAGTCCATGAAGCACCGGCACAAGCACTACCACGTCACGCACTATCTACACCAGGGAGAGAACTGGAGTCATCTGCTGTCCACGCACACTCACGACCACAACCATCCCGCCGTGGATCACGTGCACATCCCTCATCGGGACGCGGAGAAGGAGCATCGGAGAGAAGGGCACGTGCACGACCACGCCCGCCCTGCCGAATCGCCGGCTTGAGGGCTGCCGTCACGATCGACGCGGTCGCCCGCAGGGGGCGCACGACCGGGAGGTAAGGGACTCCCATTCCCGGGAGCGGTACGCTTCCGCGGCGATATGACGAGTGGATGGGTGGAGCTACGCTCAGACACGTTTACGAAGCCTTCGCCCGGCATGCGCAAGGCAATGGCCGACGCGGAGGTCGGCGACGACGCCTATGGCGAGGACCCCACGGTCAATGCGCTCCAGGCACGGGTTGCGGCCTTGTTCGGCAAGGAGGCGGCGCTCTTCGTTCCCACCGGGACGATGGGCAACGAGACGGCGATCAACGTCTTGGCCCATCCGGGCGACTACGTTGTGATCGAGGAGGGAGCGCACATCGTCCACTACGAGCTGGGTGGTGCCGCGCGGATCAGCCACGTGATCCTTCAGACGGTCCAGGGGACGCGTGGCGTGCTCGATCCGGACGACGTCGCGGCGGCGATCACGCCACCAAGCTCGCTGTTCAGCCACACCACACTGGTCTGCATCGAGAACACCCACAGCTACGGCGGCGGCACTGTCTGGCCGCTCGACGCGCTGCGCGCAGTGTCCAAGGTCGCGCACGAGCGTGCCTGTTCCGTCTTCCTTGATGGCGCACGGATCTTCAATGCGAGCGTCGCATCCGGCATCCCGGTGGCAGCGTACGCAGCCGAGGTTGACGCGCTGTCGTTTTGCTTCTCGAAGGGACTCGGTGCGCCCATCGGCTCGATGCTCGTCGGCTCGGCTGACTTCGTCGCCGAGGCACGGAGAACTCGCCAGATGCTCGGCGGGGGGATGCGCCAAGTCGGGGTGATCGCCGCGGCTGCGGCATACGCGCTCGAGCACAACGTGGAGCGCTTGACAGAAGACCATGCGAACGCCCGCCGCCTCGCGGAAGGCCTTGCCCAAGTGATGCCGGGCTGCGTCGACCCCGAGACG